>Ga0187784_10005342_pt1 | contig 10391 bp, 9 predicted proteins | sample 1015_SJ02_MP15_2_FD_132964 | JGI IMG/M metagenome (GOLD analysis project Ga0187784, IMG submission 132964) | Tropical peat soil microbial communities from peatlands in Department of Meta, Colombia - 1015_SJ02_MP15_20_MG | ecosystem: Environmental > Terrestrial > Soil > Wetlands > Peat | place... | reverse complement strand
GCCCGGTTCATCCCGCCGAGCCGCGCCACGGCCTCGAAGATCCTGAGATCTGCCGCATCCATGCCACTCCCCCGCCTTGTCCCTTCTGCGGTGCGCGTCAAGTTCAGCAAGTTGCCGGCGCGGCGGTGATCGCGTGGGCGGCGCGCAGCCTGTTGTCGCGTGGCCTCCCTCATCTACGTCTCAACCGCCATTTCTTTTGCACAACTTATACTATCTTCCTTCTTCGACCCGCTGACAAGCCCTCTCGCCATCAGCGACTCTTACGGGCTAGAACAGGACGAAACTCCTGACTGGCCTCTTTGCGGCCTTCATCGGAGTATTGTCTGGAGAGCTTCGGTGCCGTCTTTACGTGGGTGGTGTATAAAGTCAGTCCGGTGAACGCGAGTCCGCCGACCAGATTGCTCATAACCGTTGGAATTTCATTCCAGATGAAGTAATCCATTATCGAGAATCTTCCACCCATGATCAACCCGGAAGGAAATAAAAACATATTCACGACGGAATGCTCGAAGTTCATGCCGAAGAAGATCATAATAGGCATCCACATCGCAATCACTTTACCGCCGACCGTCGTGGAGATCATCGCTCCGACCACGCCCGTGGATACCATCCAATTGCAAAGTACGCCGCGAATAAAGAGTGTGAGCATGCCGGCCGCCCCGTATTTCGCGTAGCCGAGCGTACGGGCCTCGCCGATACCGGCAATGACAGTCCCTACCTTATCGGGCGGGGTCGAAAAACCAAAAGTGAAGACCACCGACATCATCACGGCCACGGTCAGCGCACCCAGGAAATTGCCGACGAAAACCAAGCCCCAGTTCCGCAACACACCTCTGACTGTTACGCCCGGGCGTTTGTCAATCAACGCAAGCGGAGCCAAAACAAAAACACCAGTCAGCAGATCGAAGCCCAACAAATACAAGATGCAAAAACCCACGGGAAATAGAACTGCCCCGATGATCGGATATCCTGTCTGGACGTTGACCGAAACGGAAAACACTGCAGCCAGCGCGAGGAGCGCACCGGCCATGTAGGCCCGGATTATGGTATCTCTGGCGGACATGAAGATTTTTGCTTCCCCAGCGTCCACCATCTTGATGACGAATTCCGAAGGCGCCAGATACCCCATTAAAGCGCTTCCTTGTTTGGGATGACGGAGTTTCCTGCAACAGTCGCGTCGAGATCCGGAAACGACTATCGGCTCGGGACCAGGATAATCGACGGTCATCGAATCAGCGCGTTGGCGGCGGCCGATGACTATGACGTGGTCCTCGGCGCGGACGGCGCCCACAGTCTGGTCAGAGGGCATGTGCTCGGTGCCGCCGAGCCGACGACCGAAGGCGGTTCGAACCGCTATATCTGGCTGGGGACGACTCGCCGCTTCGAGCAGTTTCAGTTTATATTCGAGCAGTGCGCCGCCGGGCTGCTTTGGGCGCATGCCTATCCCCACGGCGACGGCGGGTCGACTTTTATCGTCGAGTGTACTTCAGAAACGTGGGAACGGCTCAATCGCGTCGCCGACGATCCCGCTCAGGCCGTGCGGTTGTGCGAAGACGTCTTTCGGCACCACTTGGACGGCCATGCCCTGGTTCCGGCAACGGCGCAGCGAGCGGGCGCTTGGCAGAAATTTCAGCAAATTTCATGTCCAAGGTGGTTCCGGGATAAATTTGTGATTGCCGGTGACGCGGCGCACACGGCGCATTTCTCGATAGGGTCCGGCACCAAGCTCGCTTTCGAAGATGCCGAGGCCTTGGCGGCGGCGCTGCCGGATTGCGATAGACGGCATCTGTACGCCGCCTTTTGCAACTACCAACGTCAACGAGCGCCGGCGTCGGCTCGCCTGCAGCTCGCCGGACATCGCTCGGCTGTCTGGTTCGAGCAGCTGCATCGATACATGCGGCTCGACGATTTCACCTTTGCCTACGCGCTGCTGACGCGCAGCCGTCAGCTCTCGCATGAAAACCTGCGCCGTCGCGATCCCGATTTCATGACCAACGTCGAGCGGGCGCTGCACGAGCTTCACGGCACCGGCCTCGACGGCGCAGATGCCGCACTATCGGCCGAAGTCGACGATCGGGCGTTCGCGCATCGCACCGCGAACGAGCCCCGATCCGCGATCCCCCGGCGGCAAATCACGCGCGGCGATTTCCGCACTCTGGTCTCATCCGACCCGAACATCGGCGCCGGCAACTTTTTCTTCCGCTATGCCGACTCTGTGGCGCGGCCGGATGATCTGCTCATCGAGGTCGATGAGTGTTGTCGCATCGGCGAAAACCGCATCGGTCCGCGCGTGACGGTGAGCGACTTCCGGCTTGCCGCGGAAGCCGTGGCGTGTTGGTACGGCGATTTGGGCATCGGCGTCAAAGATCTGGTCGCATTATATTTCGACAATGGGCTGAGTTACTTCATACATTACGTGGCGTTGACCAGGATTGGCGCAATAGCTGCCCTGGTAAGCTCGCGGCTCGACCTGCCGGCGTTGGCGGACTATCTGGCGCAGATTCGACCGGCGGCGCTCGTGGTCAGTCCGAAGCGCTACGGGCTCGTCAAGACAAACGCGGCACTGGGCAATGTGCACGTTTATACCGATGTGGGCGTTCAGTTTTCTCGCCCGGGCAGGGGCGCGCCGCCGGTTCATCGGCACCATGAAACAGATCCCGTGCTCGTTGCTCACACGTCCGGCACGACGGCTACGCCGAAGCCGGTTCAGTTCAATCATGCCGGCTTCTTTCACGGCGTAAAAGCTCAGCTCGGCCATTATTTCGGCGACAAGGTTCTCTCCGCATTGCCTCATGCGCATGGCGCGGCTTTCACCTTCTTCATGAGTTGCGTCGGGCGCGGCATACCTCTCGTCCTCGTCGGCGCCGCCGCGGACAGCGTGCTCGCCGCGACGGCAGCGCGACGGCCGCACATGGTATTCGCCTTCCCGAATGTGTTCGTTGAGATGTGCCGGCGACCGCTGCGCGAGTACGATCTGTCGAGCGTGCGCATTTGGATGGGCACGGGCGATGCCAGCCATGAGCGTCACATCCGGCAGCTCCTTTCACACTCGGCGTCGCTGCCGCGCGCCGATGAAGCGATGCCGGTGTATATCGATAACCTCGGCACGTCGGAGTTGGCGTTTGCGGCGTTGCGCAACGTGTACACGCCGCATTCCGACCGGTATGATCGCTGCGTCGGTAAGCCATACAGGTGGGCCGATCTGGCGATTTTTCGCGACGACGGCGAGCCGGCGGCGGACGGTGAAATCGGCCGCCTCGGAGTCAAGTCGGCGTCGGTTACCGTCGGATATTGGAACAACAGCCTGATGACGGAAAACTCGCGCTGGCGCGGCTATTGGCTGACCGGCGATCTGGTCTATCGCACCGCCGAGGGATTTTACTACCACGTCGACCGGACCGCGGACAAAATCGCCCACGCACGTCGCCCGGTATATTCCCTCCAGCTGGAAGAAAGACTGCTCAAGAAGTTTCCCGAGATACTCGACTGCAGCGTCGTCGAGCATACCGGCCGCGGCGCACGCGGGTCGCTCGCCATCTCGGTAGAGCCGGCCGCCCGCGAGTTCGACCTCGCGCTGTTGGAGAGCAAAATCAAGCGGTATCTGACGGACAACGATCTGCCTTGCGCGGGCAAGATCGTGACGAACAAGAGCGGCTGGCTCGAAGGCATCACCGGCAAGAAGCTCAAAGGCGAGATTCGCCGCGAGCTGGCGGGGTAACGCATCGGCCCCGACCAACCGCAGTGCGGCGCCGTCGGCGGCCGGTGCAGCAAGACGATGTACGAGATAGGGAGTGAGCGGTGAGTTTTTCGATCACTCGAATCGTTGAATTCCACGAGACCGACATGGCGGGCATGGTGCATTTTGCCAATTTCTTCAAATATTTTGAAGCAGCGGAGTCGGAGTACTTCCGAGCATTGGGCTGGAGCATTTTCGACGCAGACGCGAATCTGCGCTGGCCGCGGGTGAGCGTATCCTGCGATTTCAAGCGTCCCGTGCGCTTCGGCGACCAGGTCAGGGTCGACTTGATGGTCCGGTCGGTGGATTGCCGTTCGTTGGAATTGGAGTTCATTCTTTACCGGGAGGCAAACAACGAGTCGTCCGTCGCGGCGACCGGCCGCTGCGTCAATGTGTGTGCCTATTACGACGCGGCCAGCCGCCGGGTCAGGGCGCGTTCGATCCCGGATGAGCTGTTGGCCGCCCTGCAGTGTGATATCGGTGCTTCCCAAGCGGCGACGGAAGCGGCGAAGTGAGTTGCGCCGCGGCATCGCGCCGATCGGTCGGAGCAAGATGAGGACGCGCGACAGCACCGCAGGCGCAGTCCGGAGTTGCATCAAACATCAAGTGCGCGCTATCGTTTTCGGCCGTTGCACCAGCCGGGATCCCCGATGGTCGATACCCCCCAGACCGCTGCCGAAGGCGCCGCTGTTGCGCCGCGCAGCTTGATGTCGACGGTGGTCCTTGCCCTTGGCACGTTCGCGGTCGGCACGGACATCTTCGTGATAGCCGGGTTTCTTCCGTCCATGGCGGACTCGTTGCAGAGCTCCGTCGCCGAAGTGGGGCAGTCCGTCACCGCGTTCGCGATTTCGTTTGCCGTGCTCGCGCCCATCCTGGCGGCGGCAACGGCGAGCATGCCGCGTCGAATGCTGCTGATCGGCGCGCTCGTCATCCTGTGCGTCGCCAACATCGCCTCGGCCGCAGCCGTCAATCTGGCGATGCTGCTCGCCAGTCGTATTTTCGCGTCCGTGGGTGCCGCGATCTATACGCCGGTAGCGACCGCGGTCAGCGCGGCGATGGTGCAGCCGGATCAACGTACGCGCGCCATGGCGATCGTGGGCGCCGGCCTCGCGATCTCGACTGCGTTGGGAGTGCCGCTGGGCGCGCTGTTTAGCCAATGGATGGGTTGGCGCGCGGCGTTGGCGCTGGTCGCGGCAATGTTCTTGTTACCGATTGTGGGCATCTCGCTCCTCCTGCCGCGGGTGCCGCCGAGCCCGGCAATCGGGCTGCGGGCGCGGCTTGCCGTCTTGCGGCGCTCGGACGCGCTTATGGTGCTGCCGCTGACGGTGCTCGGTATGGCTGCGACTTATTTGCCGTACGCCTACATCGCTCCGGCGATGACGTCGGCCGGAATCCCGTCCATCGCGTTGCCGGCGATTCTCTTTCTCTATGGTGCGGGCGCGGTGTGCGGAAATCTGACCACCGGCATCGCCACGGATCGATGGGGACCGATCGTCGTCCTTCGCACCGTCTACGTTGCCATGGCGCTTGCACTCGGCCTCGTCTGGGTGATGAGCACGATCGATGCTCCCTCCATGGTCGTCGCGGCCGGCGCATCTTTCGGGTGGGGGATGACGACGTGGATGCAGACTCCGCCGCAGCAGTATCGCCTGATCACCGCGATGCCGGCCCAGGGCGCGCTCGTCATCGCGTTGAACTCCTCATCGATCTACGTGGGAATCGGCCTCGGCACGACGCTCGGAGGTTTGGTGATCGCGACCTCCCCGCGCAACGTGTTCGGCTTTGCGGCCGCGGCGGCAATCGTCGCCCTCATGTATCTGCTGGCGAGCGACGCGAAAATGAAAAACAAAAAGCGAACAGGGGGCGCGGGTCGCCATTAGCGCATGACCTCGAAAAAGCCTGCCCCGCACTTGATGCGGGGTGGGAACCGGTTTCCCGCCTGCGCGAAGCCCTTGGCACCGTTCATCGTTTGGCTCGACGCTTTGGCGGGCGAAGGCAGGTCGGAAAAGATCATGCGCCAGCAAAAACCTAGAGGGGGATGACGATTCGAAGTAAAGTCATCCCGCTCTAAGGCTGCGGTCAAAATTGCGTTGCCATTTCGGTCCATTCTCTCCGACACTGTCCCAATAATCGACGCGGTCGCGCTGGAGCGGCGCAAAGCCAATAGGGAAGCATCATGGCGGTAGACGGAACCTGGAACCTCACCATGGATACGCCGATGGGCGAGCGCGCCTCGACCCTCATGGTGAAGGTCGCGGCCGGCAAGCTCGAAGGCACCCAGTCGGCGGAAGGTCAGACGGCGCAGATTTTCGAGGGCAGCGTGGACGGCAACAACGTGGGCTGGAAGGTCTCGATCACCCAGCCGATGCCGCTCACGCTGGATTTCTCCGGCACGGTCGAGGGCGACGCCATGACCGGCAGCGTGCAGCTCGGCATGTTCGGCAGTTCGCCCTTCCGCGCTTCGCGCGGGTAGCAACGTCATTGCGAGGAGCCGCGCAGCGGCGACGAAGCAATCCAGGGGCCGTTCGCGTTGCCCTGGATTGCTTCGCTTCGCTCGCAATGACCGTTACGACCGGAACAGCGCCGTCAGTCTCCGTCCCCAGCCGTCGTCGTGCGGCTCGGCCTCGCGTTCCGCGTCGGGCCCGGGGTCGTCGGGCGCGTGCACCAGCGGAATGATCGGTGTCTGGGGTCCGCGCTCCTCGCGCCGCACGCTCGGCACGCGCGCGGCCGGCGCGGGCGGCGGCTCCTGCGGCGGCTCGGGCGCCGGCTCGGGCGCGGGGGGCGCTGCGATCGCCTCCGGCGCGCGGCCCTCGATCATGCCGCCTTCGACCACGACTTCCTCGACCGGCACCTTCCACTGGAACGCATCGAGCCGGCCGCTTACCGGCGACACCGGCATCCAGCGCTCCGAAACGAAACCGTCCGCGGTCCAGGCCGGATCGTGGCGCGCATGCATCGCGCGCGCCATCCATTCGCGCGCGCGCCCCGCGTCGCCGGTGAGTTCCTCGAGTTCCGCCATCAACATCGCGACGCGCTGGGTCGGCGCGGCGATGAGCGGCGCGAGCGCGGTGCGCCCGACGCCCAGTTCGCGCACGTCGAGCGCGGCACGGGCGAGCGCCAGCGCGCCTTCCACGTGCCCCTCCGGCTGACGCGCCAGCGACTGAATCCGCTTGAGCCGGTCGCGCGCGGAATCGGCGATGCGCACGTGCGCGTAGGCGTCGGCGAGGTCGGGATGCGGGTTCGCCCGCCACGTGCCCTCGATGATCTTGGCGGCCTTGCGCGGCTCGCCGGTCTCGGCGAGCAGGCGGCCGGCGAGCACCGCCGCCGGGACGAGATCGGGCGCAAGGCGCGCGGCCTCGATCGCCAGCGTCTTGGCGCGCTCGCGGTCATGCTCCTGCGCGGCCATGGCGCGGGCGGTCAGCAGCACGGCGCGCAGGCGCCGGTGCGCGGCCTTGTCGAGGAGGCCGCTCGCGCGGTTCGCCTCCAGGCATTCGAGCGCGCCGTCCCAATCGGCGGCGGCGCAGCGAAACTGAAGCACCGCCTCGCCCGCCCACGGCAGCGCCGGCGCGGCCCGCGCCGCCTCTTCGGCGAACTGCCGCGCGGCCGCGGCGTCGTGGCGCCGCTGTGCTTCGACGTAGAGGCCGTGCAGGGCGAGGAGCTGGGTGTCGGGGCGCGCCGCCATGGCGCGGAACGCCGCCTCGGCGGCGCCGCGGTCGCCGTTGAGCTGGGCGGTCTGAGCGGTGAGCAGCAGCGCGAGCGGCTCGCCCGGCGTGTTGCGCAGTGCCTCGGCGGCGAACCGATGCGCCGCCTGCGCGTCGCCCGCGCCGATCGCGACGAGCCCGCGCGAGATGGCGGAAAACCCGCGCCGGCGCCGGCGTTCGGCGAGTGCCGCCGCGGCGCGCGGCGGCGCGCGCATGAGACCGCGCAGCAGCGACCACGCTGCTATGGCGACGGCAAGGAGGGCCGCGATCGCCACCGCCGCCACCATGACGGAGGTTTCGACGCGCATGCCCTGCCAGGTGATGGCAACGTCGCCTGGGCGGTCGGCGAGCCACACGGCGCCGAGCGCGAGAGCGACGATGAGGACGAGGAACAGGACGACGCGGATCATCGGAGCGGGGCGCTCAATGCTTTCTACGGGAATTGGGTACCGGTTTTCCGCACGGAATGCGACCGAATAAGGAGTCTAAGGTGAAGTCTTGGCCAGGGCCGAAAGCGAATCGGCAGCAAGCTGGCGGGCGGCCTCGACCGCGGCGGTGCGCGCTTTGGCGGCCTTGATCCAATCGGCCGCGGGCGCCTTCACCGCGTCGGGCAGCCGCTCCACTTCGGCGAGCGCGCCGGAAATGTCGCTGCGGTGCGCCTTGGCGCCGGCGCGGGCGAGGGCTGCGGCCGGATCGTCGCCCGGCGTATCGCCGACCGGGCGCACCCGCACCAGGCGTTCGGCATTGGCCTGCAGGCGCCCGAGGATGCCGCCGTCCTGAGACGGCGGCGCGGCGGCTGCGCTCATCGCCGGCTCGACCTTGTCGAAATCGCGCGCCAGGGCCTCGGCGACCGGCAGGCCGGCGGCCGCGAAGGCTTCGAGCGGCGCAAGCATGGCCGCGTCGGCACCGAGCGCCTTGGCGGCGGAAAGCTCCGCCGCGAACGGTGCGCCGCGCGCGACCGCCGTGCGCAGCGCCGCCGCCGCGACGGCGAGGCGCACCGGGCGATCGGCCGACGCGCCGGTGAGCGACTGCTCGACGCGCTGGCCGGTTGTGCGCTGGTCGTGTTCGAGCGCGGCGACGCGGGCGTTGAGCGCCTCGACGTCCTTGCGCAATTCGTCGTTTGCCTCCGCGCCGCTCGACTTCGCCACCGCATCGGCGCGCGCGCGCGCATCGCGCGCGGCGGCCGTGCTGTCATCGATGCGCTTGCGCAAATCCGCGAGCGTGTCGCCGAGCGCGCGCTGCATGCTCTCGGCCGCGGAAAGCCGCGCGAGCACCGCCGGGTCGGTCGGCGCGGAGCGCGGCGTCGCCAGCGCGCTCTCGGCGCGGTTGAGCCGGTCGTCGAGGCGGCGCAGCCCCGAGTCGATCACGTCGACGCGAGCGCGCAGATCCTCGAACGCCTTGGCGTCGGCGGCGGGCTTCGCGGTAAGTCCGCGCACCTGGGCGTCGAGCGCGTCGACTTTCCCGGCGAGCGAAGCGTCGTGGCTCCAATTTTCGCTCAGCAGCCAGAGCGCCGTACCGATGACGGCCGCCCCGATGACCACGGCAATGCCCGCGGCAATCCACGGGCGCGCGTCGCCGCGGGCGGACGGCGGAGAAGGTGGCGGCGGCGGTTGGCGCGGCGGTTCGCTCTCTTGGCTCGCCGCCGGTTGCGGCTCCGGCGGGCTTTGCGGCTGTGCTTGCGCGGCTTCTTCGCTCGGCGCCGCCATGGCTTCGGGCGGCGGCTCGGGCGCCGGCGCTGGTTCGGAGGCGGGTTCGCCGACTGGTTCGCGGGCGATTTCGCTCGCCGTCCCCTCGATCGTGGACGGCGGCCGGCGGCGCCGCGCCCCGGGCGGCCGCCCGGTTCCCGATCCGTCGCGCTCGTCGCTCATGCCGCGCTTCTCCTGCCGCGCCTGCCTACAGCGCCGCGCGCGCGCCGGCAATGAGCCTCTTCGTAGCCCGGATGGAGCCCCCGGGCACTTCGTCCCGGGCGCAATCCGGGATTTGCTCCCGCGCAGTCCGCTTCGCTCCTACGCCGGAATTTTCCTCTTGACAGCATAATGGTACTAACACCATCAACACGAAAGGAGTTCGCGCGATGAAATTCCAATCCGGTCAAAGCGGCAATCCAGCCGGCCGGCCGCCCGGCTCGCTCAACAGGAAGACCCTCGCGCTCGAGGCGGGGTTCGCCGAACGGGCCGAAGAAATCCTCAACGACGTGATCGACCAGGCGAAAAAGGGCGATCGGGACGCGCGGCGGCTGTGCATGGAGCGCATTCTGCCGCGCGAACGCGAGCACGTGGTCGCCGTCGATCTGCCGGTGATCAAGACGCCCGAGGACGCAGAGGCGGCGCTCGCGGTCATCAACGCCGAGCTTGCGGCCGGGCACCTGACGATCAAAGAAGCGACTGCGCTCGTGGCGCTGGTCGACCGCATGCTGCGGGTTGCCGAGCGTATCTGGGCCTTCCGGCGCGCCCGCCGTCACGGCGCTCAGTGGGACGCCGTCACGCTCGATGACGTGGAAGCGCCGGCCCGCCATCGGGAAGCGGGGGAAACCAGGGATCCGGAGGCAGCCGAAACGGTCGAGGAGCCCGCTGCGCCCCTGTATTCTCCTGTTAATTCCGGAATCCCAACCGAGACTCACGGGAGGGGTGCATCGCCGGCACAGAGGAAGGACGCAGTGCCGGCGGACGGGCCGCGCCGAGATGCCGCGCCACTCCCGGCGAAGGCGGCCTGACGTAATTCCGCGCGTCTTTGTAAGGCAAGCGAAGAGTTGTAGTCGTAGCCCGGATGGAGCCCCGCGTAGCGGGCGAAATCCGGGATGTGCGTCCCGCATTCCGCTTCGCTCCATGCGGGCTACGCTGAATCGCCTATGAGTTGGAGCAGCGCGTCCTCGTCGGGCCGCGGTGCGACCCGGATCGACACGGCGCCGGCCGCGGCGAGCGGCGCGGCGACCTGCGCCGACAAACAAAAATGCG
>Ga0187784_10005341_pt1 | contig 10394 bp, 8 predicted proteins | sample 1015_SJ02_MP15_2_FD_132964 | JGI IMG/M metagenome (GOLD analysis project Ga0187784, IMG submission 132964) | Tropical peat soil microbial communities from peatlands in Department of Meta, Colombia - 1015_SJ02_MP15_20_MG | ecosystem: Environmental > Terrestrial > Soil > Wetlands > Peat | place... | reverse complement strand
GCTGCCCAGAGAAATCGCACGGGCGCGCCTTCGAGTAACGGCCCCAGTGTGCACAATGCTTGTCTGACGAGTATGCCAGGGCGGCGCACGAAAAGCCAATTTGTTTGGCGGGTCGCGCTTTGACGATCGCGTCAGCCCGGCTTGCGGGCGTCCAAGATCAAGGACGTGTAAACCAACCGCCCGCCCTTGTTGCGTTCGTCGAATCGCTGGGAGCGATCGATTTTGCCCCGCGCGGGATCCCAATCGGTGGCGTGAAATTGGCTGGCCGAATCGAAGTACTCGAGCAGCTCGACCTGGAAGCCCGCCGATTCAAAGAGCGAACGAAACGACGCGTTGTTGTAGAGCAGCTTATGGTCGTTGGCGCCGGGCCCCGTGCCGCCGGGCCGCACTCGTTCGATGTATTCCGGGCTCGGATGAAAACCATCCGGCACGGCCGCGCGGAGGTAACCGCCGGGGCGGAGGAACCGGTGGCAGTTCTGGGCGGCGCGCAACCCCTCGTCGGGCGTCAGATGTTCCCAAACGTGCTCGGCCAGAAGGGCATCGATCGAACCCTCGCGAAACAGGCGCCGCCAGTGCCATTCGTCGAGGATGTCGAGCACGTCGACGTCGGTTGGAATCCAACCGGGGTCGTATAAACCGCCGGCGCCCAGCACGATCCGCAGCGGCGAAGCCTGGCGGACGCGCTTTTTGAGATTCCGCACGTCGCGGAAGACGCCCAACCGCCGGCGGGCGGAGAACAGCAGGCGACCAAGCCCGGCGGTGTTCATAGCGACGCGCTAGTTCGCGCTTGGCGTATCGGCCGGCGAAGAGACGGCCTTCTCGACTTCCGTCAGCAATTGCTCCAGCCGGAACGGCTTATAAAGTACCGACTTCAAGCCGTGCTGCCGGGCCTTAACGATCGAGTGGGCCGGGTCGTAGCCGAAACCGGTCATCAGAATAACCGGCAGATGCTCGTGAATCTGCTTGATCTGATAAAAGCATTCGAACCCGGTCATGTCGGGCAGGCGGATGTCGGCGATGACCGCGTCATAGTGGAAGCTCCGGACCATCACAAATGCTTCTTCAGCGTTGTGGGCCGTCTCGACCTCGCAGCCGTAGCGACCCAGCAATTCGTGTGCGGCAATCCGGACGCCTTCGTCGGCATCAACCACGAGGATCCGCTTGCCGCGCAACATCGGACGTTGTTGCCGCGGCATCAGGGGGCCATGCGCGGGCAGGGGAGCGAAGGTTTCTCCCACCTTCTGGATGAGCTGTTTGATGTTCCGCGTGTGCTTCAGGATTCGCTGCAGCCGCTCGGAAACAATCGGCTCGTGGCCGATGTAGCGTTCGAGGATGCAAGCGGCGTCGTTGAGAATCTCGTCGACGGGACTGGCCACCTCGCGGAGGATGCGATCGGTGCTGGCGCTCGCCGTTGTCATCTTTTCGACAGCCAAGAGCTCGAAGGTGTTGATGGCGACGGCCACCTCGCGCGAAAACAGCTCGAGGAATTGCAGGTCGTTTTCGTTGAAGGCGCCCGGCTTGGGGCTTTCGACGTTGAATGTCCCCAGAATCTCATCGTGCAGAATCAGCGGAACAGTGAGCGAGCTGCGTGCCCCCGGCGCCCCAGGAAGATAGAGCGGATCCGTCTGCGTATCTTCGCAGAGATAGCTTTTGCCGGTCGCCGCGACGAAGCCGGTGACGCCATTGCCCTGCGGCTCGGCCTTTAGCACGCGCGTGGCCGCGGCCTGGTCCATGCCGACGGCGAGCAGTGGCTCCAACTGCTTCGTGCGCTTGTCGAGCAAGCGAATCTCGACCGTGCCGAACTGCAACAAGTCGCGCGTGTAGTGCAAGATCTTGGATTTGAGCAGATCGATGCGGTCGTCGACGCTCATCTGCAGGATGTCCTGCAGGGAGAGATCGCCCAGCTCGAGGCCGGCCTGGTAAATCGCGTTCAGCTTCTGACGCTGCAGCACCTCGGCCGAGATGTCCCGCACGCTGACGACCAAGAGATTCGGCGCGTCGCCCCCATCGGCCGACACCGGCCGCGCTTGCACTTCGTAGTACGTTTTTTCGCCGACTCGCAGGCTGCTCTTGGCCAGTTCCCCCGAGCCAAGGGCGGTGTGCAACGGACAAAAATCGGGGCCGATGATCTCCGGCGCGCCAAATGCCTCGTAGAAGCTCTTGCCGATGAGCGAGTCTTCGCCGCGGTTGGTCGCAAGCGGTGCCGGGGTAGGCTTGCCGCGCTCCAATTCGCTCTGCGACGTGAATTCGCGGAGCTGGCGGTTACACCAGAGGATGCGAAATTCGTGGTTGAGCAGCGCGGCTCCATCGGGCAGCTGGTCGAGCAGCACGCCAGCCGGGAGCATCGTGGGAACGGACCGGTCCTGCTGCATCACCACTTTTGGTCCCGTGGGCGCTTCGGGCGCAGGCGACTCAAGCTCGGATTGCTGCAATGCCGCACCGGTGCGCTCCTCGCCGGAGACCGCCGAACGCTCGCGAGTCACTTCCGAGATTTTTGGGGTCGTCGGCACCGCCTACAGATTCTCCGCTCGGGGCACCGCAGGGCGCGTGTTTAACTCTTTGGCAGTCAAGTCTTGGGGCGCCCGCCGCGCTCAGGTTCGCGCAAATTATAGGTAGGTCTGAACAGGTGAGCAACGCAAAGTGCGCGGCTCCGTCGCGCCTCAAAATCACTTTCGCAAGACATTAACTCGAGGATTATCGGCCTTCAGCGCTTCAATTCCAGCCGTCGTAATGGGGCCCCCGGGGCCAACGTAAACTTTGTGCAGACTCTTGATGGGGGCCAGTGCCAACAGGCCTTTGTCTGTGATCGGCAAGCGTTCCAGGTCAAGCTCGGTCAACGACGAGCATTTCTGCAAGTGCACCAGCCCGGCGTCGGTGACTTTCGTCCCCCTCAGGCTGAGGACTTTCAGCTGCTTCAGCCCCTCCAGGGGCGCCAGGCCCGCATCGCCAATCGGCGAGCCGTCGAATTTGATCCGATCGACATACTTAAGCTGCGCAATAGGCGCTAGCTCCTCGTCTTTGACATCGTCGATGTGATCGAAGTCGACAAAAACGGCATGGCCCCCAGGGCGGTCGCATTGGATGTGCCCGCGAACGCGCTGAAGCGCGGACATCGCGTCGAGCTCGGCCCGGCTCGGCTCCGGATCCTCTTCGCAGCCCGAAAGGCGAAGGGCGAAAAGGCCGGCGACTGCTACGAGCAGAAAGAAGAGCCAACGATTCTTGGCAGGCCCGCGTTGCACGTCATTTGTCCGACGGTGATTGGTCGCCTGCCAATTCTACCGCGCAGAGCCATCGACGGCGCGGCCCTTGCCTTCTTCGGACGACGAAGCGGGGGCGACACCTGGTCCCGCGGCTGCGGGCTGCCCGTCGGACGGCGCAGGGGAAACGGGCTTCGCGGCCGTGTGCGTTCCGCGAGCCGGGTCCAGCTCCGGCCACATCAGAGTCCGGTAAATCGACAGTCCATCGACTGCGTGGTACAGGGCGCCACACTCGGCCGCTGCCTGGCGGTTCTCGAACAGGTCGTGGGCCAGGGCGGCAACAGCGCGGCGCACCCAATCTTCCTTCAGTCGCGACTTCGGCACGGCGACGCAGATGAATTCCAGAATGTGCCCCGTCGTTCCGATCCGCTTCACGAAATCGGTCGAGTATCCCGGACCCTGGAAATAGTTCGACGAAAAGGTGCCGTCGGAGTTCTGATTGGCACGGGCTTCCTCGACGTAGCGCCGCACTTTCTGATCCGCCTCGAGCCATGCCCCGTAGAGCGGTTTGCCTGTTTCGAGGTACGCGTTGCGCGCATAAGCGAGGGCGAACAGCCCGTGAGTCCCGCCACAGGCGGCCGATGTCACCACCTTGCTGTTCTCAACTTGAATCAGCCGCTCGATGCTCCAGGGTTGGCCGTCCTTATTGATCCAGCGAGCGTCCGGCTCGATGTAGTGCGACAAGAACCACAAAGTCCAGGTCACCTCTTCGCGATCGTTGGCCTCCATCTCGGCCCCGTTGATGAAATCGCGGATCGTCACGGGCTGATCTCCTGCCGCCATGAATTTGAAATCAAGCGGCAGGTCGCACATCGTCATGTAGGCCATGAACTGGTTCGGATGTCCCTGGAAGGCATAGGGGACATTGTTGTACGGATGGGCATGGGCTCCGTAGGGCATTTTCTCGAACCAAGGCTGGTCCTTGTAATTCGGGCCCGAGGCAATCCAGTTCAGGGCGTTGACCTTTTTCCCGTTTTGCTTGATCACGTAGTCGCGGCGATAAGCCAGCAGCCCGTGAACAATCTGCCAGGGGGTGTGAACCTCGGTTTCCAGAAACCGGCGGGCCGTCACGTCGATGGCCTGCTGAACGTCGGAGGCCAGCGGATCGCTGACGGAAGGCACGGCGCGGGGTGTTTCGGGCGAGGTTGCGGCCGGCGGCGACAGGTCTTTTTGGGGAACGTCGTCAGCGTGAATTCGATTCGACGTTCCGAGAGCAACAGTACAAACGAGGGCAGTCGCTCCCAAAAAAGCAGTCAAGAGGCGCAGATTCGAGAGTCGCATCGCTCGGTCCAACTCCTGAGTTGTCGTTCCGTGATGAGGCCGAGAGCCAGGGGTGCGCAGGACCCCTGTCTCCGAAACGTCGCAGCCATCACAATTGGCGGCCCGGCCCCTGAAGGCGAAACCGTAAGTTTAACCGCGCAAAAACACTCAAGCTACCGAGTCATCCCAGTCTTCCTGACAGGTAAACTCAGCGAAAAACTGGCCCGTTTGTCGTCGACGAGCGGCGGCGGCGTCCCAAGCAAACCTTCGCCGGTCACGCGCGGGACGGATGGGCGCCCCGGCGCGCGCCATGAACCATCGGCCAAGCAAACTGCGAGCATGCAAAAAAGCCGCTTCGCGGCGACTAATCGGTGGAAGTGTCGCAACGCGAGCAAAGAGCAAGGTTGTGCCGATGGACAAAGACAACCCCGGTTACGCAATCGACAAGGTCAGAGCGGCACCTCTCGGTCCTTGAGCGTCATCCGCGCACGCTGCGCCAGGGCTCCTGGTCGCTCACGTCGACAAGTGGCGGACCAGAGATCTCCGCCGGCGAAAGAATCGCCAGGAATTCGAGGATGGTCGCGCCTGCATTATAGGTGCCGTGAACGACGCCCTTCGGGATGTGTGCGATCTGCCCGGGCGAGAGAATCTTCTTCTCGCGATCGACCCACTGTTCGGCGCGCCCCGACAGGATGTAGATGATCTCTTCCATCTCCGGGTGAACGTGGAATTTGTGGGCCTGACCGGCAGGCATGTGGACTCTCACAAGCAGGAGGTTTCGCGCGTCGGTCAGCCCCGGCCGACACAACCAGTCATGCGGGCCCCAAGGCAGCGTCTCCACCTGCATCTCTGCCTGAGTGACGAAACGCAGATGTTCGGGCTTCTTCGCCAAATCGGCCATTACGAGGCCTCCGAATCAACGTGTGGTTCAGAACAGGCAGCCAACAGCGAATCGACGGTTTCCATGCAATTCCCAATCGCGCATCGCACGACCAGGTCGGCCAGATTGTCGAGGGGCGTCGGCTCCCGGTTAATGATCACCAATCGCGCTCCCGATTCCTTTGCCAGTACGGGCAGGTCGGCCGCGGGTGTGACCACAAGCGACGAACCGATCGCCAGAAACAGCTCGGCCTCGCGCGCCCAGCGCATCGAATCGCGCAACACTTCGACGGGGAGTGCCTGGCCGAACGAGATCGTCGCGTGTTTCGTGAGTCCGCCGCACCGCGTGCAACTCGGCACTGTTTGTGTGAGCTCGAAGCGATCGAGCATCTCGCCCGCATCGTAGAGAGTTCCGCAGTCAAGGCAGCCGACTTTGCGCGCTGTTCCGTGCAGTTCCAGGACGTTCCGGCTGCCTGCGAGCTGGTGCAATCCGTCGATGTTCTGCGTGACGACTCCTCGAATGCGTCCCTGATCTTCCCAGTGGGCGAAAGCCAGGTGAGCCTTGTTCGGTTGAGCGTCGGCGAATTGGACGTGCGTCTCGGCCCGCTGCCGCCAGTACTCGAGCTGCGCCTCGGGGTCGCGGCAGTATTCGTCAAACAGGATCGGTTTTCGGCGCGACCAGACGCCGCCCGGCGAGCGAAAGTCTGGAATCCCGCTTTCCGTGCTGACCCCAGCGCCTGTGAAAACGACGCAACTGTCCGAGGCAGCCAGCCACTCGGCGATTCGTTTGAGTTCGGCGTCCAACCGCAGTTTTCCTTTACTGATCCGGTGCGATTGAGATTCAGCTTGTAAGTGGCATTTGGCCGCGCTTTAGTATACGTATGTGGATTGCAGATTCTTGACACCCGCGCCGGCGTAAAGACTAAATCCCGGAAACCGCATCCCTATGGTCAACGCAATGCTCGAAGCAAACTCCCAGCTGCAAACTCAGCCCACAGTTTACGTGGTCGATGATGATCAAGCGACTCGCAAGTCCCTGCGGTGGCTCGTCGAGACGCTTGGCGTCCCCGTGCAGACCTTTCATTCGGGAGCCAGCTTTCTCGACTCCTACGATCCGTCGCAGCCGGGCTGCCTGGTGCTCGACGTCATGATGAGCGGAATGTCGGGGCTCGAACTGCAGAAGGAACTCAACGAACGGAAAATCGAGATTCCGGTGATTGTGCTCACCGGCTACGGCGACGTGCCGACGGCCGTGCGGGCCCTCAAGAACGGCGCGGTCGAATTTCTGGAAAAGCCGTTCGACGGCGAAGTCCTGCTGGAACAGGTTCGCCGCGCGCTCGAGCTGGACGCGACGCGACGTCGCGAGCGCGACGCGGGCGAGGCCGTACGACAGCGATTGTCGCGACTGACGCCTCGCGAGCGAGAAATCCTCAAGCTCGTCGTCGAGGGGCTTTCCAGCAAGGAGATCGCTACGCAGCTCGACGTCAGCTTCAAAACCGTCGAGGCGCATCGCGCAAAGATCATGCGCAAGATGGAGGCCAACGGCGTCGCCCAACTCGTCCGCATGGTCGTGACGACGACAGACCTGGGCGACCAAGCGGCGGCCGACGTCTCGACTGACATCCCCGCCGACGACTGAACTATTGCGCGGGCCGCCGCCTGCGATCATCTGGCATTGCGGCCAGGCACAGCCGAGAATTCTTGGAGCAGCGACGCGCTGACCCCAGCCACCCGACGTTAGCCGGGACACGATCAGCCTGCGTATGACGAACGACCTTGGCCGACGTGCGGCTTACGCCGTCATCTTCGCGGTTACGCTCGGCGCACTGAGCGCCGCCGTGTGGCGCGTGAAGCCGCTGCTCTCAGCCAATGATCGCTCGCGCTGGTGCACGGTCTGGTCGCTCGTCGAGCGGCACACGTACGAGATCGACGAGATCGACTCGGTTCCCGGCTGGGGCACGATCGACAAGGTCCGACAAGGCGGACACTACTACTCCAGCAAGCCGCCCGTCTTGTCGACGATCGTGGCCGGCGTTTATTGGGGGGTGCGAGCCGTCACGAGCTGGAACCTCAACACGCAATCCGAAGAGACCATGCGGCTGATCTTGTTCCTCGTGAACGTGATCCCCATGTTGGCCGGGCTGGTCGTGACCATGCGACTCGTCGACCGCTACGCCGCCGGCGATTTTTCGCGGTTGTTTGTCGTCGGAGCCTTTGCGTTTTCGACGTTTCTGACGACGTTTTGCGTGACGCTCAATAACCACACGGTGGCCGCGCTGGCCGTACTTTTCGCGCTCTACCCTTCGTGTCGCATTTTGGCCGACGGCTCGCTGCGACCGCTGCATTTCGCCTGCGCCGGGTTTTTCGCCTCCTTCGCGGCTGTAAACGAGCTGCCGGCGGCCGCGTTTTCCGCTGCCGCGGCCGTGCTGCTTTTGTGGCGGTCACCGGTACGAGCATTCACGTTGTCAGTGCCGGCTGCGATCGTGCCGCTGGCGTTTTTCTTCGCGACAACCTGGCTCGCGACCGGGAGCTGGAAACCGTTTTACGCGGACTACGGCACTGAGAAGTACAAATACATTGTCGACGGCGTCCCCAGCTACTGGATGCATCCGGCAGGGCTGGACGCCAACCACGACTCGCCGTTGGTCTATTTGTTCCATTGCACGCTGGGACACCACGGCATTCTCTCGCTCTCCCCAATCTTTCTCTTTGCGCTGGCCGCCTGGATCGTCCCCCGAGTTTCTCGAGGCTGGACTCTGCGCCCGATACTTTGGGCCTCGGCCGCAATCACGCTCATTGTCCTCGCCTTCTACTTGACGCGGACGCAAAACTACAACTACGGCGGCAACACCTCGGGACTGCGCTGGACTTTCTGGCTGATTCCGCTGTGGCTGGTCTCGATGATCCCCGTGCTTGACGCGATCGCCAAGAGCGCCAGCGGACGTTGGATTGCGCTTGCGTTCCTGGCGCTAAGCACCTTTTCGGCCTGGTATCCAATCGAGAATCCGTGGCAGCATCCGTGGCTGTTTCAAGTGCTCGATCGCTGGCGCTGGATCGACTATCGGCATCCAATCGAGAATTTCAATCGTCCCGTCGTGACGTTCTTTCCACTCTTACCCGAACACGGCGGCGAGTGGATCGACTTCGCTGGCCTCGGCCCAGCGGGCGAGTCGATTCGCCTTCGACTGGCCGATCAGGGAGTGCAATCGGAGCAGGGGCGTCGGCTGCGAAAGATCGCAGCCATTTGGGACGCCGGCACGCCGCGCGAGCGGACCCTCACATTCCTGATTGATCCGGTTTCATTCAATGCAGGGGAGACACCGGCCCAGTTTGTCGTCCGCGAATCGCTGCCGGTCGGCGAAACGAAGGAGCAGGCCGAATCGTTCCTGCTCGGGCTGCCGGTCGTCCGCCCCTATCGGCGTGAGAGCGTGCGTTATTTGAGGTCGCCGCTGCGCCACGACGCCTTCACCTGTCGCAAGGCCGCCGCCCAGGTCGAAGTCGACGACCCGCAATCCGGACGCACGTACGTTCATCGCATCGAGGTCTGGCTGACCGCGGCCGTTCTATTCGGCGTGCTGCAAATCGAACAAACGGTGCGCGATAACGAAACGGACGAGCTGATCAGCGCTCGCCGTCTGACGGCTGTCGCGACGAACCGGGCAATCGCCGAGCACTCGGCCACGGGTACAAACGCCGAGGAGACAGAGGCTCCGGGGCTGAACATTCCTGCGAATTAACGTCTTGCCTGCCGCGTGATCGAACGAATTTGTAAAAAATACGTAGTTCGCCGGCCCAGAAGAATCCCGCGAAAAAATTATCGCCAGCGGTGCGTTCGGGCGTTTATAGTGCATAATTGCCGTGCCACCGCCGGTACGCGATTTGCGAAACCGATTGGCCGTGGCCGCGGACCGCTCTGGAACCGGGGAACGGTCTGGTCGGCCAATTCTTTGAGGGAGCGACCGGTTCGTTCGCCAGGGACTGGATTTTGTTCGTCCCTGCAATGCCGCGGGCGAGCGATCCGGATCGATCCGAGTTGATCGGGTCCGCCGTCGGCTCCCCCTCGTTGCAGGAACTCCATCTCACCCCAGTCCAGCGAAAGAACACGCCGTGGCTCCGAGACCCGCCTGGAAAGGCCATTTGCGGATCAGTCTCGTCACCGTTCCCGTGCAGGCTTTCACGGGGTCGTCGGGCTCTACGGACGAGGGAAGCCCCATCCGGTTCAATCAGCTGCATCGCGATTGCCACAGCCGTATTAAGTACGTGAAGACCTGCCCCATTCACGGCGAAGTTCCCAACGACGAAATCGTCTCGGGCTACGAGTACGCAAAAGGGCAGTACGTCGAGATCAACCCCGATGAGCTAGCCGAGCTGCGGCCAGAGGGGGAGCGGGCGATCAGCGTCGAGGGCTTCGTCCACCCCGAAACGATCGACCCCGCCTACTTGAGCGGCAAGAGCTACTATCTGACACCCGACGGAACGCTCGGCCAGAAGCCGTACCAGCTGATCGAAGAGGCGATGGCGGCCGAAGGGCTCGAGGCGATCGCCCGAATGAAGATCACAACCCGCGAGCATCTGGCCCGAGTGCGCGCCGAAGAGGGATTGCTGATTGTCGATCTCTTGCAGTACGCCGCCCAAGTGAAGGATCCGGCCCAGTTCCGCGAGGAACTCGTCGACACGCATCCGACCGCCCCCGAGCGCAAGCTGACTCGCCAACTGATTACGTCGATGGTCGACGACGAAATCGACCTGAGCGAGAAGAGCGACGCCTACACCGACCGCGTGCGGGAGCTGATCGAAGCGAAAGTTCAGGGGAAGCAGATCGTCACTCCGACGCCCGTCGAAGAGCCGCCGATCGTCAACATCATGGACGCGCTCAAGCAGAGCATGAAAGAGGCGGGGAGCAGGAAGGCCAAGGCTGAGGCGCAGCAGGGGCGTCCGCCGGTCAAGAGCGTCGCTCGCCGCTTGCCTTCTCGGCCGACGAAGAAGAAAAAGTCGGGC
>Ga0187784_10005340_pt1 | contig 10398 bp, 12 predicted proteins | sample 1015_SJ02_MP15_2_FD_132964 | JGI IMG/M metagenome (GOLD analysis project Ga0187784, IMG submission 132964) | Tropical peat soil microbial communities from peatlands in Department of Meta, Colombia - 1015_SJ02_MP15_20_MG | ecosystem: Environmental > Terrestrial > Soil > Wetlands > Peat | place... | reverse complement strand
TTCGATATTGGGCCTTGGAGATTCAAAAAATCCCATATAGTAAGCCCCTCCAGGACATCCGAAGTGGATTTTGTCGAAATAGACGGTTTTCCCTTTTCTGCTGGCATTCTGAAGCATCCCGATCATGCACCCGGATAATCCCTCCTTCGGCGCGACCCCTTCGGGTTGATCGTTGGTATAATAAATTCCCAGCGGCGATTCCCTCAGCCCCAGGGTTTCTTGGAACTGCTTCCACAAATCTTCAGAGAGTCGATTCATTTCTTTTCTCCTTTCATTCCTGGCCGCATTCGGAAGGGTTGCCCTTCAATTTTGATAAGGCGTGGGGAAGGGCAGGAAGGATCACACTCAGATTTTCTCTCACGCTCTTAGGGCTTCCTGGTAGATTCACAATAAGCGTCGAACCTCGAATTCCGGTAACGGCTCTCGAAATCATCGCGTGGGGGGTCTTTTTTAAACTTTCAGCCCTCATGGCTTCTGAAAAACCAGGGACCTCTTTATCAATGACCTTCAATGTTGCATCGGGTGTCACATCCCGAGGGCTTAAGCCCGTGCCTCCTGTTGTGAGAATCAGATCTGCCTTTAATTGGTCAGAACTCTTCTTTAAGGCTTCAACGATCCTGTCTCTCTCGTCCGGGATGATCTCGTAATGGATCACTTTGGCAGGCAGACTCTTCAGCATCTCGCCGATAAGCGGTCCGCTTGAATCTTCCCTTTCGCCTTTCGAGCCACGATCACTAATGGTTAGTATTGCAACTTTGAACATCTCTCACCTGCTTTGTTAAACTAAGTATTAAATTGGGCCGGAGTAAATTAAATCCCAATACCCAAACCCCGAGCTCCAAATAAATTCCAATAACCAATGTTCAAATCACCAAAAAGATTATTAGTCAATTTTCTTGTTTCAGTCATTGAAATTTTGGTCATTATTTGACTATTGGTGCTTAGGATTTGGATCTTATAAGAATTTCGTCTCCCACCTTCACTTCTCCTTCGCTTACCACTTCGGCGAAGATCCCTTCCTTGGGCATCACACAATCGCCTGCCTGGTAGTAAATGGCACAGCGCGCATGGCATTCCTTTCCGATTTGAGTGACACGGAGGAGGACTGAGTCTCCGATTCGAATTTCTGTCCCAATGGGGAGATGAACAAGATCGATGTCTTCTGTGGTGATATTTTCTGCAAAATCCCCATAGCTTACGTTTAGGCCCTTGGCTCTCATTTTCTCAATAGATTCATCTGCCAACAGACTAACCTGGCGGTGCCATGGACCCGCATGAGCATCCCCTTCTAAACCAGAATCCTTCAATAGCGCGCAGGAATGGACATTGGTCTTCTTCGTCCCCTTTTTTTCGCTGATATTGACGGCGAGGACTCTTCCTTTCATAGTTTCCTTCATTTCATTACATCCCTTAGTAGTAGTGAACTTCGCTTCAATTGTTACCGTCCAGCCGACATTGCGCATTGAGCATAGCAAAAAACAAAAAATCTCAAACCGTGGATCATAAACTGCAAATGACTGAACGCTATGCGCTCTGCGCGTTGCGCTTGGCGGCGTACGTTCCACTCTTTCCCCCGGTTTTTTTAACCAGATGGATATCCGATATCACGATTCCTCTATCAACGGCCTTACACATGTCGTAAATAGTAAGGCCTGCCGCAGCAACAGCCACGAATCCCTCCATCTCTACGCCTGTCCGGGCTTTAATCTTAACGTTCGCTTCAATATCGATTCGACTCTCTTTTTCATGCCCGTAGAAATTGACCTCAACATGAGAAAGATTAAGTGGGTGGCACATGGGAATGATTTCAGACGTTTTTTTTGCTGCCATGATCCCTGCAACCTTAGCTACGGCGAGGACATCTCCCTTTGAAATCTTGCCGGACATTATCTGTTTGAAGGTCTTAGAATTCATGAAGACCGATCCTCGAACAACTGCTTCGCGTACGGTCTCCGCCTTCTTACTCACATCGACCATCTTTGCCCGGCCCTTCTTGTCGAAATGCGTAAGTTGTGGCATCCTTTCCTCTCCTTAGAGGTCATTTGGTCATTAAGTAATTAGGTCATTAAGCTATTATTTCAAACATAGGCCCCTTGAGCTTTCAGCTTTGAGCTTCAATTTTTTCTTAAATCAATGACTCAATGACCTAATGACTAAATAACCAGTTTCTCAAATTATCCTCCGATCGCTGACATATTCCTCTGGCATTTTTTAAACTGGTGTGTGTTAATAGGGTGTCTCTCTGGCTTTTTTCCGAGGGCGACGAGAAGCTGTTCCTTTAAATCCTGATCGGATCCGCCGTTTCTCAGAAGTTCCTTTACGTCGATCTCCTCATCAGAAAAGAGGCAAGTCCGGATTTTGCCGTCAGGGGTCAGTCGAAGGCGATTGCAATCATCACAGAAATGACTGCTGACTGCCCCGATCAATCCAATTTCTCCAAGAGCCCCTTCAATTCGGAATCTCTTTGCCGGGCCATCCCATCGGCCCGAAGGAATCGAGATCAGTTCACCGACATTTTCAAGACGGGCCTTGATCCGGGGAATGGTCAAGATGTTGCTTTCTATCCAGTCCTCCCCGTTTCCGGAAGGCATATATTCGATATACCGAATGATGAGAGGAAGATGGAGGGTGAGTTGGGCAAAGGGTTCGATTTCATCATCATTCAATCCCTGGATGGCAACCATATTAATTTTAATGGGGAAAAGCCCCACCCTCAATGCCTCTTCTATCCCCGCCCATACCCTCTCAAAATCGTCCTTTCGAGTAATTTGGCAGAACCTCTCTTTTTTGAGGGAGTCTAGACTGATATTGATCCTTTTCAAACCGGCCTTCTTAAGGTCGTGGGCAAACTCTTTTAGAAGGATTCCATTCGTAGTAAGGCTCAGATCCTTTATCTCTTCAATTCGGGAAAGGCGGGAAATGAAATCTACGATCCCTTTTCTGACCAGCGGTTCCCCCCCGGTCAGGCGGATTTTAGAAATTCCTTCTGTGGTAAAAACAAGGACTATCCTTAATATCTCTTCGTAAGTTAGGATTTCTTCGTGAGGGATCAGGGGGATTCCTTCTTCGGGCATACAATAGCGGCATCTCAAATTGCATCGGTCCGTTACTGAGATCCGGAGGTAATTTATTTTTCGTCTAAAAGGGTCGAGGAGCATATTTTTTGATTTGCGATTGCGGATTGCAGATTGCGGAATCAAATCCGAAATCCACAATTTGCAATCTGAAACAGAACAAAAAAAGCCAATATGCGTGTTTGAGATATTGGCCTTTGGAATTCCATTGCCCGTCTCCTTTCCAAACACGGGAGGTATAGCCGTTTCCAGCTATGCCCTGCTGGCCGATTTCCGTGTCCCTAAAGAGAGGGAATTAGGAAACTGGCTCGGAGACTAAATTTATCTTATTTTAAAGTGAATTACCGAGAAAAGTCAAGAAAGGAACGCGGCCGGGTTTTGCCTTGACAACTTTCCTCGTCCTATATATGATCTCTAAAATTTGCGACATTTCATAGGTGAAGAGGAGGTATTAGGATGAAACGAATCATCATTATATTAACGGTATTACTGATGGGGTTCTTATGTTTCGGAGGAATATCCTTTGGACAGGCGATTGAGAATGAGTTTTACCTCATTACTCCTGTCTCCAAAGATGTCCACGACCCGGCATTAAAGGCGTTTGCTGACTATGCGAAGAAAAAATGGAACATCGACATGAAAACCAGTGCCATGCCTCAAGGAACTCCAGTGGCATATGGGCAGGTCCTGGAGTGGAGAGGCAGACCCAGGGCAGATGTCTTCTGGGGTGGCGAAGGAACACTTTTCGACAACTTAGCAGCAGAAGGCCTCTTGGATCAAATAATGATCCCGAAAAAGATGTGGGACGAGATTCCGGCGACCATAGGGAAACCCATAGGACTACCTCTAAAAGATCCTAAGAAATTCTGGGTGGGAACGACCCTGGAACCGTACGGGTTCATCTATCAGCCGAAGTTGCTGCAGCGCTTGGGAGTGACGATCAAAGACTGGGATGATCTGCTCAACCCAAAACTAAAAGGGCAGATTGCCCAATGCACACCCGATCGTTCGAGCTCCAGCCATGCTAGCTATGAGGTCATACTCGCTATGTATGGATGGGAGAAGGGATGGGACTGGTTGAAGAAATTGGCCGCCAATACGGGAATTTTTACAGCCCGCTCGCGTGACGTTCCAAACGTTGTGGCTAAAGGGGAATTTGCCGTCGGGTTTGCTGTGCCGAGCTACATGGCATTTGCCGAAGTTTTGTCGGGGTATGACGTCATGTTCGTCTATCCCAGAAATGCGTACGTCACGCCTGAGCCGATGGCTGTTCTCAAGGGGGCGCCCCATCCGAAGGCGGCCCATGCCTTTATCGAATTCCTACTGACAGAAGAAGGCCAGAAGATTTTTATGGAACGGGGGCTCTATGCTATTACACCCAAGTATAAAGTCCAAGGACCCCCAGGCTCTCCCGCCGAAAAGGCAGTTCAATTCACAGGGGGTATGAGGTCTTTCTTCGATATTCAGGTCGGGAATGTTTACAACGACAAGATCGCTGGACCAAAAAAGAGGATTGAAGAAGTGAATGCTTATTTCAGGAAGGAGATTGCCGAGAAACATAAGGAGATGATCAAGGAGAAGTGAAGTTTGTAAACCTAAATACGAATCCCCGCATTGCCTCTCTTTTGCAAAGGGGGGCCGGGAGGATTTAGTGTCCCCATCGGGGATGGTGGAAACCCCTCGCCTTAAGGCGAAGCGAAGACTTTGCGAAATGGTCGGCCGGTCATTGGTGACCTATTCGTCACGGAGTTGGAATTAGGCCGACCATGAGGATCTGAATCATATGGCGTTGGAATTTTCATTCCCGTGAAGATGGGAATCCAGGACGGTAAAGAAAAAACTGGATTCTTGCCTGCGCAGGGATGACGTACAAAAGAACGAGAATCAGTAAAGTCGACTTTATGTCGACAATTTTAAGAACCCTCGCCTTCAAGGCGAGGGTAGTTCAGTTCGTTCAATGAGAATCTGACATGAATATTCAGCTTAAGGATATCGTGAAAAGGTTCGGGACACTGGAAGCAGTGAGCGATGTGTCCCTTGAGATCCGGGATGGAGAACTTTTTACGCTTCTTGGGCCTTCGGGTTGTGGAAAGACGACTATCCTTCGTCTCATCGGAGGCTTCCATAAGCCCGATCACGGAGAAATTTATTTTGATGGGAAACCGGTTTCCTCTATCCCGCCTTATGAGCGGAATATCGGGATGGTTTTTCAGAACTATGCCCTCTGGCCTCACATGACGATTTCTAACAATATCACCTACGGACTTAAACTTAGAAAAACCCCCAAGACTGAGATTGTCGAAAAGGTCTCTCATGTCTTAAGGCTTGTCAACCTATCGGGGCTCGAAGATCGGTACCCGGGACAGCTGTCAGGGGGACAACAACAACGTGTTGCGCTGGCGCGGGCGCTTGTTTTAAACCCTGATGTGCTTCTATTAGACGAACCTTTAAGTAATCTGGATGCAAAGATTCGCATCCAGGTGCGCGCTGAGATTCGCAAGCTCCAAAAAGACCTCGGGATTACGACCATCTATGTCACCCATGACCAGGAAGAAGCTTTGACCCTCTCGGACCGTATCGCGGTGATCAATTTGGGCAAATTACTGCAGATTGGTTCCCCCAGAGATCTGTACGAAAGGCCCGAGAATCCCTTCGTCGCCGACTTCATTGGGATCAACAACCTCATTTCCGGTGATATCCAAGAAATCAATACCGCTGAAAAATGGATGAGAGTCCAGACCGAGGTCGGCTCTCTGATCTGTATTGGCAACGGACGCTCAAAACCGGGAGATCGTTGTATGGTCAGTGTTCGACCGGAGACCGCCTCCATCAGCCAATCAAAAGAGGTTCAAGAGGGATTTAATTGTATCAGCGGCACGGTGAGTTTTGCTTCTTATATCGGGAATACGATTCGCTACGATGTAGAGGTCGATCGCGAGATCATCCTTAAGGTGGACGTCCAGAACCCTTGGGGTTGCCAACCTCTCTCCGTAGGAGAACAGGTATATGTCAGTTTTCCAATAAAGACCACATTAGGTATTCCTCTCACCCCGCACCTCTCCCGAGAGGAGAGAGCGAAAGGATGAGGGGTGAACCACCCTGCCATGAACTCTCCGAACGAATCAACCATCGCTGTCAGTCAGCTCCGTGTTTGGCCACGGGTGAAGATCGAAGGCTTGCTCGGCTATGCCGGGATCTGGGCCTTCTTTGGCATCTTTCTAATCTATCCTCTCATCCGCCTTTTCTACGATGCCTTCACAACCGATCAGGGTGTCTTCACCTTGATGAACTTCTACGATTTTTTCACGGATTCTTTTTACCTGAAGACCCTGGTCAATTCGCTTTTGCTCGGTACGGCGACAGTGGTCACCACTTCGATCATCGGGATCAGCCTTGCATTTCTCCTCCTGCGCTTTGAATTTCCCGGAAGAAATCTTTTTTCTTACCTTACCATCATCCCCATGGTCATGCCTCCGCTCGTCGGGGTGATGGGATTTGTGTTCATCATGGGCCGTGCCGGAACGGTGAATGTGATCTTAATGGACTATTTGGGATTTTCCAAACCTGTTAATTTCATGTACGGCATCCACGGTGTCCTGCTCGTGGAGACGCTTCACCTCTTTCCCCTCATGACCCTGAGTATCGTCGATGCTCTGGGAAAAATCTCTCCCTCTCTCGATGAAGCAGCAGAAAGCGTGGGGTCGCGGGGCCTGCGGAAATTCTGTGATATCACCTTTCCACTCACCACGCCGGGCTATGTCTCGGGGGCGCTTCTGGTCTTCATCTGGACCTTTGCCGACTTCGCCACGCCGCTGGTGGTGGGCATCGATAACTTGCTCGCTTCGCAGGCTTATCTCAATATTGCCCAATTTGTTGACCGAAGGCTCTTCAAAATGGGGATCGTCATCTCCGCCATTATGGTCATACTGGCTATCCTTTTCCTGATCATCGCCAAACAGTATGTGGCCATCAAGGATTATAGTTCTCTTTCTTATTCAAAGATCGAGAGAAAGAAGATCTCTCCCTGGGGCCGGGCTGGGGTCGTTATTTTTCTGTTGATCGTTTTGATCTTTGCCTTCATCCCTTACCTGGGTATCGCGCTTGATTCCTTCGGCAAGGGCTGGGCGCTCACCCCATTGCCGGTGAAATATACCTTGAGGTATTTTGAGCGGGTCTCTATCGAAACGCCGAAGTTCATTATCAACAGTTTACTGTATGCGGGCATCTCTGTGTTCATCTGTATTATCGTTGGGGTCCCCGTGGCCTGGGTGATGGCCCGGACGAAAGTGCCGGGACGGAATCTTCTGGATTCACTGACCACACTGATCTTGGCTCTTCCGGGAACTGGAATCGGCATTGCCTACCTCAGGGCCTTCAGAGATCCTCTGCCATTCATGAACACAGCCCTGCTCGGCATGTGGGTTGTGATTCCCATCGTACTCGGTGTAAGACGGCTTCCCTATACCGTGAGGGGAACGTTTGCTTCCCTTTCGATCGTTCATAGGTCTTTTGAAGAAGCTGCTGAAAGTGTAGGGGCTCCGAAAATGAAGACCTTTAAAGATGTTACACTTCCACTGATTTGGAAGGGAGTCTTGGTGGGGTCCCTCTATTCCTTTATACTTGCTCTCCAGGAGGCCTCGGCCACACTGCTCCTGGTGGTCCCGGGTCATGAGATGATGACCGTTGGAATTTTTAATTTCTATATTGGAGGCTCCGTGAACGAAGCGGCTGCTTTGGGCCTCATTTTGATTATTCTCGGAGCAGTCTGTCTTTTTGCCATCAGCAAGATTGCTGGGACAAAAATGGGAGGGGTTTTCGGGTAATGGGGTTTCCTGTTGTTATTATTTTGCTCGCACTTTTCTTTGCCTACTCCAGCGGCTTTCATGATGGAGCGGATGTCGTATCAACCATCATTATGACAAGAGCGGTTTCTCCCAGAAGGGCCCTTCTCATGGCGGCAGCCTGTGAGTTTATCGTTCCCTTTTTTTTTGGAAGGGCCGTGGCCAAAACGATAGCGGAGAACATTATAAACCTCCCCCCCTACGATCCAAGGGTTATTGATATTTCCGCAGCCTTCCTCATGGCTGCTCTCTCTGGAGCCATCTTGTGGAACCTGATCACCTGGTACCTCGGTTTCCCTTCGAGTTCGACCCATGCTTTGATCGGAGGAATGGTGGGAGCTGTGCTGGTTGCTTATGGGCCGGGTAGAATTCTTTGGAGAGGACTCCTCTATGTGATTGCCTTCCTTGTGGTCTCGCCTTTGATAGGGCTCATTTCCGGCATGCTTTTTTTAAAGGTAACCCTCCGTATCTTTCGGAACGCTCCCCCGAAGGTAAACCGGTTCTTCAACCGTATACAGATTCCTTCTTCTGCTGCGCTTGCTCTCAGCCACGCCTCCAACGATGTTCAAAAATCGATTGGGCTGATGGTTATGTCCATGTTCATCCTTGGGTATTCTACCAATTTTCATGCCCCCCTCTGGGCCATTGCAGGTTGTGGTGCGGCAACGGCTTTTGGAACAGCGACCGGGGGATGGCGAATCATCAAGACTATGGGTTCAAGGATTTATCGTCTGAGGTCTGTTCACGCTTTCTGCGCTCAAACTTCCTCGGCGATAATCATATTAGGGGCGGCCTTAGCCGGAGGTCCCGTGTCCACAACGCACGTCGTTTCTTCCAGCATCATGGGTGTCGGAGCGGGGCAGAGAATCTCAGCGGTGCGTTGGGGAGTGGCAAAAAATATCATCCTGGCCTGGTTGATCACTATCCCGGCCTCGGCGTTGATGGCCGGATTAAGCTTTCATTTAATTCAAAAGGTTCTTTTTTACTTCCAGAAAGGATAAGAGGAAAGGCGGTGAAGGATGTTTAGGGGATTTATTCTCGACTTAGATGGGACCGTATATCGAGGCGATCAGCTCATCCCTGGGGCGGAGAGTGTGGTCCGGCTGCTGCGAGAAAAAAAGAGGAAGGTTGTTTTCCTTTCGAATAAACCTATTCAGACGAGGGATGAATACGCTTCCAAACTGACCCGGTTTGGCATTCCAACCCAACCTGAGGAAGTGATCAACTCAAGCTTTGTGATGGTTAATTATCTCAAGAAGGTTGCCCCTGAGGCGAGACTCTTTGTAGCAGGGGAGACTCCTTTTATTGAAGAGTTGAAAAGAGCGGGTTTTCAAATGACCGATGAGCCCAAAGAGATCGATTACGTTGTGGTTGCTTTTGATCGAACCTTCGATTACCGCAAGCTGAATATTGCCTTCCAGGCCATCAAACTTGGAGCCCATTTTGTTGCCACCAACCCTGACCGCACCTGTCCGGTAGAGGGAGGAGAGATTCCGGATTGCGCAGGAATGGTCGCGGCTATTGAAGCTGTGACTGGGAAGAAGGTGGAAATCGTTGTGGGCAAGCCTTCTCCCATCATGATTCGAGCGGCCCTGGATGTAATGGGATTAAGACCCGAAGATTGTATCTTGATTGGAGATCGTCTTGAGACGGACATCAAAATGGGCAAGGAAGCAGGGATCGCGACAGGGATTGTTCTGACTGGCGTCACCGATGAAAAAATGCTGGAAGTTATCAAACATACTGCCGGTCAACCTGACTTCGTCTTTCAAAGCATCGCCGACGTCGAAAACTTATTGATAGGGTGACACGGAGACGCGGAGAACCGGTGATGGCGATGAAAATGATCAACCCTTTACGTAGGCAGATCTCAACTGTTTGTAGGTGTTATATTTCAAAAAAGATGTTTGTTCATGTCGCCCCATTCCCCTATCATCCTTTCTCTCGTCTCCTTATCTTTCCATTTCCGTGTCACGGCTGCTTATTTCTTCTCTCTGAGAATTCGGAGGATTTTGAGGTCTTCAAGATCTTTCGGCCTTGCGGCAGCCTGCTTCATCGTAATCAGGTCATCCAAGGAGGCATAAAAGACTTTTTCATTCCCATAAGTTCCAGAAACACGATTCTTCCAGACCTGATCGAAGGTGACTCCGCTCACAAAAGGATGGGTGTCGCAGCATTTTGGGGTTCGGGGCGGATGAAAATATCGATGTCAAGAGTCGCTCTCGCGTAGCCATGTATGGGAAAAGCGGTGGCTCCGATGATCACAAACTCAACCCGACGTGCGTTTAAGAACCTCAAAAGGTCTTCGGTGTCCATGCTCGACCATCTGTCTTAGCATTTCTCTCGATTTCTGTTTTATCATTTTGAGGCGCTCTTCGAAGGTCAAAGAGGCAAGGTAATTCAGCTCAAACTCAAGCTCCCTTTCCTCATCGGCTTGAGGTAATTTGAGGATCGATTCGTTCCTTTCCATAAGTTCAAAGTAG
>Ga0187784_10005338_pt1 | contig 10400 bp, 11 predicted proteins | sample 1015_SJ02_MP15_2_FD_132964 | JGI IMG/M metagenome (GOLD analysis project Ga0187784, IMG submission 132964) | Tropical peat soil microbial communities from peatlands in Department of Meta, Colombia - 1015_SJ02_MP15_20_MG | ecosystem: Environmental > Terrestrial > Soil > Wetlands > Peat | place... | reverse complement strand
TCCTCGCCGCCCGAGGGATCCGCACCACCAATTCAGCCTTTCGCATTTTCCTCAGGCTTCGCCATTCGCTTTTCCTTCCGCGATGCGTCCGGCCGATGGCGGTGAACGCGCATTATCATTCCGGCTTCGGCCGCTGCAGCAGAAAATCCCGGGTGAGCAGCATAGCCGCCACGAAGATCACCGGGAACACCACCCCATTAACGGCCGTCCAGCCGTAGCGCGCCAAGAGCGCGCCGGATGACAACGAACCGATTGCCATCGACCCGAACACCAGAAAATCGTTGAACGCCTGAACCTTGTTACGCTCGTGCGGATCGTGACACTCGGTGATCAGCGTGGTGGCGCTGATGAATGAAAAATTCCAGCCGACGCCAAGCACCGCAAGGGCAATCCAGAAATTCCACAGCGTGACGCCGAGCAGGCCGATGCTAGCCGCGACGATAATCAGCCCCAGTCCGACCATGATCATCGGCCGCACGCCAAACCGGATGATCAAGCTGCCGGTTATGAAACTTGGAGCGTACATGCCGAGCACGTGCCATTGTATGCCGAGCGCAGCATCGCTGACCGAATGGTTGCACATGACCATCGCCAGCGGGGCCGAGGTCATCACCATGTTCATCATCGCGTAGCTCGCGAGTCCGCAGACGACGCCAATGATGAATTTCGGTTGGACGATAATCTCGGTGAACGGCCGCCCGTCTGCCAGTGAATGCGACACGCGCGGGCGCGGAATTTGAAGGAAGATCAGCACCACGGCAGCGAGTACGGCGCATGCCGACTGCGCCAGATAGGTTCCCGCAAACAAATAAGCCGGCCAGATATCCTTGGTGAAGATCACAATCTGCGGCCCGATCAGGCCGGCAAACATGCCGCCCGCGAGCACCCAGGCCACCGCCTTGGCCCTAAAGTGACTGCTCGCGGTGTCGGCCGCGGCAAAGCGATAGGATTGATGGGCCGCCGCGTAGAGACCCCCGCAGAACGTGCCGAGAAGCAGCAGCGAGAAAGAACCCTGTAGCATCGCCGTACCGGAAATGAGACCGGATAGCGCGCCGAAAACCGACCCGGTTTGCAGGGCGAAGCGGCGTCCGTAAGCTTTCGACAACGCCCCGACGGGAAGCGTCCCGATCCACATCCCGACTACCATAACGCTGACCGGAAGTGTCGCCAGCGCAGGATCGGGCGCCAATACCGAGCCGACAACTCCGGCGGTCGCAACGATGACAGTATTGTTGCCGCCGGCAAGCGCCTGCGCGACGGCGAGCACCAGCGCATTGCGCGCGGCGAGCCGATCGTCGGTGACGTCGATCGCCGGTTCGGCCAGGACCGTCATAGGTTTGCTACCGGTGGTGCAAGAATCCATAGATCAAAGTCTTCTAGCGAGCCAAGCCGAGCGGCACTACTGCGGCCCCCGCAGGTCAGAAGTGCAGCGCGCCGTTATGCTGGATCACAACGTGACGCGCCTCGTCCGGCGCGTGCGCGCCCAATTGCCCGAGCGCCGATTGCGTCTCCGCGATGAGAAGATCGATGACGTGGCGCGGTCCCTCCTCGCCGAGCGCGCCAAGGCCCCACAAAAAGGCCTTGCCGGCAAACGCGGCGGCGGCGCCGAGCGCACAGGCGCGCACCACGTCGGTGCCGCTGCGGATGCCGGAATCCATCATCACCGTCGCGCGCTTGCCGACTTGTTTGACGATCGCCGGCAACGCGTCGATGGCAGCCGGCAACGCCTCAATCTGGCGGCCGCCGTGATTGGAAACGAACAGGCCGTCGACGCCGAGCGACACCGCCTTCTCGGCATCCTGGGGATGCAGGATGCCTTTCACGATCAAAGTTTTCTGCCAGCGATCGCGGTATTTCGCGACCTCCTCCCAGGTGAAGGCGCCGCCCATCTCGCGCCGCGCGAAGTCGATAACATCGTTGATCGAGGGATTCGCGCCGGCATAGGTCCGCAGCGTGGCAAAGCGCGGGATGCCGTTCTGCCACAACGCGTAAGTCCAGCGCGGCGACCGCGCTATCTGCATCATCATCTTGAGGTTCGGGCGAAGCCGCTCGCCAAGTCCGACCGCCACCTCGCGCGCCCGGGTCGTGCGCACCGGCACATCGAGGGTCAATACCAGCGCGTGACAATCGGTGGCCGCGGCGCGACGCACCAGATCAAAACCGATGGCGTGGTCGTTGCGGGCGACGCGATAGAGTTGAAACCAAAAAACGTCCGGCGCGATCTCGCCGATCTGTTCGATGGTCGCGCCGCCGGCTATGCCGAGCGTATAGGGAATGCGGGCACGCTGCGCCGCGCGGGCAAGGTGGAGATCTGCGCCCGGCCACACGATCGCAGGACTGCCCATCGGCGCAATGCCGATCGGCGCGGCATAGCGGCGCCCGAACAGTTCGACGTCGCAGGGCGGCAACGACGGCATCACGCCGTAGCGCGGCACCAGTTCGACCGCGTCGAGCGCCGCCCAATTGCGCTTGATGCCGGCATCATCCTTGCCCGAGCCGCCGTCGCCATATTCGAAGGCAAAATGCGGCAGCCGGCGGCGCGCGGCGCGGCGCAGATAGTCGATGGTCGGATAGCGCCGGTGAAGTTCGGCGTAGCGCGGATTGGCATTTTTGCCGGCGACCGACTTGCTCTGCGGGGCGGTAATGGCCGTCATATCGTGCATCAACGTTTCTCTCTGGCGATATTATAGCGAACCTGCTCGGTCGCTAGAAATGGCTGTACGCCGGCCGCGCGAATGACAGCACCGTGCCGTCGCGAACGAAGCGTGTGCCCTGCCCGGCTGTGACGCGGCCGATCTCGGTTGCCGCAACGCCCGCCTTTGCCGCAGCGGCGCGGAAGGCGCCGAGTTTCTCCGGCGCCAGCGTCAAAAGGATTTCATAATCGTCGCCGCCGGTGAGCAACGTCTCGATCAACGCCGGCTCGGCCGCAATCGCCGCGCGTGCGGCGTCCGACAGCGGCACGCGGGCGGCGTCGACTTCGGCCGCCACGGCGGAGGCCCGGCACAGCTTGGCGAGATCGCCGGCCAAGCCGTCGGAAACGTCCATCGCCGCCGAGGCGTAATGCCGCACCGCCTCGGCGAGCGCATTGCGCGGCTGCGGCAGGAGATATCGCTGCGTGAGATGCGCCGTCATGGCGTCGGAAAGCCGCCAGCGCGCGACAAGGCTGTCGTCTCGCCGCAACAAGACACCGAGCGCTGCGTCGCCGATCGTGCCGGTCACGACAACGCTGTCGCCGGCCCTCGCCGTCGCGCGCCGCACTATGGCGCCGTGCGGCAGCGCACCGAAGGCCGCAATCGAAACCGAAATCGGTCCGGGCGTGTGGTCGGTGTCGCCGCCAAGGAGCGGACAGCCGTAGTGCGTGGCGTCTTCGCCAAGACCCGCAGCGAAGGCGGCAATCCAGGTCGCATCGATCGCAGCCGGCAAGGCAATCGACATCAGAAAGCCGATCGGCCGCGCGCCCTTTGCGGCGAGATCGGACAGGTTCATCCGCAAAACCTTGCGGCCGATTTTTTCCGGCGGATCGTCGGCAAAGAAATGCACGCCGGCGATGACGCCGTCGGTGGTCAACACCAGATCGCAGCCGGGCGGCGGCGTGACGACGGCGGCATCATCGCCAAGGCCGAACGCACCCGGCGCCGTGGCAAGCGGACGGAAATAGCGCGCAATCAGGCGCTCTTCAGCCGAGGTTTCGTCGCTTGCAGCCATGACTAACCGCCACTAACCGCCGGCGAATTCGGCCGCGCGCCATTGGTGCGCAAGCTGATCGAGCACGGCGTTGACCATGCCGGTCTCTTCCTTGTCGACGAAAGCGCCGGCAACGTCGACGTATTCGCACGTCACCACGCGTGCCGGTACATCGGGCCGGCACGCCAGCTCGTAGGCGCCGGCGCGCAGCACCGCGCGCAGCACCGCCTCGATGCGCTTGAGCGGCCAGCCGCGCGAGAGCGCCGCATCGATCTGAGGATCGAGGCTTTTTTGCTCGCGCACCACGCCGCCGACGATGTCGCGGAAATAGGCCGCTTCCGCCGGCCGATATTGCACGCCCTCGACTTCGCCGCCGAGCCAATGGCTTTCGAACTCGGCCATGATGTCGTTTAACCCGGTGCCGGCAACATCCATCTGGTAAAGCGCCTGCACGGCGGCGAGACGGGCGGCGCCCCGCTTGTTGGCTTTGCGCCCTTCTTTTGCTGCCTCGCTCATGTCAGCGTTTCCCGAGCCGGCGCGCAAGACCGACGAGCGAAAGCGCGGCGCGCGCGGCATCGCCGCCTTTATCCTGCTCTTCGAGGCGCGCGCGCGCCCAGGCCTGCGCCTCGGTATCGACGGTGAGGATACCGTTGCCGATCGGTATTTTGCGCGCGACGGAAAGCTCCATCAGTCCGCGCGCCGACAGCTCGGAGACAATCTCGAAATGGATGGTGTCGCCGCGGATGACGCAGCCGAGCGCGACGACCCCGTCATAGGGACGGCGGCGGCGCACCGCGGCGTCGAGCGCGATCGCAATGGCGGTCGGTATTTCGAGCGAGCCGGGCACGCTGATGCAGTCAAATTCGGCGCGGGCTTCTTGCAGCGCTTTGGCGGCGCCGGCAACGAGCGCGTCGGCAATATCGTCGTAGAAGCGCGCCTCGACGACGAGGATGCGCGCCCCTTTGCCGACGCTGTCTTCACGCTTGCCTCGCCGCGGCCCGGCCATGGCTCAAACTCCGTTTCGATCCGCTCGTAGCAAGCGGAAGGACCGCCAACAAGCGCGGGCAGCGAACGCTGAAGGTTCTACCAGATTACCGAAGTTCCGAATGCGCGAAACGCCGGGTCGGCGGTCACCAACGGCACGCCTTCAGCCTGCGATTGCGCAGCAAGCATGCGGTCGAAAGGATCGTGATGCTCCCATGCGAGAAAGCCCGCAGTGCGCGCGTGTTCGATGGTAATGGGGAGCGGAATATAAACAGTCGTGCGGAGCAGATCGACCAAGGTCGTAATGACTTCATTCGCTGCCGGCCATCTGCCGCGGCGGACTTTTGCGGTAATTTCCCAGATACAGACGGCGCTGATCACGAATTCGGTTTCGGGACGTTCGAGTTGCAGTCGGAGGCGATCGGGAAAACGGTTGTCGCCCAGTAGAAACCAAATCAAGGCGTGGCTATCGAACAGCAGCCTCATCGTCGCCTTCCCACAGCCGCAATTCCTCGTCCGGAAGGGGGTCGAAGAAAAATTCGTCCGGCAAGCGCGGTATCTTGCCCTTCAACATTCCGAAGCTCGGCTTGCGTTTTCCCGTTGGCATAGGCGTGAGGCGGGCCACGGCGGTCTTGCCGCGCATGATCACAACCTCTTCACCGGCCTCGACGCGAGCGATTAGCTTGGACAGGTTTGTTTTGGCCTGATGAATCGTGACCGTGCTCATGGTCTGCGTCATTAGCTAATTTACTTAGCTAACCTAACTTAGGCAGTTCGTCAACTTGTCATGCTAGGCCGCGAGCCTCCAACAAACGCGCGGCATAGCGCGCCATGAGGTCGACTTCGAGGTTCACCCGCGTTCTGGGCTCGAGTGATCCGAATGTGGTGACCTTCAGCGTGTGCGGAATGATGAGCACCGAGAAAGTGTCGCCTTCGACCGCGTTGACCGTGAGCGAAACACCGTCGAGCGCGACTGAGCCTTTGGCCGCGATGAAGCGGGCAAGCTCGGCCGGCGCGCGGAATGTCAGCGCTGCGCTATCGAGGAAATCATCGCGCGCGGTGAGCTCGGCGAGCCCGTCGACATGGCCGCTGACCATGTGGCCGCCGAGTTCGTCGCCAAGTCGAAGCGCGCGTTCAAGGTTCAGCCTGGTGCCGGACCGCCAGCTTTTGGCCGTGGTCATGCGCAGCGTCTCGGCCGCGGCATCGACCGCAAAATACCCGCTCCCGCGGTCCACGACCGTCAGGCATATGCCGGAACAGGCGATCGAAGCGCCGATCGCGATTGAATTCGGATTGTAGCTGCAGCCAACGACTATTCGGCGCAGCTCCTCAGCTTTCTCATGAACTTCAAGAATATCGCCTAAGTCATTGATGATGCCGGTAAACATGACAATCAACTGCGCTGATAGGTTTCCTGGCGGTCGGCACCAACCGAAAGCGTCATAACACGCTTTAACCGCTGCCTGAGCGCCGCCAAAGCCGCGGCATCAAACGCGTCGAGGCCGTCGTCGCCGACGCTGTTGGCCGAATGGAACAGGATAGCCTCGTCGATCAGATCGGCCGCAAGCAATGCCGCGATCAGTGTCGGTCCGCCCTCGACCATCAGGCGGGTAATACCGCGCGCGGCAACAAGCTTGAGTACGGCCGCAAGATCGAGGCCGCCGGTCCCGCCCGCTCGCAACACTTCGACGCCCTGGCCGCGCAAAGCTTCCTCCGCGGCACACCGCGCATCCGGCCCGGCGATGACCCACACCGGCGTCTGCCGCGCCGTCTGCACGAGACGCGAGCCGAGCGGCAGACGCAGCGCGCCATCGAGCACGATACGCACCGGCGAGTTTTTGACCATCCCGGGCAGCCGGCAGGTCAGCATCGGATCGTCCGCCAGCGCCGTGCCGATGCCGATCATGACGGCATCGCTTTGCGCGCGCAGCAGATGAACGCGGTCGCGCACCGCCTCGCCGGTGATCGCAACCGGACGCCGGCCCGCTGCGCCCACTTTGCCCACTTTGCCGTCGGCCGAGATGGCCAGCTTGAGCATGACGTGGGGGCGGCCGTCGCGGACGCGCCGGATGTGGCCGGCATGATCCTGGCGCGCCTGCTCCGCGCCGACGCCGATGTCGACCGCGATTCCCGCCGCCCGCAGCCGGGCGTGGCCCGCGCCTGCCACCTCGGAATTGGGGTCTTCGAGTGCCGAGACAACGCGCGAAACCTCCGCGGCGATGACGGCGTCGGCGCACGGCGGCGATTTGCCGTGATGCGAGCAGGGCTCGAGCGTGACGTACATGGTCGCGCCCTGTGCCGCCGCGCCGGCGCGGCGCAACGCCTCGATTTCGGCATGCGGCCTTCCGCCGGCTTGCGTCCAGCCGCGGCCGACGATCACGCCGTCTTTGACGATCACTGCCCCGACCGCCGGATTGGGCCAGGTGCGGCCGAGGCCGCGCCGGCCGAGCGCCAGCGCCAGCGCCATGAAGCGGGCATCATTAGACGCGATACTCACTTTCGTTCACTCATAGGCTTCCGAAAAAACTCATCTTGTCATCGTCCGCGCAAGCGGACGACCCAGTAATCGCAGGATCAGCCGGCAAAGCTATATCCAAGACCATTCTCGCGGAGATTACTGGATGCTCCGCTTTCGCGGAGCATGACAGTGAAAGACGAGCGATGCCAACAGTCGGCATCAGCGCGCTCACTCGGCGGCCTCGTCCCCCGACAATTCGGCGAGCGCCGCCTCGAAATCCTTGGCCTCGCGGAAATTGCGATAGACCGAGGCGAAGCGCACATAGGCGACGTCGTCGAGGTCGCGCAGATGCGCCATCACCGTTTCGCCGATCGTTTCGGAGGACACCTCACTCTCGCCGAGGCTTTCCAGCTCGCGGACGATTTTCGACACCATCTGGTCGATGCGCTCCGGCTCGACCGGCCGCTTGCGGCAGGCGATCTGCACCGAGCGCAACAGCTTGTCGCGGTCGAACGGCACACGGCGGCCGTTGCGCTTGATCACCACCAATTCGCGCAGCTGCACCCGCTCGAATGTCGTGAAGCGGAAATTGCAGGACAGGCAGACCCGGCGGCGGCGGATCACCGATGAATCTTCCGTCGGCCGCGAATCCTTGACCTGGGTATCGAGGCTTGCACAACTCGGACACCGCATCCCTTTAGCCCTCGTAAATCGGGAACCGGCTGACCAAACGCTTGACCTTGTCGCGCACGTTCGCTTCCGCCTGCACGTCCGCATCGACGCGGTTTTGCGCCAGCGCGTCCAGCACTTCGGCGATCAGCTCGCCGACCTGCCGGAACTCGGCGATGCCAAAGCCGCGGGTCGTCCCGGCCGGCGTGCCGAGCCGGACGCCGGACGTGATCGTGGGTTTTTCCGGATCGAATGGAATGCCGTTCTTGTTGCAGGTGATGTGGGCGCGCTCAAGCGCTGCCTCCGCCACCTTGCCGGTCAGCCGCTTCTTGCGCAGATCGACCAGCATCAGATGCGTATCGGTGCCGCCGGAGACGATATCGAACCCGCGCGTTCGCAGCGTCTCGGCCAGGGCTTTGGCGTTCTCGATCACGTTCTTGGCGTAAAGCCTGAAGGATGGCCGCAGCGCCTCGCCGAAGGCGACCGCCTTCGCCGCGATGACGTGCATCAGCGGGCCGCCCTGCATGCCGGGAAACACCGCGGAGTTGAGCTTTTTTGCCAGCTCCTCGTCGTTGGTCAGGATCGCGCCGCCGCGCGGCCCGCGCAGCGTTTTGTGCGTCGTCGTCGTCACCACATGGGCGTGCGGAAACGGACTCGGATGCGCGCCGCCGGCGACAAGGCCGGCGAAATGCGCCATGTCGACCACGAGATAGGCGCCGACCGCGTCGGCAATGTCGCGGAAGCGGCGGAAATCGATGACGCGCGGATAGGCCGAACCGCCGGCAATGATCAGCTTGGGCCGATGCTCTTTGGCAAGCTTCTCGACCTCCGCCATGTCGATCAGGTGGTCGTCGCGGCGCACGCCATAGGGCACGACCTTGAACCAGCGGCCGGACAGATTCACCGGCGAGCCGTGGGTCAAGTGCCCGCCGGCGGCGAGATTGAGCCCCATAAAGGTGTCGCCCGGCTGCATCAGCGCCATAAAAACTTCGGCATTGGCCGAGGCGCCGGAATGCGGCTGGACATTGGCAAAGCCGCAGCCGAACAGGCGGGTGGCGCGCTCGATGGCGAGCCGCTCCGCGATATCGACGAACTGGCAGCCGCCGTAATAGCGCTTGCCCGGCAGGCCTTCGGCATATTTGTTGGTCAGCACCGAACCCTGCGCCTCGAGCACGGCGCGGCTGACAATGTTTTCCGAAGCGATCAGCTCGATCTCGTCGCGCTGGCGGCCGAGTTCAAGCCGGATGGCCTCGGCGATTTCCGGATCGGCCTCGGCAAGCGTGGCAGCGAAGAAATCCTCGTTTATTGCGTTGGCGGTATGGGGTGCCGACATAAATCAATTCCTGGCTCAGTTCCTGCCTTGACTCCCGGCGGGCTTAGCGCCGTCGCGCCGGTGATACACCGCGGGTGGGTATCATACCAGCCGAGCGCCGCAAGGGCTTGGGATATTTTGGCGGATAGTGCCGCTAGATTTGGGGATTTCCCCCGGCCGGCGCCGGTTGGGAGGGGGGAGCGCGCGAAGCGCGGTGGAAGGGGCGCGGGCCTGGACGAAACTCTTTCGACGCAAGCGAAACGTCGCGTTCGCCACCCTCTCCTTTCGCCTCGACTGTGGCGTCGAGTTGCTCGAGGAAGCAGAGCCGGCCTTCGCCGCCGAAGCGCACGATGTCGCCGATCGAAAGCCGCTTCGCCGGCTTGCCGGGCGTCCACAAACGGCGCTACGGGGATCCCCATCGCGCTTTGCGCGATGGGGATCCCGCCGCTGCGGAAGGAATTCAGGCCGCGACGCTGGGCAGGCCGGCAAGCGCCATGGCGAGCTCGCCTTCGTCGTATTTTTGATCGATCAGCTTGCCCTCGAAGTAGGCGATGTAGGCCGCCATGTCGAAGTGGCCGTGGCCCGACATGTTGAACAGGATGGTTTCGGTCTTGCCCTCCCTCTTGCAGCGCAAGGCCTCGTCGACGGCGCAGCGCACCGCGTGCGTCGCCTCAGGCGCCGGCACGATGCCCTCGCAGCGCGCGAACTGCACGCCGGCATCGAAGCAGGTCTTTTGATGATAGGCGCGCGCCTCGATCAAGCCGAGCTCGTAGATATGCGACACCATCGGCGCCATGCCGTGATAACGCAGGCCGCCGGCGTGGAAACCCGGCGGAATGAACGTCGAGCCGAGCGTGTGCATTTTGACGAGCGGGGTCAGATGCGCGGTGTCGCCGAAGTCGTAAGCGTATTTGCCGCGCGTCAACGACGGACACGCCGCCGGTTCGACCGCGATGAAACGGCGCTTGCGGCCGCCGCGCAGCTGCAGCCCGAGGAACGGGAAGGCCAAGCCGGAAAAATTCGAGCCGCCGCCGGTACAGCCGATCACCACGTCGGGGTCGTCGTCCGCCATTTCGAATTGCTTGATCGCTTCCTGCCCGTTGACGGTCTGGTGCAGCAGTACGTGGTTAAGCACCGAGCCGAGCGAATATTTCACCGCCGGGTCCTTGGCCGCCATCTCCACGGCCTCGGAAATGGCGATGCCGAGCGAGCCCGGACTGTTCGGGTTTTTGGCGAGGATGGCGCGGCCGGAATCGGTCTCGTTCGACGGCGAAGCGATGCAGCGCGCGCCGT
>Ga0187784_10005337_pt1 | contig 10401 bp, 9 predicted proteins | sample 1015_SJ02_MP15_2_FD_132964 | JGI IMG/M metagenome (GOLD analysis project Ga0187784, IMG submission 132964) | Tropical peat soil microbial communities from peatlands in Department of Meta, Colombia - 1015_SJ02_MP15_20_MG | ecosystem: Environmental > Terrestrial > Soil > Wetlands > Peat | place... | reverse complement strand
TCCTCAAGCTGCCCGATGAACTGAGCGACGAGGAGGCAACGCCGCTCAATTGCGGCGTCGCCACCATGGCGTCGGTGACCGAAGCCGCAGAGATCGAACTGGGCGACGCGGTGGTCATTCAGGGGCTCGGCCTGCTCGGCCTCTACGGTACAGCCATGGCGAAGGCGCGCGGCGCGCGTTGCGTCATCGGTCTCGATGCCGTGCCGAGCCGGCTCGGGACGGCGAAACAATTCGGCGCAGATCATGTGATTGATGTGTCGCGTACTGCCGCGCAAGCTGTCGTCGAAGAGGTGCGCAGGTTGTGCCGGCCCGACGGTGCTGATGCGGTGATCGAAGTCTGCGGCGTGCCCGACGTGATCCCGCAAGGCTTGCAGATGCTGCGCACCGGCGGGCGCTACGTGCTCGGCGGTCTGGTCAATCCCGACGCCAACGTGACGATCGACGCCAACATGCTGGTTAGGCGCTGGGTGACGATGCGGGGCATCCATAATTATCATCCGCGGCACCTGATCCAGGCGCTCGATTTCCTCATGGCGAACCGCGCGCGGTTCCCCTTCAAGTCGATTGTTGACTCAAAATTCGCCCTGAAGGACCTGGACGTTGCCTTCAAAAAAGCATCGGAACGCAGCGTGTTGCGCGCTGCCATCGTTCCCGAGCTTGCGGGGTGAACAATGCAGGCTCCGGCGATGCAAGCCTCGACAATGCAAACCCCGGCGCTCAATTTCACGCCGCGTGGGCTCTATATCGGCGGCCGCTGGGTCGAGCCGGCCGGCGGAAAATCGTTCGTCTCGATCAATCCATCGAACCTGGAAAACATCTGCGACATTCCGGCGGCGAGCGCGGCAGATGTCGATGCGGCGGTCCAGGCCGCCAAGGACGGCTTCAAAGAATGGTCGCGCGTGCCGATCAAGGAGCGCGGGCGCTGCCTGAAGCTGCTCGCGGACCGCATCGAACAGCATGCTGACGAACTTGCCCTGCTTGATGCAGTCGATTCCGGCAATGCGATCGTAGGCATGCGCGGCGACATGATCTGGACGGCCGATTGGTTGCGCTACTGCGCCGGGCTGGTCACGGAAATCAAAGGCGAAACATTTTCGCAAGGCGCGCGTCATCTCAATCTGACGCGCCGGCAGCCGTTCGGCGTCGTCGCCAAGATCAACCCATTCAATCATCCGTTTCGGTTCTGCGCCGAGAAAGCCGCGGCGCCGCTTGCGGCCGGCAACGCGGTCGTCATCAAGGGCTCGGAACAGGCGCCGCTGTCGAGCTTGCGGCTCGGCGAATTGTGCGACGGGATTTTTCCGCCCGGTGTGATCAACATCGTCACTGGCGACGGCCAGATCGGCGCGGCGATGGTCCGCCATCCCGACGTGCGGCGTATCGGCTTTGTCGGATCGGTGCCCACCGGCCGCGCCATCGCCAGAGAGGCCGCGGCCGGCCTTAAGCGCGTCAGCCTCGAACTCGGCGGCAAGAACCCGATCATCATTTTTCCCGATGCCGATCCCGAGATTGCGGCCGCGGCGGCCGTCAAGGGCATGAACATGAACCGGCAGGGCCAGTCCTGCAGTTCGACCTCGCGTGTTTTCGTTCATGCTTCGCTGCACGATGGTGTCGTTGCCGAACTGGTGCGGCTGGCGCAGGCGCTGCCGATCGGCGCGCCATGGCTCAAGCACAACGAGGTCGGGCCGATCGTATCGCAACGGCAGTTCGACCGCGTCATGGACTTCATCGATTCGGCCAAGGCGGACGGCGCGCAACTCCTCACCGGCGGCGGCAAGCCCGCCGATGCATCGCTCGCGGCAGGATTGTTCATCGCGCCGACAATCTTCGACGGCGTGACGCCGCAAATGCGCATCGGCCGGGAGGAAATTTTCGGCCCGGTCATGTCGCTGATGGCGTGGGAGGATTACGAAGACATGCTCGCGAAGGTCAACGGCGTCGAGTACGGATTGACGGCCGCCATCGTCACCAACGATCTCGCCAAGGCCATGGAAACGGCGGAGCGGGTCGAGGCCGGCTACGTGTGGATCAATTCCAATGGCCGCTACATCGGCGCTCCCTACGGCGGCTGGAAGCAGAGCGGTATCGGCGAAGAGGAATGTTTTGACGAAATCCTGAGCTACACGCAGGTCAAGAACGTCAACATGCGGTGGTGAATGCGTCGGCCAAAAATCTAAGGCGCCGGTGAAATGAATCGTGCAAGCTCCCCGGCGACGCGGGCGATCACGCCGTCCCAGTCGCCGAGCGCCGTCTGCCGGAATAGACGCGCGGTTGGATACCACGGGCTTGCCTCGCCATTGAGCGTCCAGCGCCAGTCGGGCGCGAACGGGACCAGCACCCAAAGCGGCCGGCCCATGGCGCCGGCGAGGTGCGCGACCGCTGTATCGGCGGAGATGACGAGATCGGCCAGCGCGACCGCCGCGGCCGTGTCGGTGAAATTCTGCAAGTCGCCGCCGATATGCGTCACGCACGTTTCCGCGGCAAGGCCCGGCGCATCTTCTGCGCGTACGTCGCGCTGAATGCTGATGAAGCGCGCTCCGCCGCCGGCCTGCGCAGCCGGATGAGCAAATAGCGGCGCGAGCCGGGCGAAGGCAAGCGAGCGATTGCGGTCGTTGTAGTGACTTGGATTGCCCGACCAGGCGATGGCGATGCGGGGGCGGGCGAGCGCACCGATGCGCACCGACCATTTGGCGAGCGAACCATCGTCGGCCGAAAGATACGGAATTTGCGCCGGCACGCTGTCCGGTTCCGTGCGCAGCGCCAGCGGCAGGCTGCCGAGCGGACAATGCACGTCGAACGGCGGCGGCGTCTCGCCGCGGGCGATGATCTGGGCGCCGCCGTCGAGCCGCGCCAACAGTGCGGTCAGTTCGCTCTGCACTTCGAGTACGATCTTGGTGCCGGTGGCCGCGAGCAGTGGCACATAGCGCGCAAACTGAATCGTATCGCCCAGGCCCTGCTCGGCGTGCAGCAAGACGGTCTTGCGCGCCAGCGCGTAATCGCCGAGCCACAGCGGACCTTTGCGGCTCTGCGGCGCCGGCATGCCGCTCCGCCGCCAGCGCGCCTCGTATTTCTCAAAACCCGACCGGTAGTCGCCGCGCGCCAGTAGCGCCAGCGCCTCGCTGAACTGAATGTCGGGATGATCCTTGCCGGCTGCCCTGGCCTTGGCGTAGCTCGTCAGCGCCTCGTCGAGCCGGTTGAGTGCGGCGAGTGCGCGGCCGCGATGCAGCCACGCCCCGGCATGTTCGGGGGCGGATGCGAGCGCACGATCGTGGGCTTCGAGCGCCGCGGCGTAGCGGCCAAGCTCGTGCAGTGCGAGCCCGCGATTGTAGTGCACCCCTGGATGGCCGGGCATCGCCGTGAGCGCCGCGTCGAATTCGGTGACCGCTTGTTCGTGACGCCCGAGCGCCGCATAGGCAATGCCGCAATTGAGCCGCGCTTCGGCATGCTGCGGCGCCCGTGCCAACAGCTCCTGGAATTCGGCGAGCGCTTCCTCGGTGCGACCCAGACTAAGCAGCGCGTTGGCGTGCTGATTGAGAATGGCGAGGTTGTTGCCATCGAGCGCACGCGCTTTGTCAAGACATTCGACTGCCTCGTCGTTGCGCTTGAGGGCATGCAGCACCTGGCCGAGATTGGCCCAGGCACCGGCCACGCGCGGATTGATCTTGACGGCGGCGGACAGAAGGCGATGTGCTTCGCCCATGCGGCCGAGCTGGGCCTTGACAGTGCCGAGCAGATTGAGCGCGTCGAAATAGTCCGGCGCCGCCTTGAGCACGCGGGTGAAAATCTTCTCGGCGTCGCGCAGCTTACCCTGGCGCTGCAGGCCGACCGCCTCCTGGAGCATCTGCGCTATCTCGGACGGAGCGCGATTGGAAATCGTCATGGCAGCGGGGGTCCGTGCGTCAGCGCGCGGCCGGCGCGCTGGTATGTTTCTGACCCCAATCCCGGAGCGTGCGCAGCACCGGCCGAAGGTCACGGCCTTTCTCCGTCAGAATATACTCCGCCCGCGGCGGATGATCCTCATAGAATCGCCGTTCAATGATGCCGCCGTCCTCCAGCGTCTTCAGACGGGCAGACAGCGTATTCGGACTGATGCCTGAAAGCGATGCCAGAAAGTCCTGGAATTTGCGCGGGCCCTCCAGGATAAGATCGCGCAGGATCAGGATCGTCCACCGCTCGCCGATGATCTCCAGCGTTCGGGCGACCGGGCACCTCGGATCGTAAACTCCCGCCATTTCCTTAAATCCCGAAAGGCAAAGCCGCCATCCGCATAGTCGGGGATGGCGTCTGCCGTCAACTCATGCATATTCACAACAATAAATATATTTACTACAAAAAAGATAGTCAGTATAAGAGAAAGGCCGATAGTTTGAAAGATGGTTCAGGCAGCAAAAGGAGATGATGCCATGACCACTGATCTGCTCAATGACACAGCTGCTTTCTTCGGGTTTATCAATAACTTCGGTCTGGTCCGTGCCGCCGTCGAACTGGTGCTGCTGGTCGGCCTATGGCGCGGCTTGGAGCGCACCGGATTCGACCGTCGGACCAAGCGGACGACTTGGCTTGCTGTCGCCATCCCGCTGCTCGCCTGGTGGGGCGGTGTTTGGCGGTTGGCGGTCGCGGGCGTTTTCGACAGCCGAGCGCTGCCGTTGATCCCGCTCTCCATTATCGTCCCGCTGGCAATCGGATCATTCCTGCTGATGCGCTCACAACGTATCGCCGCGCTGCTCGACGCCACGCCGCCGACTTGGCTCGTCGGCCTGCAGGTCTACCGCATCGTCGGCGCTACGTTCCTGGTGCAGTGGTCGCTCGGTCATCTGCCCGGTGCCTTCGCGTTGCCTGCCGGCATCGGCGACATGCTGACCGGCGCACTGGCCTTGCCGGCAGCGTTTCTGCTTGCATCGGGCACGCGCAGCGGACGCACGGCTGCGGTGGCCTGGAATCTCCTTGGCATCCTCGATCTCGTCGTGGCCGTCACACTCGGCGGACTGAGCCGGTCGGGTCTGCTGCACGGATTGGGCGTGGCGACCGCGTCGCTGAGCTATCCGCTCATCATGATTCCCGTCTTTACGGTGCCGCAGTCGCTCCTTCTGCATGGCCTGTCGCTGTGGCAGCTGCGGCGTGCGGCGCGCCGTGAATCGCGCTCCGGCGGTTCGGTCCAAGCCGACGCTCACGCTGCACTGTCGATAGCTTAATCGGCAAACCGGCAAGGAGCCTACAGTCGGTTGATGCGGGCGATACGCCGGGTGACGTCCGCCGGTGTTTCGGCATCGGCCTTGGTCTTGAGCGCCAGCGCTGCCCGCGCGGCGGGGCGCTCAAGACAGCGCGTCAGCCAAGCTTTCAGGTTCGGCACCGCCTTGAGATCCATGTCGGCAGCGCGGCTGATCACGGCGGCGACATTCAAATCGGCCACGGTGAAGTCATTGCCGAGCAAGTAGGGCTGCGTCGCCACGGCTGTATCGAGAATCTTGAACGGCGTGGCAATCACCTTGAGCGCCTCGTCGCGCTTCCCCGCATCGCGCTCATCCGGCGGCAGGCGGACTGCGTGCAGCGACCAGATATTGACGCCGCGATCGACCTCCGAAATCGCCCAGAAACTCCACTGCCACGCCTTGGCCTCGTCATGCAGCGCCGCGGGATAAAGCTTGCCAAGCGAATGCTTCTTGGCGAGGTAGAGCGTGATGGCAAGCGACTCGAAAAGCACGAAGCCATCGTCAGCAATGAACGGCAGCCGGCCGTTCGGGTTGATCGCCAAGAATTCCGGTGCACGGGCGCCAGCCTCGCCGATCTCGATCGGCAAGTGCTCGTAGGCAAGCCCGAGTTCTTCCGCGATCCACAGCGCGCGAAAGGCGCGGGTGCGGGCGATACCGTAGATGCGCAGGGAAAACATGCTCTGGTCCCGGATTTGGCGCGAGCATAGCCGACAAGTGCGCCGCCGAACCAGCGTGGCGCAACCGCACCATGCGTTGCGTCTCGCCTATTCGGCGGCCACCGCAGCCGTGGCGCGAATGACCAAGCGTTCGATCTCGTCGCGGCGATAGGGGAACAGCGCGGCGCCAAGCAGCACGACCAGACTGCACAGCGACAAGACCTCAAGCAGCGCCTTGAAGCCGCCGTGCGCATGCATGAAGGCGACCAGCGGGATCGCGACGGCGCTCACGCCGAACGACAGCAAATAACGCAGGGCATAGACCCTTGCTCGCCAATCGCTGTTCGCGTAGCGCGCCACCATGCCGTCATTGAACGTCACCTGGCCGAAGATGCTGAAAATCATCGCGACTGCGACGAACACCATGGGCCACCCTGATGAAAAGGCCGCGGCCGCGAGCAACGGCGCCTGAAAGAGCGCGATGGCGAGGAAACCGACTTTCAGCGGCTGGCGATCGATGATCCAGCCCATCACCAGCTGCGACATCGCGCCGACGATATAAATGGCGCAAACCAGCACACCGACGCCGAACGTCGAGCCGCCGAGCTGCGGCAAGCGCTCGTCGATCAGCTTCGGCAGGGCGACCGTCGTGGCATTGAAGACGACGCCGCCCGCGAGCGTCACCAGAGCGAGGACGAGGAAAGCCCGTACCACCACGGCGCGCGGGAAATTGACATGACCGGCACCGCGCGCCTTCGTTTGGTTGGCTTCGGCCGGCACAAGCGCGAGGTACAATGCACCGACCACGACTGCAGTCGCGCCCAGCAAAATGAATGCATACCGCCAGCCGAGCCATTGGCTGATGCCGCCGGTAACGAGCGCCGCGAATGCGACTCCGAGGTTTCCCCACACGCCGTTGACGCCAATCTCACGTCCTAGCCTTTCGGCGTGACTCACCAGCATGGCGGTGCCGACGGGATGATAGATGGCGGCAAACAGTCCGATCGCGGTAAGGCCGATCGCGAGTTGCCACGTCGTCTGTACGAACCCGGTTGCGAATGTCGCAACCCCGATGCCGAAGAAGAAAATCGCCATCATATTGCGGCGACTCCAGCGATCGCCCAGCCAGCCGGCGGGGAAGGATCCGGCGCCAAACGCGATGAAGCCGCCGAGCGCGAGTGCGATGAGTTCGCTGTAGGGCCTCGCGAACGTGGACTGCATACTCAGGACCGCGGTCGGGAAGATCAGCATGAACATGTGATCGATCATGTGACCGACGTTGATGAAACCTATGATGCGCCGCGAGCTCGCCATCGCGCTCTCCACTGGACTCGCTCCCCAAGGCTGCATATTACTCTGTCCGAATTCATAAGTCCTGACAGTAATCGTCGCGAAACGGACATCGATCATGGCGAAAAGCACCGACGCTGCGGACTACCAGCACACCAGGCGGCCTATCGCCGGCATGCCGAAGGACTTGCCAGCAGGCTCCTATATTCCGCCGCACACTCACCGCCGCGCGCAGCTGGCTTGGGCGGCCGACGGAGTGATGACGGTCACTGCGGCCGACGCAACCTGGGTGGTGCCTCCGCAACGGGCGCTGTGGATCCCGGCCGGCACAATCCACGCCATCCGCATGTCGGGGGCCGTAGCGATGCGTACCCTTTACATCGAGCCCGATGCCGCACGCGGGTTGCCGAAAGACTGCAAGGTTGTCCTGATGACCGGACTGCTGCGAGAACTCGTGCTCGAGGCAGTCCGCGCGCCGCTTGATGAAGACAAGCACGGGCGGATGAGTCACGTCGAGGCGCTGATTCTCGACGAGATCAGCACGCTTGACGCCGAGCCGCTCTCGCTTCCGATGCCGCGCGACAAACGGCTCCGTATCATCTGCGAGACGTTGCTGCGCGATCCAGGCCGGGAAGAAACCCTGGAGCAATGGTCTGACAACGCCGGCGCCAGCAGCCGCACACTGGCGCGGCTGTTCGCCGGCGAAACCGGTATGCGCTTCGTCGATTGGCGCCAGCAAGCCCGGCTTGCTGCGGCCCTCTTCCAACTCGCCGAGGGAGCAGGGGTCGCTTCCGTCGCGCATGCGCTGGGCTATGGAAGCGTCAGCGCTTTCACCGCGATGTTTCGCCGGGCGCTGGGCAAGACGCCGCGCGATTATTTCGCGCCTGGAGATCGAACGAATGTTGGTGAAACGACGCGCGCTATAGCGCACCGATCCAGCGCGCGACAATGATCAGAGATTGCAGAGCGGCGATGCCCGCCACCGTGACCCCGGCGGCGATAAAGCCGTACTCGACCGCCCGTGTCACTCCGGCAAAGATCGTCAGCGATGTGCCGTTGGACAAATGCACGATGGAATTGCTCATATTCGTGTCTCCTCAAGTTCAACGCCTCTGATCGAGACGAAACTCGGGGCAAATCGTTTCTGCGGGGTGAAGCTGCTGGTAGGTAGGATTACGGAAACCGGCGGCTTCGACCTTCGGTCCGGCGCCTTTAGTGGCCAGCGTTGTCAATCCACGGCCGGAATCGTAACGTGGCCGGCCAACACTGGGGAATGCAATGGAATTCGGAATTTTCTCGAATGGTTTTCGGCCGCACACCACGGCCGCGCAGACTTATGACGAGGATCTCGCGGAGATCATCCACGCCGACAAGCTCGGTTTCAAATATGCCTTTATCAGCGAGCACCACGGCGAGCCGGTCTACATCGACAAGGTCGATACGCTGCCGGTGCCGGAATTGCTGATGTGCAAGGCGGCGGCGCTGACCAAGCAGATCCGCATGGGTGCCGCGGTCAAGCTCATTCATTTGGCCCATCCGGTCGACACCGCGATCCAGGCGGCAGTGACCGACCACGTGGTCGGCGGCGGCCGTTTCATCTTCGGCTTCGGCTCGGGATTTCCCAATCCGCTGTTCGCCGGCGAACGCGGGCTGTCGCATACCGACCGGCACGGCCGCATGCGCGAGTCGCTCGATCTCATTCTCAAATGCTGGTCGGCGCCGGAGCCGTTCGACTGGGACGGCACATACTGGAAGGGCAAGAACATCGTCGCCACGCCGCGGCCGTTCACCTTGCCGCATATGCCGATGGCGACCGCGACCGACACCGAGGAGACGATCGATCTCGCCGCGGCGCGCGGCTACACGCTGCTGCGCGCGCAGCTCGAGCCGCCCGGCTCGATCCGGCAGAAGGCGGACCGCTACGCGCGCGCCGCCAAGGCCGCCGGCCGCTCGACGCCGCTCGCCAACGTCACCGTCGCGCGCTACGTTTATCTGGCCGACAGCCGCCGCGAGGCGATGGATGACCTGCGGCCGTCGATCACCTACGAACTCGGCTATCAGAAGGCGCGCGGGCTCATCCGCATCATCACCTCCAACTACGATCTCGGCATCAAGGGTGACGACGTCACCTTCGACCAGCTGGCCGACGCCGGTGTCTATTTCCTCGGCGATCCGGACAGCGTCGCCAAACAATTGCGCGCCTTCTACGAGGCGTCCGGAGGCTTCGGCACGCTGTTGATCGTGACCGGCAAGAACTGGGCGACGCCGGAAAAAGTGTTCCGCTCGATGTCGCTGTTCGCCGAGCACGTCATGCCGAAGCTTTCAGGCCTCGTGCCGGCGCGCGATCCTGATATGGTGGCGGCGTGACACCGACTGTCGTCATCCGCGAAAGCGGATGATCCGGTAACTGGCTACGACGGGGTCACGCGGGTGCGTCCGACACGGTGATTACTGGATGCTCCGCCTTTGCGGAGCATGACAGCGGAGCAAGACATGCGCCTCGGAATATTCATGATGCCGGTGCATCCGCCGGCGCGTTCGTTTACAGACACGCTGGCCGAGGACGAGGAGAAGGCGCTCTACGCCGACGCGCTCAGCTTCGACGAAATGTGGCTCGGCGAGCATTTTTCCGCGACCACCGAGCCGATCCCATCGCCGCTGATGTTCATGGCGAGTCTCTTGCCGCGCACCAAAAACTTGAAGTTCGGCACCGGCGTGGTCTGCCTGCCGAACCACGATCCGGTCGTCGTTGCCGCCGAAGTCGCACAGTTCGACCACATGAGCCGCGGCCGCTTCATGTTCGGTATCGGGCCGGGCGGGCTGCTCTCCGACTTCGAACTGTTCGGCACTGCCGACCGCAGCGTGCGCGGGCGGCGGGCGATGGAAGCCATCGCCACGATCGAGCGCATCTGGTCGCAGGATCCACCCTACGATCTTCCCGGCGAATTTCGACCTGTGCAGATCAAGGACGCGATCATCCCGCATCTCGGCATCGGCACTATGCCGAAGCCATTCCAGAAGCCGGGCCCGCCCATCACCATGTCGGTGTCGAGCCGGAACTCGGCGACGGCGCGCGTCGCCGGCCAGCGCGGCTGGGCGATTCTGTCGGGCAACAACGTCCCGGCCAATGCGGTGGCGACCCACTGGCAGACCTACAGCAAGGCGTGCGTGGAAGCCGGCAAGCCGGCGCGCGGCGAGAATTGGCGCGTCGCGCGCAACGTCATGGTGGCGGAAAGCGACGCCGCGGC
>Ga0187784_10005334_pt1 | contig 10405 bp, 6 predicted proteins | sample 1015_SJ02_MP15_2_FD_132964 | JGI IMG/M metagenome (GOLD analysis project Ga0187784, IMG submission 132964) | Tropical peat soil microbial communities from peatlands in Department of Meta, Colombia - 1015_SJ02_MP15_20_MG | ecosystem: Environmental > Terrestrial > Soil > Wetlands > Peat | place... | reverse complement strand
GGCTGGAGTATCGGCCCCGACTTCAAGATTATCAGCGCAACTTGCCATCATCCACCCCAGCCCTATATTCCGGCGGTGTTGCCGGCCGGCCGGTCTTGCACCTTCGAGGTGATCTTTCAGCCGCAGAGCGCTGGGGCAAAGGACGAGCTGTTTCGAGTCTTCGACAACGCCGCCAACAGCCCGCAGGAGGTCAAACTGCACGGCATCGGAACACGGCACGCCGCACCTATGCCGACTTCCACACCGACCGCGACTCCGAGCGTGACACCTACGCCATCTCGCACAATCACACCTACTGCGACTCAGACTCCTACACCTTCGGCAACGATGACTTCCAGGCCTACACCGACGGCGCCGTCATCGGTAGTCGTTACGCCCACGCCGACGGCTGCGACAACGGCGACCCCGACCACGACGGCGACAGCCACGGCAACGGCAACACCAAGCGCGACGCCGACCGTGGCTGCAACCAAGACATCCACGCCGACGGCGACCGCAACTGGGCCGACTCCGACCGCTACGGCGACTCCGACGGCCGCGCCGACTCAGACCGCGACTCCGACGGCCTCGCCTACAGCTACGACAATAGCGACCCCGACCGCGACGGCGGCAGCAACGCGCACGGCCACTGCGTCTCCAACCGCGACGCCGACGGACACGCCAACGCCTTCGAGCACAGCGACTCCGACCGCTAAGGCGACTCCGACGACGAGCGGGCCGACCGCGACTCCAACGCGCGTGCCAGGCTCCGTGCCCGGCGCTCTTGCGCCCTATGCGCCGTTGATGAGTTTTTGATCGATTTCCCGGAACCCTGCCACTGGCTGTGGGCCAAATACCCACTTCATACCTCGGATGCGGCCCCGATTGGCTTCATCTGGGCACCAAGCCGCTGGCTCCGGCGGAGGCAGTCATCTGCTGCCTTTGGGGGCATAAGAGGAACTCGTTTTCGGCATAAGAGCGAGCGGCCGAGAGTAAGAAAAGGCCTTACCAGGGCGGCATATTTCGTGCAGTCCACCGGCGATGCGACGCTAAATCGATCCGACTAGTTAAGGCGAACAGCCACCTGTGGTCGGAGGCCTTTTTCGGCAAAGTGAGCCCGAGAGGGGGCGCTATGACCCGGGTCATTCACGGTCTGTCTACGTGCTCGATCTGCGAAACCAACGCGCGGCGGCTTTCACCAACTTCGGCAGCAGCTATCTGACAGTCACGGTCGATCGCGTCGAGCGGTTTTACAACATCCGTAAGCTCGAAGAATTACATCGGCTAGATATTGAGGAGTAACTTCCGTGGCTGAGCAGTTTCGTTATCTGTTCACTCCGATCGACCTGGGACCAGTGCACATCAAGAATCGGCTTTATATGTCGCCGCACTACACCGTATACGTAGATCGGCAGACTTGGCTGCCTAATGAACAGATGCCGTATTACTACGAGGAACGCGCGAAGAACGGCGTCGGACTGCTTTGCCAGTCGGTCGCCGATGTCCATCCGACGGTTGAGTACGGAACCCTGCCTACGATGCGTTTATACGATAAGCGGGTCATTCCTCTGCTAAAGGATGTTACCAGCAGAGTTCATCGGCACGGGGCCAAGATGTTCATCCAGATCTGGCACAGCGGACAAGCGTCGAGCTCTTTTCTCACCGGCCGTGCACCATTGGCGCCTTCTCCTATCCCTAATACGTTCACGACGCCCAAGGAGATGAACCGGGAAGAAATCGAGGAGATGGTACAAGCGTTCGGCGATGCCGCGGGCGTGGTTCAGGAAAGCGGCTACGACGGAATCATACTGCACGGCACGCATGGCTACCTGATCGAGAATTTTCTATCCCCGTTCTTCAACAAGCGCCACGACGAATACGGAGGCTCGCTCGATAACCGGATGCGGTTTCTGTTCCAGATCATCGAGCGCGTGCGGGGAGTGATCGGGCGGAATCTCGCCTTGGGGCTGCGGCTGTGCGGAGACGAGTTGCTTCCGGGCGGGCTTGGAGTCGAGGAAACCACGGCGATCGCCAGGCGACTGGAAGAGAGCGCCCAAATCGATTTTATCGACATCGACGTCGGCAGCTACCACAACTACCACATCGGCATCGGACCGATGTACGTCACTCCTCACTACAATCTTATGGTCGCGGCTCCGATCAAGGCCGCCTTGAAAAAACTCCCGATGCTGTGTGCTCCCGGCCGGCTTGGCACCCCTCAGGAGGCCGAGCAGGTGCTTGCCGACGGCCAAGCCGATATGGTTGGGGTCGCGCGGGCGCTGATCGCCGATCCCGAGTGGCTTTTGAAGGTACAGCAGGGCCGTGCCGAAGATATCCGCCACTGCACTTACACCAATCAGAAGTGCCTGGCTCACATTTTCATCGGCCTCCCGATCGGATGTATCCAGAATCCGGCCACTGGCAGGGAAAAGGAATGGGGCGTCGGCACCCTGACCCAGGCCTCCAAGAAAAAGAACGTGATGGTGGTGGGAGGCGGTCCGGCGGGGTTGGAAGCGGCTCGGGTAGCGGCGCTGCGCGGGCACAAAGTGGCGCTCTACGAACGAGCGAAAGAGCTGGGCGGCCAAGTGAATCTAGCCGCGCGATTGCCGGGACGAGAGGAAATCGGCGAAATCGCGGGATGGCTCATCCGGCAGATGCCGAAATGCGGAGTCGAAGTGCATCTCGGTTGCGAGGTGACGCCGGAGCTGATCGAGCGTGTAGCGCCTGATGCTCTAGTGATCGCTACCGGAGCCGAATTCAATCGGACCGGGTTCTCGGGCGTCATCCCCGATTCTATCCCGGGATGGGATCAGCCGCACGTATTTACCCCGGAACAAGTGCTGCGAGGTGAGAAGCAGCCGGGGCGAAGAGTTGTGATCCTGGATGAAGACTGCCGCGAAGCCGCGCCCGGACTGGCTGAGCTCTTAGCGCGTCAAGGAAAGAAGGTGACTATCGTCACCAGCCAAGCATCGGTAGCAAAAGAGCTGCTCTACTCGCTTGCTCTGCCTCACGTGTTGGCTCGACTGGCGGAGAGCGAGGTCGAGATTATTCCCACTCACTACATCAAGAGAATCGACACTGGCTCGGTACAACTCTTCAACGTGCTAGTCCCAAACTTGGAAAAACGTCTAACCGGAATCGACAGCGTCATTCTGGTCACGGCCAAGGAGACCAGGGATCCGTTGTCCGCGAAGATGAAGGGCGCGGTCAACGAACTGTACGCGATCGGCGATTGTGTGGCTCCGCGCGACATTGGCGCCGCGCTCTTCGAGGGCCACCGCCTCGCCAGAAGCTTGTAGCCGACGTCCCGAACTCCGTATGGAGAATCGCGACAAGCCTCGATTGATGCTTTCCGACGTGCGGGTGCTCGATTTCAGCCAGTATTTGGCCGGCCCCGCCCTCACGCGCCTGATGGCCGAGATGGGCGCTTACATCATCAAGATCGAGCAAGCACCGATGGGCGACCCGTCCCGGCTGCTGCCGTTCGTCAAGGAAGGACGCAGCGCTTACTTCGTGCAGCAGAATCGCGGCAAGAAGAGCCTGTGCTTGAATTTCGACAAACCCGAATCAATGGCGCTGCTGCGCGCGCTGGTGCCGACGGTCGACGTCGTGGTGGAGAATTACGGCCCCGGAGTGATGGAGAAGCTGGGCTTCAGTTACGAGTCGCTGAGCAGACTGAATCCGGGGGTAATCGTGGTATCGGTTTCGGCTTTCGGCCGGTGCGGTCCACTCGCCCACAAGGTCGGCTACGATTACATCGCGCAGGCGTTCTCGGGCTTGATGCACATCACCGGAAATCCCGACGGCCCTCCCCAGGCGGTCGGCTTGCCGATCGCGGACCAGACCAGCGCCGTGCATGCTCTGGCCGCGCTGGGCTGCGCGCTTTACTATCGAACGCGGACCGGCATCGGACAGCATATCGATATCTCGATGGTCGATTCGCTGTACCATCTCAACGATATCAACATTCAGGCTCACACCATGAGCGGCGGACAATTCGTCCCGGGGCGGATGGGCTCTCATCACGCACTGGTCTGTCCGTTCGGCGCATTCAAGGGACCGCAGGGATGGATCGTGCTCTGCGTGCTGGAGCGGCAATGGCCTAACATGGTGCGCGCGATGGGCCGGCCAGAGCTGAGCGACGACCCGCGCTTCGCGACCGGCGCCGAGCGGGCGAAGAACCAGAAAGAGCTGATCCCGATTATCGAGCGTTGGATGCAATCGTTCGCGAGCGACCAAGCAGTCTTGCGCCTGCTCGAGGAGCATCGCGTCCCGTCGGCCCCGGTGCTGACGATCGTGGATACTCTCAGCCATCCCTACTTCAAGGCGCGCGAGATGGTGCGCACGGTCGCCGACCCGCTGCTTGGTGAAGTGACGATCCCCGGCTTTCCGCTAAAATTCTCGGCATTCCCCGAGCTGCCCGATATCCAGGCGCCGCTGCTCGGCGAGCACGGCCGCGAGGTCTTGCGGGAGTCGCTTGGGTACAGCGACGCGCAGATCGCGGAGCTGCAAGCCAAGGGCGTTCTCATCAGCGAGCGGCGATAGAAGCACGATTTTCGAGGCGTCCGCGATTATGTCCTCGGCTAGTGCGACGGCCTTGCGCCATCGATTTGACATCGACTGCAAGACCGCTAGACGGCGTGCAGACGCGAACTCGGCTGCAGCAAGTAAAGGCCGGTGGGATCGACCTGCGCGAGGATTCCAGTCCGCAGCCATCCCTCAACTATCTCGCCCCCTGCGGGCGCAAGATCTGACTTGATACCGATCTCCGCCTGCTCAACCACGTCCCAGCCGATGTTCAAGGGAGTTCTTTCGACCGGACTGAGAGGGCGCGTCTCGACGTTAGGCAGTGGGATTCCGGCGGCGTCGTCGAGGAACCAGGTGGGATGGCTCGCGATGATCGGACCGAAATCGTTTCTTCCGAGAAGCGTGAGCACCGGCACGCCCATTCGGCGGGACAAGCGCCTGCGACGGGAGATGCCGAAAGGTCCTTCAACCGCGACGATTATCCCCGCGATGATTCGGAAGCGCGGTCCGTTCGCGAGCTGTTCTTCGAGCAGGCGGTCAGCCTTTTCCCAGCTGCAAGCGACGTAATCCACGCGCTCTGAAGGCGGGATTCGCGTGCCGCTCCATCCTGTCCATATCGTCCCGCCCTGATGCCAGGTGGCGAGTAGAAGTCCGAGCGTATGCCAAGTGGTCGGCGGTTCAAGCAATACCACCTGGCTGTTTTCAGAGAGCATGAAGAATTTTCCAAGTGCGACCGCCGTCGCGAGCAGAGTGCGATGGTTATGAAAAACTTCGCCGCGCTTGTCCGCTTTGGCAAGCACTGAGACGGGCCTTCTCAGTTCAGGGCGTTCGGCGATTTCCTGGACAGCCGAATCCATGACTTCCGAAAATGTCATCGACTGAAGGCCAGGGATCTTGGCCGGCCCGATCACAAGGTCGGGTTCAAAGGCGCTCACTGACGCTTCTTCGAGAATGTCGGCGCTTAGAAATGTAAGCGTCTTCGCTTCGAAGGCGCCGAAAGCGGCTATCAGCAACTCCGCGGGCTCGCTCAGAGCGATTCCCACCCTGGCGCCGTGCTCACATCGAGTTCGCAGCGCTTGAGCGAAGTGGCTAACCTTTCGAGATAGCTCATTGTACGAGAGAGTCCCGCGGGCGCTTACAAGGGCCGGCCGCTCGCCGGAGCTTCGAGCGATCGCATGAATCACGATCTCGCTCACGGGCTTGCGTGGGATGTGAGCGTATCGCGGCGTATCTTCCGGCCAATACGCCGACAACAGCCCTAAGGCGCCTTTGCTCATGCGAGACGCGAGCGGCGAAAGAGAACCGCTAGCTGGAGAAGTCTGCGGAACTTGGCCATGCCCGCGCTAAAAACTCGCCATCACGCCGCCGAGCACCGCCAGCAACGCGAGCCCCAAGTTGACGTAAAAGAAACGCTCTTGCCAATAGGAGACCCGGGCCTGCGCCACACGCCGGGCCGCGAGCTCGCGCAGATCCGCCGAATAGGGAAGCTTGCGCGTCAGAATTTTTCGATACCATATGCTCGACACGGTGCTGGTCACGGCCAGCAGCAACCACGCCACAAACATCAGAGCGAGCCAGCCAACGTATGAGTTCTCGACAAAACCGCCCGACAACAACAGCGAAAAAAAGCGCAGCGACTGGCCTTTGAGGTAAAGTCGAGCCAGGCCGCTAAATCCAAGCAGTATCATCGCGGCTCCGCCCAACCACATCAGTCCCGCCCCGATCTTTTGGCTTACGACGGCGGAATGAGCCGGTGGTATGCGGCGCAGCGCCGGGACCAGAACCGCGGCATTAAAAATGATCGCGCCCACAAGAATAATCGCCGCATAAACATGAATGGTCCGGAGAACGCGGAGCCACAAATAGGTTGACACGGCTTCTGGCTATCGCACTTTGTTTCGAGGATTCACCTTCATTCGTGCCAGTTAGCATCGTGGTTACGGATACGTTCGTTTACATATCCGGGAACGTTGAATTTGTCATAGTAGTCGGTGTCGACGTGATGAAACTGGCACTGATGCTGCTGATGCAATGCCGAGTGATAAACAGGAAACCGGCCATACTTGTCGACAAAATACTTCACTGTCATAGTCGCGAAGTCGATGCACCATTGCGGAATACGCACTCTGGGATGATTGCGAATCGCTTCGCGCACCTCAGGCTTGTAGGGCCCCTTCTCCATCGAACAACTGTGATAAGTGCCATCGCCGCCGAAGAAGATCCCATGGCTATCGTAACGGGCGTTATAAACCTTCTCGATCATCTTATCCACGGACTTGAACCATGGCGCCGGATAACCGTATCCTTCGACGAAGCCCGGCAGCCCGGTGTAATAGCGCTTGCCCTCCTCCGTGTTGTAAAGGAAACCTAAGCCTTTCGATACCTCCGGGATTCCTCCCAAAACTAGGTCTTCGGAATAGCCGCAAAAGATCCAGGAGCCCAGGCCCAAGGCTTCAGCACCGAGCCGCATGTTGGCAAGGGAAAAGCCGCAGACGTAGTCGCTGGCGTGGAGGCAAACCTCTTCGAAGTCCTTGAGCGGTATCGGGGTATTGAGATTATGCGCTCGGCGGAAATCGTCCGGCACGCTCGAGGTTCCGTCTTCGTCGGTGAAATACCAGCCGAACCATTCCGAGAACGAAAAGAGTAAATTGATTTGTTCAAACGCCATATCCTGTACGGGAATGAATATGGTGGAGCCCGGCTTGTTATAGTTCCATTGCCATGCGCCCATCATTGTCGCTGGGACGCCCCATGACAGTCCCGGGCGCTGATCACTGACTTTCTGGCATCGCTCTCGATACCATCGCAGCACTTTGGGATAGTCGGCCTCGCTTTCGATCTCAACCGGCTTCTCGCGCTCTTTCGAACGCTTGTAAAGGTAGGTGCCTCTGTCGTTTACCACGAAGACGTGAAGCGCCGAATCATTGCAGGGGCCTGGAATGGTAGACCCGGCCATGCATAACATCGTGGAGAGATTGGCGTTGGCCGGAATGTCGCCGGCGACGATGCCGTTTGGGCCGGATGATGCCCAAGCCAGCAGCGCCTCCTCGACCTCGGAGAGCGGTTGAGGTTTGTGCCTAGACTCGAACGCGAGAGGCCCTTTTTCTATAAACTGTCGAAAGCCGGTTACGGGATGGATCTCCTCTTTGCCGGTTTCCACAGTGTAGCTCTTCCCGACTCGACGGCTTCGCAATTGCGACAGCAATCTGAAAAACGACGGAGTTTGCTCAAACGCCTTCTTCAGAAGCGTGTTCTCGTCCATAATCTCCTCTCCCTCAATTCTTCAGATTTGCTTAAGTGCGCGATACCTTAGGGCACAGATCTTTGTCAAGCCCGAACTCGTTTCCGACGGATGAATTCCGCCTAGGCGCGACGAATACCGGAGTATCAACCCATTCGCCGGATTCGGGGAAATAAACCGGGCGGCTGCCTTCGCGTGCAGCGGTCGCATCGGCGACGTTTGCGCTCGCCTCCCACATCAAAGCTGCCGGCTGACTAGCGAACACACTGCATCTGATACTGATTAGCTCACAGAGATTGTCGCGTTCCGAATAGGTATACAGTTTCTCGTGAACCTGGTGGAATGCGTCGATAACGGGCTCCAGGCTTTTTGCAATCGTGCATAATCCCAGTCCTTTGGTTACTCACTCGGTCGGAATGGCGCACATTTAAAACCTGCGCGATCGACCGCCCCAGCCGACTCGCAGCGTAAGTCGTGGATTTCTAAGTAGCCGCCGGTGATCCTGCCATGGCGCCTCGCTCTTGGCCATCCGCTTTTTGAGACTCTTGCTACGCAACAAACCCTGGTTTCGCGAGTGATGCTTGCCTCGCCACCTATTCTGCCCCTTTGCTCTTATCTTGCCGCTGCTCGTCGTCAACAGCTGGAGAACTAAAATCGTCGGGCAGCGCCCAGAACTCGCGATAACGGCGCGCCCACTCCTGAGAGTGGCCCAAACACTCGGCGTACATAGTCGCCGCCTCTCCTTTGATATTTCCGTTGATGATCCGCTCGCGTTCCTTGCGCCACCAAACCTTGACCGGCACTGCACGGGCCAGGCGCGCTTTGCGGATCTTGGCGCGAAGCCTCTCACTTTGCGCCGGGTCGGCCCTCCATTCACCGGAGCTGTTCGTTTTCCCCACCACGCCGTAAAGCTTTTCCGCTGCTCGCGGCGACACCAGATGCCGCTCGATATCCCGTTCGATTTGTTTCAGGTCACGGTCCAGAGGATCGCCGTAGCCGCCCCCGCCCGGGACGTACAGTTTTTCGTAGAGGGCGCCTTCTTTGAGCGGCTCGCTGATTTACTGCGCGTCCTTGCCGATAAGGATCTCGCCCTTGAGCAGCCGTTTCATGTCGGGCCGGTTCGCATCGCCCTCGCTATGCGGGATCGGCAGGCGCGCAGCGATTCGCTCAAAGATATCGGTCTTCTTGGCGAGATGGACATAGGCAGGACCGCCGCCGTAGCCGCCGAATAGGCCGAAATTGGTCGCCATCCTGACGACGCCCGGGGCCTGATAAGTGTAGACAAAGTTGGAATTGTGGATCATCCACAGGCTCTCGAACACGCACCCACCGCGATACTTGCCGGAGCCGCCGGAATCGGTAATCACTCGCCGGCCCAAATAGAGATGCGGATAGAGTAGTTCCCACATCTCGGCGTTGCCCTGATCGCCCTCCGGATTCCATGGCACCCAGGCCGCGTCGATTCCGTCCATCACGCCCCGGGCGCCGCTGCCCGAGGCAGCCGACTCAATATTTATGCCGCCGGTTTGCCGGCCGTACTGATTCCTGCCGCCAAACTCGACCGCATTGTTGATCGTGCCGCCAGTCAGCACCTCCTCGAGATAGCCGCGCGAGAAAAAACCGCGGCTGAGGCACTTCGTGAAGCCATTGAAGATGGCCATCACGCTCACCCACGAGACGCCGGTGGAAACGAAATCGTAATCGGGATTGACGATTGATCCATACGGCAGCTTCAGCACCACGTCGCGGATGCATCCGCTGTTGGCGCGGCCGTCGTAGTCAAGCGTCTGGGCGAGGGTGATCGAAAGCCCGCCGTAGATCGAGCCCAGGGGCGCGTTCAGATTATGAAATCCCCACGAGCTGGCGCCTTCCAGGTCGAGCACCATCTCCCCGGACGGGCGCACCGTGACTTCGAGTGGGTAATGAACCAGCAGGTCGCGATTGGCTTGCGGCAGCACGCCCGGACGGCCTTTGAGCAGGCTCGGGAAAAAGCTCGGATTGCGGTAGCGGCCGGGGATGAGCCTCTCTCTCACCCGGGCCAGATGATTGCGGCGAGCCTCCTCGATCAGCTCCCGAATCGCCGCCATATAATAGTCAAGCCCGAACTCAGCGATGATTTTCTTGATTTCCTCGCGAATGAAAACGTTGCCGGTGATTCGCGCGCGGTCGTCGAGCAGCCAGAAGGAAGGCATCCGCGTGTTGCGCTGGATCCTGAGTTCGTAGTCGCGGCGTAAGCGATCTTTTAAGGCTACCTTCTCGGCGCAAATGTGTATCCCTTCGAGTTGGCGCTCGACGGCAAGCGGCGTCATTCCGCCGCCGGGCGTGATACTGCCGACCTCGAGCACGTGGGTCACGCCGCAAGTCCAACCAACAATTTCACCGTCATGAAAGATCGGAGTAGCGAAGTAGACGTCGGGAACGTGGACCGCCGAGATCAATACGTCGTTGTTGGCGAAATGGTCGCCCTCGGCGACGCCGGGGTCGCTTTCCCAGTCGTTCGCGATCATCCACTTGATGAAATTCCCCATCACGCCGATGTGGACCATGATCCCGGTCGAAAACACGATCGAATCGCCTTCGGGCGTGTAGAGCGCGAACGATAGTTCGCCCTCCTCGCGGGTCATCACCGACGATGAGATCTGCTTCGCCACCTCGCGC
>Ga0187784_10005332_pt1 | contig 10410 bp, 12 predicted proteins | sample 1015_SJ02_MP15_2_FD_132964 | JGI IMG/M metagenome (GOLD analysis project Ga0187784, IMG submission 132964) | Tropical peat soil microbial communities from peatlands in Department of Meta, Colombia - 1015_SJ02_MP15_20_MG | ecosystem: Environmental > Terrestrial > Soil > Wetlands > Peat | place... | reverse complement strand
TTGCCTTCGGTGTCCCAGTAGTACAGTCCTTCCGCACGTTTTAGCACGAGCGGATTTCGGATAAAATCCTCCGTCGATCTGTAATCAAGGAACGTGCGATGTAGAACGCTGATCTCCTCGGCCGTTAGCTGCACATCTACTCCTCTCTGGGCGGGAGACCCGATCCAAACCCTCCATCCACAATGATCGGGGACCCTGTCATGAACGAAGAATCGTCACTCGCCAGGAACACGGCCAATCGGGCAACCTCCTCGGGTCTGCCTATCCGCCCCAGCGCATGGAGTTTTCCAGCTTCGGCGCGCGCGCGTACCGGGTCCGGTTGAGATTGGAAGTAGCCTTCGGCCAGACCCGCATCAATGTAGCCTGGACAGATGGCATGGACGCGGACACCTTCCCGCCCGTGATCGATTGCCATCGCTTTCGTAAGCCCGAGTATGGCTGCTTTCGTCGCGCAGTATCCGGCGCAAGCAGGTTCTACAAAAAAGGCGTTCACGGAAGAAAGATTGATGATCACGCCGTGAGTCTGCCGAAGGTGCGGCAGAAAACTGCGGGAGCACAGGAATACGCCGCCTACATTGACAGCGATCTGCCGGTTCCACTCCTCCAAAGTGGTCTCGACGACCGTTTTGCTGACCTGAATAGCCGCGTTGTTTACAAGAATGTGAATTCGCTTGAACTTATCGATGACACCTCTTGTGAGTTGCTCGACTGAATCAGGATCAGAAACATCTGTGCGATGGAAAATCGCCTGCCCGTCCCGCTGTAGGATGTCTCTTGCCGTTTGCTTCCCGCGTGCATCGTCTATATCGGCAACCGCAACATGCGCTCCCTCAGCAGCAAGAGCGATCGCGATCGATCTTCCAATTCCGCTGCCAGACCCTGTCACAACGGCGATACGGTCGCGCAGTTTCAAGTCATCCCCCAGGCTCGCAATTCAGATTTGCTTGGTCGACTAGCATGACGGATTATAAGACAAAGGCGTATTCTTGTGCGTCCACGGTAAGCCATCTTTACCTTGTCCGCCCTGGAACATACGAGAGAGATATGTAGGAATAAAAATGGAATCCCGAATGAGATGTTTTTACCCCGCAATCCTGATCATGGCCGTCTTGATGCTTAACATCCTTCCAAGAGCAGCCAGTCAATCGTCCACGGCAGCGCCGCTCATTGGATATCACGAGCCTAGAGTCGATTCCACTGGCCACATCATCCCCTGGTTCAGCCCCGAGCCCTCTCGCGCCTACGATCACGATATCCGAATTCTCTGGGATTTCTGGCACAACATGCGAAAGTGCTCCAATGGCGTGCCGTATTACTTGCAGCACCAGGTTTGGAAGCCAGAGCAAGATGATCCAAGAGGCTTGGGAGGCGATCAGATTAACATGGCGCTGGATTCGTGGAACCTACTGTATGGCTATCTCGGTGACCCAACTGTCAAGCAGAACATGGTGGAGATTGCCGATTATTGGCTCGAGCACGGAATCGCGGACTCACGGCTGCCTTGGGGGGACCTACCATATCCATACAATACGAACCTGCATTCTGGCAGATATGACGGTGATATGCGGGCGGGAAAGGGTTACCTCCAGCCCGACAAAGCCGGAAGTTTCGGGTACCAGTTGCTCGTCCTTTACAAGATGACCGGGCAGGAAAAGTATCTTACTGCTGCCAAGAAGATTGCCGAAAAGCTCGCCGCGCAGGTTAAAACGGGCGATGCCGAAAATTCTCCCTGGCCTTTCCGCGTGCGGGCCAGCGACGGCGTTGTTCACACCGAGGAGAAGGATGGCAAGATCGCGCGCGCCAGCTACACCTCAAATTGGACTCCCACCCTGGGGATGTTTATGGCATTGAAGCAGCTGAACCAGGGGAACACTACGGCATACCAGAAAGCCTTCGACTTAACGAGCGCATGGCTGAAGCAGTTTCCGATGCAGACAAATAAATGGGGGCCCTTCTTTGAGGATGTTCCAACTGCTGACTACTCCGACACAGAAATTAATGCCGACACAATGGCGGCGTTCGTTCTGGACAATCCTCAGTGGGACTCGAACTGGAAACAAGATTCTGGCGCCATGCTGAAGTGGAGCTACGACACACTTCAGAACCATGAGTATGAGCAATGGGGCGTTACGGTTTTGAACGAGCAGACCGTGTATCGGGTTCCGGGAAACAGCCACACCTCGCGGCATGCCTCGGTTGAACTCCTTTATTGTGAAAAGGTCGGTAGCTGCGAGAGCAAACAAGATGCGATCCGCCGGCTGAACTGGGCAACGTACACGATCGATACCGACGGCAAGAACCGCTATATTCGGGACGACATCTGGCTCACAGACGGCTATGGCGACTACATACGCCATTACTTGCGCGCCATGGCTTCCACGCCCGAGTTGGCACCAGAAGACCAAAACCACCTTTTACGCACATCGTCGGTGATTCAGGAGATTTCTTATCGGCCGGAGAGAATCACTTATCGGAAGTATGATCGGTTCTCCACCGAACGCTTCAAGATCGGCCAGGGGACGCCTGCCTCAGCTAAGGGCGCAACCATGAAGTGGGATGCAGCGGCCAACGTGTTGACCCTTGAATCGGCCGAACCACGTGTAGAGATCCTAATTAGGCCCGAGGTCCGCGAATAATTGCCAGAGGACTACATTCTGGAGTGCAAGGCAATGCCTTGTAACGGTGATCTCCTGTGTTGTATCGCCATAACGGACTGCTTTGGTAAAGCAGTGTGGTTCACCAAAACCTTTAGGGTGACATAATCGCCACTGGAGGTCGCGCATGACCACGCGATAGGCAGGATTGCGGTGGGATCAAGGAAGCGGAACGGCCCTGCAGAAGTAATCCAATATCCCACGTCCTTGCGCAAGAACCGGCCCACATAGGCGACCCAGGCCACGCCCGATTCCCCAAATGGAAGGCTTCCCGCAACATCGCGTACATGACTCGATTGGAGATAAACCACGCACATCTTTTCGCAGTAAGAGACGATTTTTACCTAACTGCTACGCCAACGCGAAAGTGCGTTCGGCGTAAACTGGCAGCGTATCCTTTCCACAGATGATCTCCATGAAGCGTGTAATGTCAGCAGGCTCCCCAGTGAGTGCCCAAAATCCGCTCAGGATGAGCTGTGCCTTGCTGAAGCACGGTGGCGTGGAATGGCAGAAGTATTACTTCCGATGATGCTGTCGGCAGATACTGCCTGCTCGATCTTTCGAATCACCTCTTTTCCTTAATGCAAAGATCTTCCGTAACGCATTCAGGGGATATCGCTGATTCGCCAGTCCCGGTTTTTGGCATTCTTTTTGTTCCAACCTGATGGCGGATAAACCATGACGGTGACCAAAATCATTGGACCCCATACTGTGAAGAACGAACCCACTCGATTCTGAACCAACTTGACGCATGTGAACTGCAATGCCCACGTGAAATTGCAGCTGCGGAGAAGCAGCTCGCAGCGCATGACACTCATTCAACCGTCTCCTTGAGAAGGTTCTGGATCTGCTCCAAAGTAAAGTCGATATCATCTTCCGTATGGGCGAACGATATTGAGCACTGCTTCGTGGCTGTTGGGAAAAAATAGACACCACGGCCAATCAACGCCAGGCGCAATTGTTGATCTCGGCCAAAATCATGGCAGGCGGCCAAGTCGTGCCAATCCTTGGGACAATGGTCCATGAAATACAGGCAGAAGGCAGAACTCTGCCTGGCGACTACCGCCTTAAGGCTCAACCCACCCAGGATTCTTTCCAATCCTTCTTGCATCTTCTGTCCCAGCAGTTTGACATGGCAATAAACCTCTCCGCCATTCATAAGCAGACGTTCGATCGTGGCGATGGCGGCCGCGGTTGGCACTGGGTGCGCATTGTACGTGCCGGCCAGTAGCACTCGCTTCGAAGGCTCGCTGTGGACGAACCAATCCATTAACTCCTTTCTGCCACCGAGGACCGCGAGCGGATAACCATTGGCGATCGCTTTACCGTAAACCACCAGATCCGGCCTCACACCTGCAATCGTCGCATAGCCACCGATGCCATGGCGAAAGCCAGTTTTGACCTCATCGAAAATCAGAATGAAGCCGTATCGGTCGGCCAGTTCGCGCAGTCCTTCCAGGTAACCCGCTTCAGGCTCGATGATCCCGACATTTTGGAGAACGGGTTCTGTGATGAGAGCGGCTATGGAATGGTTCTGGCATACATACTCGACGGACTGGAGGTCGTTGAAGTTGATGGGGTGAACGAGCTGTTGGTGCTCGCGCGGAACTCCCGCGCTAATTGAGATATAGGGGTATTCGCCGGGAGAGATCCGAGGCCCAATGATCTCAAGGGGCGTCATCAAATTGCAGGAGACGTCGTTATGCCATCCGTTGTAGCCGCCCTGCATGACTATGATGTGATCCCTTCCAGTAACCGCTCGAGCTAAACGAAGTGCCTGGCAGGTAGCTTCGCTGCCGCTGTTCAGGAATTGAACGGATTCTGCCGCCGGCACATGCTGACAGATGAGTTCCGCGAGGTGCCCCTCCAGTTCGGTGGTCCCGGAGCCATAGAGACTGGCCCCTTTCCGAAGCACGGCGATGACCGCGTCGGTAACGTAGGGATCGTTGTGGCCCAACAAGTGCGGTGCGAACGCCGCATGATAGTCAATGTAGCGATTTCCGTCCGCGTCCCAGATATATGCGCCTTGCCCCTTGGTGAAGGCAAGCTCCGGTTGAACCGCCCGGTTCACCGAGACGACTCCTCCTGGTATAAAACACCGGTTACGACGGAAAATCTCCGCAGACTTGGGATAGGCCAGTGATGCATTCGCTTCCGTCGAGACTGTGTGCGTTTTAGTTAGGGTTGCTCGACCAGTCGCAGCCACGGAATCGTCTGCCGATTTCGCACCTGTGTGCATTCTCATGATTGGTGATCCTGACACTCTCCTCTACTGCTCTGCTCCATCATGTGGCGTCCGAGAGCGGCGCAGGCGCAACTCGAATCGACTCCAATCTTTGCATTCGGCATTTGAGCTGTCCCAAGCGCCGCACCACTAACCCAACAACTCTGTGCAGAAAGATCGCGACGGGGCCAACAGAAAATCCTTCCGTCCTGCGAGTGGGGTTGAGCCGTCTGGAATCTGAAGCCATCAAATTACGTTCCTCGTTTGCCTTGTAGAAGTACAACGCCATACTGTGGAACCGTCGCGGTGTTTTTCTCGCGGAATGAACCAAGATCTTTTCTTGTCCAGAGATCCCGTACCACCGCGCTGTCGCCCAGGCCAGCCTCGCGAAAGTTGACCGTCAGGGGCATCGCCCCCCACCCCGAGTGATAAGCCTTTGGCTAAGCTTCGATGCTTCAGGGGTTTCATCCATACCTCGGTGGGCCCTTCTTGCTCGATCCGGCGCCCTTGAATGCCAAGAGGATCTTGATCGATCGCAATGACCTCCGGCGCACCCACTCTAGCATTCTTCAGGATAATCGGGAGGACGTGAAGGTCGTGCAGGAGTTGCTGCGCCATTCCTTAATGAAGATGACGTTGGACGTCTATGCGCAGGCCAACACGGATTCAAATCAGGTCGGGGACGCCAAATCCTTTCAACAAATTACGGCGACGCCCTGCCTTCGCCCGGTACAGTCCGCGGTACACTCAGCGGAACACCACCAACCAAGCCAGCGGCGCAGCGCAAGGTCTTCCGGAAGGTCCTGAGAGTCTGGGTTCCTGGCCCGATGTTCGACTGGCTGCGCAAAGAACGCATGTTTGAAGATGTGTGCGGCGTAAACACGCCGATCTCGACAGTTGAAGCGAAGGGCGGCACCCTGCCCGCATCGGGACATGCTCTCTCCGGTGACTGCTACGAAATGCTGGGCGTTCGTCCAGCGATCGGCCGGCTGTTCACGCGCGAGGACGACAGGCCTGCCGGACCCCATGTGGTCGTACTGAGTTACATTTTTGGGCAAAGACAGTTGTGGTGATCCGAACGTAATCGGACAAAGCATGCGGATCGAAGGGAAGCCTTTTACAATCATTGGTGTGACCGAGCCGCGCTTTGAAGGTTTTTTGCTCGCGTTCCCGCCAAGCGTGTCCTTTCCAGTCACTCAGGTAGTAAGTCCTACGCGCTCCGATCCGATGGCGCCGCAGGTCAACATCTGAGCAAACACAGACCATCAGCTGAAGCATTCATCGAGCACGTTGTCGCTATGAAATGCGCAACAGAGGCCGGGCTTGCGCTCAAGAAGAGAATAGAAAAAAACAGGAACAACTTGTTCACATTCCTCAATTACGACGGCGTGCCCTGGAACAACAATAATGCGGAGCATGCCGTACGAGCGTTTACGCGTTGGCGAAACGTAATCAATATGAGCACACCCAAGGGCACCCATGAATTCGCCACGCTGCTGAGCATTCAGCAGGCGCTACGATACCGCGGGATGAGCCTATTGGGATTCATGCGATGGGGCAGAATGGAGATTGAAAGCTGATCTGCGCTTTCGGTATGCCCTCTTCAGGTCGCTATTGGGTGATTCCAGCTTGTGGCCTTAACCTATTTATGCCCAAAATTCAGAGTATTGCTGGGGAAAAATCCTAACGCTGGTGTGCAAATCTAGGGGGAACGGCTGATGAGATTCTACGGAGCAACTCGAAGTGAACCAGGTAAGGCTGTGAACGATGATGCTTTTGCCTGCCTCGGGGACCTAGCGATACTCCTAGATGGTGCGGGCCATGCCCAGGGTGCGGCTAAGCGGTGTGTTGATTTTCTCGTCGCACGGCTTGAGGTGACCCCCGATATGCCTCCGAGCGAGCTGCTCGGAATCGCGAATCAGTTCTTCTTGGGTGCAAACCAGGAAAGCACTCTGTTGGCTTTGCAAGTACAGGGTTCTACCCTTCTGACTGCGGTCTCCTGCGGCGATTCTCCTCTCTACCTAGTTCGTGAGGGCCGAGTCGAGCAGGTGAACGAAACGACAAAGCCGCGGCTTGGAAATCCCCGGCCAGGCATCAAGCATTTGGCATTTCCCCTCAGGGCGTCAGACGTGGTTATCGGAGCGAGTGACGGCTTTCTTTGGGTAGTCACCAGCTGCTAAGTGCTGTCGAACGCACCATGTTGCACCCAGAGAGCATGCCCGAGGCTGTCCTGCAGGCGCAGAGGGATTCTTGGGATGATGTGACCCTCGTTTGTGGACTGATCTCATAGCAAACCCGGGCAGAGTTCTCGATCGAAGAAGAAAAGTGTCAGAAAATAAACCATCCAGCTTAGACAAATTCTGCCGTTTGCTCCAGAGATTGCTTTTCGACGGAGCAAAGGTGGCTTACAATGCTGCGCAACAAGGCGGGAGCCTCAGAGTATGTCTACGTTATCGAGAGAAAGCCGCGAGAACCGCGACATGCATGGGATTGCAGTTGCGCTGCTGTCGGAAGACCTGGAACGCCTCGCCGCACTACAAGATCGCTTGCAGGCTACCGGTCTCGGACGGGAAGTCTTTAGCCATGTTGGGTTTCCGATCTCGGCAACGGATACCATCATCCGTCGGTTGCAGGAATCGCGCGCGGAAGTTGTCATCGTCGAAGTGCCCTCGCAAAGCGCCCAGCGCGCCATTCGGGCGATCGAACTGATCCGCGCCACCACCCAGATTGCCATATTCGCCAGCGGCGACATGACTCGGCCCGACAACATCGTGGCCAGTATGCGTAATGGTGCGAGTGAATATTTCGATTGCTTTGCGGGATACGAGGTTCTGCTTGAAGCTTTGACACGATTCAGTTCATTGCGCACGCGCGCGTTAGGAGGTACCGGTAAAGCTCGGGTATTCACATTCCTCAGCGCCAAGGGTGGCGCGGGATGCACGACCGCAGCGGTGAACACCGCGCTCGCCTTGCAGAAGAGCCACGGCGATGTAGTTCTGGTCGACTTCGCACGCATGTGTCATGCCGCTCTGCATCTTAATTTGCGGCCGAAATTCGGCGTCCTCGACGCCCTTCAGAATCTCGACCGCATGGATTTTTCCCTGTTAGACGGGTTCATGACCACAACCAAGGAAGGTCTGCACCTTCTGGCCGGCCCGGAGCGGCCGGATCCCAATGAGCCCACACCCGGCGAACTGGTCCACCTTTTCGATCTTCTCGTCAATCATTACCGCTTTGTGATCGTCGATTCATCGAGTCGACTGGATCGAACCACGAAGCTGTTGTCGGACCTGTCGAATGCCGTGCTGGTAATAGCGCAGACAGATGTGGTTTCGCTCTGGTCCGTTAGCCACATTCGATCCTACCTTGACGAAGGCGATAGGCGAAATCGAATTCAGATCGTCTTGAACCGGTACAAGAAGGTTCCGGGATTCGGCGACGAAGAGGTTCAGCAATTCACGAACTGCAACGTGCTATGGAGGATTCCCAACGCTTTCTGCGCCGTCGCCGCTTCGATTGACCGCGGAAGTCCTATAGTTCTGCAGGAGAGATCGGAGATCAGCCGCTCGTATCGTGGCCTCGCAGCTGCCCTGCTGGGAGGAGGGGGGAGAGGTCCGAATGTCAATTTCCCTCCTCCCACCCGCGACGAAGGCCCAGAAGGCGCAGACGCGGCAGGAATCGCCGTAAGAAAACCAAGACGCCCAAACTTGAACAGTGGCTTCTCTGCCGCCAGTTTGGACCAATGGTTCGGGTAGCCGCGCCGACTAGCGAACGATCTCCTAACACTCATCTACCCATGACCTTCGTCAACACGACTTACGTCCATCAATATCAAACAGTCCAATCTACTTCTTTACGAAGCAGAATCCGTGCCTGCGATTAGCGGCCCCGCACGTACCAGATAGAACCTGGCGACCGGTAATTGCGCCCTTCACCCCACACCACGTGGGTGAGGCCAACATTATCGATGACCATCGAAAACAAGTTGCCAAACGGGAACAGGAAACCCGTGGGGAGAATGTAATCGTACCCGCGCACCGGACCGGAGAGCTGTGATTCGGCCGACCAAGTCGCCCCGCCATTGGTCGATGCTCGGTAAAAGGTATTCCAGACAGGATGGTTTTCGCTGTCCACTTTTCTTGTATCCATCCAAGCGATGCGGACATCTCCAGCAACGCTGGCGGTAATGGCGGGAAAACAGTGCTCCACGCTCGGGGCAGCGTTTGAGACGTCGAACTTCGCGGACCAGTTTTCCCCTTCGTTCGTGGAAGAGGAGAAGTAAATGCGCTGGGCTCCGCCGACGGCTGAACCCGAGTTCCAGAGCGCATAGACGACCCCGACATCATCGGAAGTCAAGGCCATCTGAGAAGCCAGAAAGCCAGCCGAACAGTAATGGGCCGAGCAATCCGGCGCTGCTGTGGAAACGTCCAAAGACGTCGTACTCCAGGTTCGGCCTCCATCGGCTGATCGGCTTACAAACACTCCCGCCGGACGTTTGAAAAGATCCGTTCGCGGATAAGCCGTCCACGAAAAGTAGACGTTACCAATTAGGTCTACCGTAGCTCCTGCAGCCAGCGACCAGCCAGGATCAGCACTGGGATTCAGTACAGTCGAGGAAAAATTCTGAGCGTAATCGTGGGATGCCGCTATTGACAGCGTCTGTTCGTGGTTAAAGCTCACGTAAACACTTGCACCGCGAACGGCCAGCACCGGTTTATCGATTTCGACGTCTGAAGAATGCTCAGCTACAGTGAAATACCAGAAGCGGCCAAAATCCTGCGACCGTGCTACGACAATGTCGTGTTTACCTTGCATCCAGGATGCGTAAAGTGTTTGCCCGTCTTGGGGGTCAACCTTGATCTGCGCATCAAACTGGCCGGAAGCGGAGGTAAGCAGGGGACGTGGAGAACCCCAGGAGATTCCATTGTCACTGCTAGTCAGCAGGACCATAATGGGCGCGATGCACGCCGGACATTCGGGCACCGGCCCGTACTGAGGGACGAGAATGTAGATGTGACCATGGGCATCTGCCGTTGCCGCAGGTTCCCATTGATCTCCGAAGTGGTATCCAAGGCGACGTTGAAGCGTAAACCCCGAATCTGCCGCCGCAAAACTCCCGGTCAAAATGAGTACAAACACGAACGAGATCGCAGATTTCTGTGTCATGGAGCGGCTGGTTCTGAAGTTCACCGGAAGTCTCAAAGGCGGCCGATCGTAGCAGCCGGTGCCACTATCTTGGAGGACAGCGCTACTCGGCACTCTATCCTGATTGTTGAGCATGCGTCAATTGCACAACTAAAAGCAGCATTCCGGCCGATTTGACGCGAACTACAAGATACTCACAGCCCTTCTTTTGAACACTGGGATAGCAGATAAGGTTCCGACGCTCAATATCTCCAACTCGTCAAATCCGCTCCTTTGGGTGCGCTCTTCTGTATGCGGTCGAGAATCTTGGGCAAATATTGAGTGTTGTAATGTAGGCGCGAGAGGTAGTTGGGTAGATTCGGATCGCCGTTCCAGCAGTGCTCAGCG
>Ga0187784_10005331_pt1 | contig 10410 bp, 10 predicted proteins | sample 1015_SJ02_MP15_2_FD_132964 | JGI IMG/M metagenome (GOLD analysis project Ga0187784, IMG submission 132964) | Tropical peat soil microbial communities from peatlands in Department of Meta, Colombia - 1015_SJ02_MP15_20_MG | ecosystem: Environmental > Terrestrial > Soil > Wetlands > Peat | place... | reverse complement strand
CGCAGCACATTGCGAACGGCGTGCGCGGCCGCAAATAGCGCGAGTGAAGGAAACGTCGCCGCGACGACGCCAGCCGCTTCAAGCTCTTCCAGGCTCCTGCGTTTCAAACCCGCCGCCTGTGACAGCGTTGCCATATGCGGCCCGCCCACTTCGCGCATGACGCGCTTTATATCCTCGATGGCATCGACGCCCATGGGCTTTGCCATATCGGCGCCGGCTTCCATGAAAAGCTGACAGCGTTCGATCGCGGCGCTGAGACCTTCGACTCCGGCGGCGTCGGTGCGGGCGGCGATGAAGAAGTCGGGGTCGGCGCGCGCATCGAGCGCGGCCTTGATCTTGGCCAGCATCTGCTCGACCGGGATCACTTGCTTGCCCGGCAGATAGCCGCAGCGATTCGGAAACACTTGATCGCTCAGGAATATGCCGGCGACGCCGGCGGTCTCGAAGGCGCGCACCATCTGCCGCACATTGTTGACCCCACCGAATCCGGTTTCGGCGTCGACATAGACCGGTATCGCCACCGCGGCGCAGATGCGCGCGTAATGGTCGGCATAATCGCGCATATTGGACTGGCCCATATCGGGCTGCGCCAGCATGGAACCGATGGCAGCATAGCCGCCGGCGCAGAGCGCCTCAAAACCCTCCGCTTCCATAACGCGGGCCGACAGCCCGTCATAGGCGCCCGGCATCAGAACGAGGCGGTTGCCCGCCATGATCGCCCGGAATTTCTTTCGCACGCTCATCGCGCGTCGCCTCCATTCGCTGTCTTACCACTCCCCGCGTGGCGGAGACCCGGGTCGATCATTGGCGGCTATCCTGCACCGCCTGCAACCAGGGCTGCACCGCGGCGGTGCGGTGCTCCCAGCTCACGATCTCATCTTTATGCTTGAGCGTGAGCCCGATATCGTCGAGACCTTCGAGCAGCCGCGTGCGATCGGGCCCCGCGATCTCGAAGACGATATCCGCACCGCCCGGCCCACTGATGCGCTGCGTCAGGAGATCGACCGTGAACGGGGCTGCGCCATCGACCGCGACGACCCGCGCGGCGAAGGCGTCGGCCTCTTGCGGTCCAAGCACGACCGGCAACAGGCCATTTTGCAGGCAATTCTCGCGATATATGTCGGCGAAGCTCTTCGCCACGATGACGCGGATATTGTTCGCCAGCATGCTCCACACCGCGGATTCGCGCGAGGAGCCGGCGCCGAAATTGTGTCCAGTCACCAAAATGCCGGCGGCGCGGAACTGCGGTTTGTTGAGAACGAAATCCGGATTTTCGCTGCCGTTCTCACGCCGACGCGCGCGGTGGAACAGCATCGCCTGATAATCCTCTTTGAGGCCGCGCGCGTCCAGGATCGGTGCGATCTGGTCGGTGTTGACGTCGTCCTGCAACAGCGGAGCGGCGATGCCGGTGTGACGGGTGAATGGCTGCATTACGCCGTCCTCGCCGGCAATTGCCGCACATCGGCGATGCGGCCGGCGATCGCGGTTGCCGCGGCGGTCGCTGGGCTGGCCAGATGGGTCCGCACCTTCGGCCCTTGGCGATTTTCGAAATTGCGGTTGGTGGTCGACACGCAACGCTCGCCGGGCTGGCCGCGGTCACCATTTCCGCCAGCGCACATCGAGCAGCCGGATTCGCCCCAGAAGAAGCCGGCATCGCGGAAGATGTGGTCAAGTCCCGCCGCCTCCGCCTCGCGCTTCACGGTCGACGAGCCGGGCACGACCATGGCGATGACGCCACGAGCGACGCGCCGTCCGCGTACCACGGCGGCGGCAACCTGCAAGTCCGGCAGCCGGCTATTGGTGCACGAACCGATGAAGACACGACCGACCGGCAAGCCGACGAGCGGCGTTCCCGGCACAAGACCCATATAGGCGAACGCGCTCTCCGCAGCGGCGCGCCGGCTCGGCTCGACCGCCGCCGGTTCGGGAACCCGGCCGGAAATACCGACGACCTGGCTCGGATCGGTGCCCCAGGTGATCTGCGGCTCGAGCGCCGCGCAATCGAGCGTAACCTCACGGTCGAACGCGGCATCCGCGTCGGTCGCGAGCGTACGCCAATGACCGAGCGCGCGATCCCACATCACGCCCTGCGGCGCAAAAGGCCGCCGTTCCAGCCAAGCGAAGGTCGCGTCGTCAGGGGCGACAAAACCCGACCGCCCGCCCATCTCGATGTTGAGATTGCACAGGGTCATGCGCTGCTCGACCGGCATCGCGGCAATAGTCGAACCGGTATATTCGACGGCGTAGCCGCGCGCTCCCGCCACCCCGAGATCGGCAATCAGCCGCAATGCGACGTCCTTGGCGTTGACATAAGCGCCGAGCCGGCCGTCGAGCCGCACCCGCATGCGTTTCGGCCGCTTCAACGCCATCACCTGCGTGGCGAGTATGTGTGCGAGTTCGCTGGTGCCGCAGCCGAACGCCAGCGCGCCGATGCCGCCGACCGTGCTGGCGTGACTGTCGGGGACCGCGTGCGTCGCGCCCGGCAGCACGATGCCAAGTTCCGGCGCCACGACATGCGAAATGCCCTGTTCGGGATCGTCGATATCGAACAGTCTGATGCCGTATTGACGGCAGCCGTCGCGCATCGCTTTGAGGAAAGCGGAGCCCGACGGATTGGTATCGTCGTCGCGGCCGGGCTTGGTGGCGACCGTATGATCCTGTACCGCGAAAGTGAGGTCGGCGCGATGCACGTCGCGGTGCTGCTTGCGCAATTGCGCGAAGGCGTGATGGGCATGCAATTCGTGCAGGACGTGGCGGTCGATATAGATGAGATCGCGGCCGTCGGCGCGCTGGCCGACGCAATGGAACTCCCAGATCTTGTCGAACAATGTGCGCGGCATGGCGTTTCCTGAGCATGATCCCGGAAAGTGGTCTCCGGTTTCCCGCCTTCGCGAAGTTCGCTTCGGCGGGCGAAGTAAGGTCGGAAAAGATCATGCCAAAACATGATACTAGATATTTACTGCGCTAACCCGCATTGGAGCAACCCACCCAGGCTCGCTCTGCGGCGGGCTACAAACTGGACCATTCGAAGCCCTGTACCATGCCCCGTGTCGTCGGCATCGATCATCTGGTTCTGAGCGTCGGCGACTTCGCGCGCTCGAAGGCGTTCTACGACAAGCTGCTAAACTTCCTCGGTTTCAAGCTGAAATACGATTACGAGGACATGACCGGCTGGAGTAACGGCAAGACCCTGTTTTGGATCGCCGCCGCCGACGCGCAAGGCAAGAAACACAAATACCGCAAAGGCGACATCGGCTTTCATCACTATGCATTCGAGCTCGCAAGCCGCAAGGCTGTCGATGAACTCGGCGCCTTTCTCGAACAAAATGCAATGAACGTCGTCGACCCGCCGGGAGAATATTACGGCCGCAATTATTACGCCGTCTATTTTACCGACCCGGACGGCATGAAGCTCGAAGCCATGATCTGGGCGCCGCGCAAAAAACAAACCACGCGGCACCGCCGGCGGCCGGCGCGCAAAAAATCGAAGAAGGAATTAAAGCAGAAAACGCGGAAATCCTGACCCGGCGCAGCAAAATCAGGACGCCGCGCGCAGGAAGGTGCCGACGTGGGCAACCACATTGTTGCGGCCGCGGCGTTTCGCGTCATAGAGCGCATGGTCCGCCGCCTCGACCAGATCGGCGGCCGTTTGATATTTTTCCGGCACGGTAGATTCGACGCCGACGCTGATGGTGACGTGGCCGCACGGCGATTCCGAGTGATTGATGAAGAGGTCTTCGATCGCCTTGCGCGCTTCGTCGGCAAGTGCGGCCGCCCGCTCAATATCAATCCCGGGCAACACCAGCGCGAACTCCTCGCCGCCATAACGGGCGACCAGCACGGCTTCTTCGAGCGTGACCAGCGACAGCGTCTCGCCGACCGCGCGCAGGCAGGTATCGCCGGCGACGTGGCCGTAACGGTCGTTGAACAGCTTGAAGTGATCGATATCGACCATCATAAGCGCCAGCGGCTTGCGGTGCTCGTCCGCTCGCTGCCATTCGCGCTCGATCTGCCGATCGAAGGCGCGGCGGTTGGCGAGGCCGGTGAGGCCATCGAGACTCGCCAGCTCTTCGAGGTGCTGGTTGGCGATTTGCAATTCCTCTTCGCGCGCGGCGAGTTTGGTGGCCATGTCGTCAAGGGCGGCCGCCAGCGGGGCGAATTCGGCAACCCACGGCTCCTGCGACGCGCGCGCTTGCAGGTCGCCACGGCCGAAACGCGCGGCCGTGCGCACCAGCGACCTGATCGGCCGTACCACGAGCTGCTCGCCGCCGAACCAGGCGACGAGCAGGACGAACAGGCCGAACAGAATCAGCTGCAGGTAGGCGAAATCGATCTCGCGGTCGATGCCGCTATGCACGGCATTTTCGTCAAGGCCTACGGCCAATCGGGCTTGGGTCCACGGCACGCGGACATAGGCGAAGATGCGCTGGACGCCGTCGAAACCGGGGATCGTGATCGAGCCGCCGTCGTTGGCGAGCATTGCCAGCGCCAAGGTATGGCCGGCGAAGCGCTTGCCGATATAGTTTTGCTGGTCGGCCGAGGCGGCGATCAGCGTGCCGATGCCGTCGAGCAGCAGGACCGACGCGCCCGAGTGCTCCGCTGCAGTCGCCGCAAGATCGCCGATCCATTGCAGATTGATGACCGCCAGCACGACGCCATTGACGGAATCGTCATCCCTTACTACTGGATACGTGGCAACCACGCTCGGCACCTGATGGACGTGATTGATCATATAATCGCTTAGTCCGAATTCGCGCGACTTCAGCGCCTCCTGGAAATGCGGGCGATCCGAAACATTCAATCCGACCGCCAAGGGTTCGGTCGAGCATTTGATGCGGCCATCGGTTGCGGCGACGGAAACATCACGGATCCAGGGAATGCTCGCCGTTAGGTCAGTGAGGTATTGGTTGCAGTTGGACGACTCGATCGCCATCTTGGCATAAACGCGTGACACGATCTGAACGAGCCCGCGAACCGAATAGATGATCTCGCGCTGCGCCTCGACACCGCGCCGCGCCAGTTCAATCACGTCGGTATGGGCGCGTTCCGTGCGCTCGGCGCGGGCCTTTTCGAGCCCATGCACGCGCTCCAGCATCAAGGGCGCGATCGCCAGCAAGGCGAGAACGATCAACCGGGCGCGAATGCTGAGGATCGGCTTGTGCCGCGCCGACGACCGGAATGACGTTGCCTGGCTGCCCGACATTTTGCGCTCCCCGACCCCCGGTTCCATAAAGTAGTGGACATGCGTAAAAATGGCTTTCGCGCCGTCGCTAAAATTTGAACTGTTCGCGCCGTCGTTGATCAAATGGAAAGCATGACAAAACAGGGCGGGATTACAGCAGTGCGCGAGGAGATTGCGCGAGCGTGCCACGATGCCGGGCGCGATCCCTCGACCGTCACGCTCGTGGCGGTATCGAAAACATTCGGCGCCGCGGCGATCGAGCCGGTTATCGCCGCCGGCCAGCGCGTCTTCGGCGAGAACCGCGTGCAGGAGGCCAAGGCCAAATGGCCGCCGCTGATCGCGCGCCATTTGCTTTCAGATGGCGCTCTTGAACTGCATCTCGTCGGCCCGCTGCAGTCGAACAAGGCAAGAGACGCGGTGGCGCTGTTCGACGCCATCCATTCGGTCGATCGGGCGAGCCTCGCCGAAGCGCTCGGCAAGGAGATCGCGAGACAACGGCGCCGACCGGTGCTGTTCGCGGAGATCAATACCGGCGCCGAACCGCAAAAAGCGGGCGTGCTGCCGCAGGACGCCGATGCCTTTCTCGCCGCTTGCCGCGACCGTTACGGCCTCGTTATCTCAGGTCTGATGTGCATTCCGCCGCACGATGAGGCTGCTGCCCCGCACTTCGCTTTGACCGCCAAGATCGCGCGCCGCAATGGCCTGAATCTGCTTTCGATGGGAATGAGCGCCGATTTCGCCACAGCGATCGCGTTTGGCGCCACCCATGTCCGCATCGGCACGGCGATTTTCGGCACCCGGTCCGCTGCGACCTAGTCGCGACCTAGTAATGAATATCGATTGTGGTCTTCCGCGTGAGGGCTGGCAGCAGCGCCAGCAAGTCGGAGCGGCGCAGCGCGACGCAGCCGGCCGTCGGTGCAAAGCCTTCCCGAGCGACATGGACGAAGACCGCGCTGCCTCGCCCGGCGACACGAGGCCGCATATTGTGGTCGATCTCGATAATGACATCGTAGAGGCCGTCGTCGCGGCGGAGCCGGTCCCCTGGTTCATTGGCCGACCGCCGGAAGGCGCGGTTATAGCGGCGGTCCGAGGGGTCCTCACACCAAGCGTCATTCGGCCCAATTCGCCGCGCGGGCAGCATTGAGCGCGGCCGCGGCAGGCGGTCGGCCCGCCACCACAGGCGAACCGGGTGAAACCGGCCGGCAGGCGTCGCGCCGTCAGCCTCGCGCTTTGCCGCCTTGATACCGGTACGGCCGAGCGCAACGCGCAGCGTGTTGGAGCCTGCGAACAGCCAGCCCAGCGATCGCTGGCCCGGCCGGGCGGTGATGCGGATGACCCGAAGCGAAGTTCGTCGCATGGCTGATCGCCCGATTCCCAACCGCCGCAAGCTCTTGTATCGTGGATCGTTCTACGTCGCGCCAGGCGGCGCGGCAAAGCGGCGGCGGGGCTCGCACGTTATGCCGAATACGCGCAAGATCCTTATTGTCGACGACGATCCCGAACTGCGCGACGCGCTGACCGAACAGCTGTCGCTGCACGAAGAGTTCGAAGCCGTCGCGGTCGAGAACGGCAGCAAGGGCGTGCAAGCCGCCAAGGCGGGACAGATCGATCTCGTTCTCATGGATGTCGGCCTGCCCGACATCGACGGCCGCGAAGCCGTGCGCATCCTGCGCAAAAACGGCTTCAAGGCGCCGATCATCATGCTGACCGGCCACGATACCGATTCCGACACCATTCTCGGCCTCGAATCGGGCGCCAATGATTACGTGACCAAACCGTTCCGCTTCGCTGTATTGTTGGCGCGCATCCGGGCGCAGCTGCGCCAGCACGAGGCAAGCGAGGACGCGGTCTTCACCATCGGCCCCTACACGTTCCGGCCAAGCTCGAAGCTTTTGCTCAATACCAAGGGCAGCAAGGTGCGGCTGACCGAGAAAGAGACCTCGATCCTGCGCTACCTCTACCGCGCCGGGCAGCGGCCGGTTTCGCGCGAAACGCTGTTGCAGGAAGTCTGGGGCTACAATTCCGGGGTCACCACGCACACGTTGGAGACGCACATTTATCGATTGCGGCAGAAGATCGAGAAGGATGCCGCGGCGCCCGTCATCCTGGTCACCGAAGCGGGCGGCTACAAACTTGTGCCGTGATCGCGGATCATCATGACGATCGAGGACGACATCGCGTTCCTTGAGCGGGTGCCCATTCTGCAGCGGCTCGGTACTGGCGCATTACGCATCCTCGCCATCGGCGCCGAAAGCTACACGGTCCAGGCCGGACAAGTGCTGTTCGCGGCCGGCGAGGCGGCCGATTGCGCCTATATCGTGCAGCAGGGCTCCTTCACGCTCGTAACGCGACGCTCCGGCGCCGACGAAGCGGTCGCCGAACCGGGCACCCTGCTCGGCGAATCGGCACTGTTTGCAGAAACGCTGCGGCCCGCAACCGCCACCGCGCGCCAGGACTCCACGGTACTGCGCATCTCGCGCGCGATGTTTTTGAAAATGCTCGAAGGCTATCCCGAAGCGGCGCAGCGGCTGCGCGAGTTGATCGCGACGCGCGCCGAGCAATGGGCCGGCGAAATGGAAAAAGTTCGCGCCGCGCTGGCGCGCGGCACCGGGCCGCAATAGGTTCAGCGAAATCTCTAAACCTCGAGCGTCGCCGTCACCGGAACGTGGTCGGAAGGACGCACCGCGCCGCGATAGCCCTTGGCGATCTTGATGGCTGCGACGCGGTCGGCGAGCGCAGCCGAGGTCCAGATGTGGTCGAGCCGCCGCCCGCGGTCGGCGGCGCGCCAGTCGGCCGCGCGATAGCTCCACCAAGTATAGATTTTCTCCGGCTCCGGCGTGAGCACGCGCATGGTGTCAATCCAGCCGCCGGCCTGGCGCGCGGCGTTGAGCTTCTCGCATTCGATCGGCGTATGCGAGACCACGCGCAGCATCTGCTTGTGGCTCCAGACGTCGTGTTCGAGCGGCGCTACATTGAGATCGCCGAGGAGGATCGCGCGTTCCGACGGCGCCGGCCGCAAACTCGCGCGGTCGGCCATTTCGTCGAGAAAGGCGAGCTTATGGGCGAATTTCGGATTGACCGCGGGATCGGCAATATCGCCGCCGGCGGGAACGTAGAAATTATGCACCGTGATCGGATCGCGCAGCCCGGCGCGAGCGCCAAACACCGCAGCGATATGGCGGCAATCGGTCTTGCCGCAAAAGCTCTGGATGTCGAAGCGCTCGAACGGCAGCCGCGCCAGCACGACGACGCCGTGATAGCCCTTCTGGCCGTTGAGCGCGACGTTGTCATAGCCGAGCCGCGTAAAGCGCTTGAGCGGAAACCGGTCGTCCGGGCACTTGGTCTCTTGCAGGCAAAGAATGTCGGGACGAACCGCCTTGATGAATTTGGCGACGAGATCGATGCGCAACCGCACCGAATTGATATTCCAGGTTGTCAAGGTGAGCTTCACAGGGATCAGGGGTCAGTGATCAGTAATAATCAGTAATCAGTTTAACAAGCATATAAACAATCCACGCATCCAACCCGCCATCTGATTACCGATTACTGATTACTGATTCCCCCCGGAGCGTGCTCGTAATTGATGACGAACAGATTCGGGTCGGGCTTTTTCGCCGAGTCGAGATTATAGACCGCGACGGTGGTGTCAAAACCTTGCGGATCGGTGACGGTCCACTGCTTGAGCATTAAATCCTTGGCGTCGAACATCATCATCAGCCGGCTGGTGCCGATCATCAACTCTTTTTCCTCGATGACCACGGTGGCGAAAGTATCGTCGGCCGAGACGCTGACGACGTCGGTGTCGTGCAATAGATCGATGCGGTCGGCGAGCAGGTAACGCAGCGGCGTCTGCGACAGCGGATAGAGATCCTGCGTCGCCAGCTTGCGGTCCCGTACCACGACCGAAGAGCCGTCGGCGATAATGTCGATCGGACTTGGCGGGTTGTACGCAAAGCGCACCCGGCCCGGCTTTTGAATGTAGAACGTGCCCTCGGTCCGCCCGCCGTCCGGGCCGATCTGCACGAAATTTCCGACCATGGTCTGCGCGCTCGACAGATAGAGGCTGATGCGGTCGAGCAGATCGCGCTGCTTGGCGTCGAAAGCGGTCGCCTGCGCTGACAAATTCGGCGAACCGAATAGACCCGCTAATCCCGAGGAAGATTTTTCGGCCGGCAAGGAGAACGGGAAGAAGCCGTGCTGGTTCGAATCTGGAGCGGCGCTACCGGTCGATGCCGGCGGCGGCGCGACGCCGGTCTTGGGCAGCGGCGCGGGCGTCGGCAGCGGCACGGTTTCGGCGCGGGCGGGTACGGTTCCGACAATGCCGAGAGTCAAGCCAAACGCCAACCCGCAGATCATCGCCACGAGAATGCTTGTCGCGCCAGCGCCATAAGCTGCGCCCTGTGCCGCCATATCCCGCTCCCGCTGCAACGTCCCTGCGCACGCCCGACATAATTCACGCCAACACGACAATTCATCGCTAATCGCACGTTATGGCGAATTCACGGCCCGGCTTAAGGCGCAAACGCTCGATTCTCAATAGGCATCATCCTGCGCGCCTTCAATCAGGATTTCGCGTTTGCCGGCGTGATTGGGCTGGCCGACGATGCCTTCCTCCTCCATGCGCTCGATCAAGGAGGCGGCACGGTTATAGCCGATCTGCAGCCGGCGCTGAATGTAGCTGGTTGTCGCCTTGCGGTCGCGCATGACGATCTGCACCGCCTGCTGGTAGAGGTCGCCGCCCTCGGCGCCGCCCATGCCGGTTGCGTCAAAAATGGAATTGCCGTCCTCGTCCTGCAGCTCCTCGGCGGTGACGGCTTCGAGATATTCCGGCACCCCCTGTGTCTTAAGGTGGCGCACCACCTTCTCCACCTCCTCGTCGGAAACGAATGGGCCATGCACGCGGCTGATGCGGCCGCCGCCGGCCATGTAGAGCATGTCGCCCTGGCCGAGCAGCTGTTCGGCGCCTTGTTCACCCAAAATGGTGCGGCTGTCGATTTTGGAGGTGACCTGGAACGAGATGCGGGTCGGGAAATTGGCCTTGATGGTGCCGGTAATGACGTCGACCGAAGGGCGCTGCGTCGCTAGGATCACGTGCAGACCGGCGGCGCGCGCCATCTGCGCCAGCCGCTGCACCGCGCCCTCGATATCCTTGCCGGCGACCATCATCAGGTCGGCCATCTCGTCGACGATGACGACGATATAGGGCAGCGGCTCGAGATCGAGCTCCT
>Ga0187784_10005330_pt1 | contig 10411 bp, 7 predicted proteins | sample 1015_SJ02_MP15_2_FD_132964 | JGI IMG/M metagenome (GOLD analysis project Ga0187784, IMG submission 132964) | Tropical peat soil microbial communities from peatlands in Department of Meta, Colombia - 1015_SJ02_MP15_20_MG | ecosystem: Environmental > Terrestrial > Soil > Wetlands > Peat | place... | reverse complement strand
TTTCCGTGACCGCTGAAGTCATACCCGGCAAGGTCGATTCGACTTTCGGCTCCAAATTCATTTACAAAGAAACCGAACGACGACAGTAATTTAGCTACCGGATGTGACACCTGCCAAAAGCATGCGTCATGTTGCTCGCTCAGGAAGCGGCGGATTAGGAGATCGCGGTGTTGCTGCGGCGCGACTGGATCCGATAGCACCAGTGCGGTAGCACCAACCATTTTGTAGGCAATAAATCCCTGCTCGTCTCCGAAATACTCCAACCCCGGTTGGACGGTGGCCGAATACGCTTGCGAGAAGCTTCCATGTTGTTGGAGTAACGAAAAACGAATGTCGAGAGCAATCCTGGACATTCGCTCAACCTTAGACGCTGCCGTATTGCTCTGGTGCAATAGTCACCAGAACTATCTCATTGTAAAATTAATTGGAAATTGGCTTATTTTACGATATGGCATCCCTCGTCACGAAGTGATGGCCTTGCGTCTGACACGTCGACGCAACCAGGCAGACAGACCGACCTTGGCGATCGCGACACACTCGTCGGAGTCCAAGTAGTGAGCGCAAAAGAGGTCTGCGTCATCGGCGCGGGAGTGGCCGGGCTTGCAACCGCCAAGGTCTTCCTGGCGCAAGGACACGGGGTCACCGTGTTTGAGCGGGTCGATACGCTCGGTGGTGTCTGGTCGCCGGCGCGCCGTTATCCGGGCGTGCGGCTCCAGATCAGGCGGCAGCAATATGCCTTCTCCGATTTTCCGATGCCGCCACATTATCCGGAGTTTCCCACCGGCCAGCAACTGTACGAATATTTGTGCGCCTATTCTGCTCGCTTCGGAATCGATCGGCTGATCCGCTTTCGCACCGAGGTCTGCAGCATCGTGCCGCGGCCTGATGGTTTGCCGGGCTGGCGGGTACGGTTTCGCGATCTCTTGACCGACAGCGAGGCCGCGTCAGATTTCGATCTCGTCATCGTCTGCACCGGCGTGTTCTGCGAGCCTGACATCCCACCATTCCCCGGCCGCAGTGAATTCGAGGCGCGCGGTGGAATCGTGCTTCATTCTTCTCAAGTAGGCGACGAGGCGATCTTGGATGGCCGCGATGTCGTGGTCATCGGTTTCGGAAAATCCGCGCTCGATCTCGCCGAAGCGAGCCTCGCGACGGCGCACTCAACCGCGATAGTTTGCCGGCGCGTCCCATGGAAAGTGCCGCATCGCATCGCGGGCATAAACATCAAGCATTTCATTCACACGCGATTCACGGAAATCTGGTTCCCGCATCCTGACGCGGGATGGCCACGTCGCATGCTGCATACGTGGCTGCGTCCAGTGGTCGATCTCTACTGGCGAATGTCGGAGTTCATCATCGGTCGCAAGCTTGGCCTGTTCTCGCCCGAGCTTCGCCCCGATGTGCCGTTGCGCAATTCGGCGCCCTGTCTCACGCTAGCGATTGATAATCTCAAGTCGATTCGCGACGGCAGCGTGACCTTGCATCGCGGTTCGGTCGCGCGCTTCACTGCGGACGGCCTTGAGCTCGAAGGCGGCAAATCAATCTCTGCACAGGTTGTCGTGCTGGCCACCGGATATCGCCGGGAGTTCCAGTTTCTAAGCGAGCGCGAACGCGCGGCCTTATACGATGCGTCCGGCGCAATTCTCCTGTATCGCGCGCTCATCAATCCCGACATCCCGTGCATGGCCTTCAATGGCTTCAACGGCGTCGGCCCCTGCCAGCTTACGGCCGAGGTGGGCGCCACTTGGCTGGTGAAGTGGGTCGAAGGATGCGTGCAGCTACCTGGTCATGCCGCGATGATGAAAACCATTGGCCAGGAACTTGAACTGCGCAGACACGTGGTGTCGACCAAGATTGGCGACGGGTTCTATATCACGCCTTTCACCTATGGCTATCTCGATCAGCTGCTGCGCGATCTCGGTCTGCCGCCGGCCGACCGGAATCGAAGGCTGTTCGACTGGCTTTTTACACCGCTCGATCCGACTGACTATCGCGACCTCATCGCCGCTCCGAACTCAGGTCATCCGACCTGAATGAGCGAACTCCTATGCTCCCTCCTTGTCAGTGTCGGAGCCTTTACGATCCTTAACAATCTCGCGTCTGTCGCATCCAAGAAGGCTGCGCACGAAATCGTCGTCTCTAAGACTCTCGAAATTAGTTCGGGATCAGCGTTTCGGTCGCGGTGCCATTGTTCCACGTGCCGGTGAGCACGCCATTGGGAGCGACATTGTAGATGACGGGATATTTTTGTCCCCAGTCGACGGTGACGATTCTGCCGTTGAGGACCCCGGTTCCCTGGTAGGTGTCGCCGCTCGCGATCAGCCAGACGAAACGGTAGTAATCGCCGTCGCGGCGGATCGTGACCGAGCCGCGGTAGGTCGTGCCGTTCGGATTGGTGCCGTGCGCGGCGTATGTGCCGCTGATGTCCAGCGTCACCGTGGGTAACGCCGCCTGTTGGCTCGGCGCGGGCAAAAGTGGCGGCGGGGGCGGCGGCGGTTGAGTCTGTTGAGGCGGCGCTGCCGCTTGGCCCGGGGCGGGCGGCGCAGGAGGCGGTTGCGGCGGCGGTTGCGGCAGGGAGCCACCGATCGCCGTCACGGGAGTCGACGGCCGCTGCTGCAGCGATGTCCCGTCCTTATAGGCAATGCCCGCAATAACGATGACGGCAACGCCGGCAATCGCCGCCCAACGCGTACTCGGCCGCTGCAGGAATGAGGCTGGAGCAGCGGCGGGCGCCGCATCGGCCCTACCCTTGCCGGAGGGCGAAGCCGGCGTGTCGCCCGCCAGTTGCAAGCCGGCTTTGGCCGCATCGCCCGACTGACGATCGTCGATTGCGGCGGCGATCGTTTCGACCAGGTGCGCGATCGAATTTTCCCAATCGTCGAACAGGTCGATCCACTGCCGGGTCGCGAATTCATAGGCAAACGCCTCGTTGGGGGTGACGTCCTCGATCCGAACCGGAATGACGATCAGGTTGTTCTGGCTGGCGAGCGCGAGTTCCTTCTTGATCTCGTTGGAGTTGTTGGCGTTGGCGGTGAAGACCAAGACCATAACCTTGGCCGTGCGGATCGCCTTGACGATCTGCTCCTGGAAGTTCTGGCCCGGCTGCACGTTGCGGGAGGAAATCCAGCAATCAAGCCCGCGATTTTCGAGCGCGGTGCAGATGGTGCGGGCGACCTTCTGATCCTTCGACGAATAGGTGATGAATATCTGCGGGCCCACGACCGCTCCTTATGAACCGCCCTACTCTATCGTTCGCAGGAAAACCCCACACGCGCCCGGCTGCGACCCGCCCCACGGAACCGCAGGCCGCCGTCCATCCTTAGCAAACCGATGAGATTCTCGAAAGGAAGCCGCAGGCGGAGGAGGCGCCGGCCTGATGCCGGCCCCGCCCGTGAAAGCGGCGGCTGGCCCGGAGCATGTATCGAGTACGGGCCCTAATGAACCTGCCGCTCCTGGCCAGCCCAATAGGGCTTGCGCAGCTCGCGCTTGAGGATCTTGCCGGTCGGATTGCGCGGCAGCGCGTCGACGAAGTCGATCGAGCGCGGCACCTTGTAGCCGGCAATCCGTTCGCGGGCGAATACGATCAACTCTTCCGGCGTGAGCTCGGCGCCAGGCTTTCGCACCACGAAGGCCTTCACCGCCTCGCCCCATTTGTCGTCCGGGATACCGATCACCGCCACGTCGGCGATCGCGGGGTGGCTGAACAAGGCGTTCTCCACTTCGGCGGGATAGATGTTCTCGCCGCCGGAGATGATCATGTCTTTGACCCGATCGTAGATGTAGAGGTAGCCGTCCGCGTCCAGATAGCCGGCATCGCCGGTATAGAACCAGCCGTCGCGGATCGCCCGGCTCGTCGCCTCGGCCTGGTTCCAGTAGCCGAGCATGATTTGCGGCGTCCGGCAGATGACCTCGCCGACTTTTCCGGTCGCTACGTCCTTGCCGTCGGCGCCGACCACGCGCAGCTCGACCCCGGTCATGGCCTGGCCGCAGGATTTGAGCCGCTCGGTGTCGCCGGCATTGTGCGGCTCGGGGCCGAGATAGGTGATCGCGCCGGTAGTCTCGGTCAGTCCGTAGACCTGCGCGAGATCGCAGCCGAACACCTTGACCGCTTTGCGCACGAGATCGATCGGCGCCGGCGAGGCGCCGTAAGCGATCAGCTCGAGCGAGGAGAAGTCGGTCGTGGAGCATTGCGGCTGCTGCAACATGAACAGCAACAGCGCCGGCACGAAGAACGCCTTGGTGACGTGGAATTCGGGAATGAGTCTGAGAATAGCGGCCGGGTCGGGATCGCGCATCAGCACGGTCTCGATCCCGCGATAGAAGCCAATCAGCCCCCAACCACTGCCGCCGATATGAAACAGCGGCATGCAGACGAGATTGACGTCGCCCTCGTGCCAGTTGCCGAACTGCTCCAACGCGCCCGGCAGCAAGGTCAGGAGATTGGCATGGCTCAACTGCGCGCCCTTGGGATGGCCGGTGGTGCCGCTGGTGTACATCTGGATGGCGCAGTTCCCGGTGGCAATCGGAAGGGCCGGGTCGCGCTCGTCTTGGGCCGCGAGCCAGTCGGCGTAGGTCGTCCAAGAGCCATGCGGGCCGTCGAGGGCGACGATCTTGCGGACCGATTTCAGCTGGTCGGCGACCTTTTCGACCAACGGGTAGAAATCCGCGCCGACGAACAGGAGCTGAGCGCCGGCATCCTCGATCACGAAGGCCGCCTCCGGCGGCGCCAGGCGGAAATTGACCGGCACCAGCACTACATCGGCTTTGGCGGCGCCGAACCAGAGCTCGTAAAAGGCCGGCGTGTTCTTCGACAGAATCGCAACGCGCGCCTGCGGCCGCACGCCCGCGGCGATCAGGCCATTGGCGACGCGATTGGTCCGGCGATCGAGCTCGTCAAAGGTGAGGCGCTGCCCTTCGAAGTGCAGGGCCGTCGCGTCAGGCCGGATTTTGGCGTGATGGCGGGTGATCTCGGCAACCGTCGCAATCTTGGCGACGTTGGCAACGTCGTGCATGACGACCTCCCCAGAGCGGGTATTGGTCGTTCGCAACCATGCCCGCCGCGTTATTTGAGGCGGATGGTAGGCATTTTCGCCGCCGGCTGGAAGCCCGCATGCGGGGAAGGCTGCAGGCACGCGGCCGCCGCCGCGTGTCAGACAGCGCAATTATTCTTATTCGGAACCGCCCGACGCGGCGCTGAGCGCACGCACCTTGGAGGCGGAGATCGCCTCCGTCGTCTCGTCGAGCATGATGCGCTCGACGGCATAGCCGACGTCGCGGCCATAGAAGACGTTAGTGATGTTCGGCAGCGGCACCACCACGAAGCGTCCGGCATGGATCGAGAGCGCGGTTTCGATCCGCTGCTTGACCGCAAAGAACGGCAGCGGGTTCTTGGCGTCGATGCCGTGGGTATCGCGGACCGCAATGCAGACCTGCCCGACGCGGCGCAGGCCTTCCTCGATCAGGCGCTGGTGACCGCCATGGAACGGCTGATAGCGGCCGACGAACAGCGCCGTCGGCTTCTGCGGATCAAAAGCCGGCCGCAGCTTGGAAAGCGCCCGCTCGGCCCAATATTGCGGCGTACCCTGAGCGCTGACGCGCAAATCGTGGCTCTCGGGCGCCACGAACATCTTGTTGGTGTCCTCGAAGCGGCCGTGCTCGATCCGGTCGATCCAGATCGTGAACGCCTCGCCGAACGCCGCGCGCGTCTCTTGGGTCGGGCAAATAAAGTCGGCGATCACCGTGCCGCCGGCCTCGACGACGCGATCGCACATCCAGCCCATGCGCCGCGCGTGCTCGACCCGGTCCTCATGGCTGAAGCCGAGATCGCGGGAGAGATTGGCGCGCACCGCGTCGGCGTTGAACACCACGGCGTTGAGGAGCGGCGCGAGCGCGCTCGCGAGCGTGGTCTTGCCCGCGCCCGGCAGACCCATGATGAGAATTTTCCGTTGCTGCATTGCGGCGTGCGGCGTCGCGGTCACACGGCGGCGCCGGCGCGATTCCAGCCGCGGGCGCGATCGCCGTAGATGTCGAAACCCTTGGGCGCGACCGCGACGGTGTCTTCGAGTTTGATGAAGCCGCGGCGCGGATGCGCCAGGGTCGTTTCGACCGAAATCACCATGCCGTCTTCGAGCGGACGCGTTGCGTCATAGGCGTCATAGGGCACCGGGCCTGAGCTGGTCAGCCGCGGCGCTTCGTGGCTCACTAGCCCCATGCCATGGGCGAGAAACTCGATGTGATTGTGCAGCTTCGACCGCTGCAGCACGCTGTCGGCGCCGGCATAGATCTCGCCGCCATCAACGCCGGCGCGGATCGGCTTCATTGCCGCCTGCTGGATCGCTTCGACCTCGGCCAACAGGTCGACAAGCTCGGCATCGGGCTCCCCGATAATGCCCATGCGGGCGAGATCGCCGATATAGCCGTGATAGTTGCCGCCGGAATCGAGCGACAGCACGTCGCCCTTTTCCCAGCGCTGCTCGGACGGCGCGCGGTTGAGGCTCGATCCCGCCGCGATCAGGCAATAGTCGAAGGTCAAACCGCGCATCGTCTCCTCGCGGCGCAGCGCCTCGGCCAGCTCCGCCTTGGTGGCGCCCGGTCCGTGGCTCGCGATCACGGCGAGCATCGAGTCGATGACGAGGTCGGAAGCACGCTTGAGCTTCTCCAGCTCCTGCGGCGTCTTGCGCGCGCGCAGCCGCTCGAGCACGAACAGCGCATCCTTGAGCTCGGCGCCGGGGAGCGCCTTGCGCAACGCGTCCGCCGAATTCGCCGGCAGGAAGGCCATCTCGACGCCGATGCGCTGCGGTTTCGCCGCCAGCGAGCCGACATAGGCGGCGGCCTTCTCGATCACGTCGACCGCGCCGGAACTCCTGGTATTGGTCTGCGCGACCCAGAACGGCTGCAGCGTGGTCTGGTAGCCTTCCATGCGGTGGCCGAAATAGCCGGTCTTTTGCGGCGCGCCTTTGGCATAGACGACAACCGGCAGGTATCGGCTCACCCCCATCGCGTCCATGTTGTCGAAGAAGAACGAACGATGCCCGCCGAGGAGGTATTGGACATTGTGCTTGGACGTCGCCATGAGGACATCGATGCCGGTTTCTTCCATCAACCGGTCGAGCCGTGCGGTATCGAACGGCGCTGCGGCTTGTGGCTTGGTGACGTCGAGCATGACCAATCTCCTAGGGCAAAAGGCCTGCCACCCTAGCAAATCCGCCAATGCGGAGGAACGGGCTTCGGTTGCGGCTGGCGCAACCGCCCCCTGCAGACGCCGGCGCCTATGAACCGCGGCAGCGACCGCGTGGTTCTGCTAAACGGGAGGCGAAGATTTCTCAGCTACGCGTGAAAGAAGAGGAGGCGATGATGGCGTTGATGTTCTGCCGCTGGGCGGCGTGCTCGCTCACGGCATTGGTTCTCACCTGCACCCTTACGCGGGCGGGTGAACTCAATCCGGCTGCGGTGACCTACACGCTACCCGACAAGGTGCAATGGGAGAGCATCCCCGGCTTTCCCGGCGCCCAGCGTGCGGTCATGGTCGGGGATCCCTCGACGACAGGATTCTATGCGGTGATGGTGAAATGGCTTCCCGGCAATCACTTCAGCCATCCGCATTTCCATCCCCATGACCGCTTCATCGCGGTGCTCAAGGGAACCTGGTGGGTCGGCAGCGGCACCAAGTTCGATCCCGACTCGACTGTGCCTATGCCGGCCGGCGCGTTCGTCACCCATTATGGCCAGCAGGTGCACTTCGACGGCGCCAAGGACGAGGAGGCGATCCTGCTCATCGTCGGTGACGGTCCGGAGACGCCGACGCCGGCCGAGGTCAAATAGGCAGCAGGCGCGGGATTCAGGCGGCCGTCTTCGCCGCCCTTGGTTGGCGCCAACCGCGCCGCGCCTGGCGCGATCGAGGATCGCCTCGATCGAGGCCACTTCGACGCGGTTGCGGCCGTTGTCCTTGGCGCGATAGAGGGCGTGGTCGGCCTGCGCCAACAGCACGGTGAGGTCGGGGACGGCGTCCTGACTGATCACGATGCCGATACTCACCGTGCTTTCGACCGTCCGGCCGTCGACCTCGCGCGCGGCCGCGGCGACGCGTCCACGGATCTCTTCGGCGACGACCTGCGCCCGCTCGCGCGTGGTGTCGATCAGCAATGCGGCGAATTCCTCGCCGCCGAGACGGCCGAACAGGTCCATGCGACGGACGCAGCCCGACGCCACGTCGGCAAAAATCTCCAGCACGCGGTCGCCGACGGCGTGGCCGAATCGGTCGTTGATCGATTTGAAATGGTCGAGATCGAGCAGCATCACCGCGGTCGGCTGCGGATCGTTCGCCTGCCGGGTCAGCTGGGCTTCGCCGTCCTGCAGGAAGGCGCGGCGATTGGCGAGCCCGGTGAGCGGATCGATCAGCGCCGCGGTCTTGTGGCCGTGCTCGCCGCGCTCCTTCGCCATCGCCAGCAGGATGAAGGCGGTGGCGATGGTGAACAGCAGCGCCTCGAGGCTGAGCACCGTCAGCCAGACGCTCGCGAACACCTGATTGCTGGCCGGCAACCAGGGCAACATCGCGGCCAGGGGCGTGCGCAACAGATAAAGCGCGCCATGCGCGAACAGCATGAAGATAGCAGGCCAGCGCGACACCAGCGGCTCGGCGCGCCCCCGCCAGAACTCATACGCCGTCGCCCAATTGTAGCTGGCGACGATGCCGGAGCTTAAGAGCACGCGGGCGTCGAAAGAGTCGGCAAATCCCGGCAAGCGGCTTAGCGCCATCCAGACGATCGCGCCGCCGAACAGCACAACGAGCCGTGGCTGGCGATGGTCGAAGATGCGCGCGCCGCTCCAAGTCATGCCGCAAGCGGTGAAAAGGAGCGCATTGGCCAGATCGATCGAGATGAGGTCGGAGACCGAGCCATAGAGCCCGAACAAGGTCACCGAAGCGGCGCGCAACAGATCCGCAAAACCCCACCACGCGACCGCGTGAATCGCGGTGTTCTGCGCCCAGACGAACAGCAGCAGCAACCCGAGGATTGCTTCCACATAGATCGTCACGAGGAACAGTGTATTGACGTCGAGATTCATCGCGCTCAGCGAAATTGACCGGGAATTTCGCAATAAACCCCGCCGTCGCGGAGATACTGCGCCGGCCGGAAGCAATAGGTGAATGGGCGGAACACTTGCGGTGTCGCGCGCCGTTATGGTTTCGGCAAGCTTTCGAATTTGCCCGGCATTCGATGCAGTCTTGTTTCGGCGGGTTCGGTCATTTAGGGTCGTGGGCTTTGGATGTAGCGACCATGCAGCTGCGCAACGGAATCGTCGAGGCGATCGGCAATACGCCGTTGATCAAACTCGAGCGCGTGTCGGCGGCGACCGGGTGCACCATTCTCGGCAAGGCCGAATTCATGAATCCCGGCCAGTCGGTCAAGGATCGGACGGCGCGCCAGATCATCCTCGAAGCGGAGAAGCGGGGCGAGATCCGGCCGGGCGGCGTTGTCGTGGAAGGCACCGCCGGCAATACCGGCATCGGCCTGGCGCTGGTCGCCAATGCGCGCGGCTACCACACGATCATTGTCATTCCCGACACGCAAAGCCAGGAAAAGAAAGACATGCTGCGGCTCGCCGGCGCTGAATTGGTCGAGGTGCCGGCGGTGCCGTACAGCAACGCCAACAATTATCAGCACGTCGCGCGCCGGTTGGCCGAGCAATTGCGCCAGCGCGAGCGAAACGGCGTGCTCTTTGCCGATCAATGGAACAATCTCGACAATCTTCTGGCGCACTATCTGACGACCGGGCCGGAAATCTGGCAGCAAACCGACGGCAAGATCGATGGCTTCATCTGCGCGATCGGCACCGGCGGCACGCTTGCCGGCACGGCAAAATATCTGCGCGAGAAGAAAAAGGACGTGGCGATCGGTTGCGCCGATCCGGAGGGCGCGGCGATGTACGAGCTGTTTGCACACGGCGCCGCCAAGGCTTCGCCGGGCAATTCGATCACCGAGGGAATCGGACTCGGCCGCGTGACGCCGATCATCGATGGGTTGAAAGTCGACAAGCCTTATCTCATTCCGGATGCCGAAGCGGTGCCGATCATCTTCGATCTGCTCGAACATGAAGGGCTCTGCCTCGGCGGCTCCTCCGGCATCAACGTCGTCGGCGCCGTGCGTCTTGCCAGGGAGCTCGGCCCGGGCCACATCATCGTCACCATCCTCGCCGACTACGGCACGCGCTACCAATCGAAGCTGTTCAACCCGCAGTTCATGCGCGAGAAGAAGCTTCCGGTCCCGGCCTGGCTCGAACGGCATTCGCGGATCAAGGTTCCCTACGCCTGAACATCGCCGCCGCCGGCGCGTTGTTCTTTCGACCGAGGATATGATGCTCAGAAGCGACGACTCCCCTGCCCCTTCGTCGACCAGCCGCTGGCTCATCTCGA
>Ga0187784_10005329_pt1 | contig 10415 bp, 14 predicted proteins | sample 1015_SJ02_MP15_2_FD_132964 | JGI IMG/M metagenome (GOLD analysis project Ga0187784, IMG submission 132964) | Tropical peat soil microbial communities from peatlands in Department of Meta, Colombia - 1015_SJ02_MP15_20_MG | ecosystem: Environmental > Terrestrial > Soil > Wetlands > Peat | place... | reverse complement strand
TTCTATTTAACGTATGTTTAATACTGCTACTAGAACGCAGCACCCCGATCGCTTCCGTGCGATTCACGTAGATGATTCACATAGATCCATTCACGGCTATTTCTTAGCCTCTGTTCCGACGGCTCCTGCCGTTTGGGTGCAGATCTCGAAGCCCGGCTTTTTCCTCGCTCCAGGTCACGTTCTCCGTTCTCCCTCGCCATCCGGGCAATGAGCCGTCAGAAGCATTCCAATCCGATGCTTCGCTGGAGATGTTGAGGCGTGATCCAGTTCTTGCGTGCTGTCCACGGGCATATTGTGAGACAACTCGCATTCGTGTGACTGAGCAAACCATTGCTTGTTCCGAAGTTAGAACATAGCGTTCCATCGTTTTGTGCCGTTGTATGGCTGTTAAGTGCAATTAAATGGAAACATTATCGGGTGGGCGGGATTAGATACTTCTTGCCACCTTGAGCGATGTAGTAGGCGATCCCCACGACGCCCGGCACTCTAAACCCTCTCTTGATCAGAAACTCAGCCGCAACTGTCGCACGCTCACCGTGATTTGAGACGGGAAGAACTTGGTCCGCACTTGGAACTTCGTCAAGGCGTATTTGAAGCTCGCCCACTGGAATGTTTACGTAGTTCTTAAGCGCCCCGAATTCCGAGATTTCCTGTTGGCGACGCACATCGAGAATGAAGATGTGGGGATCAGAATCAATCAAATGGTCGACTTGACTAGCCTTCAGCGTTTGGATTCCAGCACCATCAGGCCCCTCGCTGCCGACTCCAGCTGGTATCGGCCGTACAGATACTAGACCTAGAATGCAAAGAACAGCGATTGCAGCAAGAACTCTGGCTCGTCTCATACTTGTGTGACTTTCAGACTCTGCGGAAATGACGGCTCAGACTGGGACAGTGAACCTCCCAGCCGGGCTGGAACAGGCGTGGCTGCTCCAGCGTTATCTTCTCGAACCACCGGACCATCGAATGCCAACTCACTCCCGGGAACGTTGGATTTGAAAACGGGCCACAGGAACTGCGCATACCAAGGGTCACGCTCGTAGTGGGATATTCCATAAACCCGAGGATACTTGCGGGAAATGTGTGCCGTACCGAAAATGATGTCCCACAAGAAGAACAGGTTCCCGAAATTACCCTTGTAGTAGCCAACGCCATCGCCGCTGGTTGCCGCATGATGAGCATGATGAGTTGCCGGGGTCGAGATTGTCCGCTCGAGCACCCAGACCAGTGGGTGCAGCGCCCTGTACTTGTAAAACGGCTTGTCCCACGCGACGCTGGAATGAGCTAAGGTTGTGATCACCGTCTTAATCGTCAGTACAGTTACTGCAGCGCCACCCAGGCCGAGATATACCAAGGTTGTGGTCACATAGAACTGCGACAGAAAGATCGTATAGAAAGCGTTCTGACGATTGTTCATTGCTACGCCCATATACTGCGCCGAATGATGCGTACGGTGAAACCTCCAAAGCCAAGGGATTTGGTGGTGGAGACGGTGATACCAATACTGGGTGAGATCGTCAGCCACGCAGATGATCAAAAATGCCCACCAGAAGGGAACCCATGCGAACGTGTTCTTCCAGCTTGGCGCGAGAAAGGCAGCACTTTGAGTCCGAACCAGGCAAAAAAGGGAGACACGATTAAAGGGTGGAAAACGAAGCACACGAGGTCGGTAGTTTTTTCATTCTTATCCCAGGCATTTCCATACAAGCCAAGAGCAAATTCCAAGACGCCAAGCGCGATCGCAAATACAAGCAAACCAGAACCGTCGAGATGCTCGAACGATCTCACAGTCCCTCTTACAAGCGGAGCACTCTGCCAAGGCCTGTGCCCGGTGAAGTGAAAGGTCAGCAGCATTAACAGTACAGGAAGCGCATAAATGAATACGCTGACCAGCGCGTCTTTGGCAATCTGTTCCCGAATCTCGCCGTCAATTGTCACAAGTCTATCGGTGAAGCGACAACGCACACTAACTGCTCAATGCGACTCTTGAATTCCCACCCAGATGCTCGAACCGTCGAGGTCACCTCACCTCACCTCACCTCAACGTTGCATGAGTCAACCACAAAGCGCCGAATAAGACTGCCACAGGTATAAGGCTGACAATGACCCCGATTGCTATCTTCCTGAAGATGAGCAGGAAATCTGCGCTTCGCATTAAACCTTCCCCCGCGCTTTTCTGCTTGCGAGAACTCGGAAGCAGAGGCTTTGATTTTCGGCACGAACAACCTCATATGTCCACTCAATTCTGCTAACGGTTGGCAAAATATGGTTAAACTCGTTGCGCGGAGGTGGATGTGCAGAAACGCAACAATTTGATCCACGTCATACAAGATGACATCGTAACTCCTCAAGACCTGGGACGTGGCATCTCCGCTCACCAGGGGACAAACCTCCCCGGCGAGGTTCTTGGCATGGTCCCCTGCACGGTTCAGCGATCGGGTCATAAAGATCACTGATCACTTTGTCAGCGCCGGTGCAAAAATCCCCATAGTTCCGGTTGAAAATTCCTCACCCCCTGACGTGATAAACCGGAGCCGACTCCGTACAGAGGAGGTTCCGAGACTTGTTAAGGGGGCGCGAGGTGGAAGAACTGAAGGAACTACAACGGCAAGGGATGAGCATCCAGGCGATCAGCGAGTTGACCGGGTGGGATCGCAAGACGATTCGCAAGTATGTGCGAGCGGCGGGGGTGGTGCCGGAATACGGCCCACGTCCTGGGCGGCCGAGCAAGCTGGATGGGTTTAAGCCGTACTTGCAAGAACGGCTGAGTGCTGGGGTGTGGAACGCACGCGTGCTGCTGCGGGAGTTGCGGGGAAGGAACTTCCCAGGCAGCTACACGATCCTGACGGATTGGCTGCGGCCGCAACGGCGCACGGCACGAGTGGTGGCGGTGCGGCGTTTCGAGACACCGCCCGGCAAGCAAGCGCAAGTGGACTGGGGGTATCTGGGCACGCTGGAGTGGAGCGGGGAGGAGCAGAAGTTGCACGGCTTCACCTTCACGCTGGGGTACAGTCGCAGGATGGTGGCGGAAGCGGCGCTGGACCAGAAGCTGGGCACGCTGCTGCGCCTACATGAAACCACCTTTCAGCAGATCGGCGGAGTGCCGGAAGAGATTCTCTACGACCGGATGAAGACGGTATGGCTAGGAACCGATGAGCGGGGCGAGATCGTCTGGCATCCGGTGTTTCTGGACTTCGCGCGGTACTGGGGTTTCACGCCGCGGCTGTGCCGGCCGTATCGGGCCCAGACGAAGGGGAAAGTGGAAGCGGGCGTGAAGTACGTGCGGCGGAACTTCCTCTGCGGTTTGCAAGGGCGCGAGCCCGGCAGTCTGAGCGACCTGAATGGGCAGTTGCGCGAGTGGATTGCGGGAGTAGCCAACCAGCGGGTGCATGGCACCACCCGAGAACCCGTGGGGCTGCGTTGGCAGGTCGAGCAGTTTCGTTTGCAGCCACTGGCTGGACGTCCGCCCTATCCGTATGTGGACGGCGAGATGCGGAAGGTGGCGCGGGATGCGTATGTGGATTGGCAAGGCAGCCGTTATTCCGTGCCTTGGCAGTATGCGGGCCAGGAAGTGTGGGTGCAAGAGATGGCGGGAGAGGTGGATATTCATACGGGCCGCGAGCGGATTGCGCGGCACGCCAAAGCGCAACGGAAACACACGGTGCTGACGTTTCCACCCCACCATCAAGGAATCCCACTCGCCGGACGCCGAGCAGAAGGCAAGATCCTGATTCATCTGCGGCAGGGCGCGCCGTTGGTGGAGACCCGCTCGTTGGCAACGTATGAGCGCGCGGCCAATGGAGGTGGGCGATGAACACTCCGATCGAACGGCTGCAGTCGGCGCTGGAAACACTGGGGCTGAAAGCGGTGGAAGCCCGGCTGGAGAATTTGTTGGAACAAGCCTCGAAGAAAGAGCCGAGTTATGCGGACTTTCTCGATGAGTTGTTGAACTGCGAAGTGGAGGCTCGCCGGACACGCTATATGAAGGCCAGGCTGCAGCTCGCGCATCTGCCCTTCGTAAAAACCTTCGAGCAGTTCGATTTTCATTTCCAGCCCTCGCTGGATGAGCGGCAGATTCGGGAGCTACGCTCGCTGCGGTTCATTCACGAAGCCAGCAACGTGATCTTTCTGGGGCCGCCCGGCGTCGGGAAAACGCACTTGAGTGTGGCCTTGGCCGAAGCGGCGATTGGCTCCGGCCTGGGCGCGTATTTCATTACGGCGCACGATCTGGCCACGGACCTGGGGCGAGCGTATCGCGAAGGCCGCCTGGATCGGCGGATGCGTGTCTATCTGGCGCCCAAGGTTCTGGTGATCGACGAAGTGGGCTACTTGCCACTGGATGATCTGGGAACGACCATCTTCTTTCAACTCATCAGCGCACGATACGAACGCGGGAGCATCATCCTGACCTCGAACAAGAGCTACGGGGACTGGGGATCGATCTTTGGAGACCCGATCATCGCCACGGCGATTCTGGACCGGCTGTTGCATCATTCGACGACCATCAACATCCGCGGCGAGAGCTACCGACTGAAGGACCGGCGCAAAGCCGGGCTGGTCCCACCGAGAGGACAGGACGCGCCTGTCCCGTCCTTGGCCTCGGACTCCGTTCCGCCCAAAACGCGCCAAAAGACGGCGCTGGGCTCCACTCCGTCCGAGGTCAAGGAGGCTTATTCATGAGTTTCAGGGGTGGGGGAATTTTCAACCGGTACAACGGGGAATTTTCAACCGGAATTGACAGGGCGGAGCGCCTTATCTTCCCGCCGCCGTCCTGAAGGCGAATAAATGGGCTCCGGGGCGGCTGCTCGCCAGGGGGCCATGCCGCCAGACGCAGCACGTAATGTAAGCAGCCGATTACCGAAGTAACCCATATTCATCCGTGAGCCATTAATGCGGTTCCGTTCTTGGAAAATTTTTGCCCTTTCGCTGTATGTATAGGTAGGGAGGAAAAAAATCATGGATGAAGAAAATTCAATTACCCACAATAATAACCATACAGAAGGCGGCGAACTATCGCAGCATCGGGACCCGCGCTGGGAATATGTGGAACGGCGCTCAGAGGAGCCTGCCAGGACCAACTCTGGCCGGTCGCTTTTCTTTATCACGCTGACAATAGGTTTCAGCATCGCTGTTGTCAGGTGGCGATAGCAATGTCTGGCTCCAAGGCGCCAAGGAACCCGCGGCGGAAGATGGCCCCGCCCCTGCGGAACTCGGTGATGATCCAGTCGCTAACTCGGTGCGCGTTAGTATCACGAGGAGCGATTAATATAACTATGTCGATTATGTTACTTGAGTATACGCGGAAAAATCCGGGCCTTTTTACCAAACGAAGCCACCAAGACCTTTGGTTACAAGAGGTTAACTTTCGCCAAGCTGACCGGATCGAACATGAACAGCCTCAGCCGCAGCGCGGCAACCGGAGAAGCCTCAAAATCACAATGTTCGTAGAACGCCCTTTGCGTGACCTGTTGCGGACTACGCGATCATTGGTGACTCGAGCAGGGAAGTACGTGGGAGCTCTGAGGGGACGAGTCCGATCATCGGTGTCGTCGCCGTGGATTTCGACTCAAAGCCCCTTTGGCGGCTGCGAGCGTCATTTGCTCGGTGGTCACTGGCCGCGAGCGCCGAGGCTTGACGCTACCCCGTACCGCTGAAGCTGGGAGCTTCGGCAACAGGACTACACTGCCGTCAGGATGCACGAAGAACTTGACCCGATCACCCGGTTGCAGCCCAAGATGTTCGCGGATAGGTTTCGGGATGGTGGCCTGACCCTTGGTGGTAATCGCGGATTCCATATTGATCCATTACATATCCTGGAATGTAATACCATGGCTCTAGGCTGCACGTCAATCCCGAGCAACTCACAGTGGTGGTGCCGAAGCGGTGCGTCGATCTCCTTTGGTGCCTCTGCGAGCCTCGAATTTACCAAACGAACCCAACCGGTCCTCAGCGAAACCGTTGCGATGGGACACGTGCCGCCGTAATGCCGCCCGCCAAGCGGACAGATCACGTGCTATCTCGACCGGACATATCATGTGCTAACGACAAAACGAAAACCTTCTCTGGACATATTGCCATATCTATGGTATGGTTTTCCATACATGAAGACAACTCTTAATATTGACGACACCGTTATGGCCCAGCTTAAGCGTGAGGCCGCGCGGCAGGGCCGCACGATGTCTGAGCTCGTCGAGACTGCGCTGCGCCTGTTGTTCCGATCCGAGAAGAAATCCCGACAACTTCCTCGCCTGCCAACGTTCCGTAGCGGTGGTACGATGGTGGACATCGCAGATCGAAATGCCCTTTACCAGGCTATGGAAGGGCGGTGATGCTCGTCGTCGACACCAATGTGTTGGTATATGCTGCCGACCATGATTCCCCTTTTTATGCCGCGTGCCGAGACTGGCTCGAACGCCAACGAGTGCGCGCGGATGCCTGGTACACGACTTGGGCCATTGTGTACGAATTCTTGCGCGTTACAACTCACCCGCGCGTAATGCGACGCCCATGGGATGCGTCGGCAGCATGGGACTTCGTCGCGGCGCTGCTCGCCTCGCCCGGGCTCAGTATCCTGGTACCCACGCAGCGGCACGCTGATGTGGCCGGACAGGTCATTAGGGAACTGCCTCATCTGGCAGGCAATCTGTTCCATGACGCGCATACCGCCATTCTCATGCGCGAGCACGGCATCCGGCGGATCTGTACTCGCGATACTGACTTCCATCGCTTTCCTTTTGTAGAAGTCATTGACCCTCTGCAATCGTAGCGAGGAACATTAACGGGGAGCGGTACGATGCTGGAAGTCACTGCGCAGGAATGTCAACAGCCGTGCACCATACCATGGCAGTTGCTACATAAGGTGTCATGTGCTTGAGGATTGCCGCAGTTGCACGTCCTTCGACAACCGGCCTTGCCAAGTGGATTCTTTGGTTGGCTGGGTCTCGTGCAATAGCCCTTGTAGGGAATGCCTTCTAGCTCCGTTCGCCAGCGGTCAGTCTCTTCCCCGCAGCTGGATCATCTTCCGGCGATCGCGTTTCGACGGTCTGCCCACAGGTAGTTCTTCAAACTGCCTCATCGCCCTGCGCTCCGCTGCCACTTTCTGGCGCAACTCTCGGCTCGCCTCTGTCTCCCGGTAGAGCGTTTGTGCAACCGAAGCCGGCCCGCGCACCTCGCTCAGGAGCAACACTTCGACCTGAAAGTCACCGCTGGCGTTTGTCACTCGCAAAGTGTCTCCGATTCTGACCGGGTGCGCGGCTTTGCCCGGCTGATCGTTGGATTGAATCCTGCCGAGTCCACAGGCGCGTGCCGCCAATGCTCGCGTCTTGAAGAATCTGGCGGCCCAAAGCCATTTGTCCAATCGCACGGAAGTCATTCCCTATTTTCCTACAAGAATGGAGCAGTACGTCGTGGGCTGCTCCTGGTCTGGCGTGTGCCGAACAAAATCGTGGAACGCGCCGTTGGGGTCGTGGTTCCTGCATAGATCTCGCGGATGGCGTAACCGAGCAGTTTCCCGGGTCCGCCGAATCGCGCGAGTCGCAGGTGTTTGCCGACTCCCGCCCTCAGCATTCGGATGAACATTTTGCATGCCGAGGTTTTAAGATGTACCGTATCGACCATGGAACAGCGATCCTGGTTGCCGGCAAGCGATCGAGCCATGGAAGAGGCAGTGGACTATGTCATCCGAAAAACCAAAAGAACTACTTAGTGGAGATGAAGCAGTCGCGGCGGCGGCGTTCGACGCGGGGCTCGCTTTGGGAACTGGCTATCCGGGTACTCCCTCAACTGAAATCCTCGAATATCTCGACCAACTGGGGGGGCGTGCGCAATGGGCGCCGAACGAGAAGGTTGCCGTCGAGGTTGCCATCGGCGTTGCCATTGGCGGCGGTCGAGCCCTGGCCACCATGAAACACGTTGGCCTGAATGTTGCCGCCGATCCGCTGTTCACCGTTGCCTACATGGACGTGAAAGGTGCGCTCGTCATCGTCTCGGCCGACGATCCCGGCATGGCATCGAGTCAAAACGAGCAGGATAACCGGCATTACGCCCGAGCGGCGGGCGTGGCCATGTTCGAGCCTTCCGATTCGCAGGAAGCTTACGATCTCACGCTGCGGGCGATTGAAACTTCCGAGCGGTGGCGTGCTCCTGTTCTCTTGCGCCTGACCACGCGCGTTTGCCACTCGAAGACGCTGGTCACGCGTGCGGCGAAGGATTCCATACCACCTGCGATGCGGCCGCACTACGATCCCGAGGTGCGGGCGCAGGTCATGATTCCGGCGTATGCTCGCCCCGCGCACTATCGTCTGCGCCAAAAGCTGGCGCAGATGGCGGAGTGGAACGAGCAGCACGGGCCCAACCAGGTCATTCCCGGTTCCTCAGACCTTGGCATTATCACCTCAGGAATTTCTTATCAGCATGTTCGGGAGGCTGCGCCTGATGCGAGTGTGTTGAAGCTCGGTATGACGTACCCGCTGCCACTGGAGATGATGCGCAAGTTTGCCCAGGGCGTGAAGCGTTGTCTGGTTGTCGAAGAAGGCGATTCCTTCCTGGTTGAAAATGCCCGCATGGCCGGCATCACAGTTGAAGATAAGCCCTCCATGTACCGTTTCGGCGAGCTCAACGTCTCGCGTGTGCGGCGTATCGTAAACAACGACACCACGCCAGAACCCAAGCCGGTTCCGGGCAAACCGCCTGCTCTCTGTCCCGGCTGCCCGCATCGCAACGCATACAGCGCATTGAAGGACCTCAATACAATTGTCTCCGGCGACATCGGCTGCTACACGCTCGGCGTACTGCCGCCATTCGAGGCCTTGCACATTTCGATTTGCATGGGCGCTTCCATCGGAGCAGCTCTTGGCCTGCGGCACGTGCTGCCGCTGGAGGAGGCAAAACGCGTAGTCAGCGTGATCGGCGACAGCACCTTCGTCCATACCGGAATACCCGGCATCGTCGAGATGGTCTACAACCCGCCGCCGACCGGACATGTGGTGGTGATCCTGGATAACGGCATCACCGCCATGACCGGCATGCAGGAGAATCCGTCGACCGGGCGCACGCTCAACCATAAGCACACAGGCAAGCTCGTGCTGGAGGATCTGGTGCGTTCCCTCGGCGTTCCCAATGTGCACGTCATCGACGGAACCACCGATCCGCACGGGCTGGAGCGCTTGATCAAAGAGGCCATCGAAAAGCCGGAGTTGTCGGTGATCATCAACCGGCGCCCGTGCCTGCTTGCCGCGAAAGCCATCAAGGAGTATGAGAGGTGCTATGAACAGCAGCCAAGTCACTAACGTTGTCATTGCCGGTCTAGGTGGACAGGGCGTGCTGAAGGCGTCCGACATTTTGGCCGACGTCGCCTTTGCCGCCGGGTTCGACGTAAAGAAGAGCGAAGTTCACGGCATGAGCCAGCGGGGCGGGTCAGTCGCCAGCGACGTGCGTTTTGGCGAGCACGTCTACAGTCCCATGGTTCCGGAAGGCGAGGCGGATTATCTCGTCGTCGTTTCTTCCGATCAGGTACCGGTGAACCAGCACGTTCTCCGAAGCGGAGGAACGCTGCTGGAGCCCGCGCAATTCGATCTGGAAAAGCTGCGTAATAGGAAGAGCGTCAACGTCGTGTTGCTGGGCGCGTTGAGCCGACACCTCCCTTTCTCCGAGGAGGTCTGGGCCGACGCAATTCGCCGCAATCTCCCCGAGGGCTTAGTGGAAGTGAACTTGGATGCCTTCAAACTCGGGAGGACGCCAAATGACCGCTAGCCGGAATTCGCAGGCGATGGTGATCCGCAACTCCCCTGCATTTGCCGGAGCGCCCGCCACGCCTAGTGGACTTTTCTCTGTCGCTGCGCATGCCCTGGCGGCGTAGTCGACACTGATGACAAACAGGAAACAGAATTCCGGCGAGTACGCGGGTTAAGAATCCAAAACTGGGCTGCCCAAGACTTGCGCAAGTAATAAAGGCAGATCGCCAGCGGCGGGCAGCGCGGACGTGCTCGCCAGCTTGCCAGCTTGCCAGCGCGAATATCGCCGTTAGCATATCCAGGAGTGGAATTCTCGATTCTGCAGGGCTTGCGGGCAGGGGTTAAGGAAAACATCGCCGGAAGCTGAAAGATCGAAAAGAACAATATTCCCGGCGCAGCCCACGCCGGTTTTACAGAGCAGTGCGACAGAAGATCAACCTGTCCGGTAAGGGGAAACCTATACCCAAGGCTCGGCAGGAGTCTAAAGGTGGATTATCAGTGCTCAATTACGGCATCACCTCGAATACCGTTCCTGAGCCGTAGGCGCCCCCATAGAATGTTGTACCGTAGAGGTTTCCCTTAGCGTCCTGAATCAAACCTGCGTAGGGGTTTTTCCCGTCGGTCCCTCCTGTGAAACTGTAGAGTACGGTCTCCTTGCCTGTGTTACTCAGCTTGAACGCCGTT
>Ga0187784_10005326_pt1 | contig 10417 bp, 9 predicted proteins | sample 1015_SJ02_MP15_2_FD_132964 | JGI IMG/M metagenome (GOLD analysis project Ga0187784, IMG submission 132964) | Tropical peat soil microbial communities from peatlands in Department of Meta, Colombia - 1015_SJ02_MP15_20_MG | ecosystem: Environmental > Terrestrial > Soil > Wetlands > Peat | place... | reverse complement strand
CTTCCTGGCTCACTGCCCCTCACCCAGAATTGTCATCCCGACCCTGCCTGCGGCAGGCAGGCGGAGCGGCCCGGTTTTTTCTTGCGCGCCGCTTTCTGGCGCGCCGGGCCGCGAAGTGGAGGGATCGTAGCACCCACCAACCGTCACAAGCACCTCTGCTCTCCCACCCTTGCACTCTTTTACTCTTAAACTCTTTCACTCCAGCGGCATACTCGCCTTCGCATTCAACGTCGTATCCGCCACTCTCCCTCGCACAAAATCTCCATACGCCGCCGCTGCAATCATCGCCGCATTGTCCGTGGACAGGGCGTGGTCCGGGAAGAACACCTCCAACCCCTTCGCCCCCGCCCGTTCCGCGAATATTGCACGCAATTGGCTATTCGCCGACACTCCGCCCGACACCAGCAGTGTCTGCACCTCGCACTCCTCCGCCGCTATCATGGTGCGTTCCACCAAATCCCGCACCACCGCATTCTGAAATTCCCGCACCAACCCCAGCGTCTCCGCGCTGCACATCGGCAGCAATTCCGCAAATCCGCGCTTCCCCGCCGCCACCGCTTCTTCCCTCTTCCGGATTTCTTCTGTGTATTCCGGGTGTTCCCGCACGTAGTACAGCACCGCCGTCTTCAATCCGCTGAAGCTGAAGTCCAGGGCATTCCCGCGCGTCCTGGTGGGCCCAAATTTCACCGGCGCTTTCGCCTTCCGCGCAATGGCAGCCGCTGCCAGCCGGTCCAGGATCGGTCCGCCGGGATAGCCCAGCCCGAGCAACTTCGCCACCTTGTCGTACGCTTCCCCCGCCGCATCGTCGCGCGTCTGCCCCAGCTTGCGATACGCAAACGCGCCGCCGTCGACCGAGTCCGCGACGTCCTTCACTTCATACAACACCGTGTGCCCGCCGGAAACGATCAAGCACACCGCCGGCAATCTCGGCACTTTCCCGTTCTGGTATGCCTCCAGGAACGCCGCGTGAACGTGCCCGTCCAGATGATTCACCGCCACCAGCGGCTTTCCCAGCGCCGCCGCCAGCGTCTTCCCGTACGTAATCCCCACCAGCAACGACCCCACCAGCCCGGGACCCTGTGTTACGCCAATCGCATCGAGCTCCTCAAAGCGCAGTCCGGCTTGCGCTAGCGCCTCTCGCACCACGGGCACAATCTGCCGCAGGTGCTCCCGCGAAGCCAACTCCGGCACCACGCCGCCATATTTTCGGTGAATGTCAATCTGCGAAGCCACCACGCTCGATAGAATCTTCCGCCCGTCCACCACCACCGCCGCAGCCGTCTCGTCGCACGACGACTCGATCCCTAGGATCATCACTCCGTCCTTTGCACGTTCGGTCACCACGCCACTTCCATTCGCCCCATTAGCTTCGCCTGCCCAATTTTCATGCTAGCACACGCCGACACTGCGGACTGTCCTCCCGATCCCTCGACTCCGGTCCGGCAAAACCCGCCGGTCCTCCACTCGGGATGACACAGCGAGAAGGGCGCCTTCCGTCCGAGACATCGCGCCCCACGGCGATCTGTCTATCCGGTACACCTCCCGCTTCGTGCCGCGCGCTGTCATCCCGACCCTGCCTGCGGCAGGTAGGCGGAGCGGCCCGATTTTCTTTTCCGCGCCGCTTTTCGGCGCGTCGGGCCGCGGAGTGGAGCGGATCGCGGCAAGAACTCAGCAAAGCAGCACCATTCCCTGGTCAACCGTTAACGCTCCGATCCGCCTTCCGAGGCGCGTCGCTTGCGCCCCGGTTGGGTTTGCGGGGCGGACCGCCAACTCAGCCACTCGCGGACGTAATCTGTCGTTACCCAAACGAAGCGCCGTAGGCGCGGCACCTCCACCATACGCGTCCTGATCTCACCACCCCCGTCCTATTCTCGTTACCTCAGCCGCAATTCTGTGCAGGATCCAAAGTTGTGCTCCTCTTCAAACATGAACGAACTGTGGCTCATGAGAAAGCCCGCCTCGTACCTGCGTCCCATGCGCACATCCTCTTCGCGTTTCATTGACAAGACTCCCGCCTCGCGGCTACTGTGCTCATGTAACGCAAATCCTTTTTTTCGAGCGCGCATCTCAAACTCCCTATGACCCAAGACGCGACGCAGTCTCAGGCGATTCCCTTCCGCCATCAGAAAGTTCGCAAGGCCGTTTTGCCCGCCGCCGGCCTCGGAACGCGTTTCCTTCCCGCCACCAAAGCGCAGCCCAAGGAAATGCTCGCTGTCGTGGACAAACCGCAAATCCAGTACGTCGCCGAAGAGTGTGTGGCCTCCGGCATCGAGCACATCATCATCGTCACCGGCAAGGGCAAGAACTCCATCGAGGATCACTTCGATAGTGCCCCCCTCCTCGAACAATTCCTTGAAGAAAAGGGCAAGCACGAGCAGGCTGAACTCGTTCGCCGCATCAGCAACATGGTCCAGGTCAGCTACACGCGCCAGAAGGAACCCCTGGGCCTCGGCCACGCCGTGCTGGTCGCCAAAGACCTCGTGGGCGACGAGCCCTTCGCCGTTCTGCTCGGCGACGTGCTCATCCCCGGCAAAAACCCCGCCACCAAGCAGCTCATTGACGTCTATGAAGCCACCGGCACCGGCGCCATCGCCGTCGAAGAAGTGCCTCACGAGAAAACGCAACTCTACGGCATTGTCGGTGGCGAACCCGCGCCCGTGGCGCCCTTTGGCGAACGCTTACTGCGCATTCGCGACCTCATTGAAAAGCCCGCTACCGAAAAAGCGCCCTCCAACCTCGCCATCACCGGGCGTTACGTTCTCCCGCCCGCCATCTTCGATTGCCTCGAACGCACCAAGCCCGGCGCCGGCGGCGAAATCCAGCTCACTGATGCCCTGCGCCTCCTCGCCAAAGAGCAAGGTTTGTGGGCTTACATTTACGAAGGAATTTCCTACGATGCGGGCGACAAACTCGGCTTCCTAAAAGCCACCGTCGAGCTCGCCCTCCTCAACGATGAATTCGGCCCCGCCTTCCGCGACTACCTCAAAACCCTGAAACTCTAACTTCTGCGGCGGAAGATCGACCCGGGGGTGTCCCGGGCACGGCGTGTGTGCCTGGGTCTTGGGGTTTCCGATGCCCGCCGGAGTGCAGCGCCATCACTTCTCTCCCCGTCCTTCAATTCTTTTTCTTCTCCGCCTTCTTTTCCTTGCTCTCTTTGGTTTCTTTCGCCGCGGTTTCCTTCGGTGCCTCTTTCGACTCCGTCTTGTCCGTCTTTTCTGCCTTGTCCGCCGGTGCCTCTTTTCCCTCGCTCTTTCCCGCGTAGTCCGTCACATACCATCCCGATCCCTTGAACTGGATCGCTGGCGCAGACTGTAGCCGCTCCACCTTCCCGCCGCAGTGCGGGCACTTGTTCAGATGAGGCCCCGCGACGCTCTCGATCTTTTCCGTGCGTCGCTTGCACTTCGTGCACTGATATTCGTACAGTGGCACAGCTAACCTCCAACGTGTTTCACAAAACGGACATTATACCACGCGCCCCAGACCCCTCCGCCCGCCGTGCTAGACTCTTCTGCAGCACATCCCATGACCGAAAACGCCCATTCCGAGCCGTCGCGCCAGGGTTGCCTCTACTTGGTGGCCACGCCCATCGGCAACCTGGAGGACATCACCCTCCGCGCCCTGCGTATCCTCAAGGAAGTGGACCAGATCGCCTGCGAAGATACGCGCCACACCCTGAAGCTCCTGAACCACTACGACATTCACAAGCCGCTGATCAGCTATCACGAACACAACGAGCTCACCCGCGCCCCCGAACTGGTTCTGGCCATGGAAAACGGCTCTTCCATCGCGCTGGTCAGCGATGCGGGCATGCCCCTGGTCAGTGATCCCGGCCATCGCCTAGTCACCCTGGCCATTCGCCATCACATTCCCGTCGTGCCCATTCCCGGCCCGGCGGCCCTGCTCGCCGCGCTCTCTGCCTCTGGCCTGCCCAACGAGGAATTTCTTTTTGTGGGATTTCTTCCCGCGCGCAGTGGCGAACGCCGCCGCGCTCTGGAGCATCTGCGCATTGAACAGCGCACCATGATTTTCTACGAAGCACCGCACCGCATCGCCGATACCGTCGCCGACGCCCTGGCCATGCTTGGCAATCGCTCTGCCTGCCTCGCGCGCGAAGTCACCAAGCTCCACGAAGAATTTCGCCGCGGCAAACTCTTCGACCTGGTGCAATCCCTCGGCGATCATCCCGCCAAGGGCGAAATCACCCTGCTGATCGGCCCGCCGGAACCCGTCGAGCCCGGCGCGCACATCAACACCTCCCAGTCCATCGCCGCCCGTGTCGAAGAATTGATTCACCAGGCCAAACTCGACCGCAAGGAAGCCCTAAAGCTCGCCGCCAAGGAGCGCGGCATCACCCGCCGCGACGCTTACCGCCAACTCCTCGACGACACCTCCTCCGAGTCCTCTTAACTCTTCTCTGCGAACTCTGCGCCTCTGTGACCTCTGCGTAAGTCTTTTCGAGACACACCACAACCAACGCGAATCCAACCCACACTCCCAAATTGTCTGGCTAGTCTTTCCTACGCCGCCGATTCCGACCGGAACACCCTTTGGAATCTCGGCCCGACAAACTGCACGCCCACCAGTTTCTCCCCGTCCGGCAGCGAATCGCTCACATGCACCACGCGCCCTTGCGTCTCGAAGTCGTTTTCATACCGCCGCGAGGGATACCCCTGCATGGGAATGCGGATCTCCAGGTTGGAGCCAATGGCCAAGTCGAAGCGCGTGTGAAACGCCGCACCGCTCCGGCACAAATTTTCGCTGGCAGTCTCTTCCTCGAAGGCGAAGCCGCGCGTATCGCGGCCTCTCACGCGCAGTGGCAAATGCACCGATATTCTACGTTCGGACCTCTGCCGCGCGGTTTTTTCGCTGATCTGGCTCATGGGCTGGACTCCCCTTACCGGCCGGCTTCCGCTCGAAGAAGCGTTCTACATTCTCCACGATTTCCGCGGGCGTGCGTGCCGTGTGTACAATGCGTCTCAGCTCGCTGCCGTTTCCCACGCCATGAGTGAACCAGCAAGCGAACTGCTTCATTTTTCCCATGCCATCGGGCAGGTTGGCGCTAAGAATTTGCCTGTAGTAGCCAGAAAGTAAACGGTAGCGGTCCTGCTCCGTGGGCACATGGTAGCTGCCCGTTTCCAGGAATGCCCTCATCTGCGCGAATATCCACGGGTTCGTGGCCGCCGCCCTCCCGATCATCACCGCGTCGCAGCCCGTTTCCGCCACCATGCGCGCCGCGTCCTCCGGGCAGTGGATATCGCCGTTCCCGATCACCGGAATCTTCACCGTCTGCTTCACCGCCGCGATCAAACTCCAATCCGCCTTGCCCGCGTACCCCTGAATGCGCGTACGCGGATGAATCGCGGCCGCCTCGATGCCGATCTGCTCGGCCATTTTCACCACGTCCAGCGCCACGATGGAGTTTTCGTCCCAGCCCGCGCGCAGCTTGATCGTCACGGGAATCTTCACCGCCGCGCGCACCCGCCGGAAAATCTCCTCCAGCAGCGGCAAGTCCCGCAACAGTCCGGACCCGCCGCATCTCACCACTTTTTTCGCCGGGCAGCCCAGGTTGATGTCCACGCCATCGTAGCCCAGCTCTTCCACCAAGCGCGCCGCATCGGCCATCACGTCTGGATTCGCACCAAAGAGTTGAGCCGCAATGGGGTGCTCATCTTCCTGGTAAAAGAGGTAGCGCAGCGTCTTCTTCGCGCTGCGCGTGATTCCCTCGGAGCTGGTGAATTCCGTCATCAGCAGCCCGCAGCCGCCCAGCCCGCGAATCACGCGCCGAAACAGCGTGTCGGTGACGCCCGCCATGGGCGCCAGCACCGTCGCCGGCCGTATCACCAGGTCGCGTACCTTGTATTCGGAGGGAATCATACGTCTCTCAGTAGTTTAGCAGAGTGGAAATGGGATATCAGATATCAGCGATCAGTTATCAGGAATCGGTTATGAGAAGGCGGAGACTAAGGAGCAGCTTTTGTGGGCGGAAGATTGGCCTTGGCAAATTCAAGTTTTCGCGAATATCGTTTGCCCCGATTCCGGCGGGTTCGGTTCAATCTTAGGATGCATGACTTCACTCTCGAAGAATCGGAGGACGATCTATTCTCACTTGCTGTCTTTTGGCGTTTCCTTCTCTTTCAAAAACTCTTCCAGCCGCAAAAACTTTCTTCCCAGCGCCCCGCTGAACGCGGACCAGCCCGGCTCCCCGGAATCGCTGGCCAGCGCCGCCCGCACCGCGGCCAGCTTGGAGTCCAGGTCATCCAAATAGTGGAACACCAGCGCCTCACGGATCATCGGCAATTTCGGCGACCCAAACTCGTATTGCCCGTGATGGCTGATCAGGATGTGCTGCACCACCGTCTTCAGGTTGGCCGGGAACCCCTCGATCTCGTCCATCGCCCGGCTCACCGTTTCCAATTCCATCACGATGTGCCCCAGCAACTGCCCTTCGGTCGTGTAACTCACCGACCGCTCGTAGCACAATTCATCCAGCTTGCCGACGTCGTGCAGCATCGCCGCCGTCAGCAGCAGGTCCACATCCAGTTCCGGATAGTGCGCCGCGATCTGCTTCACCAGCCCGCACAGCGCGGCCACGTGCTCCAGCAGTCCCCCGAGATAGGCGTGGTGCATCACCTTCGCCGCGGGCGCGCGCTTGTACCGCGCCACAATTTGCGGGTCGCTGAGCACCTGCAACACCAGCTTCTTCAGCCAGGGATTCGTCATCCCCTCGGCATGACTCAGCACTTCCTTGAAAAGCTCCTCGACGTTATACGCCGTGTGCGGCAGAAAATCCGCCAGGTTGATCTCTTCCGGCTTGGCCACGCGGAATTGCAGCAGCGAGAGTTGCGGTTTGTTGCGGTAGATCTCCACACGGGCGCTTACCTTCACAAAGTCGTCGCGGTGAACGTCTTTGGCGGCGGCCTCGAACTGGTCCCACATCCGCGCTTCCACCGTGCCGCTGCTGTCGCCCAGTTCCATTCGCAGATACGGTTTGCCCGACGAGGTGTTGCGCACCTCTTTCTCGTGCACCAGGAAAAACCCGGTGATGGTCTGGTCCGCCGCCAGATCGCGTACCATGGTGTTTTTCGTCATTACGATCCGCTGGACTTTCCGAACAGCAGGTACTTCTTGTGGTGTTTCTTCACTTTCGTGGTTTCCGGGGTCGTGCTCACTTCCTCGATCTCGGAGTTGCCCCCGCCGGCCATTTCCTGGTAGCCCGGCTTGATGACCACGTAGCTCTGCTCGCGCAACGTTTTCAGATACCCGCGCAGCGCCGGCTCCATGCGCTCGCTGTACAAGTGTTCCATGATGTCGTTTTCCACTTTATCGTACGGCTGCACGCCTTCCGTGTAGTGCTCCAGCACCTGCAGGATCAGGAAGCCCTGTTTGGTCTCAATCACGTCGGTCAAATCGTTCTTTTTCATCGCGAAAACTTTGTCTTCCAGCTCTTTCGCGAGTTCCCCGCGCTTGTACACTCCCAGATAGCCGCCTTGCTGCGCGGTCTTGCCATCGGAGAAGCGCTTCGCGAGCACGCTGAAATCCTCGCCGTCCTTGATTCGCTGGAGGTACGCCTCGGCCTTTTTCTTTAGTTCCGGAATCTCCGCCTCCGTCTTCCCTTCCGTCGAAACCTCGATGGCCCGCAGCGCCACTTCCTCCGGCCTCACGAATTCGTCCTTGTGCTCGTTGTAAGCCTTCAGCGCCTCGTCGTGCCCGATGGTGATGTGCGAACCTACTTCCTGGGAGATCACCTTCTGGGTCAGTATTTTGTTCCGGATATTGTTCTTGAAATCTTCCCAGTTCAATCCCTGGGCGCTCACTGCCTTTTCCAGTTCCTCCATATCCTTCATGTTGTTTTCGATACGGATTTGGTCGAGTTGCTTCACCACGTCCGTGTCCACGCTGATGGCCAGGTCCTTGCCGCGCTGCTCCAGCAGCGACTGGTCAATCAGGTCGCGCAAGGCGCTTTTCTGGCGATCCTCGATGTCCGCTTGCAACTGCTGCGGCGTGCACTTCCCACTGCACTCGTGCCGCGCATCATCTTCTGCGCTCGCGCGGGCCTTATCCAGTTCGGAGCTCGTTATAATCTCGTTGTTTACCCGCGCGACGATCTCTTCCACCATCTTGCCTTCCCCCGACGCGGGCTTTGCGGCTGTCGCTGCCGGCGCTGTCGCCTTCGTACCCCCGGGCGGCGTTGTCGCCGTGGGCGCCGATGGCTTCTTCACCGGCTCGGCTTTCTTTTCTTCTTCAGGCTCTGGCGCGGCCATCGGCGGCTGTTCCAGTTTCGGCGGGTTCTGTGCGGGTGGCGTTTGCGCCGGAGGATTCTGCGCCGGCGGATTCGTGGCCGGTGGGTTCTGCCCCAACAACGGCCAGGCAAACAGAAGTGCCGCAAGAAATGCTGTTTTCTTCATGAATCTCCCCATTGCCACAGTCTAGAACGCATCACTGCAATGTGCAAATTCGATTGCCACCGGCTCAGTCTCCCACGCGACTGTGCTCTTGGGTTCCTCTTCTCTGAAACCGAAAATTTACAACTGAAAAGTGATAACTCACCCGTTACCCCACTTATCGAGACCTATTGGGCGTCGCAGATTATAGTGACACCTTGCAAGCATCGGGAACGCACCCAAGGAGAGTAGGTTGTCATTCCGAGCCCGCCGCAGCGGGCGAGGAATCTGCTGTATCTTGCCTTCAGGCAAAAGCAGATCTCTCGCCCCGGCGAAGCGCGCGGGGCGCAAAACCCGCGCTGCGCTCCCCTCGAAACTCGGGGCGAGCGGGATGACAATACGAGTTTTGTCTCTATATTCCGCGAAGCTCAGTGGCATGCCTGGCGCAGGCGAAGCGCTTCGATGCCTTCCCAGACGTGCTCGGGAGACTGCCATTAGCCAATTCGTGTCGCGCGATCATCAAGTGGCTCGACACCTGTTCTTCAATGGAATAGGTTTAGGCAATGGACCAAGAGCATCGTGGTTTGCGGTTCGCCTTCAGCGCTGGCGCCGAGATTGCTCCTCAAAGCTCGCCCAGTGCTCTTGTCCCCGGACAGGTGACAGAGCTTAGCTTGCGCGGATGCTTCGTGGAGACTTCTGCGTCGTTTGAGATGCAGCGCCCCGTTTTGCTGAAGATTTACAATTCCGGAGAATATTTTGAGGCCCCGGCATCCGTCCTGTATGTCAAGCCCTCGGGCCTGGGTCTGGTGTTTCGCGAAATCAAGCCTCACTTTCGAGCCATTCTGCAGAAGTGGGTCCTCGCCGCGTTGGATGCGCAACAGAATGCGCGGCCAACTCCTGGCTAGTGCGCTAATCACGCCTTGAGTTCAACAATTGCGGGATCAACAGTGTCGTGGGTTGTCAGCCCCTTGAAAGGCGCTATGCCGCCCTGACCACTCGTGACCCAGGTCAAACTCTCCAAAGAGCTGGGCGCGTAGTCGCTTACAACCTGAAGCGCATGCTGAATATCCTCGGCAGACACCGACTGGGCGCCGCTCTAGCCTCTGCCTGAAGGGAGTCTCAGTGCATGGTCACCGAACGGCTCCTAAACCACTGCTGAATACTTCTGCAAAAACAAAAAGCGATGCTTCGGAACTCGAAGCATCGCTCTGATCTGTTTTTCGATCCTCGTTTCGTAACAGTCCGGATTGTCCACCGGCCCCTTTTTCTGTCGGCGCCTGTTTTTACTGTTCGAGGATGCTGATTTTCGGCGCGGTGTCTGTCGGCTTGACGCTCATAACCACCGCCTTCTTCGACGATATCACGGCGAAGAGCTGGGTGCAGTTTGCGCTGGCCCCAGTCAAGGTGCATCCGGACGGAATCAGTCCAATGCCCGTTGAATCGATGGAATAGGTGCCGGTAATCGCCTTGTCTGGGGTGAGGGTACCCTGCGCGTTTTTGTCGGAGGTACCTGAGATTGATGTCGCAGAGGAGGTGAAAGTAACGTCGCCCGATTCATCGGTGACCGCGTAAACTTCGGGATAGATGCCGCCAAGCCCGTAGAGCCCGCTCGCTGAAGTGCCGGTTTGCGCTTCGATGTAGCCGGAACCGGTGCCGGTATCCCCGCCCAAGTAGAAGCCCAAGGTGGCATTGACCAGGTAGAAAACGGGTGCTTGGCCGTGCGAGACAGTTGTCGTTTCGCGTCCGTTCGAAGCCACGCTGAAGGTACCAGTGATGTTGAGGTCTGTGGGATCAGAGGTGGCGTTGGCAATCGTGCCCCCATCGTTGCCATTGCCGGTGTACGTGTAGGTGCCAGCCGACCCGACCGCGCTGACCAGACCGATCTGGGTAAAGCTGGTGCCGGTGGAACCACCCAAAGCGGAGTTGTAGAGCACGTAGGGGCCAGTGAATGCGGTAGTTGTGAACGTGCCGGATTGCTTAAAGGTGCGGCCGATGAAGGCGTTGTTGCCGCTGCTCTGACTATCCGAGTTCATGAT
>Ga0187784_10005324_pt1 | contig 10418 bp, 7 predicted proteins | sample 1015_SJ02_MP15_2_FD_132964 | JGI IMG/M metagenome (GOLD analysis project Ga0187784, IMG submission 132964) | Tropical peat soil microbial communities from peatlands in Department of Meta, Colombia - 1015_SJ02_MP15_20_MG | ecosystem: Environmental > Terrestrial > Soil > Wetlands > Peat | place... | reverse complement strand
CGTTGGCGGGCCGGGCGAGTTTCCGAACCGCCCGAGCACGGTTTGCGAAACCGCGCCCGGGTACCGCGCTCGCTCCACCTTTCGGATCGCATCCGGAAAGCGCCCTTCGATGAGCGAGCTGATTCGTTATGTAACTGAAAAAAGGATAAATGTCAAGAATTATCTCTGTTCCAGGGACTACCACTACAGCTTGGGTCTCGCGAGCGCGGCTCGGCCCTGGATTTTGTGGCTCTTTACAACGTCGAACAAAAAGAGAACGATACGCCGTCTGTCTCCCAACGAAGGAAGCGAATCATGGGTAAGCAAGCGAGCAGACAAACATCGAGCGCCGACAAACGCAGCGCCTGGCTGAAGAAGCTCGACGAGGAATGTCCGTATCAGGTGGTGCTGCCGCGGCGGCAATTGTTCGACGACAGCGAGATCATGGATTTCCTCATCAAGCATGTCGGCAATTTCGACATGTATGTGGAGGACGACTACGCCGCGTTCGTGCGCTATTGCTTCGAAGATCCGATGGACGCGGAAATCTTCCGCGCGCGGTTTGAGCCGAAGGACGAGCGGCTGCGGCTCGCGGGCTAGAGCTCAGGTCAGCTGGAAAGCCGCTGTTCCCCAGCGGCTGCTTCGCCGTATGCGGTGTTGTGCATCGCTGCCGTCAGCGGCCACGACCACATGTCGGCATGACCCCGATAGCTGCCATGGAAGCTGACTTGCTGATTAGTCGAAAAGTGCCCCGAACTGCCGTGAGCAGATGCAGCAAATTTCCTTATTCGATCACCTCGTCGGCAATGGCTGACAAGGTTGGTGGAACCGTTAGACCAAGGGCTTTTGCGGTGGTCAAATTGATTAGCAAATCAAATTTCGTGGGCTGCTCGACAGGAATCTCGGCCGGGCTCGTTCCCCGTAGTACTTTGTCGACAAGCTCTGCAGTCCGACGGAACTGCGCAGGCCAATTTATGCCGTAGGCCATTAGCCCACCTATCTCAACATACTCGCGGTCTGCATAGATCGTCGGCAGCCGTGCGACCAGCGCCAATGTATTTATCCGGACGCGATTGGTGAGAAAAAGCGGATCGGTTGGAATATAAAGCGAGTCCGCATCACCCTTTAGCTTTTCGAAGGCAGGCGCAAGGTCCTTATCTTGTTCGATGTTCACCGCGATTGCATCGACGCCAAATGCTCGTGCTGCCACCTGAATTTGCTTGATTTCCTCTACGCTGACAGGATTTCTTGCATTGTCGAACACAGCGACTCGACGGAGAGCAGGAAAAACTTCTCGCAAAAATTCGAGGCGTTTACCTGAGGTGTCGACGGCTTGGATCGATAGCCCGGTAACATTGCCCCCCGGCCGCGCTAGGCTGTCAACAAGGCCATTGCCGACCGGGTCTCCCGCAGAGGCAAATACTATTGGAATAGTTTTAGTTGCTTGCTTGGCGAGCACAATGTTTTGGGTCGCATGCGTGACGATCACATCGACTTTTTGATGCACAAATTCGGCAAAGACATTGGCTGAGTTATCGAAGCTACCATTGCCCCAATGATACTCGATGGCAATATTGCGGCCGTCGATCCAGCCAAGGTCCGCGAGTCTATGCGCAAACGCGGCAGTCCACTCACTCTCGGTTGAAGCCGTCTGTGCCCCCAAAAAACCGAGCTTTAGAATCTTTTCCTTTGGTTGCGCGCGTGCCGCCAGCGGCCACGCTGCCGCTGAAATGGCAATTCCTCGAATAAAGCTGCGCCGTCGCATTGCCTTCCCCAATGCTTGGACCACGCCGATTATACTCAGATTGCACCAGGGATTTGCAGCGCCTTAAATAGAGTTGAGAGATCAAGTTGCGCCGCAGCAATTTTCGATTTCGTATGTCGGGGAGGGTCACCTTCGCCGATCTGGCACGATCGGACGATTTCGCTTCATCCCCCAATAGCCGACATGACGACACACGCCTCTCGCGACGAAAGGTGCGACGACCTGCCGTGAGCAGGTGCGGCAACCGGGCAGCGAGCGCTAGGCGACAAGATCACTGTCGCCATCGGTCACGCGGCCGCTGGTTTGAAGACAAAGTGATAGGGGCGCTACGCGCTTGGCGCGCCGTCGGGGGCGCCATCAGTAGGCTTCGGCTACGACAGTCCCATGCCCCCTTAGGGTCCGCCGGCTATTTGCACTGCCTGTCGAGAGTATCCAAAGCGGCACTGATCTGCTTTCCAAGCGGGGAGTTCCCGTCGACCTGCGTTAGTCCCTCCATCATTTTTGCGTATTCAGGACCTAGCTTTTGTGCAAGGGGGTCGGCCTGCGCGCCCAGGGCTTCCAGGGTCTTGTCATCTTTCTTTTGGTAGGCCGCCTCCATCTGCTCGTTAAGCTTGGCCAGTTGGCAGTAGATTTGCACCTTTGCCCTGTCAGCGTTGATCATCGCGACGACTTTTTGCACTTCGGCGAGCGTTGGCGGCGGCGGCGGCATTGGCGGCTGGCCTTGCTGCGCGTACCCAACGGTCGGGATCGCAGTGAACAGGCAGAAAGCAACGACAAATTGCAGGTTCATGAAATCCCCCTTAAACGATCGAGTGATGTGTGGAGGTGGCTCTCCCCCGGCCGCCGCCTTGAGAGACGATGGAAGTGTACCGGCAAGGAGTGGTCGTCTCAAGGCCGGGCAATCCTGCTTACAGCGAAATCGGGTTAGGAGCTGCCCTCAGACCGCGTCGACGCATGTCGGCTTTTTGTCCCAATCGCAACCGGGCAGATCGTCGCTGAACGACGAAACGTGTGCCAAGAGCTACCCTGAGCGTCTGCAGTAAAACGCGTGCTTACGTCGTGCACATTTCTGCGCAGTAGCGAATTGACCAACGGCGCCTGTCGCCCCGCAGGTCAGTGAGCAAAAGTCTAGGGCTTCGCTCGCAAAGAGACAATAAAATGGCAAGAGACAAGAGGATAAAGATTTACGGTGTAAGAAGCGTCCGCGCGACCCGAAAGCCGAGCGGTGAGTGTTCCCCATCAGTCGCTAATTCGAAGCGGGCGGCCGACCGCTGCTCGTCAGGTTCATCATCCCAATTGCCCCCGCGAAGAACACGGTGGTTGCAGTTGTCACTGATCCACGGCGATCCGTCCATGGGCGCGTCCTCGTAGTTTGGGTGATAGCAATCCTCAACCCACTGGGCGACGTTTCCAACCATTTCATAGAGGCCGAACAGGTTTGGAGCGAACGATCCAACAGGAGCGGGTCCGGGATAGGCGACTAGTCGATGCGGGAAGACAATTTCAATCATCGGAGCAATAAATCGCGGCGGTCGGAAGAGCATTAGAGGCTACGCCGTGGAAAATCCCAGCTCTCACGTGCCGAAGAAGTGATCAACGCGGTCGACCGTACCTCAGCTGGCGATGTCGGTTGATGCTCCGAAAGCATCCGAGATAACGGACATGGCGATCCGGGCGGGGCAGGCGGATTGACCCTGCCTGGCCCACCCCGGCAGCGTGGTATAAGTGCCAACCCAGGTGTCTATCTCGACCGCGACTATGAGATTGCCGAACGCCGTGCCGTCGCCGACAATGGCGACGCTATTCGGATCATTGGCTTTGTCATATTGCGGAGGAGAGGCAGCATGAAGCGCGCTTTTATAATTCTCGCGATCGCGGCGGCGCCGTTGTTCGGGGCATCCAGTTCTCACGCCGACGCATTGGTGACCCACCGGATTCCGGCAGCGTTGGCGGCGGAAGCAGCCAGTGAAGCTGTCGCGTCCTGTGCCAAACAGGGTTACCGCGAAACGGCGATCGTGCTCGATGCCGACGGCGCAGTCATCGCCACGCTGCGCGGCGACGGCGCCGGCATTCACACGCTCGATAGCGCCCTCGACAAGGCCTATACGGCGGTGTCGTTCAAGAACGATACGCTCGCCCTGGCCGATCGCGCCAAGGGCGAAGGCTCGATTGCCACGCTCGCCAAGCTGCCGCATGTCATGTTTTTCGGCGGCGGCGTGGTGATCAAGCTCGGCGACGAAGTGATCGGCTCGATCGGCGCCTCCGGAGCACCGGGCGCCAAGCTTGACGATGCCTGCGCGCATGCGGGGCTCGACAAGATCCGCGATCGATTAAAATAACTGCAAGGCGGCGCAAGCCGGCATCACCGCGCTGCGACAGTTCGCGGCAGCGGAACCCTTGAACGCGTTCAATTGCCTGGCGTCAGATGCTCGGTGCCGCCAGTATTCTCGCCGCGGACGACCCAAAAGCCATTGAGCACGCCGCCATCGCCAACCTTGTAGATGACAAGGCCGGGCTTGCCGTCCAGCATGTAGGTTGCCGCGAGCGCATCGCCATTGCGCATGCCAAAGCCGTCGTAGGTCTCGTTGTCGATCTTCCAGTGGATAGTGAACGTCTTGTCGGAAATGACCTTGATGGCAACCGTGCCGCTGTATGTCGAGCCGTCGGGGTTAGTGCCGGCAGCAGCATAGCTCGTGTGCAGCGTGAGCACATCGGCGCGGGCGATGGTCGCGAGCACAAGAAAGGCGGAAACAAACAGAGTGCGAATCATGAAAACTCCCATCATTACGGCACGCTCGCCTCGCCCGCCTTTTGCCATCACGGACGGAATGCCAACGCGCCGATGGCTTGGACACTAGCCGATTCACGTACTTTCGGCAGCGATTTATGCGCGATGTACACAATCTGCAGAATGACAATATACGGCGTCCTGATCATCTCATCGGCAATCTCCGGTTGACCGTGCCCCGATGTGGCAATGCCGCCTGGCGAAAGTGTTTTGCAGATTGGGCGCCGCGTATCGATCTGAGCACTCTATCAGATCGGGCGCCGACTTCAGCCCGCCTGCGCCGCCAGTAAATCGCAGCTGCGCCAGAATATCAGCGCGAGCTCGTCGGCCATGACGCGCAGATCGCGCTGCAGCGCGGGGAGCACGAGGTCTGCGGCGGGTTCCGGCTCGAGGCTGAACGTCGTGTCGGGATTGTCCGGATCCGAATAGGTGAGAACGACCTGCCAGCGCGCCGACAGGCGGCCTGCGGCGAACAGCCGATGCACCGCCTCGGCCAGGCTGCGGATGTGGACGACCGAGTCGGCGTAAAACCAAACGCGCGGAATCTTCTGCAGGCCGCCGGCTTCGTCGGCGTGCCCTTCGCACGACCAGCACGGATGGAACGTGCCGAGCTTTTTCAGCTCGAAGACGAGCGGTGCGACCAGCGGTTCGACGGGACTGCGTTCGCCCTCGCTCGACAGCCGGCGCGGCGCCGCCGGGCAGTAGCGATGACAGCCGGCCGGCGGCCGATAATCGGCGCAATGCGCGCAACAGATGGGATCAGGCATCGGGCCGAGCGCGTGCGCCCGCCGCACTTCGCGCGCGACCGTGCGTTTGCGGGCCGCACTGTCCTGCCGTGGTTCGATGCGCAAAACACCCTCCAAGGGTGACGTGCTATCGGAAATCGGTAAATGAATTACGGATGGCGAATGGCCGGAGCTGCATCGTTTGGTTGAATAGATCGCCGCATTACAGCCGGCGGTGACGCTCGCATCATTGCGGCAGCTTCTGGCGCAGCTTGCCGATGTCGCGCCAGGCGTCCTGACGCAGGCGCTGTTTCAGATTGAGCACGGTGAATTCGTTGGCGCCGGCGGTGCGCGCCAGCTGCGTCCAGGTGACTGGCGCGGAAACCGGCGCGCCCGGCCGCGCGCGGCTCGAATACGGCGCGACCGAGGTCGCCTCGCGCGAGTTGCGGAAATAGTCGATGAAGATGCGCCCCCTGCGCAGCGACTTCGTCATCTTGGCGAGGTAAAGCTGCGGGCTGTCGGCCGCCATGGCGAACGCGATTTTTTGCGCGAAATCCTTGGCCGCGTCCCAGTCAGTGTCGGCAATCGGCAGCACGACGTGAATGCCCTTGCCGCCGGACAGTTTGACGAAGCTTTCGAGCTTCAAGTCTTTCAGCCGGTCACGCGTCTCGCGCGCCGCGGCAACGATGTCTGCCCACGACACGCCCTCGCCCGGATCGAGATCAAACACGATGCGGTCGCAGGTCTCGAGACTGTCGAGCCGCGAGCCGCGCACGTGAATCTCAAGCGCGCCGGATTGCACCAGCGCGATCAGATCGGCCAGGTTTTCCACGGCGATGACGTCGTGATCCTTGCCCGGCACGGCACGGCGCAGCGCGGAGTCCTTGATGGTCGAGGCGATATGCTTCTGGAAAAACGTCTCGCCGTCGATGCCCTCCGGCGCCCGCACCAGCGAGATCGCACGGTTGAGAATGTGCGGTTTGAGCCAGTCCCATACCGAGGCGTAATACTCGGCCAGCTGTTTCTTGGTGACGCCGTCGTCCGGCCAGTAGACCCGGTCGGGATGGGTCAGGCGCAGTTCAGCGACAGTGTCGCCGCGCGGCCCGCGCGCAGGCGCCGGCCCGTCGGTCCCGGTTTTGGTCCCGGCCGATCGGCGCACCACCTGGCCGCGTGAGACGGCGGCCGCGGCGGCCGCCGGCCGCTCGCGCACCACTTCGCGCGCCGGCTTATCCTCGCGCAGGCCTTTGTAGGCAGCCTGGCGCAGCAGCCCGTCATGGGTGATGCCGCGATACTCGGCCTCGACGACGACGTCCGGCTTGACCCAGATGACGTCCTTGCGCCGTTCGGTCTTCGGCACGGCGAGTGGCGGCCGTTCTGTGCGGAGTTTATTGAGCTGCCGCCACAAATCGCGCGCCGTCTCGCGGGTATAGCCGGTGCCGATGCGGCCGGCGTAGCGCAATGCGCCGTTGTCGTGGAACGCGACTGTCAGCGCGCCGACTGCGTTCGGCATCGCCGTCGACGGCGAAAATCCGGCGACGACGAATTCCTGCTCGTCGTGCGCTTTGATCTTGACGAAATTGTCGGTGCGGCCGGAGCGGTAGGGTGCGTCGCGCAGTTTGGAAATGATGCCTTCGAAATTGAGATTCTTGGCGTTCTCAAAAATGACGCGGCCATCGCCGTCGAAATGTTCGACGTAGCGGACCGCGCGGCTATCCTTCGCCGGCAACAGTCGGAACAGCAGCGCCTTGCGCTCGATCAGCGGCAATCCGGTCAGATCGCGCCCGTCAAGATACAGAAGATCGAAGACATTATAAACAAAGCGATCGCTGCGGCCGGCCTTTAGATCGGTCTGCAGGAGTGAAAAGCTCGACAGGCCTTTCTGGTCCTCGACCACCAGTTCGCCGTCAAGCAGCGCGGTTTCGGCCGGCAGTTCGACGACAGCCGCAGCGATGGGCTTGAAGCGGTGCGTCCAGTCCTGCCGGTTGCGCGTCAGCAGGGTCACCTTGCCGTGGTCGAGACGCGCCTCGATACGATAGCCGTCGAATTTGATCTCATGCAGCCAGGCGGCGCCGCTCGGCGCCGTGTCGCGCTGCGTGGCAAGGCTCGGCGGAATGAACTCGGGAAGCGCCGTGCCCTTGGCAGGCTTTGGATCACCTCCGTCTCCAGCAGACGGTGAAGGTGAACGCGCTTTCGCTTTTGAACGCGGCGTGTTTTTTTCGCGCGACGGCAACTTGTTTTTCTTGCGCGACGGCGCCTTCTTCCGCGCCGCCGACGTTGCTCTCAAGGCACGCAGTTCTTCCTTGAAGGCCTGCTGCGTTCGCGGCGCTGGGTCGGACGTGCTCCCGGCACGGCGATTGCTGTGCCAGATGCGTTTCTTGCCTTTGCCGTCGGCAATCTCCTCCATGGTGCGACCGGTCGCGGCCGAATTCGGCTCTTCCTCCAGAATGTCCTCTTGCCGCGCGCTACGCGCCTCGCCGTCCTTGGCCTTGATGAACAGCCAATTGTCGTGGCGTTCGTTCGGCCGGCCGCGCATGCGCACGAGATGCCATCGGCCGTGCAATTTTTCGCCATCGAGGTCGAAGACAAGATGGCCCTTGGCGTAGCCCTTGTGCGGGTCGCCCTCCGGCTGCCAGGTGCCGCGGTCCCAGATCATTACGGTGCCGCCGCCGTATTCGCCCTCCGGAATGGTGCCCTCGAAGCTGTTGTACTCGACCGGGTGGTCCTCGACATGGACCGCTAGCCGCTTGTCCGCCGGGTCGAGGCTTGGCCCGCGCGTGACCGCCCAGCTCTTCATCACGCCGTCAAGCTCAAGGCGCAAATCGTAATGCAGCCGCCGCGCGGCATGCTTTTGAATGACGTAACGGTTACCGCCGCGCCCCGCTGCCCGCCGGCCGCGCGGCTCCGGCGTGACGCCGAATTTGCGCTTCCTGCGGTAAACTTCGAGCGCCACGGCAGCCTACCCTTCGGTCTGCAAGGGTTCCGTAACCCTAAGTAATTGCAAGAATTTCGTCATAAGGCCGCCGCCGCCATGGCAAAAGTGCCGTCGAGCCCCTACCATAAGCTGGATCATTTGGGACGTGGGAGTCTTAAGCGTAATGAACCCGTCAGGGAGGACAGGCGTTCCGCCAAGGGGAAGCCGCGAAATTGCTTCCCCCATCCAGACTGGTGTAAAATCAGTAAAATTTACGTGTTCCGGTCGGTAACTGGGCGCGCACTCAACCCCAATAAAAGCCGTTAGGCCGAAGAATAGTGGAGCTTAGCGTGACCATTCGATCAACTCCTTTGCTCGACATTATCAAAACTCCGGACGATCTCCGCCGTCTCGATGAGAACCAGCTGCGCCAGGTCGCGGACGAATTGCGTCAGGAGACGATTGACGCCGTCGCCACCACCGGCGGCCATCTCGGTGCCGGCCTCGGCGTGATCGAGCTGACCGTGGCGCTGCACTACGTGTTCGACACCCCGCGGGACCGTCTGGTCTGGGACGTCGGCCATCAGGCCTATCCGCACAAGATCCTGACCGGACGCCGCGACCGCATCCGCACGCTGCGCCAGGGTGGCGGCCTGTCCGGCTTCACCAAGCGCGCCGAGAGCGAGTACGACCCGTTCGGCGCCGCGCATTCCTCGACGTCGATTTCGGCCACGCTTGGCATGGCGGTGGCGCGCGACCTGCAGCATAAGGACAACAATGTCATCGCCGTGATCGGCGACGGCGCGATGTCGGCCGGCATGGCCTACGAGGCGATGAACAATGCGGGGTCGATGGATTCGCGCCTGATCGTCGTGCTCAACGACAACGACATGTCGATCGCGCCGCCGGTCGGGGCGCTATCGGCCTATCTGGCACGCCGCGTCTCTGGGCGCGGCTATCACCGCGTGCGCAAGATACTGCGCCAGATCGCCAAGCATATTCCGAGCAAGACGCTGGAGCAGCGCGCGCTCGCGATGGAGGAATACGCGCGCGGCCTGGTCACCGGCGGCACGTTGTTCGACGAACTGGGTTTCTTCTATGTCGGGCCGATCGATGGCCACAATATCGACCACCTGCTGCCGGTCCTGAAGAACGTGCGCGACATGAAGAATGGGCCGATCCTCGTTCATGTCGTGACACAGAAGGGCAAAGGCTACGCGCCGGCGGAGAAATCTGCCGACAAGTACCACGGTGTCGTCAAGTTCGACGTCGCCACCGGCGCGCAGGTCAAGGCCAAGGCCGCCGCGCCCGCCTACCAGAAAGTCTATGGCGAGAGCCTGATCAAAGAGGCGAAGAAGGACGACAAGATCGTCGCCATCACCGCCGCAATGCCGTCGGGCACCGGCGTCGACCTGTTCCAGAAGGAATTTCCCGACCGCACGTTCGATGTCGGCATCGCCGAGCAGCACGGTGTCACCTTCGCCGCGGGGCTTGCAACCGAAGGCTTCAAGCCGTTCGCCACCATCTATTCGACGTTCCTGCAGCGCGCCTACGACCAGGTCGTGCACGATGTCGCCATTCAGCGGCTGCCGGTGCGCTTCGCCATGGACCGCGCCGGCCTGGTCGGCGCCGACGGGCCGACGCATGCCGGCTCGTTCGACATCGCTTATCTCGGCTGCCTGCCCGGCTTCGTGCTGATGGCGCCGTCCGACGAAGCCGAGTTGGTACACATGGTGGCGACCGCGGTCGCCATCGACGACCGGCCGTCGGCGCTGCGCTATCCGCGCGGCGAAGGCCTCGGCGTGCCGATGCCTGAGGCAGGCAAGCCGCTCGAAATCGGCAAAGGCCGCATCGTCCGCGAGGGCTCCAAAATCGCACTGTTCTCCTATGGCGCGCGGCTCGGCGAATGCCTCAAGGCTGCCGACGAACTCGCCGCGTTCGGACTGTCGACCACCGTCGCCGACGCGCGCTTTGCCAAGCCGCTCGACGTCGACCTGTTGCTGCGGCTCGCGCGCGAGCACGAAGTGCTGCTCACCATCGAGGAAGGCTCGATCGGCGGCTTCGGCTCCTTTGCGCTGCAGGCGCTGGCCGAACACGGCGCGCTCGACCGCGGCCTGAAGGTCCGCTCGATGGTGCTGCCCGACATTTTCATCGACCAGGATTCGCCGAACGCCATGTACGCCAAGGCCGGGCTCGACGGCAAAGGCATCGTCGCCAAGGCCTTCGAAGCGCTCGGCCAGAACCTACGCG
>Ga0187784_10005323_pt1 | contig 10423 bp, 6 predicted proteins | sample 1015_SJ02_MP15_2_FD_132964 | JGI IMG/M metagenome (GOLD analysis project Ga0187784, IMG submission 132964) | Tropical peat soil microbial communities from peatlands in Department of Meta, Colombia - 1015_SJ02_MP15_20_MG | ecosystem: Environmental > Terrestrial > Soil > Wetlands > Peat | place... | reverse complement strand
CATGGCATTCTGCAATTCCTGCGGAGCAACTCTTTCCGACGGAGCCCAATTCTGCAACAAGTGCGGCGCGGCCACCGGCGCCAAAGCGCCCGCGGCCGCTCCCGGTCCCGCCGTGCCTCCATCCTCAACGGGAGCCCCGGCCGCAGCCCAGCCCTCAACCACAACGACCGGCGGCGGCAGCGCCCTCAAAATCGTCCTCATCATCGTCGCCGTCGTGGTGGTGCTCGGAATCCTCGCCATCGCCTCGCTGGGCTTCTTCGCCTATCGCATCGCCAAGACCGCCAAGGTCTCGCAGAACGGCGACAAGGTCAAAGTCGAAACTCCCTTCGGCACCGTCGAAACCAATAAGGATTACCAGCAGGCCGCCAAAGATCTCGGTGTCGACATCTATCCCGGAGCCAAAGTGCAAACCAGCGGCGCCGCTTCCACCACCTTCGGAGGCATTCACACCGTCGCCGCCACTTTCGAAACCGACGACTCGGTGGACAAAGTCTGCACCTTCTACAAAGCGAAGTTCCCCAACGCCATGGCAACCAGCTCTACCCAGGATCACTGCGGGATCGTCTCCAACAGCCCGCCGAACATGGTCACCATCAATGTCGATGCGCATGGCGGTGGTTCCAGGTTCCAAATCACGACCGTGATGAAGAAGAACTGACCACCGCCTCATGCCCGATCCAGCCGCAGATTCCGCGCCGCCGAGCCATTCGACTCTGACCGACGCTGCCGGACTGGCCGCAGCCCTGCGCGCCGAAATTCACGGCGAAGTCCGCTTTGACAATTCCGCCCGCGCCCTCTACTCCACCGACGGCTCCAACTATCGCCAGGTCCCGATCGGAGTCGTCATTCCCCGCAACGCCGACGACGTCCTCGCCACGCTCGCCCTTTGCCGCGAATTCAATGCGCCCATTCTCTGCCGCGGCGCCGGAACTTCTCTCGCCGGACAATGCTGCAACGTCGCCGTCGTGCTCGATTTCTCCAAGTACATGGCGCGCATTCTCGAAATCGATCCCGCCCGCCGCCTCGCCCGCGTGCAACCCGGAGTTGTGCTCGATAACCTGCGCAACGCTGCCGAAAAATACCACCTCACCTTCGCCCCCGATCCCGCCAGCCACGACCGTTGCACCATCGGCGGCATGATCGGCAACAACTCCTGCGGCGTCCACTCCATCATGGGCGGCAAGACGGACGACAACATCGAAGCCCTCGAAGTCGTCACCTATGACGGCGTGCGCCTCAAAGTCGGCGAAGGATTTATCCAAGACCATGTGGGGCGGGCGCCCTCGCCCGCCAGCGGCGCGGACGTATCGCGCCGCAGCGCCCGGGCTGCCCAAATCTACTCAGACCTCCGTCAAATCGCCGAGCAATGCGGGGATCTCATCCGCCACAGATTCCCCCGCATCCCCCGCCGCGTCTCCGGCTACAACCTCAACTACCTGCTCCCCGAAAACGGATTCCACATCGCTCGCGCCCTGGTCGGCTCCGAAGGCACCTGCGCCACGATTCTCGAAGCCACCTGCCGCCTGGTCGAAAGTCCGCCGCAGCGCGTGCTCGCCGTCGTCGCCTATCCCGACATCTACCAATGCGCCGACGCCGTCCCCGCCATCATGCAGCACCATCCCATCGGTCTGGAAGGCTTCGACGACCTCCTCGTCTACTACACGCGCACCAAAGGCATCAATCGTGAAGGGCTCGCGCTTCTCCCCGAAGGCGGCGGATGGCTGATGGTCGAATTCGGCGGCCAAACTCTGAGTGAAGCCGAATCGCAAGCCCTGCGCCTGATCGACACGCTCAGCGGCACCACGGCTCGGCCCGCCTCTCGGCCAAATGTCCAGCTCTATTCCGGCGTGCAAGCCAAGCGCGTTTGGGAAGTCCGCGAATCCTCGCTCGGCGCAACTTCCCACGTTCCCGGCGAACCGCTCAACTGGGAAGGCTGGGAAGACGCCGCCGTCGCTCCCGAAAAACTCGGAGGCTATCTGCGCGACCTGCGCAAAATGATGGCCGAGTTCGGCTACAAGGGCTCGCTCTACGGCCACTTCGGCCACGCCTGCGTCCACACCCGCATCAACTTCGATCTCGAATCGAAAGAGGGCATCGCCAAATTCCGCCGCTTCGTCGAACAAGCCGCCGACCTGGTCGTCAGCTACGGAGGCTCGCTCTCCGGCGAGCACGGCGACGGCCAGGCCCGCGCCGAACTCCTCCCGAAGATGTTCGGCCCGGAATTAATGGAAGCCTTCCGCAAATTCAAAACCGCCTGGGATCCCGACTGGAAAATGAATCCCGGCAAGCTGATTGGTCTGCCTGGAAAGCCGCCCAACAGGCTCGACGCGAACCTCCGCCTCGGTCCGGACTACTCTCCGTGGGAGCCGAAGACTCATTTTCAGTTTCCACTCGACCATGGCAGCCTCTCGCACGCCGCGCTCCGCTGCGTGGGAGTCGGAAAATGCCGCCGCGAAGAAGGCGGATTGATGTGTCCGAGTTGGCGCGCCACGCACGAAGAAGAACACTCGACGCGCGGCCGGGCTCATCTTCTCTGGGAAATGACGCAAGGCCAGAATCGCGAAGACGCCATCATCCGCAACGGCTGGCGCAGCCAAGAAGTGAAGCGCTCGCTCGATCTCTGCCTCGCCTGCAAGGGCTGCAAGACTGACTGCCCGGTCAGCGTCGACGTCGCCACCTACAAATCCGAATTTCTCTCCCACTACTACGAAGGCCGCCTGCGCCCGCTCAGCCACTATGCGGTTGGCAATATCGACTTCTGGCTGCGCGTTGCCTCAGCCGCACCTGGATGGGTCAATCTCACCACGCAGCTTCCGTTCCTCAGCGATATCGTGAAGCTCGTAGGCAAAATCCCCGCCCAGCGCCGCATCCCCGCGCTTGCCCTGGAAAGCTTCAAATCCTGGTTCTGCCGCCGCACCAATTACTCAATTACTCAATCACTCAATGACTCAATGCCCCCTGTCCTTCTCTGGCCCGACACCTTCAACAACTATTTCGCCCCGCACACCGCCCGCGCCGCCGTCCGCGTGCTCGAAGCCGCCGGATACCGCGTCGTCGTCCCCCGCGCCCATCTCTGCTGCGGACGCCCACTCTACGACTTCGGCATGCTCGACCGCGCCGAAGCGCTGCTGCTCGAAATCCTCGACGAACTCGCTCCCGAAATCGAAGCCGGCATCCCCATCGTTGGACTCGAACCCAGTTGTGTCGCCGTCTTCCGCGACGAACTCCTCAACCTGTTCCCGCACGACCACCGCGCCCACGCCCTGAGCAAACAAACCTTCCTGCTCAGCGAATTCCTCGAACAAAATCTCGGCCCCAACGCCGCTCTCCCGCAGTTCCCGCGTGAAGCCCTGCTCCACGGCCACTGCCATCACAAGTCGATCATGAAAATGAGCGCCGAAGAGTCGCTTCTGCACCGCCTCGGCATCGACTTCACCCAGCCCGCGCCCGGATGCTGCGGCATGGCCGGTTCGTTCGGCTTCCACGCCGAAACCTACGACGTTTCCGCCGCCATCGGCGAACTCGAACTTCTCCCCGCCGTCCGCCACGCTCCCGACGACTGGCTCATCATCGCCGACGGCTTCAGCTGCCGCGAGCAGATCGCGCAGTCAACGCAGCGCCGCGCCCTGCATCTGGCCGAAGTGCTAGAAATGGCGCTGGAGCCGGAACTTCAGTTCGCCGAGCCGCATCCAGAATCGCAACTGTTTCACGAACACGAAGCCGAGATCAAATCGTCGATGAAGCGCGCAGGACTGGGCGTGGCGGGAATCGCAGCCGGAGCGGCTTTCGTGTGGGCGGCAATGAGGAAGCGGTAGGACTAGTTTGAACGACGAGCGGAACGAGACTTTCGCTTCTTCGCCGTCTTGCGCGAGGCGCTCAACACCTCTTCCGGCGAAACTTCCACTACCTTGCCGTTTCGCCCAACATAGATCGGTTGTCCCAGTCGGGCGTGCTCCTCAATCGCCTTTGCCACAGCGATCTTGAAAGCAATTTCAGCTCGCTTCTCAAGCGGCAGTCGCATAACAGCTTTGGAAGGCTTGCTCATACGCTATAGCGCTCCATGACGGCGCGGTACCTCACCTGATCGACTATACGGATCCATTCGCTCCATCTTAAGCTCACCCGCGTGTGGCGGGCACTGGCAGCTCAAAACGCCACCGGACTTCCGTCGGGGCAACCGAACTGCCTGCCCTGCACGATTTTAACTGGTCTCCCTTCAATCACTTACATCCCTACCCCAACTCCCGCCCAATCTGCGAAAATAGATACGTCTCTCGCGCCCGTCGTGCAGCGCGCCAGGGCCTCTGCGGCTCCAAGAACCTGAGAACTGAGAACCGGGAACTGAGAACTGCTCCATGGACCGCGAACTTACAACTCCGGTACTCAACGGCATCTCCCAGGCCGAATCTCCGGCCCTGCGCCTGCAGCCGTCTGCTCCCACGCCCCTGCGCGGCTCTGTCCTCGTTCTCATCCAGTTCGATGTCTGCGAAGAAATCCGCCTCGACGCCCTGCGCCAAATCCTCGGAGCCCGCACCGCCGGCGCCAGCTTTAAGAAAGCCCCGGCTTACGTCCAATACCAGCGCCCGCCGGTCGAAGAGAGCCTCGAGCCGCTGATCCTCGACTCCGGCGAGCGCCTCGAAGGCCAAATCAAGTATTTCGACTACGGCGTCGTCAGTCTCATTTTCGAGCTGCCCTTCGCCGGCGACTGGGACACGCTCATCCAGCTTTCCTGCCGCTGGACCAGCGACACCAGCTTCGAAAAGCTCGCCGGCCGTATCGTCCGCCAGAAGCTCGAACGCGCCGCGCCCGCGCTCATCAAGCCCTACGACATCAAGTCCTCCGACGGCGAAACCGCCGGCAAAGACTTCCTGCAAGAGGACTACTTCATCTTCCACGTGCGTGAAATCCAGCTCGAAAACAGCAGCGCTTCGCCTACCGCGGATGAACTCCTCGCCAGTCATCGCGACCAGATCGCCCAGGTCGTGCGCGGAGAAACCGCCGCGCTCTCCGACGGCGAGCGCCAGGAAATTCTGCAGTCGCGTATTTCGTACTATCCCAGCGATCTGGCCGTCATCGGCTGGAACGCGGCCTTCATCTATGACACACAAGCCGGAGCCGAAACCGCCATCCAGCTTCTGCAGTACGCCAACTCGCAGTTGCTCGAGTTCCGCCACTACGACGAACTCATGACCCGCGAACTGGAAAACGTCTACGACTTCCTTGAAACCGGAGGCACGGGCCTGTGGTCGCGCTGGCGCACCGCCCGCGCCGCCTCCAAGCTGCACACCGTCCTGCTCGACGTGAACGAGCTCACCGAGCGCGCCGACAACGCCATCAAGTTCTTGAGCGACATGTTCAGCGCCCGCCTCTACAAACTCTGCGCCCAAAAAGTCGGCGTGCCCGACTACAAAGACCTGGTCAAACAAAAACTGCAGACCGCTGAAGACCTCTACCGCTTCATGGTTGAGCAATTCAACCAGTCCCGCGCCTTCGTGCTGGAGCTGATGGTCGTCGTCATCCTGATCATCGAGCTCATCTACTTCTTTAAAGGCCGGCCCATCTAGGGACTGAGCGATTGGGTCATTGAGCGCTTTGGCGATTGGAAACCCTTTCGATCGCCCGATCACTCAATCGCACAATGGCCCAATCTCCTCTGGTGGCCGAGGATGGGGCTAGCTTTGACTTTCTCTCTGCCGAGTCCGTGTAAGCTGTTTCTATGAAGGCGCGCCTCCGTTCCATCTTCGTTGTTCTGTTTGCGTTCGCCGCTTCCATGTCTGCGCAAACTCAACATTCGACTGCCAACGCTGCTCATGTTGTTGACCGCTGGCGGGCAGCGGTGCACGCAGGCAAAACTTCGCGGTCGGCGGTGGTCACCTCTGTCTCTACGGAAGACGGGATTGCGGGGACGGTGCAGGAATGGATTTCCGATCAAGATTTTCGTCGCCAGATCCAGCGCAACGTTGACGAGTCGCAACTGCTGCTGACCCAGCAGCGAAACGAGCGTCGCGACTGGAATGGCTGGGTGCGAAAAGTTGAAGGACAGGAGCTGGAACGATTTGTTACCGGAGTTGAGGAGGAGAGAGTTCTCGCTTTCGGTCCGCCGAAAGCCATGAATTCGGCAGAGGTGGCGGAGAGCGACGATCATTTGTCCGGCGATCATGCAGCCTACCTGCTGCGCTACAAACCCGAGGGCGGCTGGACGACTACGTGGTACCTCGACGCAAAGACCTTTCTGCCTCTCAAGTCTGTCCGTCCGGGAGACGACAGCGAGATCACTACCACGTATTCGGATTGGCGCGATGCCAGTGGGGTGATGACGCCGTTCCATGCGGTGGTGACCGAGACGGACAAGCCCGACTACACCTGGGATCGCAAGACCGTTCAATATGAGGGCAGGCTGTCGAGAGACGCGTTTGCGCCGCTCGTTCCGGGACACCCGGACGCGGCCCTGGCGCCGAATGCGCCGGCGATTCCGTTCACGATGGAAGCGAACCATATTGTGTTGAACGCGTCTGTGAATGGGCGGCCGGCCATCGGCTTCATCCTGGATACGGGTGCGGACCAGAACGTTCTTAACACGACTCGCCTGGAAGAGTTCGGCCTGAAGACCTACGCTCAGACTACAACGACCGGAGGCGGAAACGCGGCAGACTACGCTTATGTGGCTGGGGCTACATTCACGCTGCCGGGGGTTGAGCTGCGCAATCAGCATGTGTCAGCCATCGACCAGACCGGCCTGGAGCACGCGCTGGGCGTGAAGTTCGGCGGAATCCTGGGATACGACTTCATCAGCCGCTTCGTCCTGGAGATTGACTACCAGAAGCAGGCCATCATGCTGCACGACCCTAAGAGTTGGAAGTACTCGGGACCCGGCGTAATGGTTCCGGTGGTGTTCGACAATGGAATTCCGCACGCCTATGGCTCGATCGGAGTTCCGACCAAGCCGGAGATTCCTGCGTACTTCGTAGTTGACTTTGGGGCAGCCGAGACAGCGACCTTGACCTCGTCGTTCGTCAAGACGAACGACTTGGCGCGGCTGGCGCAGACCAACGCAACGGTGAACCGGCCGGCGGGGCTCGAGAACCAATTCTTTGCGCAGAACAACGTTCGCGGGTTTCTCGAACGGCTCACGGTCGGTGGCCTTACGGTGAACAATGTTCCCGTAAACATGTCAGTGAACACCAAGGGTGCATACGCGAGCGCGAATTTTTCGGGAACCGTGGGCGAGACCATCTACTCGCGATATCGCTGTTATCTTGACTATTCGAACTCTCGCATCATTCTCGAAGCGACACCGGAAGCGAACAAGCCATTCCCGCAACGCGAGACCTATGGGCTGGCCTTGCTGGCATCCGGTGCGGACTTGCATACGTACACAGTCACGTCGGTGCGTCCAGGATCGCCTGCAGAAGGCGACGGCTTCCAGAAAGGCGACGTGATCTCCGGCGAGGATGGCAAGGTGGCCAGCGAGTTTACGCTGCGCGAATTGCGCAACAGCCTGAGCCACGCGGGACAGCATCATGCGTTGGAGGTGCTGCGGAGCGGAGAGCAACGGACGACCAATGTGGACGTGCGGCTGGTTTCGATTGAACGTTGAGTAGAGAGGCGTTTTCAATCGCTCGATCGCTCAATAGTGCGATGGCCCAATGGCCGAGAAGGTGCGCTGCGGGGCGGTTTTCCGGTACAGTAATGAGTCCCCATGCTTGACCTGAATTTTGTTCGCGACAATCTGCCTTTGGTGGAGGAGAAGCTGCGGCAGCGCGGGATGGATGCGGCTGCGGTGCTGAAGGATTTCCGCGAGCTGGACACCGCTCGGCGGGCGGCCATCACCGAAGCCGAAACCAGCAAGGCGCGGCGCAACAGGGCGTCGGAAGAGATTGCCAAGCTGAAAAAGAGCGGGCAGGACGCTACTGCGGCCATGGCCGAGACCAAGCAACTGCGGGAGCGCATCGGCGAACTGGAAAAGACCGCGACGGAGCTGGATGCGCGGCTGCGGGAGATTCTGGTGGGGATTCCGAATCTGCCGCACGCCAGCGTGCCCGTGGGCCACTCCGCTGACGACAATCGCGAAGAGCGGCGGTGGGGCACGGCGCCGAAGTTCGATTTCACCCCCAAACCGCATTGGGACCTGGGGCCGGAGCTGGGCGTGCTCGATCTGGAACGCGCGGTCAAGCTGACCGGGGCGCGGTTTGCCGTTTATTGGGACCTGGGCGCGAAGCTGGAACGGGCGCTGGCGAACTTCATGCTTGATCTGCACACGCGCGAGCACGGATATACCGAAGTCCTGCCGCCGTATCTGGTGAATTCGGATTCGATGTATGGGACGGGGCAGTTGCCCAAGTTTGCCTCCGACCTGTTTCGCGTGCCGCACGGGAAAGAAGATCTGTGGCTGATTCCGACGGCGGAGGTCCCGGTCACGAATCTGTATCGCGATGAAGTGCTGGAGGAGGCGCGGCTGCCGATTTCGTTGACGGCGTATACGCCATGCTTCCGCAGCGAAGCGGGTTCGTATGGGAAAGACGTGCGCGGGATTATCCGCCAGCATCAGTTTCAGAAAGTCGAGCTGGTGAAGTTCGCGCATCCGGAGCATTCCTGCGAAGAGCACGAGAAGCTGACGCACGACGCGGAAGAAGTGCTGCAAAAGCTGGGGCTGCACTATCGCGTGATGACGCTGTGCACGGGCGATATGGGCGCGGCGGCGGCGAAGACGTACGATATTGAAGTATGGCTGCCGGGGCAGCAGTTGTTCCGCGAGATTTCGTCGTGCTCGAATTTTGAGTCGTACCAGGCGCGGCGGGCGAACATCCGCTTTCGGCCTGAGGGCAAGAATAAGAGCGAACTGGTGCACACGCTGAACGGCAGCGGCCTGGCAGTCGGGCGGACGTGGGTCGCAATCGTGGAGAACTATCAGCAGGCCGATGGCAGCGTGGTGATCCCGGAAGCGCTGCGGCCGTACGTTGGGGCGGAGAGGATTACGAAGAAGAAGCTGTGAGCAGCTTGCGCAACACTGAGGAGCATCAATAAACTTGCATCGAGTTGAATTGAGAACTGCGTCGCCCGCATCCCTGACCATGAACGGCATCTGGCCGACAATTCGCAGCTATATTTTGTGGCAGCACGAGCGGGGCACGCTGCACTACGACATCATGGTCACGCTGATTTTGATTTTTGTTTTGCTCTCGCCGCGCGTGATCAATTTCAACGACAAACCGATTTCGCGCGATCCGCATCCGACGGAGTTGACGGTGACAACGGATGCGCAGGGCCGGTTGTCGTATCAGATTGCGGCCAACGCGATTCATCCCGGCGACGATGCGGCGGTGCGGGAGCAGTTACTACGCATCATCGAGCCGATTTCGGGAGCGGTGGCGATTGTGAGTTACGAAGCGGTCGCCGATGGCAAAGGGCGGGTGCAGAGCTACAAGGTGGTGGCCAAGCGGGAGTAGGTGGGAAAGTCGTTCAAGGCGTCTGGCGACAGACCGAAAGCGGAAACATAAGCGATCCCGCTGGCCCGAAAGCCCGCAAGCGACCTTCAACAGGCCAGTCGACCCTCGGGAGGAAGCGGACCGGCAGCGCGAATTAGGGAATCCAGCAACATGCGATTGAAATCCGCCGACCTCATCTATGTAGTGCTTTCCTCCGTCGCGGGCGTGTGGGAGTGGTGGTGTGCCGATTACGGAAGGGACAACTTGATTACGGTCAGCCTGTTCATACTCATGAGCCTGCCGTTCGCGCTGATGTCTTATGTGTACGGTTCGCAACATGGGAGAAGCGGTGGGTTGGCCGTACGCTCAGATTGGAAGCGAATCCTCGTACTTTGGGCAGGCATGCCGCTCGCACTCGCGGTTGGATCTCTGGCGATTCTCGCTCAGACCGGAATCCTGTATGCTGTCGGGTTTGGGCCAGTCAACCTTCCTCTCGACACTCTCCGGCTCGTGATTGGAGAAGGTGCTGCCTGTTTGGCGTGGGCTATTTGTCTACTGGCATGGTCCTGCGGATTGGGCTCTTGTTGGTCACGGAGCCGTCTTCTTGCGTCGTTCACGATCCTCTTTGCCGCTGTGCTCTCGGCGAACGGGGTGTCGAACTTAGTATTAAAGACTTTTCACAAAGACATTTATCTTCTTTTGACATCTGTGGTTGCAACAGCGATCTCGGCGGTGATTTTGGTATTTCTCAGGAGCAAGGCAACCGAAAGGGGGCTCGCCTTGCCCGGAGCAGGCTCGACGCGCGGCGTGAGCAGCAAGTGGACCTCGGAATGAAACTTCTCTCGTTCATCCTTCCGTTGGCGATGGTGGGCGGTCTGGCGGGGGTTGCGGCGAATGACGCGACGCGCAACCGGAATGCGATCGCCGATGGATTTGATTGCAGTTTCTTTCGCGGCCCGCAGGAGTCCGCCGATCCGGTCACGCTTGAAACGGTGCTG
>Ga0187784_10005322_pt1 | contig 10423 bp, 10 predicted proteins | sample 1015_SJ02_MP15_2_FD_132964 | JGI IMG/M metagenome (GOLD analysis project Ga0187784, IMG submission 132964) | Tropical peat soil microbial communities from peatlands in Department of Meta, Colombia - 1015_SJ02_MP15_20_MG | ecosystem: Environmental > Terrestrial > Soil > Wetlands > Peat | place... | reverse complement strand
TTTGACTGTACAATCCAGTTATTATAAGCGCCGTTAAGAGCATGGATACTATTAAGCAAAGGGCAGTTATCCATGGAAACATTTTGCGTAAACCAAAACTAAAAAATAAAGCAAAAAAAAACAAACATTAAAGTGAAGATTACGACAGAAAATAACCAATGCTACAACAGCATATTCCAGATATGAGTAACGATTAGTATATGGTCTGTTAATCCTGGTGCATGAGTTACTATTCGAAATATAAGCTCTTAAATTTATTTACACAATATAACTTTAGCTCAAATCAATCAAGAAACGAAAAAATATTTGAGTTAAAGGTTTTTGGGATCTCGAGAAAACGAAAAATAACTCAGGAAGTTATTGAACTCAAATTAAAACTTTCTTAGGCTTGATTTTTGCTCTTTCGCTGAGGGCACCTAAGCCTTTTTCCAGTCAGCCTTTTTCGGTTTTCAGTAAGCCATTAACAGAAACTTTTTCCGAAATCTTAAACAGAACGGTTCTCAAATAAGCATTAATACAGCAAGTTCGAGGTCACATGGAGAATGCGGATGATTCAATGGAGCAACGGAACTGTGATTACACTTGACCAAACCAAACTGCCCCTTCAAGAGGTAACATTAGAGATTAGAACTGTTGGGCAGATGGCTGAAGCCATAAAAACCCTTCGTGTCAGAGGTGCCCCGTTGTTGGGTGCGGCTGCGGGGTTTGGAGTTGCACTGGCAGCTTACCATTCAAAAGCGGAGAGTAAAGAAAAATTGTTGGTTGAACTTGAGGACGCGGGTGAAATTATTAAGTGTCAGCGGCCAACAGCCGTGAACCTGTTTTGGGGTGTAGACAGGGTCCTAAGCAAAGCGCGAAGCGTTTCAGGAAACGTGGAAGAAGTGAAACATGCCGTAATCGAGGAAGCGCAGAAAATTGGGGATGAAGACGCGTGGCAGAATCGGGCAATAGGCAAAAACGGCGCAGTGCTCATCGAGGACGGTGACACAATTTTGACCCATTGCAACGCGGGCGAGTTGGCGACAGTTGAGTACGGCACCGCTTTAGGTGTTATCCGAGCGGCTTGGGAAGAGGGCAAGAAAATTAAAGTTATCGCTGACGAAACAAGACCACTTCTTCAAGGTGCAAGGCTTACGGTTTATGAGCTTAAGCGCGATGGGATACCGGTTACTTTGATCACGGATAACATGGCTGGTTACATCATGTACAGAGGGCTTGTGGACAAAGTTATTGTGGGCGCCGACCGTATTGTCCAAGACGCTGTAGTGAACAAGATCGGCACCTTTTCCGTGGCGGTGCTGGCGCACGAGCATGGCATACCGTTTTATGTTGCAGCGCCAAAATCCACCTTCGACTTGCAGCATAAGACGTCAGACGTGGTTATTGAGGAGCGAAAACCCGAAGAAGTCACGCAGATCTGTTATCAACAAATCGCTCCTGAAGGTGTTAACGTTATGAACCCAGCTTTTGACATTACGCCATTAAAATACGTGTCAGCAATCATCTGTGAGACTCAAGTTTACTACAATAAAGATTTTGGCAAGTTAAAGGATGAAGGAAAAAGAGCAAAATGAGCGAAACCAAAAAGGCGCAGCCTCCCGAATTCAGAACCAACGGCACGCTTGCACAGAAAGGAGTTACGGTTGCTGAGCAAAGCAGCATTGACGCGCTTACTTCACGTGGATATGGCATGTTAGAGGACAAGGTTTTCACGCTTACGTTTTTTGAAGCATTGTACCTTGTGGATAAGGGCATGCTTGAAGTCAAAGATGAAAACGGCAAAGTGAGGGATTTCCAAAGCCTTCTTCAATGCTACGAAGCTCAAAACGGGAACGCTTGGGTGAGCTATCTTGTTTACCGCGACCTAAGAAGCCGAGGTTACGTGGCACGTGAAGGGTTTGGTGCAGGAATTGACTTTCGAATTTATGAGAGAGGCGGATACGGCAAGGATACTGCGCCTTACTTAGTGTTGAGCACTCAAGAAGGACAACCTTTAGGCATAGACGAGTTAGCCGACGCCCTGCATCAGTGTCAAAGCCAAAAGAAAGAGCTGATCTTAGCTGTAATGAACCGCAGAGGCGAAATAGTCTACTACTCCGTGTCACAGTTAACCTTCAAATAAGCCCGTGAAAAAATGGCGAACTCGCCTTGCAACTGGAATGCACAAGACTGCGCAAAAAAAGCCAAAACCATTTCCAATAGGCAAATGAGCCGATTCCCAAACGCGATTATTCGCGATTATTTCCGATTCTGTCTACAACGATGCAAACCTTAAATTAAAAAAACAACTCAAAACTATCAGTTTAAATTTGTGCTTTTGCTGGGCGTTTTGCACAGAAAGGTTATTACTTTTAGAGTAGATTCTCTCGTTAGCGGAGAGAGAAAAAAGTTGCCCGTCGCGTTTGTTATTGGAACGGCTGGTTCAGGCAAATCACTGTTCACTGCCGCGTTCAGCGAATGGTTAAAAACGTCAAAGCAAGACGTGGCCGTAGTTAATTTGGATCCTGGAGCATTGAAACTTCCCTACTCGCCAGATGTTGACGTACGCAACTACGTGGATGTAGGCGATATAATGGAGAAATATGGTTTGGGACCAAACGGCGCTTTGATTATGGCGGCTGATTTAATCGCTGACGAAATCGAAAGTTTAACCCGCGACATCGAGGAAGCTCACGCCGACATTGTCTTGGTGGATACTCCTGGACAGATGGAGCTGTTTGCTTTCAGAGCTAGTGGACCCTACATAGTTGACGAGTTAACGAAGGAGCCTAAAGCGTTAATTTACCTCTTTGACGCCGTATTCTCCGCTAATCCGATGAACTATGTTTCAAACATGTTTCTTTCAGCTGCAGTTTACAACCGTTTCTTCCAGCCGCAACTGCATGTTCTCTCTAAAATCGATTTGCTACCGAAAAAGGATGTTCAAGCCATTGCAACATGGTCAGCTAATACTAGAGCACTGGAAGATGCGATTGAAGAGAAACTTGAAGGCACAAAACGCCTCTTCAGCCGCAACATGATGCAAGCCATCAACAAGCTCGGCTTACAATTCTTGCTGATGCCTCTTTCCTCTAAAACAAACGAAGGCATGACTAACATTAACACTACACTTGAAAGAATCTTAAACGAAGGAGAAAAATACACAACCTGAAAACTTAAGCGCTAATCAGTGACCAGCTTGCTGCAAAGGCTCCACGTTTAGCCCTCAAAGCTGAATCCGAACCCGCGATTACAATGGCGTCATTTTCCTCAGGTGCTAATTCCCTAAGAATTTCGCTAGCTGCCGCCGGATAATCCTTCTCTATAGAGTTACTGACTGATTCAATGCGCAAATGCCCATCCCTAAAAACGATAACTAACGCTTTGCGTGCGCCAGCGATGATAGCCGCGTCCCGCTGATCAATTCCAGACCGAACTTTTTGACCGCTGTTTTTCACCAAAAAAGCAAAATTAAATTCAGATTCAATCAATTCATTTTTTGGAATTTCAATTCTTCTGGGAAAAACCTGTTCAAACTGTCCCCAAACGTCTAAGCCTTTTTCCGTTAAACCGCAGCCTTCTTTGGAGGTTTCAATTAAACCAGCATTTTTAAGTCTGCTTATTATTGTGCGTACTGCTCCATCGCCAACATTGAGTTTCTTAGCTAGCTTGTTTCTGCCAAGGGGTTTCTGAGCCATAAGCTCTAAAGCGTAGAAAACATGGAAAACAGTAAAAGTGGTTGATGGCCCAGGAGCTTTTTTTCCAGCAATTTCTTGTATAAACTTTTTTAGCGATGTAGCCATATTTTGCACTAATCTTACTAAGCGTTGGTTAGGTTTTTATAATTTGCCAAAGAGATTGTGCGGATTAGTCTCTGTAAGCAACAATTGAAACCTCCACGAGCACATCTGCCTTTAATTCCGTGCCAACGGTAGCGCGGGCAGGAAATTCGTTATCAAAGTACTTGGCATATTCCTTGTTGAACTCGTCAAACAAAGCCATAGAAGAAAGATACACGTTGGATAGAACAATATCTTTCAGACCGTAACCTGCGGCTTCCAAGATGGATTTTATGTTCTCCATAACCTGTCTTGTCTGCAGTGTCACGTTTTTGGCTACGATTTTGCCTTCCTTTGGATCGATTGCCAGTTGCCCCGAGACAAATAGGAATTTGCCTGCTTTCACCGCTTGATTGTATGGACCTACTGGTTTTGGTGCTTTCTCAGTAAATACAGGTGCCTTCATGTTTTTCATCTTGTTGTCTGTGTTGGTAGGGGTTAAAATCATTTTTGCAAGAAGAAATACGCCTATTGATATTTCTTAACGGAATATTTTTAACAGAAAACCTTTTAAGAAAAACGCAAAGTTACTATTGTTCTCATTACAACTTGGACGGAAAGATTTCTATGAAGAGAACCGGAAAATACTTGTTTACCTCTGAGTCAGTCGGAGAAGGTCACCCAGACAAAGTTTCAGACCAAATATCCGACAGCGTTTTAGACGCAATATTCAGCAACGACCCCAAAGCACGCGTTGACTGCGAAACCCTGGTGATGCAGGGAACCGTGGTGATTACGGGTCAAATAACCACCTGCACCTACGTTGACATCCCAAAAGTTGTTCGCCAAACCCTAAAGGAAATTGGGTTCGACAATGCTAAGGATGGCTTGGACTGGGAAACATGCGGTATTTTGACTTCAATCACTGCGCAGTCTCCAGACATTGCTAGGGGCGTAAATGAAACCGAAGGCCACGAGCAGGGAGCTGGTGACCAAGGAATGGTTTTCGGCTACGCAACCAACGAGACAAAAGAACTCATGCCTTTACCTATAATGCTAGCGCATAAACTTGTAAAACGTTTAGCCGAATGTAGAAAAACAAAAATTATGCCTTATCTTCGTCCAGACTGCAAATCTCAGGTTACAGTTGAATATGACGGATCTAAAACAAGATGCGTCAAAGCAGTTGTCATTGCCGCCCAAAACAACGGAACAGTCGACGACGCAACATTAAAGAAAGAAGTTATTGAAAAAGTAATCAAGAACGTTATACCCACCGAATTGATAGCTGAAGACATAAAATACGTCATTAACGGCACAGGCAGATTCGTAGTCGGAGGAACACTCGCAGATTCAGGGTTAACTGGCAGAAAAATCATCGTTGACACCTACGGCGGAGTTGGAAGTCACGGCGGCGGATGCTTCAGCGGTAAAGATCCATCAAAAGTTGACCGTTCAGGATGCTACCTGGCAAGATACATCGCCAAAAACGTAGTTGCAGCAGGCTTGGCAGACCAATGCGAAATCCAAATATCCTACGCAATCGGCGTCGCCGAACCAGTCTCAGTTTACTTAAACACATATGAAACCGGAAAACTACCAGACACCCAAATTCTCGAGATAGTAAAGAAATACTTCGATATGAAGCCAAAAGCAATCATTGAACAACTAAACCTGCTAAGACCAATCTACAAAAAAACTGCGGTGTTCGGTCACTTCGGAAGAGAAGAACCAGAATTCACCTGGGAAAAAACCGACAAATCAGAAATCCTCAGAAAAGAAATGGAAAAAACCAAAAAATCCTAAATCTTCCAATTTCAACTTTTCTTTCGTCTCCCAGTTTCTATCCTTCAGCTGACTTCCGCAACACATTTTTTGAACCTGTGAGGTCAGTACTCAAGGCATCTTCTAGATTCTATCAACACCTGCAAGGATCTCCGTTTGTGCTATTAAGCTGCGCGTGCGCCGTTCCTCGCAAGATTTTCCGCTTTGTCAGAGACGATAAGCTTTGTGACGTAATCGTTAACAGTTATCCTCATCAACCTCCTACTATAGAAGGTGGCTGATGCTGCCTCGGATTTCGATGCAAGAAATGAACAAGCAACTAAGCATCATCAGCCGAGTGGTTATCCATCCAAAATATCGAACAATCGGTCTAGGCGCCAAACTAATCCATGAAACCCTTCCAATAGTAGGCACATCCTATGTGTAGATAATTATAGTCATGCCAACTATAATCCGTTTGCGGAAAAAGCGGGAATGCATAAAATAGCTGAACAACAAAAGGTTGAAAGCGTTTCAAGAGTCTCGAAAGTGCTCTTGGAATTGGGTTTAGACTTGCAACTTTTAGGAAGTGAACATTATGTCTAAGGAACACTTGAAAGTTTGAACTCAGAAAAAATAAATGAGCTCAAGGATACCTTCATAAGAAATAAATATCCTAGGTTCAAGGAGTTTGCCACGAGTCGACATCAACCATTTGGCAAAACATCAGATTTCATTAATTGCTTAGGAAATGCTGATCTGATGAAAATGGCAAAACTAATCAAGCTTGTTGGAATGCTTCTTCAAACAAAAGTTTATCTGTTTTGCAGACTCAAAATCAAAACTTCGATTACTTGCGATTGGATAATTAACGAGAAGACTTAGTAATTTTAGCTGCTTCTCCAATCTAACCATTTGATCCATTCTTCACGGGTTTTGCCGTTAATTTTCCCATTGTTAATTTGTTTGTTTTTATTCCACAAGTTTAGGTTCCTCAACTATTGCTTTTGGTTGACTTCTTAGAGCTTCAATGATAATAGTTGGTATTAATCCAAATAAATGTTTGATGTTGTTGCCATACAACCACATGTTTGCGATGGAAAGAAGTATTTCTTAGAAATGCCACGAAAGTTTACGTGGAGAGTCAAGCCTTGAAAGTTTTACAGAACCTTGTTAAAGTCGTATTACGGTAGCGCCAAGGCAAGCCTGAAAAAAGGTTACAAAAACTTATCAGAACGCACGCGTGTTTGCTTGTACCATTCAATTGTCTTTTGAAGACCTGAAACAAAGCTTGTTTTCGACTCGAAACCGAATTCTCGTTTCGCTCTGGTAGTATCGAGGCACCGCCTAGGTTGACCATCAGGCTTCGAAGTATCCCAAACTATTTGACCGCCAAAATTTGTAAGGTGAGCAATAAGGATTACGAGATCTTTAATTGTAATTTCTCTTCCCGTCCCTAAATTGACAGGCTCAGCTTTATCGTATTTTTCTGTAGCCATTATGATACCCTCTGCTGCATCCTCTACGTATAAAAACTCTCTTGAAGCTTGACCGGTTCCCCAAACTTCCACTTCTTTTTCTCCTTTTTCAGCAGCATCCACAAACTTCCGAATCAATGCGGGGATAACATGAGATGATTCCAAATTAAAATTGTCTTTTGGACCAAACAGATTGACTGGAAGCAGGTAAATAATGTTCATTCCATATTGCTGTCGATAAGCTTGAGCCATTACTAGCAAAGACTTTTTGGCAATGCCATAAGGAGCGTTAGTCTCTTCAGGGTAACCGTTCCACAAATCTTCCTCCCGGAAAGGTGGCGGGGTGAACTTTGGGTAAGAGCACACTGTGCCAATTTGAACAAACTTTTCAACCTTCGCACGCCTTGCAGCCTCCATGAGCTGAGCGCCCATCATGATGTTATCGTAAAACAGCGTTCCAGGATACTTCTGGTTGAATCCTATTCCGCCTACATGTCCGGCAAGATGGATCACAATATCTGTATCCTTAACAGCTTTTTCACAGTTTTTCCACATCCGTAAGTCGGTCTCCTCACTCCGGGGGATGGTGACTTGGTTTTTTGAAACATTTCTTTGTCCGACAAGATTTTCCCAGAGATGTGACCCAAGGAATCCTGCACCGCCAGTTAAGAGGATTCGTTTGCCCTTCCAAAATGCCACTAGTCGACACTCCACCAGCGATTGGGGAATTCTTTTTGGAGAATTGCGTCTCCTTCCCCGATTGGTTTTAGACCTGCTTTTCGCATGTCTGCATCAACCATTATTTTGATCAAATCTTTGAATCGTATTCTTGGCGTCCATTTGATAACTTTCTTAATTTTTCTAGCGTCAGCAGCGAGGTCATCTGCTTCAGTAGGTCGGAAATACTTAATGTCTGTTTTTACGTATTTTTCACATTTTAGTCCTGAATATTCGAACGCTCCCTCAACAAATTCTCTCACAGAGTGTTGTTCACCGGTGCCCACAACGAAGTCATCGGGTTTTTCCTGCTGCAATATCTGCCACATAACTTCTACATATTCCGGAGCATAACCCCAGTCTCGTTTGGGTTCTAGATTTCCCAAATACAGAAACTGCTGTTTTTTTGCCATTATGTTTGCAATCGCCATTGTTATTTTTTTAGTAACAAATATTTCGCCTCTTCGAGGCGATTCATGGTTGAACAGAATGCCATTACTTGCAAACATCCCATAGCCTAATCTGTAATTCTTTGTAATCCAGTAAGCATAGACTTTAGCAACAGCATACGGACTTGCCGGATTGAAACATGTTTCTTCATTTTGTGGGGAAGGATTTCTTCCGAACATTTCACTACTGGAAGCTTGATAGAATTTTGACCAATTGCAATTGCGTCTGATCGATTCCAGCATCCTAACAGTCCCTAACCCTGTGACATTTCCAGTGTATTCTGGCATGCTAAAGCTTACTTTAACGTGGCTTTGGGCACAGAGATTGTATACTTCCTCAGGCTGCATATTGTGTAAGACAATAGAAATTTGTTCCGAATCTGAAAGATCCCCATAATGAAGAAAAAGCCGCGATTCAGGATCATGCGGATCCAAATAAATGTGATTAATCCGCCCAGTATTAAACGTGCTAGCCCGTCGAATTATGCCGTGAACCTCATAACCTTTAGAGAGTAAAAACTCAGCTAAATAAGAACCATCTTGACCAGTTATCCCAGTAATCAACGCCTTTTTCGTTGCAGACACCGCCTTCCTATTCATTTTATTCAATGGTTTATCAGCCATATTAATTGTTTTTAATAGATATCAATAATGTTTTTCAATAAAAGGTTGATGATAAAATTATCAATATTGTTAAAACTCAGAATATGTACGCAAAGCATAAATAACGTGTAGTGTATATTAATATATAATAGTTAAATATGCAACCGACAGAAGCATAATTAACAGGATGCAAATCACGAACAAAATCTACGTCTATCTCCTAATTGCCCTAACTACAGGTTCTCTATGTACGCTACAAGTCGCAGCTCAAGACTCAATCACTACATCAGTTACATTATCATCGAGCGGAAACATACAAAGCACTCCTACTAGCAACTTTATAATAAAAGCTGCAGACACTGCACTCGACACAATATGTCCCAGTGCAGCCAGCTATGAAGCAAACTGGTCCAGTACGCTGAGCGGTTTGGGAGTTAATACTCTGCGTCTTCAAGAAGGCGGAGAAGGCGACGTTTGGGGCATCAACATGATAAACAACCCCAACACGTGGGCAGTTAATTTGGAAAACCTGTTGAACGAAATTGGCAATGCAAGCTTCAGATGTTACTTTTACAGTTTAGGCGACCCGTGGGGTGGGGAGCTGGGGATTAACGATCAGGCAGCTAACATCTCCGCAACCATAAGCGTAACTCAAGCGGAATCATATATTAATGAACTTGCAGGAAACAACTCTCTGAACCATGACTTCATAACCGATCCCCGCATCGCCCTTTGGAGCGTGGGTAACGAGGTTAACTTTGGATCATCATCCGACCCAAACAGCAACTACTATTGGGTTATCCAAATATGCGACTACATCAGAAGCTTAGGCGGATTGGTTGATGTTCCATCTCCAATTGTTAATGGGCAATATTGCACAGGCGAATCACTATTGACTGGACATGTTGACTTTCTTGAGATACACCAATACGGGCTCTACCAATTGGCAACTCAATACGCTCTCGGAAACAACCAATACAACTGGACAGCATGGGAATCTTGGCTGCAGAGCGACTTGGCGGCGTCAGTCACTAACCTCGGACCTTTCGATATAAACCATGTGATTCTTGGAGAATTCGGAATTTGGCTGGGCACAGGTTCAGACCAAGGATTAACGAACTACACGTTTACAGACCAGAACCGCGTTGACTACTACACTAACTTTTTCCAAGCCGTAAACGCAGTTGGTTTCGAAAACGTTTGTTTCCATTATTCAATCGAGGAAAACTCGCAGTACGGAAAACCAGAATACTGCAGATACGGAATGATCACCCCAGTCCCAGACGGCTTACATTTCACTGCACCGGGGGGACAACTTGACCCCGGCTGCGAAGTGATAGAAGCAAACTTTGGATAAGAAAAATCTTTAGCGCCTTTTTTTGGATTAAAAAACGCTTCTTTCATGTTGAAAGGCATGCAAGGAAAAAAGAAAAATTCAGATTCTACAGTAGCTTTATGGCTAGAAAATGGCTTAATGGGCGAAGAGATAAATTTACTGCAGGGCAGAGTATCAAAATTAGTATTCGCCAGACACTATCTTAAGGATAACATTGGCGAGTTCCAGAGCATAGCTCTTGAAGGCAAGAGCAAACTAGAAACTTTGCTTAATCATGAGATGGAAATAGGAACAGCAATTTATTTATTGTGATCCCTT
>Ga0187784_10005321_pt1 | contig 10423 bp, 6 predicted proteins | sample 1015_SJ02_MP15_2_FD_132964 | JGI IMG/M metagenome (GOLD analysis project Ga0187784, IMG submission 132964) | Tropical peat soil microbial communities from peatlands in Department of Meta, Colombia - 1015_SJ02_MP15_20_MG | ecosystem: Environmental > Terrestrial > Soil > Wetlands > Peat | place... | reverse complement strand
GCTGGCCGAGGCGGCGATGCCGCAGGACACGCTCGGCCTGTCGCCCGGCGCGTTGCAGGCGCTGCTCGCCATCGCCGGCGTCGGCTGCTGCGCGGCGATGGCGATGCCGCAGGCGCACATCGTCGCCTATTGCGGCGATCTCGGTTACGGCGTCGCGCGCGGCGCGACGATGCTGTCGCTGATGCTGGGCTTCGGCATCGTGAGCCGCATCGGCTCCGGCTGGATCGCCGACCGGCTCGGCGGGCTGGCGACGCTGCTGCTCGGCTCGGCGCTGCAAGGGGTGGCGCTGCTGCTCTATGTCGGCTTCGACGGCCTCACCTCGCTTTACGTGATCTCGGCGCTGTTCGGCCTGTTCCAGGGCGGCATCGTGCCGAGCTACGCCATCATCGTCCGCGAAACCTTTCCGCCCGCCGAGGCCGGCGCGCGCCTCGGCATCGTGCTGATGGCGACGCTGATCGGCATGGCGCTCGGGAGCTGGATGCCCGGCGCGATCTTCGATCTCACCGGCTCCTACCGCGCCGCCTTCGCCGACGGCGTGGCGTGGAACCTGCTCAACGGCTCGATCGTGCTCTGGCTGCTGCTGCGCCGGCGGCGGCTGGTGCCGGCCTGATCAGGGGCCGCTCTCGGCCGCCGGCTCGCTCGCGCGGTCGCGGTCGAGCCGGCTCTTCAGCTCTTCGACCCCGGCGAAGAAGGCGGTCTCGTCCTGCAGCGGCGCCAGCCGCAGCGTCGGCGGCAGCAGGCGGTGGAGATAGCTCTGCTGGCCGAGAACGGCGCGCGCTTCCGACTGCGTCAGCGCCTGCGCGGCGATGGCGAGGAGCGAGAGCGCGGCGACGGCGGCGGCGCTGAGGCGCCGGCGCGCGCCCAGGGCGTGCAGATGGGCGTAGCAGATGGCGCCGAGGATGCTCCACATCGCCACATACTCGTAGGTCGCGGGCCCGCGCCAGGCCAGCGCGAAGGCGGCGAACGGGGCGAACTCGGCATAAAGCGCAAAGGCGAGCAGCCCCGAGAGCGCGATGACGAGGCCGCGCTCGAACTGCGCCCGGCCGGCGAAGACGCGCGACAGCACCGCCCAGCCCGCCGTCCAGATCAGCGTGATGCCGGCGAGGCCGAGCAGCGGCATCACGTAGTGCGACGCCTTGGGCTCGCCGGTCTCGGCCAGCCACAGCGACAGCGCCTCGAGGCCCAGGATCGCCGCCGCCAGGCCCGCGGCCGCCGGCCAGAGGCGCGCCGGCGGCCGCTGCGCGCGCTCGCGCGGCACCGCATAGCCGGGCTCGCGCACGCGCAGATGGACGCCGCCGATGCGCAGGACCGTGTCGCCGTCGAGGATGACGCGCTGCTGCCGGCGCCGGTCGCCGTCGCGGTAGAGGCCGTTGGCGCTGCCGCAATCCTCGGCGACGAGATCGCCGGTCTCGGCGCGAAAGACGCGCAGATGGTGGACCGCCACGTCGGGATCGTCGAGCACGAGATCGTTGTCGTAGCCGCGGCCGATGCGCACCTCCGGGGCGGCGAAGCGGTGGCGCTGCGCCACCTCGCGATGGCGCGACAGGATCTCGACCCAGATCACCGGCTCCATTGCACCTCCTCGAGGAAGCGCCGGGCGAGCTTGACCGCGTCGTCATAGCCCACCGCCTGCAGGCCGAGCCGCGACACCAGCGCCTCGCTGCCGCGGTCCTCGGTGATCGCCGTGACGGAGACGTCGTAGAGGTCGGCGAAGTCGCGATAGGCCCTGGCGCACCACACCGCGCGCAGCGCCGGGTGCTCGCCTTGCGGGGCGACGACGACGAAATCCTCGTGGCAGCGCTGCTGGGTCAGCCATTTGCGCGAGAAGCCGCCGATCCAGGACGGCTGGCTCTGCTGCGACAGGAAGGCGGCGAATTGGAACTGGTTGAGGTCGACGGCGCGGACATAGGCGTGGGCGAGGTGGATGAGGCCGGTGTTGAGGTCGTTGGCGATGAAGAGGCGCGTATCGCTGTTGCAATTGGTGCTGTCGACGCTGGCGCGGGGCTTCGGCACTTGGCCGGCGTTGGTCTGCGCCCAGCAGGTGAACCACGGCGCGGCGCTCTCGGGCGCCTGGTAGGGCCCGAAGCCGACCGGGCGGAAGCCGCGCTCGGCGACGCTTTCGTAAAGCCGCGCCTGCCATTGCGCGAGCTGGCGGCCGATCTCGGCGCGGAATTGCGCCGGCTGCAGCGGCTCGGCGCCGCGGGCGCGCTCGATGAGCGCCTGCGCGAAGCGCGCCGGCACCAGGAAGCTGATAAGCTCGCCGCCGAGCTGCTTGGCGACGTTGATGCCGGCAAGCCGGCCCTCGGCGGTGAAGGCGGGGCCGCCGCTCATGCCGGGATTGAGCGCGCCGGTGAAATGGATGCGCTCGTTGTAGCTGCGCTCCACCAGGCCGTTATAGGTGCCCTCGACGATGGTGAAGCCGAGATCGAGCGGGTTGCCCATGGAATAGAGCCGCTCGCCTTTCGCCAGCGCGCCCGCCGCCTCCGCGAGCGTAAAGAAAGCGCCGCCGCCCTTGTCGATGCGCACCAGCGCCAGATCGTTCGGCAGGTCGATGGCCAGCAGCTTCATCTCGCCGCGGCTGCCGTCGGCCGCGACGTATTCGAGGCGGAAGGTGCCGGGTTCGAGCGCGGATTGCGAGACGACGTGATAGTTGGTGACGGCAAGCCCGTCATCGCCGACGAGAAAGCCCGAGCCCAGCGACGACTGGCGGCCGGTCGCGGCGAGCAGGGTGCGGATTTGCAGCAGCTTCGGCCGCGCCGCGGCGAACAGCCGCTCCGCCGTCGAGGAAAGCGCGGCCCCGGCGGCGTCAGGCGCGGCGGTCTCGGCCCGCGCCCGATCGGCGCCGGCGACGGCAAGCGCCAGCGCCAAAGCGGCGATGAGCCTGCGAGGCTTCGGCATCGGGGCGATTCTAGCGGCTGGGCGCGGCGTTGGGGAAGAACCGCGGCTCATGGCCGCTCGCGCGGGCGGCCGCCATCCGCCGCCAGCGGCTCGTAGAACGCGGCGCCGAACCCCGCCGCCTCGCGTCCGGCGCGGTTGAAGGGCGGCTTCAGCGCGCCCTTGAAATGCCGCCGCACGAGACTTTGATAGGTCGCCGCCGGCGACACGCCGCGCTCGGCGCACAGCCGCTCGAACCAGCGCCGTCCGACCGCGACGTGGCCGATCTCGTCGCCATAGACGATGCGCAGCACGGCGGCGCTCGCCGCGTCGCCGGCGCGCTCGAACCGCTCGATCATCGCCGGGCTCACGTCGAGCCCGCGCGCCTCGAGCACCAGCGGCACCACGGCGAGCCGCGCCAGCAGATCCTCCGCCGTTGCCGCCGCCGCCTGCCACAGCCCGTCATGCGCCGGGAGGTCGCCGTAGAGGGCGCCCAGCGCGGCGAGCCGCTCGGCGATGAGCGCGTGATGCTTGGCCTCCTCGGCGGCGACGCCGACCCAGTCGTCGTAGAAAGCGCGCGGCAGCTCCGGCGCGGCAAAACGGGCGATGATGTCCCAGGCGAGGTCGATGGCGTTCAGCTCGATATGCGCCAGCGCATGCAGCAGCGCGATGCGCGCGGCGCGCGCCCCGCCGGCGCGGCGCTTCGGCATGGCGCCGGGCGCAAGCAGCGCCGGCCGGTCGGGGCGCGCCGGCCGGTCGGGCGGTGGCGTCCGGCCGATCTCGCCGATTGCGCCGCTGCGCCAGGCTTCGGCCGCCGCCGCGGACAGCGCGACCTTCTCCGCCGGCGCCGCGGTCCCCAGCACGGCGCAGGCGCAAGCGCTGAGGCTTCGGGCGGCGAGGCTCAGAGCGCCTTCGCGGCGGCGAGCACCGCCTCGACGTGGCCCGGCACCTTCACCTTGCGCCAGACGCCTTGCACCACGCCTTTCTCGTCGATGAGGAAGGTCGAGCGCTCGATGCCCATGTATTTGCGGCCGTACATGCTCTTCTCGACCCAGACGCCGTAGCGTTCGCAGACCTCGCCTTTCTCGTCGGCGGCGAGCGTGAAGGGCAGCTCGTATTTCTTCTTGAACTTGTCGTGCGACGCCGCCGAATCGCGCGAGACGCCGATCACCGTCGCGTCGAGCTTGCCGAATTTCGGCAGATTGTCGCGGAAGCCGCAGGCCTCGGCGGTGCAGCCCGAGGTGTCGTCCTTGGGATAGAAATAGAGCACGACCTTGCGGCCGCGCAGCTTCGACAGGCTGACCTTGCCGCCGCCGTCGGTCGGCAAGGTGAAGTCCGGCGCCTTGTCGCCGGTCTCGATGCTCATGGGGGATGCTCCTCGGGATTGGCCTCCGCCTCGATGATCGCGCGGTAATGGCCGAGCGTGCGCGCGGCGGCGGCTTCCATATCCGCCTTGAGGGCGGCGAAGTCAACTGCGCCGGCGCCGCGCGCCAGCAGCGCCTTGAGCGCCGGGCTCGCCTGCGCCTCGTCGAACGGCTCGGCGACGGTGAGCTTGATCAGCCCCTGCACGTCGCGCCACAGCGCCAGCGCGCGGCGCAGCTCCTCGGCGGCACTCGCCTCGAGCGCGCCGGCCGCGGCCAGCGCCGCCAGCGCCGCGGCGGTGTTCTGCCGCAGCACGTGCTTGTTCCGCGCCGCGTCGCGGAGCTGGAGGTATTGCGCGATGAACTCGATGTCGATGAGGCCGCCGCGGCGATGCTTTATCTCCCAGAAGGGCGGGTTGCGGTGCTGCTCTGCCATCCGCCGGCGCATCTCGGCCACCTCGCCGGCGAGCCGCCGGCGCTCGCGCGGCCGCGCCAGCACCTCTTCCACCACCGCCATCGTCGCCTCGGCGAGCGCCGCCGGCCCCGCCACCGGCCGCGCGCGGGTGAGCGCCATGTGCTCCCAGGTCCAGGCGAGCTCCCGGTGATAGCGCCGGAAGGCGGCGAGGCTCGAGGCGACCGGTCCTTTGTTGCCCGACGGCCGCAGCCGCATGTCGACCTCGTAGAGATTGCCGTCGGCGGTGCTGACGGTGAGCGCGTTGATGAGGCGCTGGCTCAGCCGCGCGTAATAGGTCGACACCGCCAGCGGCCGCTGGCCGTCCGACGCCTCCACCGCCTCCGGCGCGTCATAGACCAGGATGAGGTCGAGATCGGAGGTCATCGTCATCTCGCGGCTGCCGAGCTTGCCGAGGCCGAGCACGACCATGCCGCCGCCGCGGACCTCGCCGTGCAGACGGGCGAAGTCGGCGGCAACCCGCGGCAGCAGGCCGGCGATCGCCGCCGCGGCGATGTCGGCGAAGACGGCGCCAGCGGCCTCGCCGTCGAGCCTGGCGCGCAGGAGCTGCGCGCCGACCTGGAACTTGCGGTCGCCCACCCAGCGCCGCGCGAGATCGAGCGCGTCCTCGTAGTTGCGCGCGCCCGCCAGCAGCCGGTCGAGCTCGGCGGCAAGCTCGGCCGCGGGCGGCGGCGGATCGAAGAAGTCCTCGCTCAGCACGCCGTCGAGCAGCCCCGGCCGGCGCGCCAGCAGATCGGCGAGCCGCGGCCCCGCCGCCATGATCTCGGCGATCAGCAGCAGCAGCCCGGCGTTGTTGTAAAGCAGCGAGAAGAGCTGCACGCCGGCCGGCAGCCGCGCCAGGAACCGGTCGAAGCGCAGCAGCGCCGCGTCGGGATTGGCCGAGGCGCCGAAGGCGCCGAGCAGCGTCGGCACCAGCTCGGTCAGCAGCTCGCGCGCGCGCTGGCTGCGGGTCGAGCGGTGGCGGCCGTGATGCCAGCCGCGGATCAGCGCCGCGACCGCCGCCGGGTCGGCGAAGCCGAGCCCGGCCAGCGTCTTGAGCGTGTCGGGATCGTCCTCGGCGCCGGTGAAGACGAGATTGCCGGGCGCGGCAAGGCTCGGCGCCTCCTCGAACAGCGCGGCATAGCGGCTCTCCACCGTGCCGAGATGGCGCCGCAGCTCGGCGGAGAAGGCCTGGACCGAGGGAAAGCCCATGAAGGCGGCAAAGCGCGCCAGCCCGGCAGCGTCGGCGGGAAGCGTGTGCGTCTGCGCGTCGTCGACCATCTGCAGGCGGTGCTCGACCCGGCGCAGGAAGCGATAGGCGGCCTGAAGCTCGGTCGCGGTCTCGGCGGCGATGCGGCCGGCCAGCGCCAGCGCCTCGAGCGCCTCGCAGGTCCCCGGCGCGCGCAGCGCGGGAAAGCGCCCGCCCCAGATGAGCTGCTGCGTCTGCGCGAAGAACTCGATCTCGCGAATGCCGCCGCGGCCGAGCTTGACGTTGTGGCCGGCCACCGCGATGCGCGAGCCGCCGCCATGGGCGTCGATCTGGCGCTTGATCGAGTGGATGTCCCGGATGGCGGCGAAATCGAGATGCTTGCGCCAGAGAAACGGCCTCAGCTCCGCGAGAAAGCCGGCGCCGGCGGCGATGTCGCCGGCCACCGGGCGCGCTTTGATCAGCGCCGCCCGCTCCCAATTCTGCCCGGCGCCTTCGTAATAGGCGAGGGCGGCGGCGACCGAGAGCGCGGGCGGCGTCGAGCCGGGATCGGGGCGCAGCCGCAGGTCGCCGCGGAAGACGTAGCCGTCGGCGGTGCGCTGCTGGATCAGCCGCACCAGCTCCTGCGCCAGCCGGGCGAAGAATCGGCCGATGTCGTTCCGGCCGCTATAATGCGCCTTTGCCGCGTCATAGAGCACGATGAGGTCGACATCGCTGGAATAGTTGAGCTCGCGCGCGCCGAGCTTGCCCATGCCGAGGACGATGAAGCCGCTGCCATGCTCGGGTATGGCGGGATCGGCGGCGGCGATCTCGCCCCGGCGCTGGGCGGCGGCCAGCAGGTGCCGCGCCGCGCCGGCGAGCGCCATGTCGGCGAAGCGGCTGAGCGCGCCGGTGACGCGCTCCAGCGGCCACCAGCCGGCGATGTCGGCGGCCGCGACGATAAGCGCCACCTGGTGCTTGGCGATGCGCAGCGCCTGCATCAGCGCCTTCTCCGCCGGTGCCGCGGCGAGATGGCGATTGAGCCGGTCCTCGACATCGGCGAAAGTAGCCTCGGGCCCCTGCTGCACGAGGCGCAGCAGAAGGCCGGGCTCTCTGAGACAGCACTGCGTCAGGAAGGGGCTGTTGCCGAAAAGCGATGCAAGCAGCCGGTTTCCCGCCGCGTCGGCGGCGAGATCGCGCATCAGGGCGGCGAGAGACGGGTCTTCGATCTCCTGCGCGGCTTCCCGCCAGCGCTCGAAGCCGAGCCGCATCTGGTCGGCATCGCCGGGCGGCGGCGGGCTTGCATAGGCGGAGGGCGGCAATAACAACGCGCACCTTGCTCGATGATCGCGGCAGCCTGGGCGCCGCCGCCGCGGGGGTCAAGACCGCGCCGGTGGAGGTCGGGCGATGATCCGGCGCACCGCCTGGAGCTTGCTGCGCGGGCTGGCGGGGTTTGCCGCCGGCCTGACGCTCGCCGCGGCGTTCCTCGTCTGGCGCCTGTCGGTGGCGCCGGTCTCGCTCGACTACCTCATCCCCAGCGTCGCCCGCGGACTGGCCGAGACCGAGAGCGGGCTTGACGTCCGCGTCGATCACACGCTGTTGAGCCTTGGCCAGGGCGCCGCCATCGACATCGTCGCGCGCGGCGTCCATCTCGGCCGCCGCGACGGCGAGGCGCGGCTCACGCTGCCGGAGCTGGACATCGGCTTCAGCCTGCGCGCGGCGCTTCGCGGCGTCGTGGCGCCGACGCGCATCGTGCTGCGCGAGCCGGAGCTGCGCCTGGAGCGCGCCGCGGACGGCACCATCCATCTCGGTCTCGGCGCCGCGGCGCCCGATCATGACGAGTGGGGCGAGCAGCTTTTGCGCGATCTTGCCGCCGCGCCCGACCGGCAAGGGCCGCTCGGCTTTCTCACCGAGGTGGCGATCCGCAACGCCCTGCTCGGCGTCGACGATCGCGCGCTGGGGCTGGCCTGGCGGGCCAAGCGCGCCGACGTCACGATGCACCGCGGCGATCGCGGCGTCACCGGCGACATCTCGCTCACCGTGGTCGAGCCCGGCGGCGCCGAGGCGCCGCTCGGCGGCAGCCTCCGCTTCGTCGCCGGCGAAAGCCGCCTCACCGTCGCGTTGCGCTTCTCCGCGCTGCGCCCGGCGCTGTTTGCCGGCGCCGCCCCGGCGCTGGCGCCGCTCGCCGCTTTGGATCTGCCGGTTTCCGGCCAGGTGCGCCTCGCGCTCGACACCGCGGCGCTGCGCCTCGGCGACGCCGCCTGCGACTTCGCCCTCGGCGCTGGCGCGCTCGTGCACCCGGCGCTCGAAAATGGCCGCCTCGCCATCGCCGCGGGGCGGCTGCGCGCGGCCTACGACCCCGCCCAGGGGCGCGTCGGCATCGCGCAGCTCGGCGTCGATCTCGGCGGGCCGCAGGTGGAGGTCGCCGGCACCGTCGACGGCGTCGGCGACGGCGTGCTGGCCGGCGGCTGGCCGCAATCGGTCGATCTCGCCGGCGAGCTGCATGTGGCCGATGTGCCGGTCGACGCCTTGGCCGGCTTCTGGCCGGACCGGCTCTCGCCGCATTCGCGGAGCTGGGTCACCGAGCACGTCCATGACGGCGTCGTCACCGCGGCGGCGGCGCATTTCGCCGCGCATGTCGATCTGGCGCCGGACGCGGTGAAGCCGGTGCGCGTCGACGGCTTCGACGGCACGCTCGCCTATCGCGGCATGACCATCGATTATTTCAAGCCGCTCGAGCCGCTGCGCGGCGTCGACGGCACCGCCAGCTTCGATCGCGCGCATCTCGATCTCGTGCCGAGCGGCGGCGCGGTGAGGGGCGTGCGGATCACCGGCGGCGAAGCGAAGCTCACCAAGCTCGACACCGACGACGAGGAGATCGCCGTCGATGCCGGCTTGAAAGGGCCGCTGCGCGACGTGCTCGAGGTGCTCGACGCCAAGCCGCTCGAATATGCCCGCGCGCTCCAGATCGATCCGGCGCAGGTGGCGGGCGAGGTCGAGGGCGAGGTCGGCTTCGCCTTGCCGCTGAAGCATGACCTGACGCTCGACATGGTCGAGTTCGGCGCTCAGGCCCGGCTGAGCGGCGTCGCCATCGCGCAGATGATCGCCGGCAGCGCCCTCAGCGCCGGCGAGCTGCAGCTCCGGCTCGACCGCACCGCGATGACTGTCGACGGCACGGCGCGGCTCGAGGATGTGCCGGTGAGCGTGAGCTGGAGCGAAGGCCTGAGGCAGCGCGGGCCGCGGTCGCGCTACGCGGTGAAAGCCCGGCTCGACGATGCGGCGCGCCGGCGCATCGGGCTCGACCTTCCCGCCGGCCTCCTGAGCGGGCCGGTCGATGTCGATGCGGTCTACACCGTCGTCTCGCCGCACCGCGAAGTGGCGAACGTGTCGCTCGACGCCGCCGGTGCAACGCTCGCGCTGGCGCAGCTCGATTGGCGCAAGCCGGCCGGCGTGCCGGCTTCGGGAAGCCTCGACCTCGATCTCGTCGATGGCCATGTCCGCGCCGTGCGCCAGGCGGCGTTCACGGGTGGCGGGCTCGATGCCCGCCTCGCCGTCGCGCTCGACGATGGCGGCGTCGTTCAGCGCGTCGACCTGTCGCGTCTCGTCGCCGGCCAGACCGATGTCGCCGGCACCCTATGGCGCCGCGACGAGGGCGGCTGGCGCGTCGAGGTCAAGGGCGCGAGCTTGGATGCCACCGCGCTGATGAGCGATCTCGACCGCTCCGCCGAGGGCGATCGCACCGAGCCGCCGCTGGTCATCGATGCCGGCCTCGGGCGGCTGATCCTCGGCCCCAAGCGCGAGGCGCGCGACGTCAAGGGTCAGCTCTTCAGCGACGGCATTCATTGGCAGGCGATGAGCATCGACGCCGCGCTCGCCGGCAACGGCAAGGCGAGCCTGCGCTTCGGCCAGGCGGCGGGCGACCGCGGCTTCCGCCTCATCACCGACGACATGGGCGGGCTGCTGCGCCTTTTCGACGTCTCCGACGCCGTCGCCGGCGGCCATCTCGAGGTCACCGGCCAGGTCGAGGATCGCGGCCGCCGCCGCCTCTTCCGCGGCAAGCTCGACGGCGGCGACTACCGCCTCGTGCACGCCCCGCTCATGGCCCGCCTGCTCTCGGTCGCCTCGCTCTCGGGCATCAGCGCCTTGCTCTCGGGCGAAGGCATCCCCTTCGCCCGCATCAAAGGCGATTTCGTCATCGACGGCGGCAGGCTCGAATTGAAGGAGCTGCGCGCCTATGGCGGGGCCATCGGCATCAAGGCCGACGGCGTCTACGACATCGACGCCGAGACGCTCGATTTCGCCGGCACGCTGGTGCCCGCCTATACGCTCAACAGCGTGCTCGGCAACATCCCGCTGCTCGGCAAGATCTTCACCGGCGGCGAGGGCGAGGGCGTCTTCGCCGGCAATTTCCGCGTCGCCGGCCCGCTCGCCGAGCCCCGGATCACGGTCAATCCGCTGAGCGCGCTGGCGCCGGGCGTGCTGCGCAAGCTCTTCCTCTTCGACGCGCCGGAGCCGAAGCAATCGGGAGCCAGCACGAGCCGCTCCCCTTAG
>Ga0187784_10005320_pt1 | contig 10424 bp, 7 predicted proteins | sample 1015_SJ02_MP15_2_FD_132964 | JGI IMG/M metagenome (GOLD analysis project Ga0187784, IMG submission 132964) | Tropical peat soil microbial communities from peatlands in Department of Meta, Colombia - 1015_SJ02_MP15_20_MG | ecosystem: Environmental > Terrestrial > Soil > Wetlands > Peat | place... | reverse complement strand
CCGTTCCCGCGAGGCCCAGGAGCTGGCGTTGCAGCTCGGGGCGGCCAGCGCCGGCGACGCCGACGCCGCTCCTCCCGAGCCCCTCGACGCCGCCATCCTGTTCGCACCCGTGGGGACACTGGTCCCGCCGGCGCTGGCCGCGCTCGACCGTGGCGGCACCTTGGCCGTCGCCGGTATCCAGCTCAGCGACATCCCCCCGCTCAACTACCAAGAGCACCTCTTCGAGGAGCGCACCCTGCAGAGCGTGACCGCCAACACCCGGCGCGACGGGGAGGAGTTCCTCGCCGAGGCGGCGCGCATCGCCCTCCACGTGTCCACCGTGGCGTATCCCATGGACCGTGCCGCCGACGCCCTGCGCGACCTGGCCCACGACCGGGTCAACGGCGCCGCCGTCCTGATCGCCTGAAGATCCGGCGCCGCAGGGCCCAGCGACGCAACAGGGACCATCGGACCTGTCCGACCGGGTCGGGCGCGGTCACAATGAGGGCCATGACTCCACCGCCCGACGAGCCGCTGCACGTCTCTGATCTGGCCCGGCGCATCAAGGACCGGCGCGAGGAGCTCGGGATGAGCATCGAGGAGCTGGCGTCCAAGGCCGGGGTCGACCCGGGCTACCTGGCGTACTTCGAGTCCAGCCCCGACGCCAACCTGAGCAGCGGCACGCTGCTGCTGATCGCGCTGGCGCTCGAGACGACGCCCTTCGAGCTCTCCGGCGGCACGGCCGGCCGTCCCCTGGGCCACACGCCGGCCGTCCCGCACGCCGCGTTGCACCCGCTGTCCGAGGAGCAGTGCCGGACGCACCTGGCCGTCGGCGGCGTGGGTCGCCTCGTGTTCTCCACCGGGCGCGGGCCCGTGGCAATCCCCGTCAACTACGAGTTCACCGAAGGCCAGGTCGTCTTCAGCACGGACGACGCCAAGGCCACGGCCCTCACCGCCGGCCAGACGGTAGGGTTCGAGATCGACCGGGTCGACGAAGGGGTCAGCGAGGGGTGGAGCGTGCTGGTGACCGGTCCTTGCCGGCTCGTCACCGACGCCGAGGAGGCCCAACGCCTGTCCTCGATCGACCTCGAGGCGTGGGCCGGCGGTGATCGCCACGCCCTGGTGGCCATCACCCCGGTCGAGATGACCGGGCGCGTGATCGTGCACGAGCGCGGCGGTATGACGGACTGATGCGGGGCAGAGGCGCCGACGGTGCCCCAGCCGATTCACGGCGAACCGTGGTCACAGGGCCCTTGGCGATAGGTCCTGGAGCTCTCGACTGGGGCACTCACGTCGGCCGTGCGATCAGGCGGTAGATCGCAGGCCTTCATTATTCCCGATCCGTTGACGGGGAAACACCGGAATCCGGGAAATTTTCCGAAGTTTTAGCTGGCGTTTGTCAACGCTTCTGTCAACGCTTCAGACCAGCGGGTCGACCTGATCGGCCGCCATCAGCACGGCGACTAACTCCTGGTCGCGCTGGTACGACAACAGCCCCGTTGCATGCTCGAGGCCGAGCCAGCGCAACTCGTCGACCTCCGCGTTGGGAGTGAAGAGGCCGCTCTCGGCCGACATGACCCAGTAGGCCACCGTCTTGGGTCGTCCCTTGCGATCGGGGTAGTGCGTGTGCCCGATGAACCGCAACAGGCGGCACGACATGCCCGTCTCCTCGTGCACCTCGCGCAGGGCCGCCTCCTCGAAGGACTCCCCCACTTCGAGCTTCCCCTTGGGGAACGACCAGTCCTGGTGGATCGGGCGGTGCACGACGAGGATCTCGAGCTCCTCGGTGTGTCGACGCACGACCAGGCCGCCCGCAGCCTGGATCACCTCGGTGGTCGAGATGCGCTCCGCCGTCATCGTTCGCCGCGCCACTGATCGCAGACTAACGCCGGCAGAGGCGTGATCGGCGCATTCGCACGCTTCTCCCTTGCTTGCGCCCGGCGTGCGCCCTGCGTGCGCCCTGCATGCGCCCTTCTTCGCACCTTTCCTTGCGCCCGTCGTTGCACGCCTCTTCTCACCCTCCTTGCACCCTTTTCCTTGCACCCTTCCTTGCACCCTTCTCGGGTGCTGTCGGCGCGCCGCGGCACTAGCCTGAGCCCGGTGGTAGAGAGCAGGGAAGAGACGCCCGGCAACGAGGCCGAGCCTGTCGAGATCGAATGGCAGTTCGATGCGCTCGATCTGCGCCCGGTCGAGCGCTGGCTGGCCAGCTTGCCCGCCGTGTTCCTCGAGACGGCGGACGCTGGCCCGGTCACCGTGCTCGCGCGCACCCCGCGCCGGCTGGTGGACTCGTATCTCGACACCGACGACTGGCGCATGGCCCGCGCCGGGTTCACGTTGCGCACGAGGCGGCGCGGTCGTCACGACGAGGTGACGATGAAGGACACGCGCCCCGCCGAGCGCAGCGGTCTGCGGCACCGCCTCGAGGTGACCGAGGTACTCCCCGAGGCCGGGCTGGTCGCGCTCGGGCCCGACGGTCCCGTCGGGCGCCGCGTCCGTGCCATCGCCGGCGCGCGCCCGCTGCACGAAGTGCTCCAGCTGCGGACGCGCCGGCGGCCCTTCGCGTTGCGGGTCGGCGGCGTCGACACGGCCGAAGTGGCGCTCGACGACACCGTCATCGTGGTCGGGGGCGGCGAGCGCCCCATGCAGCTGCGACGGGTCGAGGTCGAGGTCCGACCCGATTGGCTCGAGCGCCTCGAGCCGCTGGTCGAGCGCCTCCGCGCGTCCTGTGGACTCCAGCCGGCCCGGCTGTCGAAGTTCGAGGCCGGCCTGCTGGGGGTGGGCCAGCAGATCCCCGCGGCGCCCGACCTCGGCCCGACCGAGATCGCCGAGACCTCCACCATGGGGGAGCTCGCCTTCGCAGTGATGCGTCGCCAGCTCGCCGTCGTGCACGACAAGGAGCCCGGGACGCGCCTCGGCGAGGACCCCGAGGAGCTGCACGACATGCGCGTGGCGACCCGTCGCCTCCGGGCCGCCCTGGCCCTGTTCGCCGGCGTGCTGCCCGCGCGCGCCCAGATCTTCCGCGAGGAGCTGGGCTGGCTGGGTCGCATGCTCGGCGCCGTGCGCGACCTCGACGTACAGCTCGAGGGCCTGGTCGGGATGGCGGAGGCCACTGCGGGCTGGAGCGTCGGCACCCGCCCCGAGGACCACGACCCGCTCACCGAGCTCACCGAGCTGCTCGGGCGCGAGCGCGAGGCGGCCCGTGCCGCCATGCTCGGTGCACTCGACTCGGTGCGCTGGGAACGCCTGTCCAAGGGCCTGGCCGCCATGGTCCAGCAGGGGCCGGCACGCCGCTCGGTGGCGGCGCGGACACCAGCGGCGATCGGTCTGCCCGAGCTCGTGGTGGCACGCCACGACGCCGTCGTCAAGGCGGCCAAGCGGGCCAAGAAGTCCGGTCTCGTCCCCGACTTCCACCGCCTCCGCATCCGTTGCAAGCGTCTGCGTTACGCGCTCGAGTTCAGCTCCGAGGTCTACGGTGGTCGCACGGGGCGCTTCGTCCGGCAGCTCACCGCGCTCCAAGACGAGCTCGGGGCCATGCAGGACGCCGAGGTGGCGTCGATCCAGTTGGCCGACCTGGCCACGGGCGAGGCCCACCTCCCCCCGGCCACCGTGTTCGTCATGGGTGGCATGGCCGAGCGCCATCGCCACGACGTCGAGCAGCTCCTGCGGCGCCTGCCCAAGGAGGTCTCCCGGATCGACGCCAAGCAGTGGCGCTCGCTGCGCGAGCTGATGGAGCGCCGGCACACCCAGGCCGAGGCGACGCTACCCCCCCTGCGCAGCGCCCTACGCGCCGTGCCCCAGCCGTCGGAGCACACCGCCCCCGAGGCCGGGACCGCCGGGACGCGGCCGGCCGGGTCGGGGCCCGAACGGGCCCACCCCTCGGTGGCACCGGCCGTGGTGCCCTCCGGGCCGCCGCCGGCGGGCGCGGAGCGCGGGGCGCGGGGCGGGCCGCCGGCGGGAGGCGCGCTCCCCGAAGCGGCGCCGGGCGCGCTGCCGGGAGCCGGGGCCGGACCGGGGCTCACCGCCCTGGCACCGCCGTCGCCCGCGCTCGGCGAGCCAGAGTGAGTACCCGCTAGGCGAGCGGGAACGCGGCCTCGTCCCCCATCACCAGGCGCGGGTGCTCGGTGAGGACGAAGTGGAGCCGGTCGGTGTCCAAGAACCGCTCGATGTCCGCCCAGATCGCACCGAAGTCGGGCTCCGCCATGTGCGCCCGGTACTCGTCCATGCTCTCGAACCACTGGACCGTCACCCCGTCGAAGCCCGGGTCCTCGTCGCCCTCGTAGTCCTCGAGCGGGCGTGGGTGCTGCTCGTAGCGCAGCACGTGGCTTCCGCTCTGGCTCGCCGCGATAAGCGGGCCGTGGACGTCCCGCCAGTGCGCATGGAACTCGGCCGGGGTGAGCCCCGCCTTGCGGCGGAGCAGGCAGGTGAGCCTGACCATGGGACCTCCTCGATGATGGGCCGGACTGGCGTGACACCGTACTGTTGCCCGGCATGCCCGCCTCGCACGTTGTCCTCATCGTGCTGGCCGGCGTCGGCGCCGGGATCTTCAACGGGGTGGCGGGCGGTGGCAGCCTGATCTCATTCCCGGTGCTGCTGGCCCTGGGCTATCCCGCGCTGACGGCCAACATCACCAACACCATCGGGATCTGGCCCGGCTACCTGGCCTCGGCCGCCGGCTATCGGCGCGAGATCGGTGACCAGTCGCGGCGCCTGGCCCACCTCACGCCGGTGGGCCTGGCCGGCGGCGCGGCCGGCGCCGTGCTGTTGCTCACCACCTCACCCGCGACCTTCGACGACGTCGTGCCCTGGTTGGTCCTGGGAGCCGCGCTGCTCTTCGCGTTCCAGCCCATGCTGCGGCGCGCCCTGGACCGGGGCTCGGTCCACCCCCGAGAACGGCCGGTGTTGCTGGTGGTGGGGGTGTTCGTCGCCTCGGTCTACGGTGGCTACTTCGGCGCCGCCATGGGCGTCGTGTTCCTCGCCGTCCTCGGCCTCGCCCTGCCGCTGTCGCTCGCGCACACCAGCGGCCTGCGCGCCGTGCTCTCCATGATCGTCAACGGCATCGCCGCGGTGGTCTTCCTCGTGCACGGGGGGCTGGCTTGGGAGGCCGTCGGCCTGCTGGCGCTCGGCAGCCTCGTCGGCGGCTACGCCGGCGCGCGCCTGGCCCTGCGCCTGCCGGCCCCGGCACTGCGCGTGGTGGTCGTGGTGGTCGGCGTCGCCACCGCGGCCAGACTGTTCGTCTGAGCCCGGCTGCCGTGGGGCTGCCGTGGGGTCGGCCCGCCGCGGCGCCGGCCGCTCAGCCGGCAGCCAGCGGGTAGCGCCCCCGCACCGCGGCCCGCTGGGCCCGGCGCGCCGCACGGGCCGCCTCGTCTGCCTCATCGGCGGAGACGGGCACCAGACGGACAGCCGTCCCCGGCGCGCACTGGCCGAGCCTGCCGTGGTCGGCGCGCACCACCACGGCCACCACGGGGTAGCCGCCCAGGGTGGCGTGATCGGGGAGGAGCACGACGGGCTCGCCGCCGGGGGGCAGCTGGACGGCTCCGGTGACCACGCCGTGGGAGTCGAGGGACCCCGCGGCGCCCCCGGCCGCCAGGTGGGCCAGGCCACCCGCGTCCTCGGCGCGCAGGCGGAGCCCCACCCGGTTGCTGTCACGCTGCACCCGGAAGACGGTGCGGGCCAGGTGCGCCAGGGCGTCGGGTGCGAAGTGCTCGACGTGCGGCCCGGGCACCACGCGCAGCAGCACCGGCCCGCCCTCGGTCACCTCGCTCGCCGCGCCTGGCACCACGTGGTCACCCAGCGGCGCCGTCCACGGCCCGGCCACCAGCCGGTGCCCCGGGCCGAGCGCCCCGGGGCCGAGCCCGGTCAGCTCGTCGCTGGCGCGGCTCCCGAAGAGCGTTGGCCCCTCGATCCCGCCCGCCACCGCCACGTACGTGCGGCACCCCTGCCGCAGCCCCCGCACGGCGAGGACCTGGCCCTCGGCGAGCGGCAGCACCCGGCCCGGGGGGACGGCGGCGCCGTCGACGCTCAGCTCGGGCGCCGCCCCGACCACCGCCACGTGGCAGGCGGCCAGGGCGCGCAGGCGGGCCCCGCCGCCGGTGAGCTCCAGGGTGGCTGCCTGCGTCGCGTTGTTGACCAGCCGGTTGGCCAGGGTGAACGAGACGGGGTCGGCGGGGCCGGCCCCCGGGACGCCCGCCGCGGCGACGCCGCGGCGGCCCGCGTCCTGCAGTACGGCGCGCAACCCCGGGGCGAGCACCTCGAGCACCGGGCGGGCGCCGGACGGAGGCCGCCAGGACGCGCGTGACGCCGACGCCGGCGCCGGCTCGAGCGGGTCACCGGGCCCGGCCGGCGTGAAGCGCACGCGGTCGCCCGGTGCCAGCACGGCGTAGGGCGGGTGCTCGGCCGAGAAGAGTGAAGCCCCCGTGCGCCCGACCAGGTGCCAGCCCCCCGGCGAGGCCGTCGGGTACACCGCCGCGTGGCCGTTCGCCACGGCCACCGACCCGGCGGGGACGATCGGCCGCGGCTCGGCCCGCCGCGCCACCCCGGCCAGCGGGCCCGGGAGGCCCTCGAGGTAGGCGAACCCGGGGGAGAAGCCGACCACGCCCACCGTGAGCGCGTGGGCGGTCAGCAGCCGGACCACCTCCTCGGGTGTGCACCGGGCACGTCGGGCCACCTCCTCGAGGTCGGGGCCGTCGAAGGCGCACGCCACGGTGACCAGGCGGCCGGCTCCCGGCGGCGTCGACCGTCTCGCGGCACCGCCGTCTGCGCCGGCCGTGCCGCGCCCCTCCGCGAGCACCTCGGCCACCACCTGGCGGACCGCCTCGGGCTCGGCGTCGTCGTCGCCAAGCGCCACCAGCACCGTGGCCTGCCCTCCCACCACCTCGGCCTGGTCGGGGCCCGTTCCGCCAGCGTGCGCGGCGAGCGCGCCGTGTAGCGCGCTCGCGAGGGCCCGTCCCGCCGACGCGTCCTCGACGCCGATCAGGAAGGCCCGGTCGCCGAAGCGCCGCACCTCCCCGACGGGGACCGAGCGCACTGTGACCGTCATGGGCGCGCCGGCGCGACCACCTCGATGCCCGCCTGGGCCATCTGCTGGCGCACCGCGGTGGCGATGGCCACCGCGCCGGGGGCGTCGCCGTGCACGCACAGCGTGTCGACCCACATGGTGAGCACGCTGCCGTCCTCGGCCACCACGGCGCCGCGGGCCAGGCTCAGCGCCTGGGCGGCGGCCATGGCGGGATCGCAGAGAACGGCGCCGTCCGCCCCCCGCTGCACCAGGCCCCCGTCGCGCCGGTAGGTGCGGTCGCAGAACCCTTCCTCGTGCGCCATGATGCGGTCGTGCAGCGCGGTGGCCGTGGCGCGGCACCCCGACGGCAACACCAGCACCGTGTCGTCCCCCAGGGTGTCGCGCATGGCGTCGCGCAGCGCCTCGTACGCGGCGCGTCCCCGGGCCACCTCCTCATAGAGCGCGCCGTGTGCCTTCACCGACCACACGTCGGCGCCGGCGGCTTCGCAGATGCGCGCCAAGGACTGCAACTGCTCGCGCAGCGAGGCGCGCAGGTCGGCCACGTCGATCTCCATGGGCCGGCGGCCGAAGCCGTCCCGGTCCGGGTAGGACGGGTGGGCGCCGACGCGCACCGACTGCTCGAGCGCGGCCGCCACCGTCGCCTCCATCGATGCATCGTCGCCGGTGTGGCCGCCGCAGGCGACGTGGGCCGAGGTGACGAGTCCGAGGAGCGCGCGCTCCACTTCGAGCGAGGTCTCGTCGACGGCCTCGCCCACGTCCGCGTTCAGGTCGATGCGGCGCGAGAACACCGGCTCACCCGGCCTCGAGGTGGTCGACCACCACGCCGTCGCGGTACACCACGCGCGCGTGTCGCCGCGTCGGGACGCGCGCACCGCCGAGGATGGACCCGGTCATGTTGAGCGGGTCCGCTCCCGCCACGACCACCTGCTCGCCCGACTCGCCGCGCCGGTGCACCGCCTGCAACTGGTCGAAGGCCTCGTGCCGCGCGTACTGCTCGCCCGAGAGCCCGGCCACGAAGCGCCCGCCCAGGGCCTGGCCCCGGGCCTCCATGCGCCGCAGGGCCCAGACGACCTCGCGCCACGGGACCTTGAAGGACTCGCGGTGCCAGAGCTCCCAGGCCACGACGCCCCAGCGCGCCAGCAACTGGTGGGCCACCGCCTCGGCCAATGCCTCGTTGCCCGGCGTGAGGACGCCGTCGTCCGCCGACGGCACACCGAGCACCTCGGGGCCCGGCAGCAGCGACCACCGTCCTTCCCCGATACCCGTGCCCACGGCCGCCCGGCGCCGCGCCAGGCGGCCTGACGGGCTCCGCACCGTGCGGGTGCGCCAGCGGTCACGGGCCGAGAGCAGCGAGCGCACGGCCGAGAAGGCGTCGGCGGTGACCAGGCCCCGGGCCACCAGGTCCCAGAGCCCCTCGTCGACCTCGGCCGGCAGGCGCCCGCTGAGCGGGGCCAGCTCGGGGCGGAAGCACGCGCCGCGGGTGCGCAGGGCCGCCAGCACGTCAGCCGCCGCGCCGACCTCTGGCTCGGGCGCCGCCGCGCCCACCCGCACGGCGCGCAGCATGGTCTCGAGGTCCTCGCGCAGCACGAAGGCGAGTGGTGTGGCCCCCGAGGGCGCCCCGGCGCGGCCGTTCTGCTCGGCCTTGGGCGTCAGGCGCCCCCACACCACCTCGCCCGACAGGCACAGTTCGTCGAGCCAGCGCGGGTCGTAGCCGTGCACGCGGGCCCGCAGGATCTGGGCCTCCCACTCGGCCGCCGGCGCCTCGATCCCCGCCAATTGCTCGAGCACCTCGAGCACGCCGCTTCGCCCCTCGAGACGGCTCTCGGGTGCCGCGTGCTGCCAGTGGGTGAGGAAGCGCACGAAGGCGGCGATGGGCACCGGGTCGACCATGCCGCGCCGGCGGCTGCGGCTGGCCCCGTGCAGGCGAACCAGGAGGTTGCGCGCGCACCAGCGCCCGTCAGGCAGCTCGATCGCCGAGCCGACGTGCTCCAGGCGTGCCAGCGCCGTGCGGGCCCGGCCGAGCGTCAGCGGCGCGCCGAGCGGGGCACCGCTCGGGAGCGCGGCGTCGGCCACCAGCTGCTCGACGGTGACCGGGCCGGCCAGGGCCAGGTGCCCGGCCACGCACGCCGCGGCCGCCTCGTCGTCGTCGCCCAGCGCGGCCGCGGCGACGCTGCGCTCGGTGGCCACCCAGCTCCCCTCGTGCACGCCGGCGCGCCCGTCGGCCGCCAGCGCGTCGAACCACCCCGTCCATTCGGGCACCGGCCGCGCCGCGACGAGGGAGAGCAGCAGGTCGTGCAGCTCGTCGGCGTCCCGCGGGCGGGGTCGGACCGCTTCGAGGACGGCGGCCACCGCGCTGGGGTCGAGCGCGGCCAGCTCGTCGGCCGGCACCGGCAACCCGTCGGGCCCAAGCGCCCCCAGGCCGCGGCGCAGCGCCAGGGCCCGCGTGCGGCGCTCCTCGAGCGGCGCGTCGTCCAAGAAGGTGTAGGGGCGGCCGCTCAGGATGCCGCGCGCGAGGACAGAGGGCTCGGCGGACTCGACGCTGTGCACGGCGATGGCACCGGACTCGACCCGCGACCACATCTGCACCAGGCCCTCGACGTCGAGACCCTCGTGCAGGCAGTCGTCGATGGTCTGGCGGGCCAGCACGTGGTCGGGGACGGCGATGGGGCCGGGCGGCGCGTTCTCCTGACAGGCGGCCAGGCCCGGCCACACGGCGGCCAACAGGTCGTCCGCCTCCATGCGTTGGAGGTGGATGGGCCGGTGCCGCCCGCCGCTCGTGCGGGGCAGGACGAGGGCGCGGGTCAGGTTCCAGCGCCAGCGCGCCCCGAGCATGGGGTGCGCCAGCACGGCCTGGGTCAGCGCCTTGGGCACCTGCGCGCTGGTGAGCAGGGACGGCACGCGTGTGAGCGGGAAGCTGTGCTGGGGGCCCAGGGAGAGCACGACGGTGTCGTCGTCGGCCGCGGCCTGCAGCTCGAAGTCGAACGAGACGCAGAAGCGCTTGCGCAGGGCGAGGCCCAGCGCACGGTTCACGCGCCCGCCGAAGGGGGCGTGGACGATGAGCTGCGAACCCTCGCTCTCGTCGAAGCAGCGCTCGACCACGATGCGCGCCCGCGTGGGGAGGTGGCCCAGCGCCTCGAGCCCCGCGGCGCAGTAGGCGACGACCTGCTGGGCCACCTCCTCGGACACCCCGGCCCGCTCGCGCACCAGGCGCCGCGCGCCCTCCCCGTCCCCGGCGCGCAGGACCGGCTCGAGGGCGGCGCGCAGGTCGCTCACGGCCTCGGAGAGCTCGGCCGTTCGGGCGGGCGCCTCGCCCAGCCAGAAGGGGATGGTGGGCGGCAGGTCGCCGGCGTCGTGCACCCGCACCGTACCCACTTCCACCTTGGCCACCCGCCACGAGTGGGTGCCGAGCAGGAAGATGTCACCAGCCGTG
>Ga0187784_10005319_pt1 | contig 10425 bp, 8 predicted proteins | sample 1015_SJ02_MP15_2_FD_132964 | JGI IMG/M metagenome (GOLD analysis project Ga0187784, IMG submission 132964) | Tropical peat soil microbial communities from peatlands in Department of Meta, Colombia - 1015_SJ02_MP15_20_MG | ecosystem: Environmental > Terrestrial > Soil > Wetlands > Peat | place... | reverse complement strand
GGTTCGGATTCCTCTGCCGGTTTACCATTCAACTCTTCCGGCGTTGGAGTTTTCTCTTCACCCTTTGGAAAAGGAAAGGGGTCGGCTTGTTCCTTGGCTTCTCTATTGGCTTTAATATTCTCTCGAATTTGGGCCAATCTTTCTTGAAATTCTTGATCTCTTACTTCAGGGGTGTTGTTAGTTTGTAGCACTACGATCACCCCCTCTGTATTTTTTTGCTTCGGTTGTCCACGACCTGAGAGTTCGGTATGATTCTATTACCGCAAGAGCATCGACTGAGGTCTTGTGAGTATAGAAATCTTCGATAGCATCATCAAGTTTTTGGGTTCGTTCAAACGAGAAGTGAAGGAAGGAACCGGCGAGAGTAGGACGACCGGACTGCTTGAAACCCGCCACAACAAGGTAGGCGGCCAGTGCCAAATCGTTTATCTTTCTTGTTTCCATAATAATATCCTTTCAAAACGAATTTATCCCTTTAGGGTTGGGATATAACCGCTCAGTTCATCTTTTTCATCTTGCGGTATGATTCATCTGAGAGGATGCTGGGATTAATCTGAGTTCATCTTGGGTAGGAATAGATTGAGGCTAATTCATCTAAGTGGGGATTACCGCTCGGAAATTCTGGGTTTGTCTACCAGATTGGCTTAATTTAATCAATCCCCAAAAATTCATCTATAAATTCATCTATGAACTTCTTATCTTTTCCTTTACCAGACCCTGGATCGTTTTAAGACCCTTTTAGTTATTTATTAGACGAACAAACACCGATTTTTATTCAATCCTCTTAGGTGTATGCTGTATCAAATCTTTTGTAATCTCCTTTGCCAATTTTGGGTACCCCAATCTTAGGGCTTGGATTCCACATTTTCTAAGGCGATTAAAAAATTTCTTAGGATGGTGGCTTACATTTGTAACAGCGTGAACCATCTCATGGATAAGAAAAGATATGCCAATGACCTTAACCTGAGTAGGGTCGTATGTGTGCGATTTCTTTTCCTCGTCAAAGAGGTATTCTGGATCAATAAAGATAAGTTTGAAACGGGAATTACAAGCTCCGCCTATTGAACCCTTGGTTAGATCATAAGGTACATTACCATCTTTAAAGGATAGTTTTGCCATTTTAAATTTCCACGTTTTCGAAGATTTCCATTTTGGGAAGAATCCTTTAATGCAAAATTTGACAACATAGTGCGGAATATTTGGATAATATTTCAATTTAATCCTCTAAGCTGGGCTCACCTTTAACCATATGATTTGCTTGGGTTTTGCCTTAGTACACCCAGGGTCCGCTTTGGACTCAGCGCCTGGCCAGTGGTGTAGAAGTGCCACGCCGCTCGAGCGTCTCGTCTGATGAGGGCCTATGTCAAACCGGATATGTCCACGACCATTAATCGATCCAAAAGGAATCGCTCGAGATCAAGACCTATGGGAATAGTTCGGGAACCCCTACCTTTGGTTTCCCAACAGGTTGAAAAATTACGTCTACCTTATAATTCTCCGGGGCAGTCCGTTAGCTTCCGCCTCCTGTGAAACGCCTGTGAAGTCGTTATTAAGTTCCTGGTGGCTTTCTTTAGAATGTCGTAAATGGTTGAAAACAGGACAGTTTAAGGCATGAGGGCATTGGAGGGTTGAGAGGTTCAAATCCTCTCGCCCCGACCATTTCCGAATCCTATTTTTCTCGATATCTGTAGATTCCAATATAAACGGAACGCGATCAAATCTATGCCCACGCATCACTGAAGATAGATTTCAAGTCAAATATTTCGCATAGTCCTCGGTCAGCTTACCCTTGGAATGGCCGAGAACGTCTTCGCCCTCTCCAATGGAAGAGGGTCTACGTTAATCCAGTACGAGCTTCCTCATTCAAGAAATCGGGTCACCATTCCGAGAACATAGGCCATGTCCTCGTTTAGAGGAGGCAGGTGGATGTGGTTCTCCGAGACCGTCGACTTGCCCTTGAAGCCTCATGTGGAAGCCAATAAGAAATGGAATCTCTTTCCATATTTTTTGATAAGCGATTCGGGACTTTTGTGAAAATTGTTTCCCATCTTAATGGGGCTGGTTTTCCAGGGATTTGCGGTTTGAAGGCGGTAATTTGTTGATAAGTTTACGGGGTTCCAGCGTTCTTCTGAAAAGAGATTTTGCTGGCATTAAATTTGCTTGATATCCTTCATGAAGATACGTACCAACCCGCAGCCAGCCACTATGCTCACCATGGGTTATGGCCTACAGACCTGGGCCCCGCGAGTGAGTTAAAAAATTGGGGAAAGGGTTACTACATGGTCGCTTATGAATTCTACTGGCGTGATGAAGCAGAGCGAGTCCACTTCATTGGTATACTCCCAGAGAGAAGGAAAAAGCCAGAAAGAATAACGCAGGAGTCTGTCCTGCATTGGGCAATGAAAGTTATAGGTGATAACTCAGGTGTCAATGATATCTATTTTGTTCAGGTAGAATTTTGACAGCTAAGAAGTAAGCCTATGCCTAATGGTCATAAACGAAGGCATGGTTAGGAATAGGGCTACTTTATTTACGCATAATCCTGTGAGTCTCTCTAATGAGGAAGGTTGAATTAGAGTGAAGATACTGATGGATTTAAGCTGGTGAGGCCATGCTGGTTTATAAAGTCTTTCACAAGAATTATGAGCTTAAGAAAGGTGAATTTGTGGGGTTGTTGGTAGAGAGGAGAAAAGACTTGAGGGGAAAGACCCAGCTTGAATCCGGGTTGAGATGGGCAAGGTTGACATTCGGCTCTATCGTGAGAGATTCGAGAGCGATCTTTGTTGTGCCCAGTGAGTTAAAGCCAGGAAGCGATGCTAAATGGCTTATGGAGAAGGGGGTATTTAGCAGAGTAGAGTTGCTGGGGATGGTTAACCCGATTGACCAAGAGATGAACGCAAAAAGGGAAGGGGTAAAGTATATAAGGGATGATTGATAGAATAGACTTTTATATCTGAAAAGGATTTGCGCCGCTTCAGACTCAGACTCTACCAGGGCAGGTGTGATTTCCGCAGCAGATCATCAACGGTCTTGACCGGATTGAAGGTTTCGAGAGGAACTTCCACAAAGACAGTATTCCAGAAGGCCATAGATCCATTCCACAAACCGGGTAGTTCCAGCGCCTTGATTTCCCCATTTTCATAAGGCTTTTTGGAAATTAGAACTGCATCCCTGTCGGCGTAATGGTGCAAATCAAACCTCTCGCCCCGGTAGTTCCTGACGCCGCACACCAGGTCAACGGGATTAAAATGAGTGGAGAATTTCCAAATCTCTTTTTGCTCCTTCGAATGTGGATCTATTTGGCTTTCTTCCACTATCTGGAGTGACTGGGTCCCATCCTTCTCCTCGATCCAGAAAGGGCCCCCGCCGGGTTCACCCTCCTTTTTAACCATGCCACAGATTCGGATAGGCCTGTTTAGTTTTTGGAAAATATAGTCTTTCTTGGTAGATGCCGGGTAGTCCCTAAATCCGTCAGGAAAAGGTATGAGCAGCCTTTTTTGGCAAAAACGGATGATCGGCGACAACTGCGCATCATCCACTCCTTTTTCAGAAAAAAGATTTAGAATCCGGAAGATCTCATTTTGTAACTGGACCAAATACCCCCCCAACAGCTTCTTATGAAGAGCCGTGATATCTTTCAGGCGGTCAGGAACGACATTGTCGACGTTCTTTAAGAAAATAATATCACCGTCTACAGCGTTGAGATTTTGAAGGAGTGCGCCATGACCTCCTGGTCTGAATAGGATTTCGCCGCTCCTATCCCGGAAAGGTCTATTATCTACGTCCATGGCTATCGTATCCGTGGAAGGGAGCTGCGTCGTGACAGAAATCTCATAGCTTACTCCATAAAGATTTTCGTAATCGGCTCTCACACGATGGAGCAAATCCTTAAACTCGGATTCGTGCTCTTCGGAGACAGTAAAATGGATCCTACAGGTGTTATGGGCATCTCTGATGTAGAGAGCCGCCTCAGCAAGATGCTCCTCCAGGGCGGTTCGATTGTGTCCGGGGTAGATGTGAAATTTCAGCAGGGCTTTAGGAAGCCACGCATAGTTAAGGCCTTTCCGGGTAAGAATATACTCAAGAATATCAGCGCACCGCTTATCGCGAATATAGCTTTCAACGTTCTGTCCGTGTAGGGCCATGACGGCCTTCAAGTCATCGTAAAAGGCAAACTTGACGATATTCTCGAGAAATTTCGCAGAACCTTCTTCTGAATCGAATCTCTCCAGGCGACAACAATTTTGCCAGTCCTTGAACAAACGGCTGGCAACTCCCGAAGCAGGCACAAACTTGAGCGTCCGCCCCTTCATGGCAGCCTGGTTGTGAAGGCAGACCAGGGTATCTCTCTCAGACGGGATCACTTGTACGATGCCGTCCCCGATTCGGGCGGGCCTTATCAATTTGATTGGCTCTACCCCCCTACGGAATATTTCCAGCTGCCTTAGGACATCGGCGACCTCCATTCCTCTATCCGTGATCGCCCGCAAATCCTCTTCTGAAAAAAAACCTAAACACATTTGGTGGCTTCCCCCTGAGGCTAGTGGCAAATTTCTCTCTGAATTCCATATATATACCAAGATCGTAGATTGGACAAGGGGATCAAATCTATGCCTTACCCGGTGGTACCATAAAACTTGAATAGGGCAATAAGATCGCTGGTGAAAGTAATTTCTGAGATACAACACGAGTCATTTAGTCTGGATTCCCATTATTTTTCAGTTGAACAAATTATATTTTTATTCTAATATTCATTCCATATGGGAACCCTTGGCAGAAAAATCTTGGTGGTTGATGACAGTCGAGAATTTGTTGATTTTATTAGAAAAATTCTGGAAAGCAAAGATTTTAGAGTCTCTGTCGCCCTCGATGGAAAGACGGCCATCGAAAAAGCATTATTTGATATCCCGGAACTGGTTCTTCTCGATCTGAAATTGCCTGATATCCCCGGAGAAGAGGTATTGACGAGAATCAAGGAAATTGACAAGGATATCGTCGTCGTCGTTATTACGGGATACGGAGGAGAACAGGTAGCCGTCGATATGATGAGAAAAGGTGCGATCGATTTCCTCTCAAAACCCATTGACTACGAAGTTCTTATATCGTCTATGAAGAATGCGTTAGAAATCCGTGACGCCCAGATTGAAGATAGACGGTTTGACCGATATCCATCCCTCGAAAGATTCTTCCCGTTTCTGGCACACGAGATTCGAAATCCACTCCACGCCATCTCCGGAGCGCTCGCTATCATTCAAAGGAGATCGGACCTAAAAGACGAGATTCTTGCTCAATCCGTAAAGATTATCCATGAAGAGGTTCAACATCTAAACGAGTTTGTGCAGGATTGTCTAAATTTTGTTCGGCCCCCCGATGCGGTTCGCTTCATTGGGGTGGAAATCAAGGAGGTTATTTCTGTAGTGATGAATGTCATCTTCCATATGCTTGAGTCAGAATCTAAGAAAATCAGAGTGGTGACAGATATAAATCCTCAGCTTCCAAAGGTTTATGCCAATTATGAGGAGCTTAAACAGGTCTTTTTAAATATTATGAAAAATGCTTTTGAAGCCATGCCCGATGGAGGAGAACTCACCATAAAGGCTTGTTTTAAATCGGCTTCTCAAAAAAGCATAGAAATTATTTTTGTCGATAATGGAACAGGCGTCAAAAAGGAAAATCTGAATAAGCTTTTTAATCCTTTTTTTACCACCAAAGTAAGGGGAACCGGTTTGGGGTTAGCGGTCTGTCGCAGGATTATCGTTGAACGGCATCATGGGAAAATTCATATTGAGAGCGAAGAGAATAAAGGAACGACTGTCAAAGTAGAGTTGCCAGCAGGCCCTCCGCTGGGAGATTAGGGTATGGTGTCTCTTCCATCCATTTTAGTTGTCGATGATGAACCCAATTCCCTTTTTGGAATTTGTCAGGTTTTAGCCGACGAAGGATTTCAAACCATTCCGGCTAATAACGGAAAAGTGGCGTTAGAAAAACTAAGAACCAACCCGGTCAATCTTATCATCACCGATGAAAAAATGCCTGACCTGACTGGAACGGAACTCCTTCTGGAGGTTAGGAAAACACATCCGCACATTCCATTGATTCTCATCACGGCTTATGGTTCTGTCTTTATGGCTGTGGAAGCCCTAAGAAGGGGTGCATTTTATTTCTTCGAAAAACCCATTTTTGACAAGCTCGAAAGGTTTTTTATCATCATCCGGCAGGCCCTTAAAACGCAGGAGATGGAGAAGGAAATCGACTATCTGCGGAAGGAAATTATCGAAAAATACTCTTTCCCCAATATCATCGGAGATCATCCCAAGATGGCGGAGATTTTTGAGATTATTAGTCGAGTTGCCGAAACGGATGCAACGATTCTGATCCAGGGAGAGAGTGGAACCGGGAAAGATCTCATCGCAAAGACCATCCACTACAGAAGCTTGAGAAGAGAAAAACCCTTGGTCACCGTCAATTGCGGAGCATTGACCGAGAGCCTCCTCACCAGTGAGCTCTTTGGTCATAGGAAGGGATCCTTTACAGGTGCTGTCAAAGATACCGTAGGTCGTTTCCAGGCGGCGGATGGCGGAACAGTGGTCTTAGATGAGATTGGTGAGATTCCAATTAATCTTCAAAAGACGCTATTAAGGGTGATTGAGGAGAAGGAGTTCGAAAGGGTAGGAGACAGTCAACCGACAAAAGTTGATATTCGAATCATTTCCACCACGAATCGTAATCTTCATGAAGAGGTTGCTAAAGGGAATTTCAGAGAGGATCTTTATTATAGATTGAGTATCGTTCCCATCACCCTTCCACCCCTAAGAGAGCGGGCATCTGATATTCCTTTGTTGGTTAACTATTTTCTTAGAAAATTCCAGAAAGGGAAGACGCCCATCTGGATCGAACCGGAAGTGATGGAGCAGTTGAAAACTTTTTCTTGGTCTGGAAACGTAAGGGAACTGGCCAATATTATTCAGCAAATGGTGGTGTTCTGTAGAAGAAATACTATTAGTATTTATGATCTTCCACCTCATCTTTTCCTGAAGGAGGGAAAGGAACAGAGGGAGGAGGGGGGAAAGATCCAATTGATGAGGATGGTCTCTGATCTCGAGAAAAAGTGGATTGTCACCAAGCTGAAAGAAACCGATTGGAACCAAGAAAAGGCAGCGAAACTTTTGGGGATCACCCGGAAAATGCTTGGCAATCGAATCAACAAGTACAATATCAAGCCCCAAAAGAGTAACAGATGGTCCAATTCTAAAAATTGGCAGTAAATTTGCACGAAAATAATCGCCATGACCTCAAATTGGATTCTCCTACTCGACCCCTTTAAGAACCTCCTCAACGCCTATCGTATGATTTTGGAAGAAGAGAAGTATCTCGTCGAAACTGCACAAAATTTAAGGGATGCCTATCAACTCATTAAGCGAAAGCAATACGCTGTTATTATAACAGAATATGCTCCTCCCTTTGAGGGCACCGATTACATGATTAAATGGGTGAAAAGGAATTCTCCTGAGACCTATATCATCATAGTTACCAATGCGGCCATTGACGAGAAAACGTACGACAATCTTTTTGAGATTGGCGTGGATGACTTTATTTTGAAACCCTATTCCCCTGAGAGAATTCTCGTCCATGTTAAAAAGGGTTTAAAACAAAGGGATTTAATTCTCAAAGTTAAAGGGTTAGAAAGGCTTAATCTACTTGAACCAATCACAGAAAAGATTCAAGAGGTTATATTCAATATCATGTTTTTTAGAAAGTGTCTTCGTCAAGAGATAAAAAAGGCAAGGCGTCATCACCATCCGTTTTCTCTATTATTGATACAAATGCCCGACAAGGGAAAAATAAGCGATCGATTTGACAGTTTTTACACGGAACTTGTAAAAATTGTCAAAAGACATGTGAGAGAAGAAGATATGGTGGGTAAGAACAATGGTGAAATAGGTATCATTCTCCCGGAAACAGACCTTGCTGGGTCCAAAGCTTTAATGCAGAGGCTTTCAGGATTAATTCTTACTCATCCCCAATTTAAGTCCGACAGCCTGGTGGAATCCTGCATCCGAACTTTATCCTTCCAATCCTATACCTATCCAGAACAGTTTTTCATTCCAGAACCTCTGAGGGCTGTTTTGGAGGAGGTGGATAAGGAAGCCCTTCGTCGATGACGTGCCCGCTAATTCATCCCCTTTTAGCTCATTCGTAAAACCCTTAGGAATTATTAAAATAATTTAAGGACCGTGAGCCTTTTGGCACAATATTCGTGCCAAAGGGTCATTTTCAGAATGGAATATAAATTCTTAGCAAATTTATTTCTTTAAAAACCCTTTAAAGATTAATGAATTAGAAGGAGCATGAAATACCACCCAATTGGTACACAAATTGCCTTACACGATTCATTGTGCGATTCAAGACGTGGTAGATCAGGACAAGGTATCTTTTTTAACAAACGAAAAATGATGTACCCTGTCTATTATCCAAACTTATTTTAACAAATTCGGTTATGTCGAAAGAAACGATTCTCATATTGGATAAAGAACTTCATAGCCAATGGACGTTAAAAACGCTTTTGGAAAGTGAAAAATATATTGTGCTAGCGGTGAATACTATTGAAAGGGCCTTGCAAAATTTTCAAGAGTTTGAGGTGTCCGGTCTGATCACCGAGTATCAAATCGATTATACCCCTACCCCTGAAATCATTCGAGAATTAAAAAAGAATTTTCCAGAGCTCTATGTGATGATGGTTACCCATGAAAATTTAGAGGAGAAGGAATACAGGAAAATCATGAGTTCCGGTATTGATGACTTTTTTCTAAAGCCGATCTCAGGCGAGAAAATTCTAATCCATCTGAAAAAAGGGCTAAGACAGCGCACAATCCTTCTTCAAAAAAAGCGCTTGGAACAAAGACTGAATGAGATAAAAACGAGTAGAAATGGCCAAGAGGCCGCATTAAGTATGGATAGTCCATCCCACAATAAATCTTTCACGGTGAGATAGAAAAATCAGCCATTGGGGGTGAGAAAATGGAAGCAGGGGTCCTAACGAAAAGATCTAAAATATCCACAGATGTGCTGTATCCGCTCGACAAAAAAAGCAGGGCTTTTATACTTTTTCAAAAGGTTCAGGGAGCCATGCGTAACATTCCTAATTTTGGCGATACCTGCAAAGCGATTTTGGATGCAGTCATGGACGAGATGGATGCGGAAAACTGTTCTCTGATGCTGAAAGATCCGATCTCTGGCGATTTAGCTATCTGTGCAGCCCGTGGAAAGACTGAAGAAAAAAGTGTGTTTTACCCAAATCAATCTGGCAACGGGAAAAGATTCAAATCAGGAGAAGGGGTTGCAGGCTGGGTCCTAAAAGAGGGGCAAGCTGTAATGCTGAATGATGTGATTAGGGAACCTCGTTTTGTCAGTGTGGCGGGGTTAAATAATAATAACAACAACAATAATAATAAGGTCAATTCACTCATCTGCTTTCCAATACGAGAGAAAGAACAGGTTGTTGGGGTCTTCAACCTCAGTCATTCTAAGAAAGGAGCCTTTAATGAAGGGGATAAGCTGGCTTTAGCCTATATTTCCAACCAGGTTGGCGCTGCCCTGACCTCCGCCCGTTTCTTTTTGGAAATCAATGAAATAAACCGCTTGACAAAGGATTCCAGGGAAGTTTTTTCTAAAGAAAAAGTGGTCCCAATCTTTCCCCCTTCCTCCTCCACTTTTGTTGAGGTGGGTGAAGTCACCCGAGAGGAAGGAATCTTTATTTACACCAGTGACAAGATGCATCGCATTAAAGAAATCATCGACCAGATAGCCAATACGGATGTCACGGTGCTGATCCAGGGAGAAAGCGGGGTGGGTAAGGAGGTGGTGGCACGTTCTATCCATCTCAATTCCTTTCGCAGAGAGAGGCCCTTTGTCAAAGTGAATTGTGCTGCCCTCCCTCAGGAACTCTTAGAGAGCGAGCTTTTCGGTTATGAAAAAGGGGCGTTTACAGGAGCCTATCGCCAGAAACTAGGGAAATTTGAATTAGGCAATGGTGGAACTGTTTTTTTAGATGAAATTTCAGAGATAAGTCTCTCCCTCCAAGGAAAACTTCTCCAAGTCCTTCAGGACAGAGAGTTTTCGAGATTAGGGGGGAAGAAGGACATCCGAGTAGATGTTCGAGTATTAGTGGCGACCAATAAGAATATGGAAGAGGGCGTCAAGAGTGGTCGATTCCGTGAAGATCTTTACTATCGACTGAATGTCGTCAATATCACGATTCCCCCCCTGAGAGAGAGGAGAGAGGAGATCCCAATCTTTGTTGAGTATTTTTTGGACAAATTTAGCAAGAAATACCAAAAAAAGGTAATCCCCTTGTCCGATAAGATGATGAATGCTTTTTCCCAACATCATTGGTTAGGAAATGTGAGGGAGTTAGAAAATGTGATC
>Ga0187784_10005318_pt1 | contig 10425 bp, 4 predicted proteins | sample 1015_SJ02_MP15_2_FD_132964 | JGI IMG/M metagenome (GOLD analysis project Ga0187784, IMG submission 132964) | Tropical peat soil microbial communities from peatlands in Department of Meta, Colombia - 1015_SJ02_MP15_20_MG | ecosystem: Environmental > Terrestrial > Soil > Wetlands > Peat | place... | reverse complement strand
GGGTGCGCGCCATGCCTGGTGTCCAATCAGCCAGCCTCGCCTTCACCGTGCCCTTGGGAATGCCCAGCCCTGGGAACGCCATATACGTCGAAGGCCATCCCCTCGCTCCTGGTCAGGTGGCTCCGGGGGTCTCTTTCAACAGCATTGACCCGGCGTACTTTGAAACGCTACGAGTTCCGCTCCTCGAGGGTCGCACCTTCAGGGAATCCGACAACGAAACAGCGCCGCCGGTGGCAATTGTTGATCAGGCGATGGCGAAGGAGTTTTGGCCGAATCAGGATCCCATCGGCAAGCGCTTCAGCATGAAGAGCCCAACCGGGCCTTTCATCGAGGTGGTGGGCCTGGCGCGGGACGGGCAGACGAGGTGGCATTTTTCCCCCGACCCACACCCCTATTTCTATCTCCCACTCGCCCAAAACTTTACTCCGTTCCTGTCGCTTCAAGTTCGCACGACGGTCCCTCCGGAAACGGTGGCCCGAGGGGTGCAAGAGCAGATCCGCGACCTCGCGCCTGATCTGCCGATCATCGATGCCCGCACCATGCAGCAAGGAATTCATGGCCTGGGCGGCTTGTTCATGTTTCGCCTGGCAGCCGCCCTCGCCGCTGTCATGGGAATACTGGGACTGACGCTTGCCACGGTCGGTGTCTATGGCGTGGTTTCGTTTGGCGCGGCGCAGCGCACGCGCGAGATCGGGATTCGCATGGCGCTGGGCGCTACGCGTCGTGCCATTCTGGTAGCGATCATACGACAGGGGTTGCAGCTTGCCCTGATTGGCATCGCGTCAGGATTGGCCGGGGCGTTCGTGCTCAGCCGTCTGCTGCGCAGCATGCTGGTGGGGGTCAAGCCGGGCGATCCTGGAACCTTCATCGGCGTATCGCTGCTCTTGCTCGCCATCGCTCTCCTGGCAAGCTATGTCCCGGCTCGCCGCGCCACGAAGGTTGATCCGATGGTGGCGCTAAGGTACGAGTAGCAGGGAACAGGGAACAGGTTACAGGGAACAGCAGGAGTTATCAGTCAACAGTTTTCACTAACCTTTCAAGCGTGGCCACGTCGAACGGGGGCTGAGTGAAGAACTGCACTTTGCTCGGCGAACCGAGAGCAACCGATCACAATACAGAATGGAACGTGTGCGCAGTCCGTTACGTAGTCTACAGTGAGGAGGCTTAGATGCGGAGATTGGCGAGAGTGGTGCTCGCTCTTCTTCTCACGGCTCCTGCATTTGCTGGACAGAAAAAGGCGCCAACATTACCCTTCACAACGAACCCCGATGGGGTGGTAATCGTACCCGTAGTTCTGGGAGGGGCGATTCACGCCGACGTTTTTCTGGATACTGGCGCTGGCTTAGACGCACTTGCGCCCAGCATCGTTCAAAAGCTACAAGGAAAGCCCGCGGGAGCATTCACCGGGTTTCGCTTGGGCGGTGAACGGCTCGATCTCCCCCTCTTCGTCATCCCGGAACTCAGAATCGGCCCGATCGTGAAAAAGAATGCGCTCGTGAGCGCTTGGGACGTACTTGACCAGTGGCATTTCGCCGGCGTGATCTCTGTGAACGATTTCCGGCAGCAGGCATTTACGCTTGATTTTCCCAACAAGCAAATCCTCTTTGAAACGAGTCGGTCTCTTCGTGACCGCCTAAAATCGGGCGCGCCCATACCTCTGAGGTTCGATGATGAGCGCGGGATTATGCTGGACCTGTTCGTCGAAGTCTTAATCGGAGGCCAAGCGGGACTGTGTGAAGTGGACACTGGCACGCCGGATTCGGCCTTCAGCATTCGCTACATGGAGCCGCTGGGAATTAGCAAGGATGGCAAGGATGTGACGAAGCAAGCATCCGGCGCGTATCTTACAACAGTTCCACAGATCGCCCTGAGCGCTGACCCTAGCATACGGCAAATGCAACCGAAGGTTGAGTTCGGGGGCATCATTTACGATTGCGTGCTGGGAGTCCATTTCTGGTCGGGCAGGTCAGTTACGGTCGATATTCCGAACAAGCGCCTGATTGTGAGCAGGGCAGGAGCGGAGCAGCCGAATTGAACCCCGGCAGGCGGCTTGCTCGTCGCCGGTCGAGGTCCGACGTCAAGGACAGGACAGTTCGCGCATCAGTGCGGACGTTAGGCGGACTTGCTGGCCGGCAGCCGTCAGCTATCGGCTTCCAGCAGACTCCCGAGCTAACTTTCGCTGATAGCTGACGTCGGAAAGCGTGTAGGGGTAGGGCTTGCCCTACCCCACGTGGGGACGGCAAGCCGTTCCCCTACTACGGGTGCTGTAGCGCGGACCCCCGGTTTTGGGGTCCGCGGTTCGGCCCCCGGGCCAAGAGAAAAGCCGCGGACCCCAAAACCGGGGGTCCGCGCTACCATCTATGAAGCAAGGCGAGGGCTTATGAAATAAAGCGTTAGGTAGTCCGCACTCTGCGGACTATGGTTATGGCGATTGCTGATAGCTGACGGTTCGACTTTGCTCACCGTCCCTGAGCGCAGTCGAAGGGACGTCTGAAAGCTGAGGGCTAAAATGAACTGGATTGGTGATTTCCTTCAGGATGTCCGCTACGGCTTGCGGATGCTCGTAAAGAACCCCGGCGTTACGGCCGTGGGAGTAGTGACCCTGGCGCTGGGCATCGGGGCCAATACGGCGGTATTCAGCCTCTTGGACACAATCCTTCTGCGGCCGCTACCGTATCGGAATCCCGAGCAACTGGCGGTGGTGTCAGAGACAGTGCCGCAAATGGGAGGCGACACCGAAATCGGAGTGGCGGCCGGAGAGTACCTGGATTACCGCGACCGCAATCGCTCCTTCAGCCAGGCGGCGGCTTATGAGGCGGCGGGATTCAATCTGACCGGCGAAGGGACGCCGTTGAGAATCAACGCCGCTGCCGTGACCGCATCGCTATTCTCACTGCTCGGGGTGCCGCCTCAACTCGGGCGGACCTTCACCACCGACGAGGAACACTTGGGAAGCACTCCCGTGGCCATCCTCTCCTTTCCACTCTGGCAGGATCACTACGGCGCGGACCGCGGGATTCTGGGCAAGACCATCAAGCTGGATGAAAAACCTTACCTGGTTGTTGGGGTCATGCCGCCGTCCTTCAAGTTCCCTTCTGACGGAGCGCCACTCTCCGAGCGGGTGGACCTCTGGGTTCCGGAAATCTTCCCTCCCGATCGCATACAGGATCGCTTAAGGGAGTTCGGAGTCGGTTTCATCGGACGCTTGAAGCCTGGAGTGAGCGTGCAACAAGCGCAGGCGGATGTGTTAAGCGTGGCCGCCGGATTTATGGAGCAGTACCAGTATTCCGGGACGATCCGGGTAGTTCCCCACGTGCACCGCTTTGCCGCCTATGCGGTCGAGAAGGCGCGGCCCTTGGTCCTGCTCTTGATGGCTGCCGTCGCCTGTGTCCTGTTGATCGCCTGCGCCAATGTCGCCAACCTTCTGCTCGCGCGCGGCAGCTATCGCAGCCACGAAATGGCCATCCGAAGTGCTGTAGGCGCCGCGCGTCCTCGCTTGCTGCGCCAATGTCTCGTGGAGAGCCTCTTGCTCGCGCTTTGTGGTGCAGGCACGGGGTTCGCATTGGCCGTCCTGCTGGTCCGGGGCGTACGCACTTTCGGACCCGCGGACGTGCCACGCTTGCAGGAAGTCGTCGTCGATCCATCCGCACTCCTGTTTACGATCATTCTCTCGCTTCTGACTACCCTCCTTTTCGGATTTGTTCCAGCCTGGCGGCTCTCCCACGCCGCACCGCAAGACTGCCTGAGGGAATCTTCCCGGGCCGGAGTGGCGCGCGCCACACATCGCCTCCAGAGTTTTGTTGCCGTGGCTGAAATTGCGCTGGCACTGGTGCTGTTAGTCGGTGGCAGCCTGCTTCTGCGGAGTTTCGCGCGAGTCTTGAACGTTCCTCTCGGGTTTCGTCCCGAAGGGATATTCATTGTTCGCACCCTGTTCGATCGAGCGCGCTACCCGGATCCGGTCAAGCGAGAAGTCGTGCAAAAGGAGTTGCTCGATCGCCTCTCGCATCTTCAAGGCGTGCAGGCTGTGGCTGCGGCAAGTCACCTGCCGCTGAGTGACACGCGCGCGATTGGATTTCGGCTCGAACACGCCGCGCCCGACGACTTTCATTGGGCAGAGAACTCGCTGGTAAGCCCCGGGTACTTCCGCGTGATGGGCATCCCGATTTTGCGCGGCAGGGAATTCACCAATCAGGATCGGCGAGATACCCCACCTGCTGCGGTGATCAGCGAAACCCTGGCGCGGCAGTACTTCCCTGGGCATGATCCGATTGGCCAACGGTTCCACTGGGGCGACCGCGCCTTGTTCACAATTGTGGGTATCGCCGGGGATGTGCACATTTCCGCCCTCGACGCTGATCCGCCACCCATGATCTACGACTTGATGTTCCAGGTGGAAAGCGGCGCCAGCACGCGCACTGCCCTACTCTTGCGACTCGATCCTGCCAGACAGCACGATCAGAGCCTCTCGACTGAGATCCGACAACGGGTCTGGTCGCTCGATCATGACCTCCCCATCTACAACTTCACGACTCTCGAGACACTGATTTCCGAATCGGTGGCCCAGCGGCGTTTCACTACGGTGCTGATACTCTCATTTGCGCTTATCGCCCTGGCACTGTCACTCGTGGGTCTGTTTGGGGTGATATCGTTCCTGGTCGCGCAGCGCCAACGAGAACTGGCGATCCGCATGGCGCTTGGAGCCGATCGCGTGGGAGTGTGCTGGATGGTGATGAAACGCGGCGCGACACTCGCGCTGGCAGGTTGCGCCATCGGACTGGCGCTGTTTCCGCTGGGTGCACGGCTGATCCGGGCAACGCTCTACCAAATCAGCCCTTACGACCCCGCGACACTGCTCTTGGTTTCAGCACTCCTCCTGGGCGTGGCGCTGCTCGCGAGCTTCCTCCCTGCCCGCCGCGCCACCAAGGTCGATCCCATGGTGGCGCTGAGGTACGAGTAGGTGTCAGGTGTTGGGTGCCAGGTGTCAGGTTACAGGAAACAGGGGAAAGGGAACGGAGGAACGCATCCGGGAGCGGTCAGAGGTCAGCTCTCAGCCATCAGCGGTCAGCCTTCAGCCCGCCGACGGTGCACGATTTGTTTGAGAGTTGGCTACTGGCAGCTTTTTTCAGTGCGCAGGTCTTGGCTGACCACTGAAAGCTGATGGCTGACGGCTGAGAGCCGTGAACTGAGAGCTGAAAACTGACGACTGAGAACTGGTTACTGTCCGAACTCGGGACGAGCTATCCCAAAATCGGACACCTGGGCTGGGACTTCCGCCTGCCGTCTACCCTAACCCCTTGAAAATAAACGCTCTGACCAAAAAACAAGTTGGCAGTCCTCTTGCCCTGAATACCCCTGGAGAACTTCGATGGATCGTCCCAGTTTGCCTAGCGCAGCATTGGCACGAGCAGCTATGTTCGTCTCTGCCGTAGCCGTAGGCAGTGGCTTGATGTAAAAGAACGGGGTAAGCCGATACACGGAGGTGCCTCCAACATGTTTCGCGACCTTCGATTCGCGGCCCGGATGCTCGCCAAGAACCCGGGCGCGACTGCCGTAGCAGTGATCTCCTTGGCGATTGCCATCGGCCCAAACTGCGCGCTCTTCAGCGTGGTGGACCGCCTAATTCTTAAGCCCCCGCCGGTCCAGGGCATCGGACATATTTTCGATATGGATGTTCGCACGGACCGGCCGGGCGAATTTCAGTACACCTCATATCCCGACCTCCAGGACTACCAAAGGCAGGCAGGTGACGTTGGCTCGTTTGCCGCCACGTTCGGCCAAGATGGTGCCACGCTGAACTCCGCTGGCCAGCGGCAGCTCGTGCTCAGGCAGGTCGTGTCCGAAAACTACTTTTCGGTTATGGGAGCAAAAGCTATGGTCGGTCGGACTCTCCAGGAGAGCGACGACCATTTTGAAGGCCAGCCTCCAGCAGTGATCAGCTATCCCATGTGGCAACGGTACCTCGGAGGAGCCAGCGACGCTGTGGGAAAGACGCTACTACTAAGCGGCCAAGCTTACTCGCTAGTAGGAATCATGCCGCGCGGATTCCACAGACCCGGTTTTGATCTGCCCATCGATGTGTGGATTCCCTTCAGCGCCGCCCCGGCAGCGCAACGGCGGGGCTTCATGCAGCGGGGGCGGTCGTACGTTGGTGAGCTAGTGCGTCTGCGGGATGGCGTGGACGCAGCACAGGCGGAAGCGGTGTTAACAGCGGTGGCAAGGCGGATCGCCAGCCAGTATCCCGGGACGTATAAGGGGAAGGAGGTCACCCTCCGAGACCCTGAAGATAAGGGAGTTCTCGGTGAGGTCGTCCTTTCTATAGCCGGACTGGTAATTCTCATCGCCTGCGCCAACATCGCAGGCATTCTGATGGCTCAGGGCGAGGTGAGAAGGCAGGAATTCGCCGTGCGTGCGGCCATGGGCGCCTCGCGAGTCCGTCTGGTGCGGCAGTTGATTGCGGAAAACTTGCTGCTATCGTTCGCGGCTGGGGGCGTGGGCCTGCTCGCCGCGCTTTGGCTGATTCGGGCCCTCCCGGCGCTTCAGCCCCTCTGGGTTTTGTCGTTTGACTTCGACTTTCGAATCGATAGCAGGGTGCTTGCCTACGCGCTGGCAGTAACGCTGATGACGGCCTTGGCCGCTGGACTCGTGCCTTCGTTGCGGGCCTCTCGGCCCGATCTGGTTCCTGCGCTGAAGGGTGATGCCCCATGCGGAGCACGGCGTTTCCGATTTCGGGAAGCCCTGGTGATCGCGCAAATTGCTATCTCCCAATTCCTGCTGGTTGGTGGCGGATTGTTATTCCGAAGTTACCAGGAGGCCCAACGGAGGCCGCCCGGGTTCGATCCGGACAGAAAGGTATTGGCGGCCTTCCTTGTGTCCCCCGCTGAAGACAAGCCCGTCGACTTCGCCCGGCTGGCCGACAGACTTCGTGAGGTCCCTGGAGTCGTGCGCGTAAGCTTCACCAATTTTCTACCACTCAGTGGGATGGGGGGAGGAAAGAGGCGCGTCTTGATTCCGGGGGTCACCTCGGAACCCGTAGAAGTCAGCGGGAGGGTCGCGGGCGCCGATTACTTCGCAGTCATGGGAACGCAGCTTCTGCGCGGACGGGATTTCGACCGCAGCGACGCCAGGGGTGTGGTCGTGGTAAACGAGACCATGGCGCGCCAGTTCTGGGGTAGTCCCGACGCGGCCATGGGCAGGGTTTTCCGCATGGACGACAACGACTACAGGATTATTGGTGTGGCGGAGAACGGCAAATACGATTCTCTTCAGGAGCCGCCCATGCCCTTCCTGTTCGTGGCAACGCCGCCCGCCACGCGCAGCGAAGGCACACTCCTAATCGAGACTGCTGCCCCTCCGTTGGCTATGGCTGGACCACTTCGCAAGGCAATCCACGGCACCGATTCCGACGCACTCGTTGCGAGCCTCGCCACCTTGCGGCAGAGCATGCAGGTTTCTCTTTACCCTTACCGCATCGCAGCGGGCCTGATAGGGACCATAGCGATCCTGGGCATATTCCTGGCCGGCGTTGGGCTGTACGGGCTCGTGTCCTATAGCGTCAGCCGGCGCACGCATGAAATCGGAGTTCGGGTGGCGATGGGAGCAGAGCGGACGGACGTGTTAGCACTTGTAATTCGGGAGGCGCTAACGAGGCTGGCCCTTGGGGCAGTGATCGGGCTCGCTGTGGCGCTGGCGGGCGCACAGACCCTCAGGTCAGCGCTATTCGGGGTGAGTCCGACTGATCCCATTGGCATCGCCGTGGCGGTGGGAGTGACGGCTGCGGTCGGGTTGTTCGCCGCATACGCACCCGCGCGGCGGGCTCTTGGCGTCGATCCGGCGACTGCTTTGCGACAGGAGTAGCAATGCGCGGCGGAGCCACAACCACACACGTAGGGCCGAACGGCCCGTCGTCCGAAGGCGGCTTTAGGCCGCAGGGCGGCGATCGGCCCTGGCGCGAGCGCCGTTCGGCTTCGCTCAGGGACGGTGAGCACCGTCGAACCGTGAGCTTGTCGAAGAGCCGCTCGCCCCTACAGAACGCGGAAAATCTTCGCGGCACGCGTAGAAGATTGCAACTAGTGCTAGAGGGAGAAATGAGCATGGTAACAGGAAACCCATTTTGGCGAATGTTGGCGACAATCCCTTTCCTAGTTCTGGTCCTTGCCCAGTCCGCGGCTGGGCAAGGCGGCCGGGAAGATCCGGGGCCGCAGGAAGCGACACATTTCGACTACACGAAAAACCACGCCTTCCCAGCCATTTTTGCACCTTACTTTGGCCCTTTCGTTCCCCGTCCGCGCTTGGACAACTCTACACGGCTTCAAGATCTGATTTCGAACGGCAAACTGATGCTCAAGCTCGATGACGCCATCGCGCTGGCCCTCGAGAACAATCTCGATGTCGAGGTGGCAAGGTACAACTTGCCTATCGCCCAAACGGACTACCTGCGAACGAAAGGCGGAGGGGCGGCGCGTGGCGCGGCAGGCGCATTTCAATCCACGACGGCATTTTCCGGCGCTCTGGGCGCCGGCGGGGGCGGTGGCGGAGGTGGCGGCGGAGGCGGCGCGGGTAGCATCCTGGGAGGCGGCATCTACAGTGTGGGTGGTACGGGTTGCTGCGATCCGAGCGTATACGCCTACTATGGTTGGAGCAATGCCATCACACCCTTGGGCTACACCGTGGAGAGCGGTGTGGCGGTTGAGACCACTCACCAGGCAGTCTTTTCAGCGGGGTACAGCCAGGGGTTTCTGACCGGTACGAGCTTTAGTGTTTCCGAGTACAGCTATCGCCTATCCTCAAACGCTACAACCCCCCTGTTTAATCCGGAGTTTGCCTCGGGCCTATCCATAGGGGTTAGCCAAAACTTATTGTATGGGTTTGGCTACCGCGCTAACGCCAGATCGCTCCGGCAAGCCCGTAACAACCTGGTTTTCGCCATGAGTGTCTTCCGGCAAAGCGTGATCACCCAGGTGGCAGCAGTCATGAGCACCTACTATGACCTGCTGGCCGACCAGGAAAAAATCCGGGTGACGAAAGAGGGCCTGCAAAATGCGCAAAAGCTCCTGGAAGACAACCGCGTGGAACTGAAGATCGGAGCCGTAGCCCAGTATGACGTGCTGCGCAGCCAAGAGGAAGTGGCTTTGCGGCAACAAGATTTGCTGGCCGCGCAAAACACTTTTTCCCAGGACGCGCAATCGCTGAAGGCCAAGATCTCCAAGAGTTTCAATGCGGAGTTGGCCACGGTGGATATTGCGCCAACCGACAAGCTGCCGGAGCCGCGTCCTGACGACGTGCCCCCTCTGGCCGAGGCTATGCGGGAAGCTGAGCGCCATCGTCCTGAGATCGAGCAGGCCGATATCAACCTGCGCAACCAAGAGTACAATATCCAGCAGACGCGCAATGCTCTATTGCCTCAACTTCAGGCCTTCGCCTCCTATAACCTTCAGGGGCTAGGAGGGGCTCTGCGGCCTACCTTCGGCAACATCTTTGCCAACGACTACCCCAACATCTCCTACGGGATTCAGTTGGGACTCCCTCTTCGCAACCGCGTTGCCCAAGCGGACGCCGCTCGCGCCCTGCTCGAGCAGCGGCAGTTGCAAATGAAACTTCAAGATGCCAAGAATCAGGCGGTCTGGGAGGTAAATAAGGCGGTGAGCGGCGTGCAGCAGGCAAAGAGCCAGCTTGATGCCGCGTTGAGTTTGGAGGCGATTTCGCGCCAAGTGCTCGGCATGCAACAGCAGAAGTTTACTTTGGCTGCGGCGACAGTGGAAGAGGTCATCATCGCACAGACCAATCTGGCCAACGCCCAGGGCACTGTGGTGACAGCGCGCGCCGCCTACGCTAAAGCATTGATTCAGCTTGAACAAGCCACGGGGACTCTTCTCGATAGGAACAACATCGACCTGTCCGAGGCCGTGCAAGGCGAGATTCAGCGCGCACCCAACATTCCCGGCACGGATAAATAGGATTCAGGATTCGGGACTCAGGATTCAGGAGGGGCCCCCGACCACGGCAGTGGCGAATAAGGAGGAGGGGGCATCGGCAAGAGGGGAGCGGAGGCTGAGAGCTGAGAACTCGTAGCGCGGACCCCCGGTTTTGGGGTCCGCGGCTTGTCCATGGGCCTGGGAGAAAGCCGCGGACCCCAAAACCGGGGGTCCGCGCTACCCAGTGTCCGAGTTCGGGACGAGATATCCCAAAATCGGACACCTGGGGAGGGAGTGTGGCCGGTTCTCCTCCCTAACCCCTTGAAAATAAATACCTGGATCATCTAAGATGATGGCAGCCGTCGTGCCGTAAGTACTTTTGGAGAACTTCTATGGACATCCCACGTGAATCTGCAAAGCGACAACGGCGCATTCGCAGGATCATTTATTCCGTTGTGGGTCTATTAGCTATCGGGTCAGTCACCTATGGGCTTTCGCGGCTCAAGCCGGCCGC
>Ga0187784_10005315_pt1 | contig 10427 bp, 8 predicted proteins | sample 1015_SJ02_MP15_2_FD_132964 | JGI IMG/M metagenome (GOLD analysis project Ga0187784, IMG submission 132964) | Tropical peat soil microbial communities from peatlands in Department of Meta, Colombia - 1015_SJ02_MP15_20_MG | ecosystem: Environmental > Terrestrial > Soil > Wetlands > Peat | place... | reverse complement strand
GCCGGGAGTTAAGCTCGTGGCTTGCTACGACCGCAGCTCACTTGTAGATGTCACGACCCACACGGTCTTACACAATCTCATCTTCGGGTGTCTGCTCGTCTTCATTATTCAGTGGGTATTCCTGGGTAACCTCCGCAGCGCCATGATCGTCGGCGTCAACATTCCGTTCGCGCTATTTTTCGCGGTCATCATCATGGTGCTGATGGGGCAGGACGCCAATCTGCTTTCAGTCGGCGCGGTCGACTTCGGCATCATCGTCGATTCGGCGGTCATCCTGATCGAAAATATTTTCAGGAATTTTCAGCATCCTGCAGAGCGCGAGAGCCTGTTGCATCAGCTGGCCGAGGGCCGTTTCGGCGACGACCCGACCAGGACGGTCGGCAGCACCAGCGCTCCGCATTGGACGGACCGGCTTCGCGTCATCCTGGCCAGCGCACTACAGGTCGATATGGCGATTTTCTTTTCCGCCCTGATCACGGTGGCGGCGTTCGTCCCGCTTTTCACCATGCAGGGCGTCGAGGGCCAGATCTTCAACCCGATGGCGCGAACTTACGGCCTGGCCCTGTTCGGCGCGCTACTGTCATCGTTTACGGTCACGCCGGTGCTGGCGTCCTTCCTGCTGCCCGAGCACGTCTCCGAAGTCGAAACGATCCTAGTACGCGCGCTGCGCTGGACTTACGTGCCGATTCTGCGGTGGTCGCTCGACCACCGCAAGACCATGGTGGCGGCGGCCGTCGTCTTTCTTGCCGTAGTCGGCGTTCTGACGACGCGGCTCGGCAGCGAGTTCCTGCCCGCCCTGGAAGAAGGCAACCTTTGGATCCGAGCGTCGATGCCGCCGACCATCGGGCTGGAGGCAGGCGAACCCGCCGTCACAAAGATGCGCGAGATATTACTCCGCCATCCGGAAGTCATTCACGTCGTTTCACAGCACGGCCGTCCGGATGATGGCAGCGACGCTTCGCCGTTCTCCAACGTTGAGCTGTTCGTGCCGCTGAAGCCTTACGACGAGTGGCCGCGCGGCTACACCAAAGACATGCTGATCAGCGACCTGCAGAAGGAATTTAACGACGAGCTGCCGGGCATCGATTTCAATTTTTCCCAGTATATTCAGGACAACATCGAGGAGGCGCTGTCCGGCGTTAAGGGGCAAAATGCGGTCAAGATCATCGGTCCGGATTTGAAGACGATCGAGGGGCTTGCCAGCCAGATCATGGACCAGATGTCGAAAGTCAAGGGCATTACCGATCTCGGCATCTTCCACGTGCTCGGACAGCCCAACCTCGACGTCAAGGTGAACCGCGAAAAGGCCGCGCGTTACGGCCTCAACACCGGCGACGTCAATACGGTTATTCAGGCGGCGCTCGGGGGCACCATTGCAACGACTTTGCTTGAAGGTGACCGCCAATTCGACGTCGTCGTGCGCCTGCCGGAGCAATATCGCTCCAGCCTTGAAGCTGTAAGCAACATCAAGGTCGCCTATTCGGCCCCAAACGGAACCAACGCCTATATCCCCTTGAGCGAACTGGCCGATATCTCGCTCGATACCGGCGCTTCCTACATCTATCACGAGTCTGGTGAGCGCTACATTCCGGTCAAGTTCAGCGTCCGCGATCGCGATCTCGGCAGCGCCGTCGCGGAAGCTCAAGAGCGGATCGCGAAAAACGTCCAGCTGCCTGTGGGCTATCGCCTGGCATGGGCCGGCGAGTTCCAGGATCTCGAAGAGGCAAAGGCGCGCCTCGAAGTCATCGTCCCGATCGCGCTGCTGTTGATCCTGGTGTTGCTATACAGCCTGTTCAATTCACTGCTCGACAGTCTGCTGGTTCTCGCCGGCATTCCGTTTGCGGCCGGCGGCGGTGTTCTGGCGCTGTATTTCAGCGGCCTGAATTTCAGCGTCTCCGCCGCCGTGGGATTCATCTCGTTGTTCGGCGTCTCGGTGATGAACGGCATTCTGATCATGACCTACTATCATGAGGTCAGGGCGAACGGCTCGACTGTCATGGAGTCGATGTATCATGCCGCCTCGCAGCGAATGCGTCCCATGCTGATGACGGCGCTGTCCGCCTGCATCGGGTTGCTGCCTGCCGCGATCTCGACCGGCATTGGCAGCCAAGTGCAGCGGCCGCTGGCGACCGTCGTGGTTGGCGGCATGTTGATCGGTCCGATCATCCTCTTGGTCGTGGTGCCCGCCTTGCAATCGCTGGTCCTGGAACGGGCAGAACGCTCCAGGCGACCGCCGCCGAATCAAGCCGAGCTGCCGCAGCCTGCGGAGTGAGATGATGCCGCGCACCGCCATCGGCACTCTTGCACTGCTCCTTATCGGGATGTCGGTTGCCGCTCCGGCCCTTGGACGGTCGCTGCATCGCCATACGAGTTTTCATTTCCACCACGGAAACCACCCGAGCGAGACAACCCCTCCGATCGCCTCCACGAATCGCCCGAATGAAGTTCATGCAATAGACGGGCATCGGGCAGACGATCGCCGCGAAGAGAAGACTGAAGACACGCGTCACGGCACCGACGGCAACACGCCGCCCGGCAAGCAGGCAATCAGCTCCGAACGAGGACCGAAGCAAGACGCCGTCGATGGAGGCCACCAAAGCGGCAAGGGGAAAGAAGATTTCGGCGGCACGCAGCAGGGCGAACTGCCGAGCGGTTTGCGGTCGGGTAGCCTCGGCCCGATCGACACGCGAATCACCGTGTTGGACCGCGGTACTGCCGACGGACGGCGACCACATCTCGCGAGCAAGAGCAAATATAGACTGGTCATTCCGGGAGCCACTCGCGCCTTCTACAGCCGTATTCCGAGGGCGGAGCATCACTCGGTTCGGAACGCCATCGGTGCCCGCATCCGTGGGGTCAATGGCGCCGGTCGACAGGGCGGCGATGCGGCGAGTTCGCCGCCGGTTACGTTACGCGCTGCTCTGGCGCCGCCTGACGCGCCGCGGGCGACAGGTCTGATCACGGCAGACAGACGTGACAATGGCTCGCGGCTTATGCGCCCTGGCGCCAGCCCAAACTCGCCGCCGCCGGTAATCGGCCGCGCTGCGATCAATGGCACGGGGATGGCTCATAGCGGCTTCAAACCCGCATTTGTCGGCGGGCCCCCTCGCCGGATTGCCGGTATCAGCGGATCGATGTTTCGATCCAAGCGCTAGCGCCGCAACGGCCGAAATCCACAAATTTTATGCGCTTTATACTCGGGCGCCCCGATTGGGCGCGGCAAAATCATGCCTATTATTTGGTCATGACCCTATGCAAGTGCATGATCGGAAAGCCCTTTTATAAGGACACCCCCGAATCTATCTATCTCTTATATGCAGTGCAGCTAATATTTATATGCAATCTATATTTTTCCCTCGGATGGGGTTATATTTGTGGGGTGATGATGACCCTCAATGGAGGGGGCAATGGTTTACGTCCCTGCTCATACAACCCAATCGCCGCGTCGCCACGGCTCCAAGGCGAAGAACGCTCCGGTTAAGATCACCCCGCGCCAGCGTGTGGCCGGCGTGCTGCTCCGATCGGTGTTCATCGTTTTGCTGCTGATTGCGCTGGTGCACCTGAGCATGCCTCAGAGCGGCACGATTTGGACGATCTTCGATAGGCCAGGAGACCTTGTGCGTCTGGCGCTTGGGGTTGCCATGGGCGCGTGGGTCGGAATTCAGCTGTTTACGATGCCTGTTGACCCATTGGCATTCCGGACTTGGCTCTTTACCGGACTCGCTGCTGTGCCGTTTCTCGTGATCTGCATGATCGGCACCTGGTGAAGTCGAACTAAGGCAGCCTTTCTCAAGCCATCAGACGGTTCGTAGCAGCCCGGATCGGGTGGCTTTGCCGCCCTGTTAGCGATCGCGTTCCGATTGATGCGCGACCGGCAAGCGAATCCGAAACGTCGTGCCGCGATTGGGGCCTGCGCTTTCGGCATCAAGATTGCCGCCGCTCGCCGCAATAAACGTATTGGCGATCCAAAGCCCAAGACCGGACCCGGCAATGGAGTCGGCGTGCCGAGCGCTGCGAAATGATCGCTGGCCTGCCTGCTGCAATTCGGACTCGGTCAATCCCGTGCCTTGATCGGAGACCGACAGAACCAACCAATCTCCGTCTTGACGCCCGGCGACGGTTATCGTCGATCCGGCGGGCGAGTATTTGGCCGCATTGTCGAGAAGCTGGCCGATCGCGTTTTCCACCAGAGTCGATTGTACGAAAATCAAAGGAAGCTCGGCCGCGAGGGAGATATCCAAGTGATGTCTGGCGAGCTGTCCGCTTTTTCTGGCGACCGCTGCGCGTACCATATCCACGGGATCGGTCAATTCCGGATTACGCCGCCCCATCCCCGCGGTGATGCTTGCGGCCGCGAGCAGATTCTGAATATCGCTGTCGAGCCGTCCGGCCTCGTCCTGCACGGTGGCCACCAGCGAGCGGGCCCGCGTGTCCGTCTGAATGGCCGCAATCTCGTTGAGAACGCTCGCCGCACCTACTATCGAAACGAGCGGCGAGCGCAGATCGTGAGACATTGTCGCCACCAGCGCGTTGCGAAGCGCGTCGGCCTGTCCCTGGATGCGGGCATCCTCAAGCGCCTTCGGCAGATCAAGACGCAGCAATGTCCTGGAGGCATCCGCGACGACAGTGTCGATGCGGCGCTTGGCTCGCGCGGTCACTGTGTCGCCGCGCGTGCCCAAATCGACGAAAAGCAGGTACGGGAGGGTCCCCAGCGACGTGCGGCGCACAAGCCAATGATGTTTCGTGGCAACGTCGATGATTGTATGGGCCGCCGGATCGCCGGGAGGAACCGTCATTACGGCCGCGCGCCACACGATTAGCGGCAGCCCTTCCAGCTCATGCTCCCCGCGCCGTTCGTCCACCAACGAAACGGGCATCCCGAGAGAGTGCGATAGGTAATCCTCACTGGCCCTGATCAACTCAGCCGGGGTAAAGCAGCTCGCGAGCCGCCGCGAAAACCCGTAGAGCTCTCGGATCTCATACTCGCGCCGCCGTAGATTGCCAGCTAACTCGCCGCTGACGAGCGCCACAATGAGAAAAACCATCAAGTCCGCAACATTCTGGGTATCGGAAATCCAGAAGCTGTAAAGCGGCGGATAGAAAAAGAAATCGGCCGCCAGGGCGCCGGCAATCGCCGCGAGGACCGCCGGCCACGTGCCCCAGAAAAAGGCGGCAATGAGTACAGGAAGCAAATAGATGATCGATATAATATTGACGGTGTCGAGCACGCCGCGGAAAATTGAGACGAGCGCCGTAGCAACCGCGACTATAAGCAGCACTGCGAGCGCCTTGGCGGCAGCGATACCCACCGATCTGGTGCCGTGGCGCTGGCCGCCAACCGGGGGAAGCGCGAACAGGCCGACAAAGCGCGCGAGTGCGTTTCGATTGGTTTGAATGGAGAACGTCAGCTTATTGAGTCTCCAACAAACGCCCCCTGAGAGTTTCAGTGATACCTATCGCCGCCTAACGGCAGGCATAGATCGCCCGCCCACCCGGCCCGATCCAGCCGCAGGTCTTTCCCGCGCTTCGGGAATCGGACACTGCCTCAGGATAGACGACCGTGCAGCGATAGACGGCGCGCCCGCCGGGCCCTACCCAGTCGCAAACGCGATGCGGCTGAAGACTCTGTCCTGCAAAGCTCGCCGGTACGATACCTGACAATGCCAAGCCGAGAACGGCTCCAAATATCGCAGTGCCACGCATTCTTTTTGCTCCGTCATAGAGAAGGCATTTCCATAATTGTTTATGAGAAAATGGAACCGCCGGGAAAGCGGATTATTTTTTGAATTTGATCAACAACTATGCAAACGGAAGTAAATTAAGCTGCGCTCGTGACGCGTTCGAATTGGCGCAGCGCGAGGTCCAACGCGCATGTTGGCGCGAAGGCATTTCGAAGAGGACCGTCAGCGTGCAAAGGCCCAAGCCGAGCGGCCCTAAGTAGCTTCGGCAGGGTGCTGGCGCCGCGAAAAAATATCTATAAAATATCTTTTTATGGGGGGCAGCTTCGCTCAGTGGCTGGTAGGCAGTTTCACGATTTTGGGCATCCAGTTTCAAAACTGGATGGCCGTCGCGGCAGTCATGTTGCTGCTGTGGCTTGGATATCTTTCGCTCAAGGGCAGGCGCGGAAATCCCGATTTGGACGGCTGATTCGACTTGGATTTGTATTCCATGCCGCCGGCTGCGGCCGCACCGCCAAAGAAAATGGGGTCGGATGGTGCCATATCCGACCCCGCCATGACGTGCCGAAACGGGTAGTCCCGCTCAGCAGCAAGATGAGCATATGCGGCTGCTGCAGCGCGTCAAATAGAAAAAAAGTAAGCCCGAGCAATCAAGGCCGAGGCTGCCCTATCGATGGCTTCCTGACGGCAACGCTGGCCTACGCTGCCAGCCTGCCCTGCCAAGCGCGAAGTCCCGACGATCTGATCGACGCAATGCCCTAGCCTTCGACCATGATCGGTTCGCTGGGAGACCGGTCGATGATGCGAACGAGTTCTTGCGGGAGATTGAAAGACGAATAGAGATACTGGTCCATGTACCAGGAACGCGGCTTCGTTGCGAAGCCGGCAAGCAACCCATCCGCTTCGCGCTTTGCCGCCGGAAAGCGCTTGCCCCATCCGAGGAAGTCGCGATTGAGGATTTCAAGCGACGCAACGACGACAGCAATGAGCACCAGTGATTCGTTAGCGCGTTTTGCGCACCGCGATTTGGAGGCGGCCTTGAAGATTCGCGAAAGCTCGCGGTGACATTCGATGATATCGCGCGCGTCCGAATGCCAAAGCATATCGGGCAAGCTGCCGTAGCCGTGAATATCGTGATAGCTCTCAACGAGCTTGCGGCACTTTACTGTCAGTTCTTTGGGCAGAAATTTGAAGTCGGAGCCGGCGATGGCTCCACTGCCGTTTGGTTGACCAAACTCCGCCCTGACATCATCGGTTTCGAAGGACATTTGCGGTTCCCAACGGCCTGACGGCGCGCAACGATCGCGTTGAGTCTAAAGGCAAATGTCGTATCCATTCGAGAGCGGTTTTTGGCTTTATCGATATAAAAAAAATATACAGAGGCTATCTCGCCGAGATTGCACGGCGAGCCAACAATGACCTGACTTTGTCCCAGACGGAACCTAATTTTGTTAACTGTGGCCTAACTGCTACATTTTTCCGGCGGTAGCCGCTTATGACCGCCACGACTTTGCCGCAACTCTTTGGCGGCGCAGCGTTTTCATTCAAATCAAAGGAATTCGACGGTGTTTTTTACCGTCATCGTACAGTTACAAAAATAGCAGCGCCGGTAGGCGGCAGCCAGTGCACTTGCCCAACTGCAGCGCAAAAACTCCAAACGACCGAATAAATGATATTTTTTGGATATTAAATCGCGGCCGCATCAATATAGACTTCTTTGCCCCCGCTTGGACAAATCACAGCTGCTCGGGTTCGAATCTGCACTGCGCGAAAATCATCTCTGCGCATTTCAGCTTCGAGATTTCAGCGGGGTAGGTCATGAAGAGACTGCTGTGGGCGGGGATTTTGCTGGCGGGCGCCGTCATGTCGACGGGCGCGATGGCGGCCGACTTGTATGTCAAGTCGCCGTCGGGGCCAGTGCCGGAATGGGGTTGGACGGAATTCTACTTCGGCCTCAACATGGGATACGCGACGGGAAACGCATCGTGGTGCACCAGGGCGGAGGGAACGCGCTGCCCGGGGCCTGACAATTACGCCCAGTCGACCAGCGGTATCGTTGAAGGCGGCCAGTTCGGCTACCGCTGGCAAGTGCCAAACACGATCTTTGTCCTCGGCGTCGAGGGCATGTTCAATGGCCTGGATATCAGCGGCACCGCCCCTGGCCTATTATCGCCGGCGACCCAGACGCGCTACACCCAGTTCAACAATCTAGTCAGCGCGACCGGCTCGCTCGGCTTGGCCATGGGCCGTCTGCTCGCTTACGGCAAGGCAGGCGGAGCTTGGACCGAGCTCAATCTCGACGCTAGCGACACCGTCAGCGGCGCCGACCTGAGCAAATACCAATGGGTAACCGGTTGGACCGCGGGCGCCGGCCTCGAATACATGCTGTTCACGCATTTCAGCGTCGGCGTTGAGTACAATTATTATCAGTTCGATCCCGGTAACATCACGGGCCTGGCTAACAACCTTGGCGCCGTGATCCCGTGCGCGTTCTGCAACTTCGGCCGCACGGACGTGCAGACGATTACCGGACGGATCAACATTAAATTGTGGCCATGGGGACCCTAACACGTCCTGCCGGGGATGCGTGGGCGGTTTTCGGTTGGGATCAAAAAGGTGGGGTCATGAAAAAGCTTCTTCTTGTTGGTGTCTCCTCGCTCGCCTTAACGGCGGCGGCAGGCCAGGCGATGGCAGCGGGACCGATGGCACTCGATATCGGAGGCATACCGGGTCCGTATGACGGCAACGGATTGCCCGGGCCGTGGATCTTCGGTCCGGCCTGCGATCCGACTATCAACTTCGACTGCAAAGAAACCAAGGCCTGGGACCGGATGCGCCGGCAGCAGGCGGCGGCGCAAGGCACCTGCGATCCGTATGTCGACTATAAGTGCCTCGACGCCTATCTGGGCGACAATCCGGCCGAGCGCTTCATCCGCTACTACGAACTTGAATGGAACCATGCCACGGCGCCAACCGATCCGCATGCGCCGGCTAGCGCTCGCCCGGCCAGCGTCTGGCCCGAGGTTCCGCAGCCGTCGCCGCCGATGCCATTTACGGAATGGCCCTATGGCGGCACGCAGAACATCGCCGCGACCATACCGAACGCGGTGGACAGCCCGTTCATGGTGGCGATCGCCAACACCACCTTGGGCAAGGCGATGAATGACGCTCACATCCAATTTTACGGCTGGCTCGACCCTGCCGGCAACATCAGCACCAACACGGTGCGGCCGGCCGGTAACCTGCCGGTGTCCTACGACTATACGCCGAACACCGTCCAGCTCGACCAGGCCGTAGTCTATCTGGAACGAGTGCCGGACGAGGTGCAGAACGATCACTTCGATTGGGGTTTCCGTGTTTCAGGCATCTACGGCGTGGATGGCCGCTACACCACCGCGTTCGGGTATTTCAGCAACCAAGACTTCAAGAACGCGGTCAACATCTTCGACATGCCGATGATCTACCTCGACCTGTACTATCCGGTCATGTCGGGGTTGAATGTCCGCATCGGCCGCTTCATCTCTATTCCGGACATCGAAGCGCAGCTTGCGCCCAACAACTACACCTACGTGCATTCGCTGACCTACACGTGGGACAACTACACCAATAGCGGCATCGAGGCCACGCTGGCGCTGACCAAGAACTGGATCATCCAGATGGGCACCACGATCGGCACCGAGGCGGCGCCGTGGCACTGGGACGCCAAGGTCGGCAACGCCTACACACAGACGCTCAACAACGCTGCCGGTCTCGGGCCGGGCGTCGACCCGCTCTATCCCGGCTCGACAATGCTTAAGGATCCCGGCGCGGTCCCCTCGTTCACCTTGGGCCTGCGCTGGACCAGCAGCGATGGCAAGGACGACCTCAACGTTGTCGCCGATGCGCAGAACGCCGGATTGTGGGGCGACAACAACCTGCAATGGATCGGCCTGACGTACTACCACAAGCTCAACGACTACTGGCATTTCGCCTTCGAGACCTGGAACATCCACGAGAACAACGTGCCGAACCTCAACAATGCGGCGGCCAGCGCGCTGATCGCCAACAACGGCACACCGTTCAGCCCCGAGTTCATGCCGTTCAACGGGGCGAATGCCGCATGGTGCGGGGGTCCAAAGACTTTCGGCCAGACCTCACCAAATGGGACGCCTGGTGTCCCACTAACGTGTAATCCGGACGAGCAGACCTTCCTGCTGTACGTCAACTACTCGCCCGACAAGCTCAACAACTTCTCGCTCCGCACGGAATATTTCAACGATCCGTTCGGACAACGCACCGGAGTGGCGACCGCCTATATGGATGCCGCGTTGAGCTGGCAGCACTGGTTCTCGCCGCAGGTCGAGATCCGCCCGGAGGTCGGCTATTACCGCTCGCTCGACAATCCGGCCTTCAACGGCAATCCCGCAATCGGCCTTGCCGCGAACAGGGATTGGGCGTGGATCGCGGCCAGCGACCTGATCTGGCACTTCTAAGTGCCAATGGAGTGGGCGACGTGGGCGACGCAAGCGGAACAACCTCCTTCGCTTGCGTCGCCGCTCCTGGCCTAGAACGACGCCATACGCATCGACGACCTGCTGAATAAATAACCGCCAACCGTAACAATTGCACAAATTAACGGCAAGTTCGCCTATGAAATGGGTGGCCTTATATGCCGATTATATTTTATCGTGACAAAATCCGTCTCGACTTCCTATACCCAACGAGGCAATAGCGAAAATATCGCCGGGTGGACGTACGGAAGAGGCGAAG
>Ga0187784_10005314_pt1 | contig 10427 bp, 8 predicted proteins | sample 1015_SJ02_MP15_2_FD_132964 | JGI IMG/M metagenome (GOLD analysis project Ga0187784, IMG submission 132964) | Tropical peat soil microbial communities from peatlands in Department of Meta, Colombia - 1015_SJ02_MP15_20_MG | ecosystem: Environmental > Terrestrial > Soil > Wetlands > Peat | place... | reverse complement strand
TTGCCCAGTCGTGGCCGACGCGGCCGCTGACCCTGATCGTGCCGTTTGCGGCCGGCGGCTCGAGCGACGCGATCGGGCGGGTCGTCGCGGACGGATTGAGTGCGCAGCTACCCTACCCGGTCGTGGTCGAAAACGTCACCGGCGCCGGCGGCATGCTGGGCCCGGCGCGCGTCGCGCGGGCCGCGCCCGACGGTTACCAGTTCGTGCTCGGCAACGTCGGAACCTTCGCCCAGAGCCAGTGGCTCTATCAGAAACCGCTCTATAACGCGGCGAAGGATTTCGCTCCGGTGGCGCTGCTCACCGATGAATCCCTGGTGCTGGTCGCGCGCAACGACTTCCCGGCCGACAACCTGCCGCAGTTCATCGCCTACGCCCGGGCGCACCAGGCGAAGCTGCAGTTCGCCTCGGGGGGCGTCGGCGGGTCCAATCACCTCGCCTGCCTGCTGCTCAATGCCTCGATCGGCATCAACGTCGTCCACATCCCGTACCGCAACGTCGTCCAGGGCGTGCAGGACGTGATGGCCGGACGGGTGGACTACGACTGCCTGAGCCTGCCGCTCGCGCTGCCGCAGATCGCGGCCAAGAGCGTCAAGCCGATCGCGATTCTGAGCCGCAACCGCTCCCCCAGCCTGCCCGACCTGCCGTCCGCGCACGAACAAGGGCTGACCGATTTCGACATCCCGAGCTGGTACGCGCTGTTCCTGCCCGCCGCGACGCCCGCGGCGATCGTACAGAAGCTCAACCAGGCGACCGTGGCCATGCTGGAGACGCCGTCCGTGCAACAGCGCCTGCGCCAGCTCGGCGGCGATCCGGTCGCACCGGAGCGCCGGTCGCCGGAGTATTTGGCGAAATTCGTCGCCGCCGAGATCAAGAAATGGGAAGCTCCGGTCAAAGCGAGCGGCGTTAACCTGGATTAGCGGGACGACGCCGACAGGGCTCGACGGCCATGCAAATCACCCCTCTCGATGCGCCGCTCGGCGCCGAAGTCGCCGGCGTCAACTTGGCGGCACCGGTGAAGCGCGCCGACCTCGACGCGATCGAGGCGGCCTGGCGCGAGCGGCTCGTCGTCGTGTTCCACGGGCAGAAGCTCTCGGACCCGCAGCTCATCGCGTTCAGCAAGAACTTCGGCGAGCTCGATCCGCCGGGACCGAACCCCTACGGCGAGCCGTTCAACAGGGCGCACCCGGAACTCAACGTGATCTCCAACGTGGTCGAGAACGGCAAGCCGATCGGCAACCTCGGCGACGGCGAGGCCGTGTGGCATGCCGACATGACCTATGTCGAAATGCCGCCCAAGGCGGCGCTGCTGCATGCGCTCGAAGTGCCGCCCCCGCAGGCGGGCGGCAACACCTACTTCGCCAATATGTTTGCGGCCTACGAGAGCTTGCCGGACGGCCTGAAGAAGGCGGCCGACGGCAAGATCGCCGTGCACGATGCCTCGCGCAACAGCGCCGGCATGTTGCGCAAGGGATACAAGCAAGTCGGCGACGTGCGCGAGACCGTGGGCGCGCACCATCCCCTGGTGCGCACCGATCCCAGGACCGGGCGCAGGGCGCTGTTCCTCGGCCGCCGGCCCAACGCCTATGTGGTGGGGCTGAGCGTGCCCGAAAGTGAGGCGCTGCTCGACGCGCTCTGGGCCCGTGCAACCCAGCCGCGCTTCGCCATGTGCCATCGCTGGCAGATCGGCGACGTCCTGATGTGGAACAATCTCGCCGTGCTGCACCGGCGCGATCCGTTCGACCCCAAGACGCGGCGGGTGATGCATCGCAGCCAGATCAAAGGCGACGAGCGGATCGCGTGATCCGCGATTCGGGCGCCGCTTGAAACCGGTGGAAGCGCGTCGGGGCAAAGATTCGACCTTAACGACGTATCGCGCCCGCGGGTCGCGTAAATTCGCAGATACTTTACGGGATTGACCATGCGGCAGAACCGGACTAATTTCGTTATGGGAGTGGAAGATCCCGAACGTGTAAATCGCAGAGGTGACCTCAATGAGAAACGTCCTTGCAGCTGCTAGAACTATTGCCATTCGTGGATTGGCTGTCGTCGCCGTGGTCGCGGCGTATGCCGTAGGAACCGTCGGCACTCAGGTTGCCACAGCAGTGGGGGTCTCCACTCTGGCGCTGACCACCACCGCCACGCCCGCCAACGCTTGGTGGCGCCGCGGCTGGGGCTGGCGCGGCTATGGCTGGCGCGGCTGGGGCTGGCGTCGTTGGCGCCGCTGGTGACGCGGCTGGTGCTGATAGGCACACTGTAGCCATCTGACCGAAATTCGTTGCCTGAGCGCCATCCGGCGCTCGGGCACGAATCTTTTTGCCCTGATTTTCTCCCGCGCCCCGATCGCGCAGCGAGCCCGCGCAGTTGCGTCGGCAGCCGCTTTCATCATTAAGCAACATCGATGCGCCCGCGCTCGAGGGCAGGTATTGGCCGGCCTGCAGGCGCCGGCTAAAGATGCGCGTATCGAAAAACGGCGGGGGTCCCTGCCGCGAGGGATTCGATGTCCGACAAACACACCTATGTTCTCGGCATAAACGCCTACGATCACGACGTGAGCGCATGCCTGCTGCGCGACGGCGAGATCGCCTATGCGATCGCCAAGGAACGCATCACGCGTCGCAAGCACGCCGCTGGCTTCTTCCAGGAAGCGGTCGACTACGTGCTATCGGCCGAAGGCATCACGCTCGACGACGTCGATCTGGTGGTGCGCAATTCCTACGTGCTGCCGGTCGACGAATTGGAAATCCGGCTGCTCTCGATCGGCGTCCCCGAGGTCACGGACGAAAAAGAACGCCAGCAGACGCGCAACCACCCGCTCCATCTTTCGCGCTCCAACAAGGTCCTGACGATTTCCCATCATCTCGCGCACGCCTACAGCGCGTTTGCCATGTCGCCATTCGAGAAGGGGGCCATCATGGTGGTGGATGGGGTCGGCAACTACAGTTCGGATATCGCCGAACCCGGCCAGCTGACCGAGAATGTCAATCCGCTGGCGCGCGAATCGGAGAGCTACTACGCCTTCGACGGAGCGCGGATCGAGACGCTCAAGAAGGTGTGGCTAGAGCCGACGCGCGGGTTGCTCAGCGACGAGTTCTACTTCATGCCCGGCCTGGGGGCGCTCTACAGCCGGGTGTCGAGCTATATGTTCGCCGATTGGAACAAGTGCGGCGAGGTGATGGGGCTTGCCCCCTACGGCCGCCCGGACGCGTTCAAGCCGCTCCTCTCCATGCAGAACGGCGAATTGAGCGTGCCGGCGTGGGATGCGGATTTCGACAAGCCCTGGTTCGTCGAGCGCGACGCCAGCTGGGAAAAAAGCCCGTCGATGAAGCACTGGGAGGACCTCGCCTGGCGCGTCCAGGACGACACCGAGAAGGTGCTGCTCGCGCGGGCGAAATGGCTGCGCGAGAAGACCGGCGCCAAGAACCTGTGCATGGCGGGCGGCGTCGCGCTCAACTGCGTCGCCAACGGGCGGATCGCGCGCGAGGCCGGATTCGAGAACGTGTGGATTCAGCCGGCGGCGGGCGACGACGGGATTGCGATCGGCTGCGCCTATTACGGGCATGTCGCGGTGCAGAAGCAGCCGCGCAAATACGTGATGGACCACGCCTTCACCGGCGTCACCTACACCGACGAGCGCGTGCGCGCGGATACCGCCAAGCCGATGGTGCGCATCCAGGCGACCAGCCGGCGGAGCGACGACATCTGCGCCGAGACCGCGCAACTCCTCGCCCAAGGCCACGTGATCGGCTGGTTCCAGGGGCGCTCCGAGTTCGGGCCGCGCGCGCTCGGCAACCGCAGCATCATCGCCGATCCGCGCACGCCGCAGATGAAGGACAAGCTCAACAAGCAGGTCAAACACCGGCAGGCGTTCCGGCCGTTCGCCCCGGTGGTTCTCGCCGAGCGGGCGGACGAGATATTCGTCGACCACCGCAACTCGCCCTTCATGCTGCTGGCCGAGGCGGTCCGGCCGGAATGGCGCGACCGCATCCCGGCGGTGGTGCATGTCGACGGGACCGCGCGCGTGCAGACGATCCGCGAGGACCAGAATCCGCAACTCTACCGGCTCCTCAAGGCGTTCGATAGGCTCACCGGCGTGCCGGTGCTGGTCAACACGTCGTTCAACGTGAAGGGCGAGCCGATCGTCGAGACGCCCGCGGACGCGATCCATTGTTTCCTGACCACCGGCATCGACTATCTGATCCTGCACGACGTGGTGATGAAGAAGAAGCCGACCTACCGGGTGGTCCAGCCCGTGGCTTCCGCGCTTTCCGAGGTGAGTGAACTCGTGCGCGCCACCCTGAGCATGGAGATACGGTGATCTTGTAGCCCGCATGAAGCGACCCACCTTCGCTCGTCCGCGAGCTACGGCGGGTTTGAGTCCGCCGAAGCGCGGAGCGCGAAGGCGGAAGCGGAATGCGGGATTCCCGGATTACGCCCGCCTTCGCGGGCGTCCATCCGGGCTACGGTCCGGATCATGACCAAGCGCGTCATCGCCGAGAGCTGCGCCGCCGCGATCATCGACGTGCAGGATTTCTTTCTTGCCCAGCTCGGCGGCGAGGACGTGCGCGCAGGCATGGAGCAGAACATCGCCAACTTGGCGCGCCTGCTCGCTTATTTCCGCATCCCGATCGTGGCGACGCTCGAGCGTCCCGTCGAAAGCAAGGGCGCGCTCCCGCAGGCCCTCATGCGGCAACTTGCCGACGCCAAGCTGTTCGAGAAGGACTTCTTCGATCTCACCAAGGAGAAGGAGATCCGCGATCACCTCGCGCGGCTTGAGAAGAAGCAGATCGTCGTCGCCGGCTGCGAGACCGACGTGTGCGTGCTGCAATCCTGCCTCGGCCTCATCGACCTCGGCTACGAGGTGTTCGTGGCGGAAGACCTCGTGTTTTCATCCGCGCCCAACGTGGACGCGGCGCTCGCGCGCATGCAGGCGGCAGGCGCCGTCTTTCTGACCTACAAGACGCTTTATTACGAACTCATCCAGGCGGTCGACGGGGGCGCCCACGCCGACGCGACGGCGGCGGCCTTCGGCCCGTTCCCCGACGACCTGCCGGATCAGGCAGTGTGATCGACCGGCCTGGTTTTGTCAGCTCTTCGATCCGGCCGCGCGCGCCACGGCGGACCAGCGGGCGGTCTCGCTGTGGATGAAGGCCGCGAACTGATCCGGCCCGGCGTCGAGCGGCTCGTAACCCTGCTTGCGCAACGTTTCGACCGCCGCCGGCGCGTGCATCGCCTGGTGCGCCGCGTCGGCGAGCTTGTCGAGAATCGGGCGCGGCGTGCGTGCCGGCGCGAGCAGGCCGAGCCACAGGCTGGTGTCGAAGTCGGCCATGCCCGCTTCCGCCATGGTCGGCACGTCGGGCAGCGCCGCCGGGCGCTTGTCGGCCGCGGTCGCGAGCGCCGTCAGCTTGCCGGACGCGACCTGCCCGATGATGCCGGAGGCCGGCGCAAACATCATGGTGATGCGGCCGGCGACCACATCCATGACGCCCTGCGGGCTTCCCGGGTAGGGCACGTGCACCAGGTCGAGCCCGGCGCGCTGGGCAAACATCACGCCGCACAGATGCGGCAGGCTGCCGGCGCCGACCGAGGCGTAGAGCACCTCGCCCGGCTTCGATTTCGCCAGCGCAATGAGGTCGGCAAGGCTGTGCACGTTGGTTGCGGGATTGACCACGAGCACGATGGCGAGGTTGGCAAGCAGCGCGACCGCCGCGAAGTCCTTGCTCATGTCGAAGGTTGGCGCCGGGTTGGCAAGTTCGTTGGTGAGCGTGGAGAGCGCCGGGACGAACAGGGTGTAGCCGTCGGGGGCGGCGCGCGCGACGTATTGGCCGGCGATGCTCGAGCCCGCGCCCGGCTTGTTCTCGGGGACGAATTGCTGGCCGAGGATCGGCGCCGCGTATTCGGCGAAGATGCGCCCGCAGATGTCCGAGGCCGCTCCCGGGGTGAAGCCGATGATCAGGCGGATCGGGCGCGAGGGATAGGCCGCTTGCGCGAACGCGCGCGGCGCGAGCAGCGCCGTGAGGCCGAGCAAAGAGACCGCGCGCCGGTCGAGATGGGGCATGGCCGTCCTCCGCACTTCGTAGGGCGTAATAACCTTGCTCCCGCGAAAGCGGGAGGAAGCGTATTGCGCCGTTTCTGGCGATCCGTCGAGGACTATGCTCGACGCGGAGCGCCCTACCGGATTGCACCGATGCCGGGCCGCGCGATGATATCACCTGCGCCTCGATGGTGATATGAAACGGCTGCCCCCATGACCGACGACCGCCGGATTTCCCAGCATTACAGCAGCGGCAAGCTGCTGGAGCGATTGCGCGCCGCGCTCGCCGGCGACGATCCCGACCGTCCGACCGTCGAGCAGCTGGCGCCGTTCGATCATTTCCACGGCCGCGGCCTGGAAGCGACGGAACAGGCGGCGAATTTGGTTTCGCCGACGCCGGCCGATCACGTTCTCGACGTCGGCAGCGGCATCGGCGGACCGGCGCGCTACTTCGCCCGGCGGTTCGGCTGCCGCGTCACCGGCGTCGACCTCACGGACGAGTTTTGCGACGTCGCGCGCCTCCTTACCCGCGCCGTCGGCCTCAACGACCGGGTCGCGTTCGAACAGGACAACGCGCTCGCGATGTCGTTTGCCGACGCGAGCTTCGATGGCGCCTATTCGATGAACGTGTCGATGAACATCGCCGACAAGGCGGGCCTCTATCGCGAGATCCGCCGCGTGCTCAAGCCCGGCGCCTGGTTCGTGCTTGCCGAGGTCGCGCAAGGTCCCGCCGGCGCGCCGACCTATCCGACGCCATGGGCGAAAACGGCGGAGACGAGCTTCCTTTCGACGCCCGAGGACACCCATCAGGCGCTCGCGAACGCGGGGTTCTCCATCGTGCGCTCGCGCGATACCGTAGCGGACGTCGCCGCGTACACCGCGCGGGCGCGCGCGATGATCGCGCGGGGGGAGAAGCCGCCGTTTCACGCGGTCTATTTGATCCATGGCGACCTCGCGCGCGAAATGGCCGCCAACGGCGCGCGCGACCTCGCCGCCGGCAAGATCATCCCGATCGAGATTTTGTGTAGGGCGTCGTAGGGTGGGCTAAGCGGCGCCCTTCGCGCCGCGTGCCCACCGTGACGATGGACGGTGGGCACGCGCCTTCGGCGCTTAGCCCACCCTACGGAATTATTTGCCCTACGCGCGGATCCATGTTTCCGAGAATGCGAGCATCGCGGTCGAGATGCGCTGGCCGGCGATCTCGCGCGGCACCGGCTTGCCGGGGAGCACGCGCCCGTTCACGCTGACGCGCGCGTCCGCGCAGCCGACGAACAGGCTCGGCATGTGGTGTCGCCCGGTGGCGGATTTGTCCGGCGGCAGCGCGAAGCAGAACGGCTTGCCCAGCCCGGTCCATTCGAGCTTCACGGTCAGGTCGCCCGCGCGCACGGTCTCGCTGTAGCTCGTCGCCGGATCGCCGCCCGTCTCGACACTGTCGAGTTTGCGATACGAAAGCCCCGCGAGGCCGGGCACGCCCTTCCAGGCGCCGAAATTGGCGACGAACTCGGTCACCAGGTAGCGCGCCATCGGCTCGTTGTCGGTGAGGCACAGGTTGGCGCGCTCGGCCGGCGGCGCGCGGTCCTGGGGCGACTGGAGCAGCACGAGCGCATGCCCGCGGCCGTGCGGCGAGAGCACGACCCGGAAGAAGCTCGCCAGGGTGACGAACGGCCCATCAGGCGTTTCCTTGAGCGAGATGCCGGGGTTCTCGCCCGACCAATCCACGGTGCCGGAAAAGACGATCGGTTCGGCCATGGTGTTTCCTCCTCCTCGTCATGCTCGGCCTTGTGCCGGGCATCCACGGTTTTACGTGCATATCAAATAAAAGACGTGGATGGGCGGGGCAACCCCGGCCGTGACCTGGATGGGTTGATCCCTACGGCGTTTCTAAGTACAGGTCCGTAATGATCGTCGACTGCCACGCCCACGTGTTCGAGAATTGGCATGGCGCCTGCGGGCATCCCTCCGTCGAAATTCACCTCAAATACCTCCAGAAGAACGTGACGCGGCCCGCCGCCAAGACGTTTCGTCTGCGCGACGGCAAGCCGGCGAGCCCGGCGATGCTGTTCCAGGCCGACGACAACACCTGGGCCGGGCTTGCGGACGTTGAGTTTCGCGTCGGCCCGTTCGGCCGGCTCGAGTTCACCCGCGACGGCGAGGACTATGCGGTCCAATACATGCCGGTCGGCATGCAGGCGATCGAATCGCCGCCCGCCTTCATGCTGGCGCAGATGGCCTACGCGGGCGTCGATCATTGCGTCCTGCAGGCGGGCGGCGGCTACGGCGCCATGAACGACTTCAACGCGGCGGCGCAGAAGAAATATCCGGACAAATTCACCGGACTCCTGCAGGTCGACGAGGCGATCGCCGATCGTGCCGAGGTGCTCGCCGAGCTTGACCGCGCACACCGCGTGCTCGGCCTCAAGGGCGTCTATTATTCGCACGACTTCTCGCGCCACGGCTACGCGCGCAACCTCGACCATGCGGCGTTCGCGCCGTTCTGGGAAAAAATCGCGGGCTTCGGACTGCCGGCGTTCGTCGAACTCTCCGCGACGCCGCACTACGACCGCGCGAGCTACATTGCGAACCTCCTCGCGCTCGACCGGGTGATGCGGCGCCACCGCGCGCTGCGCTTCGTGCTGGTGATGGGCCCGCCGGTCGCGCATTTCGCCCACGACGGCCGCTGGGAGTTTCCGTCCGAGGTGCTCGCCGCCTATCGGCGCGACAATCTGCTGATCGAGATCATGTTTCCGATCACCTGGGGCGGCAGCTGGGATTACCCGTATCCGCAGGCGCAGGCGCTGATCCGCCACATGCGCGAGCTGTTCGGCGCGGGCAAACTCGTGTGGGGATCGGACATGCCCAACGTCGAGCGCTTCTGCACCTACCGCCAGTGCCTCGACTACGTGCGCCGCTACTGTACCTTCTTCAGTGCCGCCGAAATGGACGCGGTGCTCGGCGGCACCATGGCGGAGCTGTTCGGACTGAAAGAAAGGTGTCACGCGTGACCGACGACTTCGATCCGATCGCCTTCGAGCTGTTCAAGAACGCGATCTTCTCGATCGCCGACGAGATGGCGCTGACGATCTTCCGCACCACCTATTCCGGCGTGCTCAAGGACAACATGGATTATTCGACTGCGCTCGCCGACGCGGACGGCAAGCTCGTCGCGCAAGGCCTCACGTTGCCCGGGCATCTCGGCTCGGTGCCGACCGCGATGGCCTCGATCATGCGCCACTTCGGCAACGACATCGCGCTCGGCGACGTGTTCATCATGAACGACCCGTTCGACGGCGGCATGCACCTGCCGGATATTTTCATCTTCAAGCCGCTTTATCACGAAGGCGAGCGGCTCGCCTTCGCCTGCACGGTGTGCCACCACACCGACGTGGGCGGCCGCGTCGCCGGCTCGAACGCGTCGGACTCTACCGAAATTTACGCCGAGGGCCTGCGCATCGCGCCGATGAAGCTCTACGAGGCCGGCAAGCTCAACCAGACCATCATGACGTTCATCGAGCGGAACGTGCGCGTGCCGGTGCAGGTGTCCGGCGATTTGCGCGCCCAGCTCGCCGCCTGCCACATCGCCGAGAAGCAATTCACCGAGGTCGTGGCGCGGCACGGCGCCGCCCGCACCAAGGCGATGCTCGCGGAAATCCTCGATTATGCCGAGCGCCTGACGCGCGCGGCGCTCAAGGATCTCCCGGACGGCGTCTGGAGCTTCGAGGATTTCATCGACGACGACGGCATCGAGTACGGCAAGCCGATCCGCCTCTTCGTCACCATCAAAAAGAACGGCGGCGCCATGACGGTCGACTGGACCGGCACTTCGCCGCAGGTGAAAGGCGCGATCAACAACACGCTGTCCTACACCAAGGCGGCGTCCTACTGCGCGGTGCGCTCGGTGCTGCCGCTCGGCATTCCCAACAACGAGGGCGTGTTCCGCGCGATCGAGGTGATCTGCCCGCCCGGCACCATCGGCAACGGCGTGCTGCCGGCGGCGTGCGCGGCGCGCGGGCTCACCGGCTTCCGCATGGTCGACACCATGTTCGGCGCGCTCGCCATGATGCTGCCCGGCAAGGTCAAGGCGGCGGGCGACGGCGGCAACACCGGCATCTCGATCGGCGGCTACGACGACGCGCGCCACCCGTTCATCTTCGTCGACTTCTACTGCGGCGTCTGGGGCGCGCGGCCGTGGGCCGACGGCCTCGACGGCAACTCGCACATGATGGCCAACATGGCGGCGCAATCGGTCGAGGTGATCGAGGCGGAAACCCCGGTCCAGCTCCTCGCCTACGAGTTCGTGCCCGACCGCGCCGGCGCCGGCAAATTCCGCGGCGGCGTGCCGTTCCGGCGCGACTATCGCTTCCGCGAGCACGAGGCGGTGCTGCAAGTGCGCTCGGAC
>Ga0187784_10005313_pt1 | contig 10427 bp, 14 predicted proteins | sample 1015_SJ02_MP15_2_FD_132964 | JGI IMG/M metagenome (GOLD analysis project Ga0187784, IMG submission 132964) | Tropical peat soil microbial communities from peatlands in Department of Meta, Colombia - 1015_SJ02_MP15_20_MG | ecosystem: Environmental > Terrestrial > Soil > Wetlands > Peat | place... | reverse complement strand
TATGTTGGTAATTCAGATGTGACAAACGCAATTTTTGCTTATACTTTACAAGGTGGTCAAAGTCGCTATTATCCACCTAAAAGTTTAGGCGCACAGCTTTATTACACTTCTACGATGTATATTTTAGGTTCTGCTGGCTTGATTCTTCATGTTGAAGGGAGTAACTAATGAAAAAATTACTGCCTTTAGTGCTATTACTTTGCATTGGTCTCATTTTCGTGTTGAAGGAATCGACTCGCGCGCAACTTAATGAAGAACCTAGGATTCCACCATTTGTTTCAACAACTGATCTCTATGGTCCTTGCGCGCCTAATGGTCTGATTGGCATAAATACTACGAATGGTAATAATTTTATTTGTAACAACACTTGGTCTTTGTTTAATAACAATCTAGTTGGTGGTATCATTGGTTTAGTAGACACTTACATTACAGGGGATACTACGGGTAATGCACCGTGGTTTTATAATTCGTCTTCCTCGTACTATCATTCCATCAGTCCATTTAGTTATTATTTAACTAATCTGACGGCTGTGGTGAACAGTCTCCCTAGCTCGCCTGTTATAAACTCAACGATGATTGCTGTAGCGAAAAGCGTATATACCGGAACCCCGGTTTATGGACCTAATTTCTTAATCCCACCGGGTAATATAAGTGCTGGCATAGCCTTTCAGGCTCCACATACAATCTTATCAAACCTTATAGAACAGTATCACCCCAATTGGATATACATAGCTGCCCCCCCTGGTGGGTCTGCATATTATAATATTAGTTCAGTAACCGCACAGATTTCTGGTACTACTTCTGCTATCTTAGGTAATTATCTGGGTGTAACCGTGACAACTGGTTCTACTGTTTGCACCAGTTTTTCAACCTTAGTAAATGCACTAAATCTTTGTGATGCTGCATCTCATGCGAGTAATGAGAAATTAGTTTCGGTACCTATTCCATATACCAATGGCGGAACAATCAGAAACCTTGTCACTTATATGGAAACTAATAATGGAACTGGTGCTGGAGACACTTTGTCGTTTACTTTAGACAAGGCTCTTGCAGCAAATTTAACTTCGTTCTCTCCGACAAATATAAGTTTTACGGTTCCAACAGGGTCATCGTATGCTCCTAGTTATGGTGATGTCAGTGATACTGCTTCTGTTGCTCAAGGTGATGTAATCACGGTTAAGTTAGTTAATGGAAACTCTGGTGCTGCGAGTGGTCGTGTAGGGTCTTTACAGGCTGAATTAGTACCGACTGGTTATGCTGTATCTCCTTTCGTTTTTAGTTTTTATAATGTCGCTCTACCTGCTGGTAGTGCTATCTATAGTTCTGCCTTTGCTTCCTATCAGAATACTAATTATACTGATCTTGCTGCGGGAATGCCTAGTCCAATTGTTGCTGTCAATCTTGTTTGCTATGTTACTACAGCACCTACGGGTCAAAATGCTGTAATGACACTTTATAAAAATGGTAGCCCAACTAACATTTCCGTAACAATCCCAACGGGAATGTCAGTCCCAGGAGAAGTTACCGATTATTACGCGAGCACGGCACATTCTGTTAATTTTAATGCATTAGATACGTTCGCCTTATACTATTCTCAAGCAAGTAGTGGTTCACCTACAGCACCAGTACTTTCTGCATGTTCTCTTGAAGGGGCTTCACAAGCGGAGTAAATATTATGAAAAAGTTTCTATTGACTTCATCAGTTTATGCAGATATTTTAGCCGCATCTGGACTTAGGTTTTATCCTCCTACGACGAGAGGAACTCAATGGTATTATGCTAGTACAATTTATGTACTAGGTGCTAATACATACAAATTGCATGTTGAGGCGGAAATATGAGCATAATCCATCCAAGTTCTAAAGACATGAAGTTTTATTACAAACATTCTAAAAGTAGAACCTTACATTTTTGGACATATAAATTACCTGTTTGGTTGTCCGCTTTAGTGATTTCTTTCTTCCTTATTGTTCCATTGACCGCACAACTTTCACAATCAGGTGGTGGTGGGTCAAATGCTTCTGTTGGAACAACTGGTGCTACTGCACCTACTTCTGCAACATTGATGGGTGCATCGTATAATAGTACCTTACCTACACTATCATCTGGCCAAATGGGTTCAGAACAACTTGATTCTAGCGCGCGACAGATTATTGTCGGTGCTGGTGCGGCAGGTACTCCTGCTGGTGGTGTTTTTTCTATTCAAGGTGTTACTAGTGGAACGGCAATTCCTGTTAGTGGCACAGTGAGTGTAGGTATTAATGCTGGTACAAACTTAATTGGTTATACTAGAGCGCAAAATGGTTGTAGTACAACTGTTTATGAATCTGGTATGGCTTATCTTCCTACGACTTCAACCGCTGTGACTGCTACAAGTACTTGCGTTACTTTACTTGCATTGACAAATGGTGGTGCAACTTCACAGACAATCACTGTTACGGATGGTTCAACTAATTGTAATTCTGCCGCTTGTCCGGTATTATCAAGTTTTGTACTTCCAGCTAATTCAAACGTACTATTGTCCCTTTATGGTATGAAATTCACCACCGGACTTAAATGGCAAACTACGACTGCTAATCAAGTCATGGGTGATGTAATAGGCAATCAATGAAACGAGTACATTACTTAGGCGCGCTCTTAGTGATGGTTTCTTTGTTTGCCTTTTTACAGGCACAGAACGTTTCATCTCCGATGCCTGTTTTGCCTGCTACAAGTTCATCGAGTTTAACAGTTGTATCTCAAAAATCTATTACAGCAAACACAGCACAAAGTATAGATGCTTCTCCTGGTAATGTTTATGGTTGGTCACTTTACAATGCGAATACTTCCGTGTGTTATTTGCAGTTTTATAACACATCTGGAACACCAACTTGCGGTACAAGTGTGATATGGAATTTTCCTATTCCAGCATCAAGTACAAGTACGATAGTTCCACCCTACGCTTTATATAATCATTCTACTGGAATAGGTTTTTGTGCTGGTACAACTGCAACTGGTTCGACAGCGTGTACTACAGCGTTAAGTGGTACTGTGTTATATAAGTGAAGGAAGGTTAAACATGAAAAAGTTCTTGTTACTTTCTTGCTTTATTATTGCAACTTGTCTGGCCTTACCGCCATTGAATGTTGCTTTGCTTGATTCTGAGAAATTAAATTCCATTTCCCAGAGTATTATACATAACACTGTCAGAATCATCGCGCGCCATGCTAATGGTCAAATATTTTATGACCAAACAAATTACAATCTAAGAACTTATGCGGGAATTAATTGGCAATATAATCAAATGGCAGGAACTACCGCTGCTGTTTGTACTTATATAGCACTAAGTAATACCGCAATAACTCCTGCTGTTACAGACACCACTCTAAGTGGTGAGATAACATCATCTTATGGATTACAACGAGTATTAGGTACTGCTACACACACTTCCAATGCTACAAGTTACACTATATCAAACCAATTTACAAATACTGCTAGTGGCACACAATCAGCACAAGCAATAGCTTTATTCAATAATACTTATGCTAATGGTGGAACATTGTGTTTTGAGAACGTTTTTACTCAAGTTACATTGAATCCGAATGATACTCTAACACCAACATGGACAGTAAACTTTTAGTTAGATGGCTGTTATTAATATTACTGTGCGCGAGTTCCGCGAGCGCACAAACAATTTATTGGTCTGGCGGAGAGGATATTGATTTTCCTAACGGACCTAATTCTGCTTGTAGTATGACTAATAGTGGCTATTCCACTAATCGTCCTGGTTATGGTCGTGGTGTTGTTAATGCTTGTTCTGCTGGATATGTTAGGTCACTTTCATTTACTGCTCAAACGTCTGTTTGGATACATGCTCAAAGTACTGGTGATAGTGACCAAGCATTAGGTTTGGGAAAATCTGGAACTGGTTATTCCGTATTATTTGCTGTTGATCTTAACGGCGTAGCATATTTAGGAACATGGGATGGTACAACTTGGACTACTTTAGAACAAACTGCCAGTGGTACTATTCCTAGTGGGGGAGCTACAACTCAACTTGATATGCAAATATCAAGTTATGGGGCTTCCTGCGTACTTAATCTGTATATGAATGCTGCAAGTTCTCCACTTTTGACTTACTCTGGAAATTGCACAGTTGGAGGAAATACATCATTAGATACGGTTTTTTTACGTTATACGGGTGGTGGTTATTACGCTGAAGGTTATAGTGAAATTATTGTTGCGAGTTCTGACACCAGAGCTTTATCTCTGGTGACACTTGCTCCAAATGCAAATGGTACAACTCAATCTTGGGCAACACCTGCTTACACAAATATTAATCCGATTTCTATTAATGATAGCAATTTTACCAGTGATAATAATAATGGTGATGTTACACAATACAAGATGAATTGTTTGCCGTCTGGTACATTCTCAATTAAGGATGTAAGAATTGTCACTCGTGGTACCGAAGTTTCTGGTGGCTTGACACATATTAATTCTGGTTTCTATAATGGAAGTTCCGATCAATTGGGAACTGCTGCGGCGCAAACAACGTCATTTTTTCCTTTTATAAATGATTTTACGACAAATCCATTTACATCAAGTGGTTGGCAACAAAGTGATATAGGATGTTCAAGTTCTTCAACAACTTTACAGCTTGAGTTAAAAAGTGGTACGTAAACTTCTTTTATTATTACTCTTGATACCATGCGCGTCACGCGCGCAAAATGCAGTACAATCTGGTGTAGGTGCTATAAGTCTTAAGTTTGGTGTGCCATCAGGAACATTGTTAGTATTTTCTTGTAAGACTGAAGGGAGTATTAGCTCATTAACTGTTACTGATAATGCTACTGGAGCTAATTTCACAGAGGCTTTAATAGATTCCGGTCATAACAATAATGTTGCTGTATATTATGGTGTGACCACTATTGCTGGTATTTCTAATGTTTCAGCAACAGGTTGTCCAAATAGTTATACATGGTTTGGTTTGTCAGCATTTAAGACGACGGGCACTGTTTCAGTTGAAGAAACCAACTCTTGTTATAATAGTAGCAGTCCAAGTACCTGCTCGATAACAACAACCAATGCTACTATAGTTTTTTCTGCTCAAGGTGCCTATACCAGTAGTGATGTTTTAAGTACTAATTCCCCTACAATTATGTTAGCCTGGGGAAATGGTTCTGATGCCTTTGCAACTGGTTATCAACCAGCTTCGTCTGGAAGTAATACTGCTTCTTATACTATTAGCGGTAGTACTGGTAATGATCCTTTAGAGCTTGTAGCATTCAAAAATGTTTCTACATTACCACCATCAGGTTTTCAAGGTGTTGTTCAATCAGGTGTGGGTGCAATATCTACTACATATTCAGTTAGCTTAGGAATGTTATTAATTTACTCTTGTAAGAGTGAATCTAATATTAGTTCATTAAGTCTTACTGATAGCACTACTGGTACTAATTTTTCCTCGGCTCTGGTAGATTCCGGTCATAGTAATAATGTCGCTATATCTTATGGTACAACTACAATTGCCGGTTATTCTAATATAACTGTTTCTGGTTGCCCTAATAATTATACATGGGTTGGACTAGCTTCCTTCACTGAGACTGGAACAATTTCAGTTGAAGAAACTAATTCTTGCTATAATGGCAGTAGTCCTAGCACTTGTAATATTACTACTACGAATGCTACTATGATATTTTCGGCCCAAGCTGGCTATTCTAATACTAATACTTTTACTGCAAATTACCCTACAGTTTTGATGGCTCAAGGCAATGGTAGTGACGCTTTTACTATTGGGTATCAATATGCTACTGCTGGAAGTAATACAGTCTCGTATACTATTAACGGGGGTACTGGCAATGCTCCTTTAGAATTAGTGGCATTCATAAACGTTTCTATGCCAGCGCTTCCAGGAGTTTCTGTAAGTAAGGCAAATATTTATGCTGTTGTTGGCCCGAGTCAACTTTCAGTTTCAAAAGCTAATGTTTATGTTGTGCTTTCAACATCGACGAATCATCCAGTTAGTTTAACTGATACTTTATCTTTTTCAGATTCCGTGTTGGTGCATAATAATATTTCCAGAAGTATCGTAGAAACACTTTCACCATCTGATGTAATGGGATTTTTAGGCCCAGTGAAATTCAATATTAATGAAAATTTACAGTCGTCACAAGCATTATTTATAGCTGTAAATGGGCAACTCCAGAACATTAAGGATATTTATGTCTCCGACACGTTGAGCACTAGCGATATAATAACTACGCGCGCGGCACATTACCCAATCCTGACTGAAAACTTAGTTACATCAGCAAATGTTAGCTTCGCCGGAACTAAACACTATTTTGAAAGTATTCTAGAGAATTTAAGATTTAGTGATTCGGTTTCAACATCAATTTATGTTGCCGCTTTTACAACTGTCAGTGGAACTCTGAGTTCCCCTGATGGAACTTACGTTGGAAGTTTTGTTAGACTTGAATTAAAGAATTATGGTGCTAACGCCCCATATTTTATAATTGGAACTTCTAAAGGAATAATTGATCCTTCAGCGAAGGAATTTCACGCTAATAAGAATGGTAGTGTTAGTTTTCAAATCATTGGAAACAATTCGATTACTCCAACTGGAACATATTACACTATTACATTTTTTGCTCATATGAATCGGTATTATAGTTGTAATACATATATAAATGGAACTTCTGTTAGTCTTAACAATTTGACATGCTTTTAACTAAAAGAGAAGAAGAGGTTGTGAGAACATTTTCCGAGACTTTGGTTGATAATAAATCTATAGGTGAAATCTTGCATGTATCTGAACAGACTGTTAAAAACCATCTTAGTAGTGCTTACAGAAAGATTGGTGTGTCTAATAGAACTCAATTAGTTCAATGGTATTATAAAAAACAAATGAAGGAGAGAACATGAGGAAATTAGCTTTAGTTGTTTTGATTGCTTTATGTAGTTTGTGTTTTATGAATTTCACTTGCTCAAATGCTCAAAAGAAAGCCGCTCAAGCTGCTGATGTTTTCGCTAACGGAATCACTTCAATTCACACAGCGGTTGATGCAGCTTATAAAGCTGGCAAAATATCGAAAGATGATTACACAGCATTTTTGCAGGCACTAGCCGAAGCAGATAAAGACGGCTTACAGTTGAATAGTATAATCGCTGGAATTGGTGCTGGAACAACTACTTCTGCGCAGATCAATACTATTGTTCAAAGTATTGAAACTGCCTTAGCAAACGGTACAGCACATATTAAAGATCCTGCAACTCTGGCGGAAGTTCAAACAGCTATCACTGGTATTAATACAACTTTAACTACGATTGAAACGATTTATGCTACAGGAGGTAAATAATGGCGACTGCCAACTTAACTGGCGTTTTGAATAACATTAATTTAGTCCTAGGAATTTTGAACGCTGAAGTTCCTAATGTTGTAAAAGCCATTGAATTACTTACAGACTCGCAAACTACCATTCAACAGCTTTTAGCTGATGCGAGTGCTACGGAACAAGCGGATTTGACTTCAATTCAAGGTGAACAAGGTTAATAATGGCTTTTACACCATGTGCCTTTTCAGTAACTCTTAAAGACATCTCTGATGCCTCAATGATGAAAGATGTTTTTGTGAGGTTTGAACTGAAGAACTATGGGAACAATGTGCCTACTGTTCCTGGCGATTTTGTTACCGTTCCATCAACGAAAGATTATTTTCCTGATGTGAACGGTAACATTAATGCCAATATTGTGGGTAATGATGTAATATCTCCATCTGGAACTTATTATACTATTTCGTTTTGGGCACATGGAGAATGCTATTATAAGTGTGATACTACAATAACTGGTTCAAGTGTTAACCTTGATAATATTAATTGTGGTGGGACTTATCCCCCACAACAGAATTGTGAATGCAAGTTTTATCTAGCTTTCTATGCACCTGGTTGTTATATCTCAGATCAGGTTGTATTGAGTATACAATTGCCAACGGGAGTAATACTACCAGTTAATGCTGTTGGTAGCTCTGCTAATGATGTTATCAATGCTTCAGCAAGTGCTGTTTTTAGTATTACTAAAAATGGAACCCAAATAGGAACATTAACGTTCGTTCTAGGTAGTGCCACTGGAACGTTTGCAATAGCTTCACCTGTAACATTTAATGTTGGAGATATTTTACAAATTGTGGCTCCAGCATCACCAGATGCAACACTTGCAGGAACTTCAGTCAGTTTTGTTTTTAATCAGGTAACATGACCTTAAGAGAAGGTTTGAGTGATGCAATCAAAGAAAGAAAGTTAGGCACGGCGCTTAAAGAACTTACTAGCGCCGTGGGAATTAAACCTTGTGGTGGTTGTAAAAAAAGAGCTAAATTTCTTGATGAATGGTCGCAACGGATATTGGCTAGGAGAAATGTTATCAATCAGAAGATAGATTAATGTCTTACGAAACTACACTTTCTTTCATTTGTTCAAGTGGTGCTGCTGCTGCTATTCCTCCTGCCGCTGGTGGTGACGGTTATTCTTGCAATGGTGCTATGGGTACAATCTATCAAAGTTTGTATGGTCCAGAAGTTGCATGGGTTTATGATTTTGGTGTTGGTGCAGTAATATACTTTACGATGCCAACTTGCTCTTGGCCACCATTGAATGAAGGTGTAATAAGTAGCTTAGCTGTACAACCCTATGGAAATTTTGTCACTCAGTATGGTGTCTTAAAGGCTAGTGTTTCATTCGATGGTGGTAATACTTGGCATAGCGTTGGTACACAAGGACCACCCTACAATGGTGCTATTGATTTTTCATCGTATGGTATAACTCTTGCAGAGTTGTCAGATATTGTTGTTGCACTTTATATTGGTGAAACTGGTGAAGGACCGTCTGGTTGTGGACCTAATTGTTCTGGTAGTCCTTTTCCTCTTTATGGTTGTGTATGTCCACCAGATACTTTTACTGGTGGGGTTCAACTTGTTTTGACAAGTAGTTCTCCACTGGAATTTTCTATAGAACCAACGATAGTTATTACTGAAGAATGTTGCTGTACTTGTGCATGAATATTGTAATGCCAGAAACGATAATAAGTGGGTTAGTGCTGGTACTATATGAAGTTCATTTTAGTAAGCAAATATGGTGATGGCTGTCATCTTCTCTGGCAGATCAAGTGTGAAGGTAATGAAGTAGAACTTTATATGACCAGAAAGGGTGCTAATAATTGGGAAGGAATACTGCCTAAAGCGGAGTCCTTACCACTTGAAAAGGATGCTGTTTATATTTTTGATACTTCTGGAAACAGTAAAATTGCTGAAAGTTTATTGAGGCGCAATTATTCAGTAGTATGTTCATCTAAAATGGCGGATGACTTAGAATTCGATAGAGAATATGGCTTGGAAATAATGAAGGAGATAGGAATACAAATTCCAGAGTCTCACAAATTCAAAACTTGTGAGGAAGCTGCCAATTTTCTTCGTGGTAAGAAAGAACGTTATGTTTTCAAACCTTCAGGAGAAGGTTTACCGTGTTATCTAAGTCATGTTCCAGAAGAAGGTGAAGATGTCTCGTACTACGTCGAATACATCAGTAAAACCCATAGTAAAGAAATTGAATCAGTTGAAGTACAACGGTTTATTGAGGGAGTTGCAATCTCTACAGAAGGGTGGTTTAATGGTTTTCACTTCATTAGACCATTTAATCATACAATTGAAAAGAAAAAATTTCTTAACGATGACCTCGGGCCAGCAACAGGTTGTGCTGGAAATGTTGTCTGGACTTGTGATGAAGATGAAATTGTTCATCAATTGAGAAAATTAGAACCATTTCTTCAAGGGAAATATATTGGCCCTATTGATATTAATATGATTGTAAATGAGGAAGGATGTTATGGACTCGAATGGACTCCACGATTCGGATATGATGCACTTCCTGCTTTACTACCACTCTTTACTGATGATGTTGGGAAGTTCCTCTCAGATATTGTCAGGAATCAGTTTGAAGGGGAAATGCCGCTATCTGGAGATTATTCAGCCGCCCTCAGAGTAAGTGTTCCTCCTTATCCAGAAGATTTAGAATGTATGCCTTATAACATGAAAGAAAGTGAAATTCCTGGTGGGCTTCCTATTAACGATGTTGATGAAGAAAGTGATTCTTACTACTTCTATGAAATAATGATGCAAGAAGATAGATTGGTTCATTGTGATGGTTTTGGTGTAATTCTTTGTGCTTTAGCACAAGGAAATGGTTGTAAAGAGGCAATGTCGCGCGCGTTTGATGTGGCTGAAAGTCTTAGTATCCCAAATAAAAGTTATAGGACAGACCTAGATAAAGTAATTTCAAATGAATATGAAGAGGTAATGTCATGCCTGACGTTGAAAACGTAGAAATTGTTGAACAAGATTTTACTCAAGAAGTACCTGGTTCTACAACTAAAGCTGGTGAAGAGGAGGATCTTAAACTTTTT
>Ga0187784_10005312_pt1 | contig 10428 bp, 13 predicted proteins | sample 1015_SJ02_MP15_2_FD_132964 | JGI IMG/M metagenome (GOLD analysis project Ga0187784, IMG submission 132964) | Tropical peat soil microbial communities from peatlands in Department of Meta, Colombia - 1015_SJ02_MP15_20_MG | ecosystem: Environmental > Terrestrial > Soil > Wetlands > Peat | place... | reverse complement strand
GGCAGCTATAGACAGGATGTTTATCGCATGAAAACCCTCTTAGGCTGGCTCGGTAATAGGGCGGCTGACTCCATCACCCCGCAGGACATCGAACGGTGGTTGATGGTGCAAGCGGAGGAGCATGGTTGGAAGCCTGCGACCGTAAACAGATTCAAGGCGCTACTGTCTCTTACATTCCGCTTGGGAATGGAGAATGGCAAGATCACCTCTAATCCTGCTCGCCTTGTTCACCGTCGGCGTGAGGACAATGCTCGCATCCGTTTCCTATCTGCCGAAGAAGAGCAGCGTCTGCGTGCAATAGTAGAGGCGGATTTCCCGGAACACGTCGCGGAATTGGACGTCGCCCTGAACACGGGGATGAGGTGCAGCGAGCAGTATCGGCTGACTTGGGACTGCGTGGACTTCGAACGGCGCATCTTAACTATCCGGCGCAGTAAGAATGGAGAGATGCGGCATATTCCGATGAATAGGGCTGTCAGGGCCAGTCTACAATCGTTGTTCTTGCGTTCCACTGGATCTGGACCAGTGTTCATGAGTCAGCGTGGCGACGAGCCATTGAAGAAACCTCGCCATTGGTTCGAGTGTGCGGTTGATAAAGCTGAGCTGAACGGGGTTACATGGCATTGCTTAAGGCACACGTTCGCCAGCAGGCTCGTTATGGCTGGTGTCGACCTGCGAACCGTTCAGCAGCTAATGGGGCACAAGACTATTCAGATGACGGTGCGATATGCCCATCTTGCGCCCGAACATCAGTTGGCTGCAGTTGAGAGGCTGTGCGAGACTAAGGGTGCACAGAACGGAGCAACTGACACCAAAACTAGCACCAGCGCCGATGGTGCAGTTGCCGAGAGCGCGGTGGTTGTACAGTAAGTCCTTTCAATCGTGATAAATTCAGAGATAACGGGCCCTTAGCTCAGCGGTCAGAGCAGTGGACTCATAATCCATTGGTCCCAGGTTCAAATCCTGGAGGGCCCACCTTCGAGGAAGACATGGCAGAGCACAAGGTTTTCTGCGTCAAGCTACAGAAGGAACTCCCAGGTCTTGACGAGCCGCCGTTTGATACCGACCTGGGCAAAAAGATTTACGACAACGTCTCCCAGCAAGCCTGGAACCAATGGATGGACTTCTGCAAGATGTTGCTCAACGAGTACCGCCTTAATCCGGCCCGCCGCGAGGATCAGGAAGCGATCGTCCAACAGATGGAGCAATATTTCTTCGGCGAAGGCGTGCGCCCACCCGAACAGTACGTCCCGCCGACGCAGAAATAACCGTGTTTGGCTGAAACCGCCGATGCAATCAGATTCATGGGGCAAGGCAATTCATGGGGGCAGGGTACCTTAGTGCTAATGGTTAACTCGATTGTTACGGCCCTTTCATCTCCCTGTAACAATTTTGCACCAAAATTAGTGCATGGATCCGCCGATCTATGACACGCTGATCCTTTCCGACCTGCATCTGGGCTCGGAAACCAGCCGCGCCGGCGATGCCCTCCGCGTGCTCAAGGAAAATCGCTTTCGCCGCCTCATCCTGCTCGGAGACATCTTTGCTGATCTCAACTTCCGGCGTCTTACCAAGGAACACTGGAAATTCCTCGGCTATATCCGCAAGCTTTCAAACCCAAAGCGCGAAGTGGAAGTGATCTGGGTTGAAGGCAACCACGATCACGGCCTCACCGAGGTGATGTCGCATCTGGTTGGGGTGCGGGTTTACCAGCAGTACGTTTGGGAATATCAGGGTTTGCGCCATCTCGCCATTCACGGCCATCAGTTCGACCGTCTTCTCGCCAACAATCTGCGCCTGAATTATTTCGGCACGCTGCTCTATCTGCAACTGCAGAAGCTCGATGTAAAGGGCAAACCCCTGGCCCGCCTTATTGATCGCCTGAACACGAGCTGGCTGCGCATGTCCTCGAAAGTCGCGGCCGGAGCCATGTTTCACGCACGGCTCCACAAAGTGGACCGCATCTTCTGCGGACACACTCACCAGGCCATTCACGAGGAACGCGACGGGCGTCATTATTACAATGTGGGTGGGTGGGTCGACTCCACCGGCACTTACGTCACCGTCGATACCGAAGGAGTGCAGATTCACAAATGCCAGACGCAGGCAGAAGCCAGCGATTCAAGTGCCGAAGAGCCGAATGAGGAGAATTTATTGTCCCACGGCCTTGATGATCAGCTTGAATCGTCGGAATATGTGGAGTACGAGAAGATCGGCAAGTGACAGTTTGTTCGCCCAGCTCCTTGGCCGAACCTGCATCCTTGCCGATCAGAGCCCATGCGAAAACTGACTATCGTATTCCATCATGCCGGTGGAGGGCACCGCAGCACAGCCGATGCGTTGAAAGAGACACTCACCACCCAGAAAGATCCCTGGAATGTCGAACTTCTTAACCTGCAGGAATTGCTTGCGCCGCTGGATCTGGTTCGCCGCGCCACCGGCCTGAACATCGAGGGAACCTACAACCTGATTTTGCGCAAAGGCTGGACCAGATTCACGCCGCAGTTGCTGGTGCTTCTGCAGGCAACAATTCGGGCTGCCCATCCCCTGATTCTCAAGACCCTCCGACGTTACTGGGCGCAGCATCCCACCGACCTCGTGCTCTCGGTCATTCCCCACTTCAACCGCGCGATAGCTGAAAGCCTCGTCACCAATGGATCGAAGCCGCCTTTTGTCACCTTGCTGACCGATTTAGCTGATTACCCGCCGCGCTTTTGGATTGAACCCAACTCAGAATTCATCATCGCCGGCACTGAAAGGGCCAGGCAGCAAGCGTTGTCGATGGGGCACTCAGCACAGCGAGTTTTTCAGACTTCCGGCATGATCTTGAAGCCGCGCTTTTGTCAGAAAACTACTATTGATCGTGCCGCGGAAAGAAAACGTCACGGCCTCGACCCCGACTGCCCCACCGCCATCATTCTGTTTGGAGGCCATGGCTCCCGCATCATGGTTGACATGGCCAAGAAATTGGATCCGGGCATCTCCGAGATTCAGTTGATCCTGGTTTGCGGCCACAATCACAAACTGGCCGAGGAACTCAGAAGCCTGAAGACGCGAAGGCCGATGCTGGTCGAGGAATTTGTGACCAATGTCGAATACTTCATGGCGCTTGCCGATTTCTTCATCGGCAAACCCGGACCCGGATCAATCAGTGAGGCTTTGCAGTTACATCTGCCTGTGATCGTCGAGTGCAATAACAAAACCTTGCCGCAGGAACGTTACAACGCGCAATGGGTGACCGAGAACGGTTACGGACTCGTCGTAAAGACCTTCCGCGATATCGTACCCAGTGTTCAGAAACTTCTTGAGCCTTCAACCTTCAGCCAATTCCGCCGTAATGCCAGCGCATACTCCAATCGAGCGCTTTCAGAAGTACCCGCCATCCTGGAAAAGTGTTTGAGCGCAAAGAACCAGGCTGAATCGGAAATGCTCTCCTGCGGCGTGCAGCCAGCCATCTAGAAATGAATCGCAATTCCCGTTGAGAATCTCACATTGCTTTGCGAAGTGCTAAAGAAGCGGGTCTGCAGCGCGTCCAGTTGAACACGCCAGCTGATGAGGGGAATCAGATGATAGTCCAGGCCGCCGCCCAGCGCGTCGGCAAAGGAAGTATTTGAAGTGGAGACTCCGCTGGCACTCGCACTGATGTGCCCCGCACCGATCAGGGCGTGCGCAAACGGCCGGAACTTCTTCACGCTGAACGAAAGCCGCGGGCCAAAAAGAAAGTTGTATTCTGACGTGCTCGAGGAGCCATAAACCCCGTTGAGGTCGGCAACAATACCAAGCAGCGGCAACACCTTGCCCTCCAATGATCCCTCCCAGCCGTTCAGGCCAGGCGACTCCCCAGGCGCCAGGTTCGTGCTCGTATGTGAATATCCGAAGAACACGTTTCCGCTGGAAAGCTGGGCTGACGCCAGCGCCGCCAACATGAGAACTACTAATCCAACCGCCACACTTTTGCACATGGATGACTTTCTCCCAATTTACTTAAATGACTTTGATGCACCGAGCTCCAGAATGAGATGCAACACAGGTGGGCAGGAAGTGACTCATTCGAGTACCCTGCTCGAGGGTGCACCTTTTGACATTCCAGGTTGTGTACTTCAGTTATGCGTTGGTAGTTTCCACTGGTCTCAGCAGTGTCGCCTTACTGTACGCAACCTGAAAACCTACGCACTCTGCATTTCGCTCTGACGTAGTTCCTGCTTGCGTGACCACTACCGCATACTCGCATCCCGCGTTCGTCGCAGCCTTCAGGCGCGCATGATGCAAAGCGGTCTGCAAGCCTCGCTTCCGATGCTCTGGCAGTGTGGCAGCACCGAAAAAAGCCACGATCCCGTACTCGGGAATGACCAAGCCGCATGCGCATGCGGCGATTTCTCCGTTTATCTCCGCAACAAATGGCAAAGCTCCATCAAAACCGTACATCGGGGCGATTAAGGCGGCGAAGTCCGGTGGGGCATTTCCTTCCGGAAAGAAACCGCGCACTACAAGCTGGGCCAGCTTTTCCGATTCATCTGTCTGGCCCGCGCGGATGACCGCGCCCGGCGGAACTGCCGCTTCATATTTGCCATTCAATCGCCGGCACAAAACGTTGTTAAGTTCGGTGACGGCATACCGGCGCTGCTTGAGCAATTCCAGCAATGGTGGATCGCTGAACGGACACACGTCGATCTGCGATGGCGCGCCGCGAGAGCGATAAAACTCCTCCATGCGGTCGAAATCTTTGGCCGACGCCGATCCATCAAATCCCATTCCCACTGTGCGCCCGATCGGAGATCCCACCCCGGCAAATATCATGTGGCCGCCGCAAATCGGCTCCACCGCTGCGCCGATTTCCGGCCGTTGCTTTTGGTACAGCTTGGCGTAACGTACTTGTGGTATCTCTTCCGCCGCTTCCAGGCGGCGAGCCAGTCCTTTATCCACGAAGGCCATGGAAATTTCCTTTCTCGTTTGAAGGGAAAAGTTGAAGCACGAAGCGAGCTCTCGCTCCCAACCAATGCTTCCTGGCGACCAACGGAATTAAAGGACGGCAGTCATAGGCAGGGGAACAGACTATCGTGGGGGGATAAGAAAGTCAAAATTCAAACTAGCGTTGTCATTGCCTACACCTGTTCTCTGGCCTCGCCCAACGTCACATCCACATCCATCTTTTTCTTGCCGCGATACACCGTGATCCGTACAGTGTCTCCCGCGCGATGCTTGTTCATCATTTGCGCCAAAGCCTGCTGGTCCTGCACCTGCTCGCCGTCGATCGCCACAATAAGATCGCCGCCCAACATAATGGGCTGATTGCCCAGAAACGCGCGCTCATTGCCGCCACGCAAGCCGGCGCGATCAGCCGCTCCTCCGGGAACCACCTGCACAATGAGCAATCCATAATCCGCCGCGAGTCCCATCTGGTCGGCCAAATCCGGATCGACCGGGATCGTCCGCACTCCTAAGGCTGGCCTGCGTACTCGCCCCAATGTCACCAAATCATTCAGCACCGCTTTCGCTGTGTTGATGGGGATGGCAAATCCAATTCCCGCGCTCTGCCCCACGTTCGAAGCGATCATGGTGTTGATGCCGATCACCTCACCATGCCAGTTCAACAGTGGTCCGCCGGAATTTCCGGGATTGATTGCCGCGTCGGTCTGAATCGCCTCGTCAATCGCCACCCCGTCCGGCTCCTGCACGGAGCGAATCGAACTCACAATTCCGCGCGTCAGTGTCCCCGACAGCCCAAATGGATTGCCAATCGCATACACCTTTTGTCCGACTTGCAGATGTGTCGAGTCTCCCAGGGTCATCGGCTGCAGGTCCGGCGCCTTGATCTGCACTACAGCCAGGTCATGCGAGCGGTCGGTGCCCACAATCGTCGCCCGGTACTTTTTCCGGTTATGCAGGGTCACTTCCACCTGGCGGGCATCCGCGATTACGTGGTAGTTAGTGAGAATGTGCCCATCTTTATCAATGATGAATCCCGATCCTTGCCCTTCCGCGGGCACCAGCCCGTAAAAGAAATCAAAGGTTACGGCGCGCGAAGTGACGTTTACCACCGAGCCGATATTCTTGCGATAAACGGCGATGTTGTTCTGTTCTTCGGAGTCGAGCGGTTCACTGCTGCTCGCCGCTTCGCTGATTTCCACCTTGTTGGGATGCCCGATCCAGTTGGTCAGTACCTGCCGCCCCGAGCGATACGTCGTGAAATAAAAAAATGCACCAGCCAGAATCACGGCCAGCACCATTGGTCGTAACAGCTTCATTGGGACAAACCTTCAGCTTTGTTATGGGAACTCAGTTCGATTGTAAACAAATTGCAGGGATCCAGGTGCTGAGGTCAGTTTATGCTTGCGCACCCGATCTTTTCTCTTCCGCCCGTAGCTTCTCGTAAATTTGCTTCACTTGTTCCTGCGTCTCATCAAGCGATCCCGAGTTATCGATGACATAATCGGCGGCTTTGACTTTCTCTTCATCAGGCAGTTGCGCAGCCATGCGCCGCACAACTTCCCGCCGTGCACTTTCCAGATCCACTTTCGTTCGTTTAGCCCAGCGCTCGGCGCGCTGTTCGGGAAGACATGTGACCACGATTAATCGGTCAAACCTCTTCTGCGCCTTGGCTTCCAGAATCAGCGCCGCCTCAACCATGGCGATCGCGTTCGCGTCCTCTTGCGCAATCTCGTCCATCCAGCGGTTTTCCCTTTCGATGACTGCGGGATGAACAATCCTGTTCAACTCTTCAATACGCGAGGGCTGGCCAAAAGCGGCCTCGGCGAGACGCGCTCTATTTACGCTCTTGTCGGGGTTAAGTATTCCGCTGCCGAAATGCCGAACCACCTCTGCATAGACCGCTTCGCCCGGCTGCATCAGTTGATGTGCGACAGTATCGGATTGAATCAGGTGGGCACCCAGCGCCACAAACATTTCTCCCACCACTGATTTGCCGCAAGACATCCCGCCTGTCAGCCCAACTCTCAGCAAGAAGCCTCTGGTCCTCTGTGGTCTCTAAACTCTCGAAAGCTCCGGCGCCCCACGCCTCAACTTGGCTGCGCGGACAGTGTTTGACATCAACATCGCAATCGTTAACGGGCCGACCCCGCCCGGTACTGGCGTAATCGCCCCTGCCACTTCCGCCACTTCAGGGTGCACATCCCCCACCAGCGTCGATCCCTTGCTGCGAAACATTTCCTCTCGCTTCGCATTCCCCAAGAAGAGGCGTTCAAACTCGGCGCGATCTGTGACCGTGTTCATGCCCACATCAATTACCGTTGCGCCCGGCTTCACAAAATCGCGCGTGATCATTCCCGCGCGCCCGATCGCCGCAACCAGAATATCGGCCCGCCGGCACACCTCCGCCAAATCACGCGTCTTCGAGTGACAAACCGTGACAGTCGCATTGGCATTGATCAGCAGCATAGCTGTCGGCTTGCCCACAATATCGCTCCGTCCAACCACCACCGCTTCCTGCCCCGCAATCGGAATTTGGCTGCGTTTAAGAATCTCCATGATTCCCGCTGGCGTACACGGCACCAGTCCGGGCCGCTGGGTCGAAAGAAATCCCACGTTCATTGGATGAAATCCATCTACATCCTTCGCCGGATCGACCGCCATCAGAATTCTCTTTGCGTCCACCTGCTTCGGCAACGGAAGCTGCACCAGAATCCCGTCAATCTCATCCCGCCGATTCAAATCCGACACCAGCCGCAACAATTTTTCGGTGGAAGCCGTTTCCGAAGGAGTGTGTGTCTCACTGTAAATCCCGACCTCATCACACGCCTTGACCTTGCCACGAACGTACACCTCCGAGGCCGGATTATGTCCCACCAGCACGACTGCCAGTCCAGGCCGCATCCCGGCCGCAGTCATACTTTTCACTTCCGCGGCAACTTCCGCGCGAATTTCGCGCGCAATCTTATTCCCGTCCAATATGGTCGCAGCCATCTACCCTCTTTGCTGGTTCACGCAAAGTCTATACGAAAACATTCATTGCCTGAAAAAGGGAAACTCCCCGCTTCCTGCTTTACGCACATTCGCTTCGGCGAATTCTTCGCAGCGGTCGAGCGCCGCTTGTAATTGCTGCAAAGCTTGTTCTCTCTGCGATTCGTCTGCATCCGTCGGAACCGAAATCGTTGGTCCCACCCACATCAGCGCGCGCGAGAATGGCTTCGGAATCATCAGCCGGTCCCAGGTCTTCAATACCCAGGCATCGCTGAGCGCGATATGAAACATCGCCATCGGCACGCCGGTTGCCCGTGCCAACACCGCCGGTCCCGGCTTCACCTCGTGCCTCGGACCGCGCGGTCCATCCAGTGTGAACGCCGCGATCCACCCTTGTTCGAGCGCCTGCCGCATGCCAAGCAGCGCACGCACCGCAAACCGGCTGCTCGATCCGCGCACTTTGACGAAGCCGAACTTCTGCATGATGCGTCCCGTGTATTCGCCATCGAAGCTGTCGCTGCTCATCACCCGAATATTCAAATTGCGCCACAAATACATCGCCGGAATCATGCAGCTATGCCAGAACGAATACACATACGGACGCGCATCCAGGCTGCCCGGCGAACCCTCTTCCCACGAGATTGCAAAGCGAATCGTCGGCCCAATCGCCCGGATCGCCAGATATCCCGCCCACGTGATCAGCCACAACAGGAACCTCTGCCACAGCGTGAACCGCCCTGCCGGCGCAGTGGCCTGATCTGACGCGGGAGTGGTCGTCGCGGTGCTCACCCGCGTATTGTATCGTTTGCACGAGCGCGGCCCTGACAGAAGCGTGGCGCGGGGCGCCTCGCCCGCGTGGACATCACAGCGTATGCAGGTAAGCCAGCAGATCATCAATCTGCTGCTGACTCAGCACCTGCCCGTAGGCCGGCATTTTGTTGCGCCCCAACTTGATGATGTCCGTCACCCGATCATCGTTCGCCGGCATTCCGCTCATCGGCAAATATTGCTTTTTGAAAATGTGCTTCATGCTCGGCCCCTGGCGTCCGCGCGAGGAATATGGGGCATGGCAGCGATCACAGTAATTGTCGTAGATCTTTCTCCCCGCGGCTTGCTGCGCATTCAACCCAAGCTCGGCGTCGCTCTTGCGCCGCTCAATGTCGCATCCGGGAAGCACAGCCGCAAGCAGAGTCAGAATCAAAATTTCAGAGCGCAGAGTTGAAACTCCCTTTTTGGATTGTCACCCCGAGCGAGCACGCAGCTTCGCTTGCAAACCAGCAGCGCGCCGAGGGACCTGTTTGGCTCGCTTCCTTATTCCCCTGGCGGAAGTACAATAATAGAGCAAGTGAGCTCTGGCACGGGACATGCCCACTTCCTCGAAACGCGTGCGGATCAAACGAGTTTACGACGAGCCAGCCGCCTCCGACGGTACCCGGATTCTGGTCGATCGTCTCTGGCCTCGCGGCCTGACCAAGGATCGCGCTGCGCTCGACAGTTGGTTGCGCGATCTGGCCCCCTCCGACGAGTTGCGCCGCTGGTATCATGCTCATTCTGAGCATTGGCCAGAGTTCCGCAAGAAATATCTGCGTGAACTCGCGCGTCCCGAGGCCGCGGCCGCACTCGATCAACTTTATCGCCTGGCTCGTGGCAAGAAGCCGCTGACTTTGCTGTTTGCTTCCCGGAATGAAGATCGCAATAACGCCAGTGTTCTTCAAGAACTGCTGACCGGAATGCGCAAGCCTCCCACCGGCACCGGCCCCGCGGGCGCAAAAGCCGCTCGCCATCGCCAAGCCAAACGGATGCCGCGAAAATAGCTTGTGTTTAGCAATAGACAGATGATGAAAAACGTAAAAACCTATCCCTTCGGCAGAATCCGGAACGGCCTCTTCTTCGCCAAGCGATAAACCGAAAAATCCCGCCGATCGAGCGTGAAGATCGTCTCGATTCCATCTCGGCCAGCCAAATACACCAGCGCCGCATCCGCAAGCTGGGGCCGCAGGCTGGCATATTTCTTCATGATGTCCGCCAGCCCATTTGCATCCAGACTGCTCAGGGGAAGCAATTCCACAAAGCCGCTGTCGAGACCTCGCAAAAGTTGTTGCACGGCCCCCGAACTCTTGCGCAACAACCATGCGGCCTCGGTCATCACCGGCCAACAGGAGAACAGAGGCCCCGGCAGACTCCGCAGCGCTTCCACACAGCGCTCATGATGTTGATCAGATCTGGAGAGAATGGCGACCAGCGGACCGGTATCGACCAGCACCCGCCTCACTTCGGCTTCCTTGGTTCAGATCGGCCGAATCCTTCAAAGTGGCGGCGATTGGTGCTGAGGTCCTTGGGAGCGCGCTTCACGCTTCCAATCAGCCCAGCCTCTTGCGCCAGCTCGTAGGCCGAGCGTTCCTCCTTGGATTGGCCGAGATAATTCTCCAGCGCTTCCCGCACCAGCTCTGATTCGGTCTGTCCCTTCATCCGCGACCGGATGGACAGCCTCTGCTCTAGCCCGTCCGGAAT
>Ga0187784_10005311_pt1 | contig 10429 bp, 12 predicted proteins | sample 1015_SJ02_MP15_2_FD_132964 | JGI IMG/M metagenome (GOLD analysis project Ga0187784, IMG submission 132964) | Tropical peat soil microbial communities from peatlands in Department of Meta, Colombia - 1015_SJ02_MP15_20_MG | ecosystem: Environmental > Terrestrial > Soil > Wetlands > Peat | place... | reverse complement strand
GCGGGGCAGCGGTGGCCAGATCGGCGACGAATAGGTGCATGTTCGCGGCGCGGCGTTCGGCGATCTGGGACCAGAGCGCGGTTAGTGCCGGCTCATCGCGGGCTGCTTCCTTGATGATGCTGAGCACCAGGCTCATGCGGGGGGCGATTGCCGCGACGGCCGCAGCGTAGATGGCGATCTTGGTGTCGGCGTCGGGGGCGTCCTGAATCGCTTGCACGTAGTCGCGCTGCTCGGCGGGAATAGCCTGGCTGGTGCCGGAGATCGCGGTCTCGATCAGCAGCCGGGCCAGTTCGGGCTTGCGCCCGACCGAGGCGTAGACGGTGTCCAGTGCCACCCCGGCCCGGTCGGCGATGGCGGTCATCGGGGTGGCGGCGTAGCCGCGCTCGGCGAACAGTTCGCGGGCGGCCTCGAGGATGGCGGCCCGGGTGCGGGCGGCGGCCTCGCGGCGGCGGGTGGCGTCGTAGTTCCTCTTGACGGGGCTGGGCATGCGAGTAAGGATAGCAATATTCGACCGAAGTAGCTTCGGTCTAATATGGGGGGAGGACCCGGTGACCTACGCCTACACCTACGACGTGCCGATCAACGCCGAGACCTACGACCGCATCAAGCAGGGCCTGGGCCCCGAGCGGCCGCCCGGCCTCATCGCCCACCTGGCCTGGCGCACCGAGTCCGGGCTGCGCTACGTCGATGTCTGGCAGTCCAAGGACGACCACGAGGCCTTCGCCGAGAACCGGCTGCACCCCGTCGTGCACCGGATCCTGCAGGACATGCTCGGCTTCGTGCCGCCCGAGCCCACCCACACCGTGCTCGACGTCATCGACGCGTGGACCGACCGGCACCCCGGCTGACCCGCCGGGCAGCTGAGAAGGACCCATGGCACCCGCCAGCACCGCCAGGCCCAGGCACGACGAGTTGCGCCAGGACAGCGGGCCAACTCCGTCCTACGTCGTGCCGAACTCCTGGAACACGCGCGCCAGCGGCTGGAGCTGCTGGAGGCGTGCTACGACGCGGCCAGCTTCAACCGGGCCAGCAGGCTGGGCGTGCGCGAGGGCTGGCGGTGCCTGGACGCCGGGGCGGGCCACGGCTCGTTTGCCCGCTGGCTGAGCACCCAGGTCAGAGCAGCAGGCAGCGTCATCGCAGCGGACCTGGACACCCGGCTGCTGGCCGGCATCACCGAGCCCAACATCGAGGTCCGTCAGAGAGACCTGGTCAGCGACCCGCTGCCGACCGGCGAGTTCGACTTTGTCCACACCCGCCTGGTGCTGATGCACATCCCGGCCCGCGAACAGGTGCTCGCCCGGCTATGCGCGGCGCTGCGGCCCGGCGGAATCTTGATGATCGAGGAGCAAGACGCTTTCCCGGTGCTGGCCACCGCGACCGGCGCTTACCGAGAGGCGTGGCTGGCGTTCATCCGGGCGTGCCGCGCGGCGGGAACAGACCCTGACTGGACCCGCGACCTGCCGCTGCGGCTGCGCCGGCACGGCCTGGCCGGCATCGACGTCGAACTCGACGTGCCGCTGTTCCGCGGCGGGTCAGCCCACGCCCGGTTCTGGAGCCTGACCTGGCAGCAGGTTCGCGACCGCCTGACCGCGGTCGGCGAGCCAGCTCACCTCATCGACCAGGGGCAGGCCGAGCTCAGCGACGAGCAGCGATGGTTCCAGGGGCCCGCGACCATAACCGCCTGGGGCCGACGCCCGCCAAGCTGAAGCATTCGGGTTGCCCAGATAACAAAAAGGAGGCGGTCGAGTCGGCGATCTCACGGCCGACAGGATTCGATCGAATATTCCGGAACAACGTATGACTAGACGCTCGGACAACGCGTGTCAACGGCAGTTGCGCCGAGAACTAGGCCGCGTGCGGTGCAATTTCGACGATGAGATCGGCGTCCAGCGCGGCGGAGATTCCGATCCGGAGCGGGATGGTAGGAATGACGCCCCCGGCTTCGAGGGCGGGATAGCGCTGGCTGGGTCAGGCCGGCTCGGATCGCAACCTCGACCTGGACAGGCCCAGAGCGAGCCGCCGTTTGCGCACGGCGCGGCAGAGCAGGTAGGCGCGCTCGGCCTCAGCCCGGCCTGGCGGTATCCGTCGCCACAGCGGCGCTGGCCGGCGAGGTCCTCGTAGGAGGTGTGGCCGCTAGTCATGTCAGGATGCCTCCCCGGTCGAACGTGTCATGCGCCGGCGTGTGCTCGGCTTCGCAGGTCTTTCTGGGCTTGTGAGGCACGGCCACCTTGTCGCGTGCGGGTTATGCGCGCCTGGCACGGGTCCATCGGCTGGCGAGCCACAACGCCGGAACGAGGAAAAGCAGCAACGCTGCCGCACAGTAGTTCACCCAGTCCCGCGGTGCCAGCGCGGCATCCCAGAGGTTGACGGCCACGCCCAGCAGGTTGCCGCTGATGACGATCAGCGCGCCGGCGTGGACGGCGGAGCTTGCGAGCATGGCGATGGGATAGGCGACGAGCAGCAGGCCCCAGCCCAGCCGCAGGTAGTTCAGCGGCTCCCCGGGTGCCTGCACGATGTTCCAGATGTCCCAGCCCACAATGGCCAGGTCAGCGAGAAGAAGGCTGCGGAGCATCGCGGTCATGGCGGCCGACCTCCGCCGGACCGTGACGTCGGTCCGGGCGACGGCCCGGAGGGTGTCGGCAGCGTAGCCCAGCATCCGGACCACGCGGCGCGGGCCGAAGCGGATCTGGGGATCATTCAGGATGACGGGCAGCTCGGCCGCCCATTCCCGGTACCGCTCCGCCCGGATGTCCCGCGGCAGGCGCTGGCTAGCCCGGCCCACCAGGTACTCGCCGACACGCAGCAGCTGCTGCTCTGCCCTCATCCCAGGCTGCCGGGTGCCGCGCAGCCGGGGCGGGCTGGCGCGCCCCGGCTGCGGGAGGAGGCTCGCGCGAGCTCAAGCCGGGCGGTCCGGATGCCCTCGCCGGTCAGCTGGTAGTACTTCCGGGGCCGCTCGCCGTCCTGCTGCGGGGTTTCCCACGCGGAGGCGACCAGCTTCTGTCGCTCAAGCCGGGCCAGCAGCGGGTACAGGGTGCCGCTTGGCAGCCGGGCCGCCCTCATGAGGTCGTAGCCGTAACGGGGCGCAACCGGGTCTGCCAGGAACGCGCTCAGCACGCGCTCCAGCGGCCCGGTCATCCTCACACCTGAACTCTACACATGTAGCGGAGGATGGTCCACGAAGAGCGCCCACGCCCGCGGTCGCGACTCCCTCGGGCTGGCGACGTCTCGCTGCTTGCACGTTTATGGCTCCGGCCTCCTCGTGGTTTCGGGGCTGGAACGCGACCAGCTGATCGGCCGTATCGAGCACGTCCTTGCTGGCTCGGCCCCGCCCACGCCCGACTTGGCCGTCGCCGAATTCGGCAACGACCTCCATCACGTGATGCTCGTCGTGCGGGAATCCTGCTAGGTTCACACCTCAGCCTGGCCAAGTGCACTGTGATTGCTCGGCGGCCAAGAGAGTGCGTAGGCCGAAGAGGCTTGGCCGCTCCGGCCGGCGGCCGTCGGGCATGTAGCCTGCTTGGCTCACGCGGCCAATGGCTTGCCTTTGAAGACCTCGCGCGCGTGCCAAGTGATGTGGTCAGCCGAAGGGGCAATGGTGCCGGGCCGCGGGGTCAGTAGTCGTCCGTGCAGTTCGTACACTGCCCGGCCTGCTGACGTGCGGGCAGTGAACACGGCTGACACCAGCACGCTCAGGCTCAGGTCCAGGCCTAGGGCTCCGAGGTCGAACAACTTGTGATGCAGGGCGCACAGGGCCAGACCATTGTCCAAGTCGTCCGGCCCGTCGAAGTTGAACCAGCGCACATGCGCAGCGTCGATACCGGCGCTTGCCCCGGCCAGCTGGCCGTCATATCCGCAGAATGCACACTGGCGGTCCCATGCCTGTAGTACAGCAGTTCGCCACGCTGGATTCCGGCGGCGCCGCACGGCCGCACTGTCATCTCCCAGATCGTCTGCCGCGGTCAGCACCACATCGGGGTCGAGACCGACGGCAGCCAGCACATCCGGGGCCACAGTCTCAGGGAAGTTGCTCAGCACCAGGGCCCGCGCTGCGGTGCGGATAAGCGCCGGATCACCTCGCAGCGCTGACTCCACAGATGGCTCAAGGTGGCCGGTCACATGCTCACTGGCAAGCGGGCCTACAAGATCCATTTGCACGTCGTGGTCCAGAACCCAGACGCCGTCAGCGCGCAGCCGGGTGAACGGGTAGGCGGCGCTCTGCGCACGGCTAGTGCGCGACGGCGGCCCGAACTCCGCGATGAGGTCAGCAAGCTCCGACTCGGCCGCGGACCACGGCAACTCGCTGGAGCCAGTCGCGGCCAGGCGGCCCAGCGCAAGCAAAACCAGCAGCGGCTTATGCGGAGAGCGCTGACCATCACGCTGATGCTGGCGCAGCGACGCCAAACGATCCAGTACCTGCCCGCGCGCACCACCTAGTTCTGATCTCACTCGGCAAGCGTGGCATAAAAGATCCAAGTCAGAGCTTCGAGACGTCCGACGAGCGGCATGACCGGGCACTCCGCCCCCCGCCGATCGCTGGTGGCCGCGGCTGTCACGGGAACTGCTTCCAGCGCCCCTCGGAGACGACCTCTACGGCACCGCCGGTCACCTTGATCGCGGTCTGGTCGTCGATGGCGTACGCCCGGCCGCCGATCTCGGTGGCCCAGCGCTCCGCCTCGGCGGTGGTGTTCTCCGGGAAGACGTCCAGGTGGGGGAAGATCGAGAAGTCGACGACGCCGAGGGTGCGGTCGTCCGGCGCGGACGGCCATTCCACGAAGTCGGCGCCAATCCGGGGTGTCATCACCATGCTCCCGGCGCTCACCCCCACCCAGACCGTGTCGGGCAGCGACGGCAGGAGGTCGGCCAGCCCGGACTCTCGCATCCAGTGGCACAGGTACGTGGCATCGCCGCCGTCGACCAGCAGGACGTCGGCCTCCCGGACCCAGGGCACCCAGCGCTCCGTGCCGATCGTGGGCAGCGCCGACAGCTCGAGGAGGCCCAGCGACTTCCACTCCATCGAGGTCATGCCACCCCACGGGGGCAGGCCGCTGACGAACCCCCGCGCCGAGACCGGCCCGCACATGGGGTGGCCCCACTGCGCGGTGGGGATGCAGAGCGCGGTGGCGTCGGCGGTCGGCTTGCCCAGCAGGCCGACCAGCGCATCGCGGATGCTCGGGTTCGTCACGCCCCCGGACGTGAGAAGAAGCTTCAAGATGCCTCCCGATTCGAATGCGACGGACTGGTGTGGCGCACAGACCGGGACCACCGCAGCACTTATTGGCAGCTGAACGGGCAAGACTATCGCGCCAGGTCGCTCGCTCCAGAGGTCAGCTCGAGCGCACGCAGCACCGCTCGGACCGCGGCAATTGCGGATGACTCTCCTCGTCAACGGCTGGCAGCCTGTAGCCATGACCACTCGCCTCAGTCACTCGTTCAGCGGAGCACTGCGCACCTTTTCCTACTGGGTGGCGAACGGGACGCTTGGCCAGTCCGTCCTTGACGGGATCGACTACAGCTTCGTCCTGTCCGAGGAACCCAGTGCGCTTGAACGCGTTTACGCGATTTTCGCCAACGTGATCGAGATTGATGACGTCGGCAACGTGCTGAATGCGAAGTACGCAGAACGGCGCGCCGCGCAATGGCTGCGCTCGTACATCGAGCCCGGCTATAGCGTTGACCCCCCGTTCGAAGACTGGGAAGTACACCTCTACGACCCCCCGCCGCGAGAAGATCCAGCTACCTCCTAGCGGCACGACAGGATGTTCAGACCATCGCCGCGTTCGGCTGATGCTGCATGCTGGATGGCGTGAACGACGCGTACACGCTCCGCGGGATGACTTCGACGGGCTCAGGGCGTTGATAGTCGCAGAGGCCATTCCGCCGCCGGGTCGCATCTGGTCGGATGCGGACTGGCGCGTGATCGGCCAGGGCCACAAGTCCGGTGATATGGACGACAAGTGGCACGCCCTGGTCGTAGAAGACAGGCTGTACCTGCACCGAAGCTGGACTGGCCGCGGTATCTACGAGGCGCAGTTGGTGCGGGTTCCGGGTGGGTGGCGAATTGTGGCCGCCGTAGTGGAAGGCGATGGCAGTAGCTACCGGCGGCATGATGACGCTTACGAGACCGCGCTGCTGGAGGCGTTGACTGACGGCAAGCTACTGGGCGCGCATGACAGGCCGAGCCATGAGCGTCTTGCGCGTATCCGCGCGGAACTCGGAATGACGTAAGCGGCGGATGCGGGTCGTGCGGATCACCATCTGGGTTCAGCCAGGCTCAGCCCATGTCAGGGTAGGCGGCGAGCATGACGGCGCGCTCGTAGTCCGCGTCCACCAGAGGGCCGTGGAAGGTCGCGCCACGGCAGCAGCCCTGACTGCCGTGGCAGCGGCATTTGGCGTCCGGCCGCACGCGGTGACCCTGGTATCCGGAGCGGCAAGCCGGATGAAGATCGTCGACGTGACCGGTGCCGACTCGGCCGCTCTCAACCGGCTGCTCGCGCTCTGACACCCGGCGGTCGGTGGCAGAAGCGGGCGATCACGCGCAGTGCAGGAGCTGCTTAAGCCGGCAGTTCCAACACTCCGGGTCTCGCCGCCCCCCAGCGGGATTGCGCTCAAGGGCCAAGCTTTCGGGCAGCTGGTCAGCTAGCGCGTGAGCGGCCGGAGGTAGGCAACGAAAGGCTGAACTCTACTTGTGGATGGAGTTTGTCGCGGTGGCCATCCTCTAGTCCAGACGGCGGACTGCGTTTTGCAGCGCCCATCTGTGGTCGCGGTCGGCTCGGCCTAGTTGGCCGGGCCAGCTATGGCTTGCTCGCCCGTCAGCGGCGTCGCCACAAACCCGATGGGTGGCTGTCGGGGCCGAAGCCGGCGGCCTGCGCCATGGCGGCTGCGCGGGCGAACTCGCGACCCACCGTAGCTGGGTCGTGTGCGTCGCTACCGAAGCTGATCGCCTTGCCGCCTTCTGCGTGCCACCAGGCGAGCAGGTTAGCGTCGGGCGGGAGCCAGCCGCTGGTGTTGATCTCCATCGCGCGGCCGGTGTCGGCCAGCGCGCGCAGCGCTGCCCGGTACTCGTCTTCGAAGTCGCTGCTGCGGTAGCGGCCCTGGCGGCCTGGCCAGTACCTGGCCGCGTAGTTGATGTGTGCGAGCACGTCGAAGTGATCGGATGTCTGGGCCATCGTGGTGACCTCGGTCAGGTATTCCCGGATGACCTCTGCGTCTGGCCGGTCGGCGTAGCGGTCCGCGGCATCGGCGAACCCGGCCGCGCGGTGCAGCGAGTGCACCGACCCGACGATCAGTTCGAATCCGCTGCTGGCCAGCGTCGCGGCCGCCTGCGGATGCAGGTGCGGGTCACCGATCTCTACGCCTGCCCGGATCCGCAGCTGGCCGCCGAACTCCGACCGGCAGCGGTCCACGCACTCCAGGTAGCCGACAACATCCAGCGGCGGCGGCCGGAAAATCCCGTCGGCGACCTGGCCGCCGACGGACTGGATGTAGGCGGCGGCAGACTCGGAGACGACCAGCGTGGTCAGGTCAGCGTGATCGGTGAAGGTAACCGCAGGTAGGCCAAGCTCAGCCGCGCGTACGCACGCCGCACGCATCGAGCCGGCAGGCGCGTCAAGCGACCACTCCGTATGCACATGCTGGTCGGCGGGGCGCATCCCACGATCATCCGGTCCGGCCACCGCCATCCCATCTGCCGCGAGCTGCGCGCGGCAGCTTCGGATGCGAGGTCAGCCTCGATCCGAGCCACCTTCGGGCGCAGCTTCGATCACGCCATTGTCCGAGAGGGTACCGCCTGCCGCACGCCGGACACGTTATGAGCAGTGACGTCACGGCGATCGCTCGTCAGGTCAGCACATGGATGTTCTTGGCGGCGCACATGTCGGTGAGGATCTTGGGCCATACTGACACGCTGACCTCGCCGAGGTGTGCCTTGCGCAGCAGGAGCATCAGCGTGCGCGACTGGCCGATGCCGCCGCCGATCGATAGCGGCAGCTCACCAGTCACTATGCCCTGGTGGTAGGGCAACCGGAGGGAGGCGAGCTGTCCGCTGTAGTCCAGCTGCTGCCGGAGCGTCTGCGCGGTGACCCGGATGCCCATGGATGTCAGCTCGTGGCGGCGCCTGGTGACGTGGTTCCAGACCAGGATGTCGCCATTGAGACCATGAGTCGGCCTGCCGGTCTCGCCGCTGGTGTCGGTGATCCAGTCGTCGTAGTCGGCTGCGCGCATCTCGTGCGGATAGCCGTCGGCCAGCGGCCAGCCGATCCCGACGATGAAGATGGCCGGATATTGCTGAAGCACCATCGTCTCCCGCTGCTTGCGCGGCAGGTCGGGGTACATCTGGAGGATGTCCTCGGCGTGCAGGAACGTGAGCTGTTCGGGCAGGCCGGGATAGCGGGGATCTTTCAGCGCCGGGAACATGTCCTTGACGAACTGCTCCGCATCCACCAGCACTCGCCAGATCTTGCCGACGCTCTCCCTCAGGTAGGCAAGGTTGCGCTGATCGGCTGTGATCACCTTCTCCCAGTCCCACTGGTCGACGTAGCAGCTGTGGTCATGGTCGAGGAAGTAGTCCTTGCGGACTGCCCGCATATCGGTGCAGATGCCCTCGCCTGGGCCGCAGTCGAACTGCCTGAGCGCTGTTCGCTTCCACTTGGTGGCGGCCTGCACTATCTGGGCCTCAACCGGGTGCTGGTCGCGGTCGTTACTGACGTGAAAGCAGACCGGCGTCCGTGAGCCGTCCCGGTCGAGCATGTCGTTGATGCCGCTGTCAGCACTGACGATCAGCGGGACAGTGACCATCTCCAGATTGAGCTCCTGGCAAAGCTCCTGCTCGATGTAGTTCTTGACAGCCCACATTGCCCGCTGGGTGTCCCGCGGTGTCAGCAGCGACCGGTAGCCGGTGGGCAGCACGTGCTCGAGTTCTGCGTAGTCGCCGATGCCCGGTCCCGCCAAGTCCGCGCGCTTGTCACCCATGGCAGCCCTCCTGATGTTCGTTGTTGTCGCCATGGTGGCCAGCCTGATCGAGCACGGCACGGGCCGAAGGTCCCGGCTCGCCCGGAAACACTGTCTCGGGTCGCAACAGCTCGCTGCCCGCTGGCCAGGTCCGCGTGCTGCCGAACCGTCCCCATCTTGGCAAGGTCATCGAGCGAGCGCCCCGCACCCGGAGCGGCATAGCGGTAACTCAAGATCTTGAGTTATTCCAGCGGTCGGCGGGTGCGCACGCTGGTCATGCCGAGCCGGGGCCTGTTATCGCGGTAGTGCCGGTCGTCGCTTAGGTGGGCAGCCTGGACGTAGCTCATGGCGGTCTTGGCGCTGATGCCAAACAGGGTCACGAGGCGGACTGGATCGGCGGTGCGGCGCCCCCACGAGGATGCGGTCGCGGCGTATCTGGGCCGGGGCTTAGCCGACTGCTAATGCGCCCACGCAGCGCGTCCGCTCGATCGACGCGGTCAACGCCGGGCGGCCACTCGGTGCTCGCGCCACGGTAGCCAGACCGGCCTTGACGGCGGGCCGCCCGCAAGGATTTGGCGCAGCACATCGGCGGCGCCGAGCGGAAACACCGCATCGACGGCCTGCTCCAACTCAGCGACGGTCCACCAGCGGTGCACCTTCAGGGCGGCCCGCTCGGCGTCCTCCTGCCCGGCGTCGCTCACGGTCAGGCCGCCGACCCGGACCGCGAAGAACGAGTCGGCTCCGAAGAACGGCTGCTCGCCGGCCCACCAGAGCCCGGCACACACCGCCACCACCGGCCCCAGCGCGGGTGCCGGACAGATCAGGCCCGTCTCTTCAGCCAGCTCCCTGCTCGCCGCATCACGCGGCGACTCCCCAGCCGTGACCCCACCGCCAGGAGTGAACCAGCGCGGCTCGGTCAGCCCGGTGTTGCTGACCGCGCCGCTGAACAGCAGCAGCTGACCTGCATCATCGATGACCATTGCCCGCGCCGTCGGCCGGAACACCGGCGTCGAGGATGCTTCGCCGACCGCAGCCGACTCCTCACCGGGCATGGCAGACACCCAGCGTGCAGGAGCACAAGCCTCGGCCGGCTGTCACACTCCAGATTGTCCTCCGTCGGCTGATGTTGCGACGGTCGCCCGCCAACTGACCTGCGAAATCCGACCGCGGATCGCGGCAGTAGCGGGTGTCCTCTCGCTTCGGGAGACCGCCGCCCGCCGACCTGCATCTGTGCGCGGCACTAGCCGTTCACCAGCCGGAAACCGGTTGAGCGCGATGCCGGTCGTCGAGCACTATTCGCGGCATGACAGACGGGCAGGGCTTCCCTGAGCTGTACGTTCCGGCGGTGAGCCGCCAGCCAGCGCTCATCTTGCGGCCCTGGCGAGCGGCGGACATCCCGGCACTGGCCGCTGATATGAGCCGCGATTACCTCCTTGGTGGCATGTGGTCAAGACCGGACGAACGCCCGTTCAGGACCGTGCTG
>Ga0187784_10005310_pt1 | contig 10431 bp, 9 predicted proteins | sample 1015_SJ02_MP15_2_FD_132964 | JGI IMG/M metagenome (GOLD analysis project Ga0187784, IMG submission 132964) | Tropical peat soil microbial communities from peatlands in Department of Meta, Colombia - 1015_SJ02_MP15_20_MG | ecosystem: Environmental > Terrestrial > Soil > Wetlands > Peat | place... | reverse complement strand
GGGCAGCTGGACATGTCCATCTCCGGCCACGGCTTTTTCCAGATCACGCTGCCGGACGGGACCCTGGCGTACACGCGCGACGGCTCGTTCACGCTGGACAACCAGGGGAACGTGGTCACTGCGTCCGGCTACCCGCTGTCGCCCGCGGTCACGGTTCCCGCCGGCACGCAGTCGGTCACGATCGGCACCGACGGGGTGGTGACGGCCCTGTCCGCCGCCAACAAGACCACCCAGATCGGCCAGATTCAATTGGCCGATTTCGTCAACGAGGAGGGACTCCAGCCGCTCGGCAACAACCTCTTGATCGAGTCGGCCGCGAGCGGCGCGCCGCAGACCGGTACGCCGGGACTCAATGGCCTCGGGACCGTGCAGCAGGGCACCTTGGAGACTTCCAACGTCAACACCGTCACCGAGCTCGTCAACATGATCGAGTGCCAGCGCGCCTACGAGATGAACTCCAAGGCGATCTCCACCACTGATCAGATGCTCGAATATCTCACGACCAATCTGTCATGAGAGCTGAATACGCCCCGATCGGCTGCATGTTGCCGGTACTCGCGCTCGCGGCGACGCTCGCGGCATGCTCCACGATGTCCGCCAAGGATCACAAGGCGGATACGGTCGTGCCGCGCACGTTGCCGCCGCCCGCGCCGCGCACCGACGGCGCCATCTATCAGGCGGGACAGGAGATGGTGCTGTTCGCGGATCTCAAGGCGCGGCGCGTGGGCGATGTGCTCACCATCGTCTTGAACGAGTCGACCAACGCGAGCAAGAGCGCGACAACGAAGACCACGAAGAATTCCTCGGTGACGGATACGGGTCCCAGCGTGTTCGGCAAATCCATCACCACCAAGGGGGTGCCGATTCTCGATACGACGCTCTCCGGCGCGCACAGCTTCGACGGCGAGGGCGCAATCACCCAGGGCAACAGCCTGGTCGGAAGCCTGACGGTGACCGTCGTCGAAGTGCAAAGCAACGGAAATCTCGTCGTGCAAGGCGACAAGACCCTGAAGCTCAATCAGGGAGACGAATTCATCCACATCTCGGGCGTGGTGCGGCCGGCGGACGTGGCGACCAACAATTCCGTGACCTCGGACAAATTAGCGGACGCTCACATCAGCTATTCGGGCAAGGGCGTCATCGACAACTCCAACCGCATGGGTTGGCTCATGCGTTTCTTCAACTCCGTGTTCTCCCCGCTCTGATGAGCTCGAGCATCACACGATGGCGCAGGCGTGCGGCGCTCGCACTTCTCGCGGCCGCCGGCGCGGCCGCCGGGGCTCTCGCGCCGGCACACCTCGCGCGTGCCGAGCGCATCAAGGACATGGCGCAGGTGCAGGGCGTGCGCACCAACCAGCTGGTCGGCTACGGCCTGGTCGTGGGTCTCGACGGCACCGGTGATCAGACCAGCCAGGCGCCTTTCACGATCCAGTCGCTCACCAACATGCTCGCCCAGCTCGGTGTGGTGGTTCCGTCGAACGTGACTCCGCAGCTCAAGAACGTGGCCGCGGTGTCGGTGCATGCGGTGATGCCGGCCTTCGTGAAACCGGGGCAGACGATCGACATCACCGTCAACTCGATTGCCAACGCGAAGAGTCTGCGCGGCGGATCGCTCCTCGTCACGCCATTGCACGGTCTCGACGGCCAGATCTATGCGATCGCGCAGGGAAATCTGGTGGTGAGCGGCTTCGGCGTCGAGGGGAATGACGGCTCGAAGCTCACGGTCAACGTACCGAGCTCCGGGCGGATCCCGAACGGCGCCACGATCGAGCGCGCGGTCCAGACGCAGCTCGCCCAGGGCGATGCCATCATCCTGAACTTGAACGATCCGGATTTCACCACCGCCACACGGCTCGTGGCGAGCGTCAACTCGGGTATGGGCGAGGGAATCGCGAGCATCGTCGACGGCGGCTCGGTGCGTGTGAAGGCGCCGATCGATCTCACCGAGCGCGTCGCCTTTTTATCGAAGGTGGAGAACCTCGAGATCGAGCCCGCAAGCGCGGCCGCTCGGGTGATCATCAATTCGCGCACCGGCACCGTGGTGATCTCGAGCAACGTGCGGGTGAGCCCCGCGGCCGTCTCGCACGGATCGCTCTCGGTGAGCATCAAGGAAGAAAAGACCGTGAGCCAGCCCGGCCCCTTGTCGAACGGCACCACGACGGTGGTCAACAATTCGACCATCAAGGTCGATCAGGGATCGAGCCGCATGTTCTTGTTCCAGCCGGGCGTGGAGCTCGAGCAGATCGTGCATGCGGTGAACGAGGTCGGCGCCGCGCCGGGCGACCTCGTGGCCATCCTGGAGGCTTTGAGGGAGGCCGGCGCGCTGCAAGCCGAGCTCATCGTGATCTGATATGACGGCCCTGCTCACACCCTCATCTCTACCGCCCGCTTCCGGCACCGCCGCGACGGCTGCGGACACCTATACCGATCTCAACGGTCTCGCGGCGCTCAAGAGCGCGCCGAACTCCCCGGCATCGATCCGTGCGGTGGCCGAGCAGGTCGAGGCGCTGTTCCTGCAGATGATGCTGAAGAGCATGCGCGATGCGGGCACCGGCGACGGTGTCACCGATAACAACGAGACCGACATGTACCAGGACATGTTCGACAAGCAAGTGGCGCTCACCCTGAGCAAACGGCAGGATCTCGGCATCGCGCGCTTCCTCGAGGGCCGGCTCGGCGAGCAGTCATCGGAGCAATCGTCCTCCTCGAGCGTGCCCGCATCTGCCCCGGCGCAGCTCACCTATCCGCCGGCGGCCTCGACGGCGGCGCCTACCGGCGGCGCTGCAGACGAGTTCGTCGAGCGGGTGCTGCCCCCGATCCGGCGCGCCGCCCGCTCGCTCGGCATCAATCCGGCCGGGCTCCTGGCGCAGGCGGCCCTGGAGACCAGCTGGGGGCAGCGCATGCCGCGCAAGGCCGACGGCAGCTCGAGCCTCAATCTGTTCGGCGTCAAAGCCGGTGAAGACTGGGCGGGTCCACGAGCGGTCGCCGAGAGCGTGGAAGTCGACGGTGGCGTCGCGACGCAGCGCCGCACGACATTTCGGGCCTACTCGTCGATCGAGGAGAGCGTCGAGGACTTCACGCGGCTCCTCGCGAGCTCACCGCGGTATCAGCAGGCGCTCGCGGCGGGTGATGACGCCGAGGCCTACGTCCGGCGCATCGGGGAGTCGGGCTACGCGACTGACCCGAAGTACGGCGATAAGTTAAGTGGAGTGCTGGCGAGCGGCCCGCTGCGCTCGGCGCTCGATGCGCGCGTCGCGAAGCTATAGAAACGGCGGGGTATGCCGACAAGATTTGAGGCGAGAGCTGCGATCGGCACCGCGGAGAGACTAGCGTGGCAAATGTCTTTGGGTTCGATGTGTCTGCGCTGCAGGCGTTTCAGCAGGCGATCGAGGTCACGAGCAACAACGTGGCCAACGCCTCGACGCCGGGCTACGACGAGGAATCGATCGAGCTCGGCGAGGCCCCGCCCCAGTCGAGCCTCGGCTTTGAGCTCGGCAGCGGAGTCGATGTTCTCGGCGTGTCCCGCGCCTTCAGTCAGTCGGCGGCCAATCAGCTCAATAGCTCCCAGAGCAGCCTCGGGCAGCTCAATGTGCTGCAGAACTATACGAGCCAGATCGACAACTTGTTCGGTGACACGGCCTCGGGGCTGACCACGGCGTTGCAGAACTACTACAACGGATGGTCGGCGGTCGCCGACGACCCGACCTCTGCCGGCGCGCGTGAGTCCTTGCTCGGCGACGCGAACGCGCTCGCCGACAACCTCAGCACGACGAGCGGCCAACTTCAGGGCTTGAATTCCGACATCAACGCGAGCATCACCGCCGACGTGCAGCAGATCAACTCGATCAGCTCGTCGATCGCGAGCCTGAACCAGCAAATCGTGGGCGTCGAAGGCAACGGAGCGAGCCCCAATTCGCTGCTCGACCAACGCGATCAACTGCTCTCGAATCTCTCCCAGCTGGTCGGGGTGACCACCACGACCGATTCCAACGGCGCCCTGAATGTGTTCACCGGACAGGGAGTGCCCTTGGTGATCGGCAGCACGAGCAACACGCTCACCACGATTCCCGACCGGTTCAACCCCTCGCAGCTCGAGATCTCCTCGTCGGACTCCGACGGCAGCTCGATCTCGAGCTCGATCACCTCGGGCAATCTCGGAGGACTCCTCGCCGCACGCACTCAGGCGATCGAGCCGGCGCTCAACCAGCTCGGTCAAATCGCAACGGCCGTCGCGCAGAGCGCCAATCTGCAGCAGAACTCGGGCCTCGATCTGAACGGTGAGCTCGGTGCGAACCTGTTTTCCCTGGGCGCGCCGCTCGCGACGGCCTCGACCGCGAATACCGACAATACCCAGGCGAGCGTCAGCATCTCGAACCTCGGCGAGTTGACCGCGGACAACTATCTGCTGTCCTACACCGGGGGCACCTACACGCTCACCGATACGACGACCGGAGCCAGCGTCGCGCTCACGGGCGCGGGAACCGCGGCGAATCCGCTGCAAGCGGCCGGATTGTCGATCGTTTTGTCGCAAACCCCCGCCTCGGGCGATGAGTTCCTCATTCAGCCCACCGCACAAGCCGCCGGCTCGATCAAGGTCGCGCTCTCGGATCCGTCGGCGCTCGCCGCTGCGGGAGCGATACAGACGTCGGCCGCCGACACGAACGCGGGCACGGCGACGATCGACGCAGGCACCGTGCTCGATCCGACGAACCCGAACCTGCTCGCGACGACGACCATCGAGTTCCTGAGTCCGACCACCTATTCGGTGAACGGCGCCGGCAGCTTCGCCTACACCTCCGGCGGCAACATCGACTTGAACGGCTGGCAGGTGCAGATCAGCGGCACGCCGGCGACGGGCGATGTGTTCACCGTCCAGAGCAACGCGGGCGCCACCGGAGACAATACCAACGCGCTCGCGAACGTGAATCAGCAATCCGAGGGCGTTCTATCCAACGGAACCACGAGCGTGTCCGGCGCCGTGAGCTCGATGATCACCAACGTCGGAGCCCAGGCGCAGCAGGTGACTACGGCGCAGACCGCGCAGGCGGCCGTCAACACGCAGGCGCAGACCAATGTGCAGTCGGTCAGCGGCGTCAATCTCGACCAGGAGGCGGCGAACCTCCTGCAGTGGCAGCAGGCCTATCAGGCCTCCGCGCAGGCGCTCTCGGTCGCAAACGGGTTGTTCACCGACTTCTTGGACTCGATCAACGGCACTTACTCGTAAAGGCTCGGAAGGACAATCGGCATGCGTATCACCGAAGGCATGGATCAGGCGCAGTTCCTGGCCGCCATCAACCAGCTCGAGTCGAGCATCTCGCAGACGCAGAGCCAGATCTCCAGCGGTCTGTCCTTCACCACGGCATCGGAAGATCCGATCGCCGCGGGTCTGGTGGCCGGCTACAACCAGGTGCTCTCCCAGAGCCAGCAATACACCTCCAACGCGGGCGCGGCCCAGACGAGTCTCAACGTGGAGGACAATGCCCTGACGCAGGTGCAAGACACCCTGCAGAGCTTGCGCGACCTCGCGCTCGAAGCCAACAACGGCACCGAGTCGGCTCAAAACTTGAGCGCGATCGCCACTCAGGTCCAGCAAATACAGCAGACGCTCATCTCGCTCGCCAACACGCAGGACGGAAGCGGCAGTTACATCTTCGCGGGCTACTCGACGCAGACCGAGCCCTTTGCGCAGAGCGCGACCGGCGCGACCTACAGCGGCGATCAGGGCCAGCGGCAGGTCGAGATCGGCGCAGGGCAAACGGTCACCGTCGGCGACAACGGCGATCTCGTCTTCAATCAGATCAAGACGGGCAACGGCACGTTCGACGTGACGCCGGCCGCCGGCAATACGGGGACGGGTGTCGTCGGGGCGACGACGGTGACGAATCCGACCGCTTACTCGGGCGGCGCCTACACGATCAGCTTCCCCACGGCCCAGACCTACCAGGTCGTCAATTCGAGCAACGTCGTCGTCGCTTCCGGCAACTATACGAGCGGGCAAGCGATCTCCTTCGCCGGCGTCCAGGTCACCCTGTCGGGTCAGCCTGCGGCGGGCGACTCGTTCGATGTGACCCCGAGCGCCGATCAGAGCCTCTTCACCAGCGTGCAAAATCTGGCGACGGCGCTCACGCAGGGCGCCTCGACACCGGTGAGCGAAGCGCAGCTCAGCAACGCGATCGCGCAGACCGTCAACAACATCGACCAGGCGCTCTCCCACGTGCAGGGCGTGCAAGCGAGCGTGGGTGGGCGGCTCAACGCCGTCACGACCCAGCAGTCGGTCGCAACCGCCCAGCAGACGCAGCTCCAGCAGTCGATCTCCAACCTGCAGGGCCTCAACTACGCGAGCGCGATCTCATCGCTCGATTCGCAGAACACCACGCTCCAGGCGGCGCTCCAGGCCTATACGCAAACGCAGGGCCTGTCGCTGTTCAAGTACCTTTAAGCGCGACGCGTGATGTCGGCGGCGTGAGCCGCCTCGCTGCGCCGGCCGAAGGACATTGCGCCCTTGAGGCTCTAGTGGTGGTGGCCGCCGGCACCGTGCACGTGGCCGTGCTCGAGCTCCTCGGCCGTCGCTTCGCGCACGCCGACCACCTGTACCTCGAAGTGCAAGGTGCGGTCGGCCAGCGGATGATTGCCGTCGAGAGTCACCATGTCCCCGACCACGGCGGTCACGGTGAACACGCGCACGCCGTCATCGGTGCGCGCCTGAAACTGCATGCCTTTCTTCAGAGCCCCGGCGCCCTGCAAGGAGCGCTTCGGGACACGCCGAATCAGCGACTCATCGCGTGTGCCGTACCCATCGGCGGGAGATACCACGACGGCTAGCGAATTGCCCTCTTGCTTGCCCTCGAGCGCCCTCTCTAGACCGGCCACGAGATTCCCGTGACCCTGGATGTAGGCGAGCGGCTCGCCCCCCACGGAGCTATCCAGCACAACGCCACCGTCGTCCTTGAGCGTGTAATGGATGGTCACCACCCGGTCTGCGCTGATTTCCACGTTCAGGTCACTCCGCCGCTTCTCGTCGAGGATCTGCAGCAAGCTTACACAATTGGAGCGCATCGTGGTAAGCGGCGGTTTTCTGATTCAGGACGCTAGGCCGCAAGCTTGCCCTCCAGATCGTAAGCGCCCGCCCCGGTGATGTGCGCTTCGGCCCAGTCTCCGACCGCCACCGTGGCGGCGCCGCGGATGCGCACGACGCCGTCGATCTCCGGCGCGTCGCCGCGCGTGCGCGCCTCGGCGACGTCGCCGTCGACTCGATCGATGAGTACCTGCAGTGTGCGGCCCACTTTCGCGGCGAGCCGCCTCGCGCTGATTTCGGCGGCAAGCTCCATGAATCGCGCCCGCCGCTCCTGCCTGACCTCAGGCGGCACCGGCGGGCAGGGGAGCGAATTCGCTGCGGCGCCTTCGACCGGCGAGTATTCGAAACAGCCGACCCGATCGAGCTGCGCCTCCTCGAGCCAGGCGAGAAGCTCGCTGAAGTCCTCTTCCGTCTCGCCGGGAAAGCCGACGATGAAGGTGCTGCGAATCGTGATGTCCGGCACGGCGCTTCGCCAGGCCGCGATGCGTTGCAAGGTATTCTCGGCGGCGGCCGGACGCTTCATGAGCTTCAAGATTCGCGCGCTCGCATGCTGAAACGGAATGTCGAGGTAGGGGAGGACGCTCCCGCCGGCCATGAGCCCGATGACTTCATCGACGTGCGGATAGGGGTAGACATAGTGCAATCGAATCCATGCACCGAGCTCGCCCAGCGACTCGGCGAGATCGTAGAAGCGGGCACGACGCTCGGCGCCGCGCCAGGTCTCGGCGGCAAACTTGAGGTCCGCGCCGTACGCGCTCGTGTCCTGAGAGATGACCAGGATCTCTTTCACCCCGGCGCGTACCAGCCGCTCGGCCTCGCGCAGCACTTCGCCCACGGGCCGGCTCACCAGGCGTCCTCGCATCGAGGGGATGATGCAGAAGCTGCAGTGGTGATTGCAGCCCTCCGAAACCTTGAGGTAGGCATAGTGGCGGGGCGTCAGTTTCACGCCTTGGGCGGGGATCAGGTCGAGGAAGGGCTCGTGTCTCGGCGGCAGGTATTCGTGCACGGATGCCACCACTTCCTCGTAGCGCTGCGGCCCCGTCACCTTGAGCACCTGAGGGTGCCGGTCGAGAATCTTCCGAGGCTGCGCACCCAGGCAGCCCGTCACGATCACCTTGCCGTTCTCCGCCAGCGCCTCGCCGATCGCCTCGAGAGATTCGTCCACCGCCGCATCGATGAAGCCGCAGGTGTTCACGATCACGAGGTCCGCCGCGCCGTAATTCGCGGCGACTTCGTAGCCCTCCGCGCGCAGCCGGGTGAGGATGCGCTCGGAGTCGACCAGCGCCTTGGGGCACCCCAGGCTGACGAAGCCCACCTTCGGGGCCTTGGCTTTCGCGGCGCTCAATGATCGTTCTACCTTCGGCTCGGCGGGAGACGCGGCGCGCAGTTTACTCCAACGCCCGGCAGTAAAGCACGGTCTCCTCCCCGTGGATCGTGTAGTGATCGATGTAGCAGGAATAAAAGGGAAACTCGTGCTTGACGTGCGCGATGATCTCGAAGAGGTCATTGGGCTTGTGATAGAGCGAGATCGCCAGTTTCGGCTTGAATCTCTGAATGCTCTGCCGCGCGCCGCGAATGCAGTCGAGCTCGGCGCCTTCCACGTCGAGCTTGATGAAATCGATCTTGGGAATGCTCTGGGACTTCACCAGGAAATCGACTGATCTCAAGGGAACCTGGCTGCCGCCGGCGCTGAACCCCGGCGCATATTGATTCAGCACGATCGGCTTGGCAAAGATGTTCTTGTCGGACAGCCCGAACGGCATCACGCTCACGTTGCGGTGGGCGAACTGCCTGGCGTTGTGCTCCAGTATCGACAGGTGATCGGCTACCGGGTCGAAGCAAAAAACGCTGCCCCGCGCCCCGACCGCGTTGGAGAATACCGCCGCGGTGTCCCCCGTGCAGGCGCCGCCGTCGAGCACCGTATCGCCGGCCGCGGGCGCGATCTCGACGCCGTCCTTGCGATAGAAATACTGTCCTCGAAACAGGTAGTAGTCCAGGCCCAGGCAATCGACGAGATAGCGGTTGCCGCCGAACTCGAAATCGAAGTGCTTCAGCTTTCCGAACAATCCGCCCGCGGGCAGAGGACTCGGCGTCGACTTCTCCAGCGCCTTGTACTCGTCGAATTCCCTGTGCTTGCCCGCGAAGTCCACCGGGAGTCTCACGCTGAAATGACCGGCGAGCCTGAAGGCTATCAGGTACAGATACAGTCTCCTCGACGCCTCGTTCCCGAGGAGCGAGTACGCGGCATGGAGGCTCGCATGATTCTTCAGGAACCAGTCGAAATAATAGGCGCGCTCGGCTGCGTTGAACTCCTTGGAGTGATCGACGCCGTCGATGTTGAACCTCGCAGCGTCGAAATTATCGAGGAAGGTGTTCAATTTGAGCGCCGCGATCGAATGGATGAGAATCGAGTTGTAGAAGGATGCAGAAGAGTCGGGCAGTTCGACGAACATGGGTCCCCTCTAGTCGATGGCGGTGGCCGGATTGCCGAACACCTTGGCGCCCGGCGCCACCCGCCGCAGCACGACGCTGCCCGCGCCGACGTAGCCCCAAGCGCCGACCCGTGCATGGGGCAGTATCGTCGCGTGGCTGCCGAGGAACACTCCCTCGTCGAGTACCGCGCAGCCGTTGATCTCGCAGGAGCCGCACACCTGCGAGTAGTCGCCGATCCTCGTGTCATGCGCGGTGTTGCTGTGCGTGCCGAAACTCACGTGCCGGCCGAGGCGGATATCGCAGGACAGTTGTGTGAAGGGTCCGACGATCGAGCCCTCGCCGATCCGCACGTCATGCCCGATCAAGGCGGTCGGATGGATCAAGGTGGCGAAGCGGGCGCCTTTTCGGCCGAATAGCGAGCAGTAGTGCTCCTTGTCCTTCGGCGTGCCGATGGCGCAGAGAAATTCCTCGTCCGGAGTCGGCTCGTAGGACTCGGGGCTGGCGAGAATGGGCGCATCGTAGGAGAAGTGCTCGAGCATCCGGGGACGATTGTCGAGGAAGCCCTTCATTTTCCACGGCGCTCCTGCGCGCATCGCCTGCTCTGCCCAGGTGAACACTTCGCGTGCGAAGCGGCCCGCGCTGATGATGATGAGACTGCTCTTTCTCGTGGTCATTCGCCGATGCCCTTGCCCGGCTTATTCATGAAGGGCAGCTGCTTTATCCGACGGCGCCGGCTTTGGAAGGGAATTTTCCGGGCCGCCGTCCATCCCTCCCTAATGGTATGGACCCACCCCCCTCGATGGAGGCTGCGGGAAAAACATTGCGCTGCGCAGTCCCTGCTGCGCGCAAGCCCTGGGTGGCCATCCATGGCCACCCGCGCGACGCATGCGTCGCGCCCGTGTGTTTCACGCCCCGGAAAATTC
>Ga0187784_10005308_pt1 | contig 10433 bp, 6 predicted proteins | sample 1015_SJ02_MP15_2_FD_132964 | JGI IMG/M metagenome (GOLD analysis project Ga0187784, IMG submission 132964) | Tropical peat soil microbial communities from peatlands in Department of Meta, Colombia - 1015_SJ02_MP15_20_MG | ecosystem: Environmental > Terrestrial > Soil > Wetlands > Peat | place... | reverse complement strand
CTTCGCCGCCACACTCTGGCGGATCTTCTGCATCGGGCCGCCAAGCGCCGACCAAGCAAAACCGCCATCATCTGCGGCGATACGGCGTGGACCTACGCGGAATTCAATGCCTTGTGCGGTCGCCTTGCGGCGGGACTTGCCGCGCGCGGCATCACCAAGGGCGTGCGGGTCGCGGTGCTGTCGCGCAATTCGCATGCCTTCGCGGCGTTGCGCTTCGCACTGGCGCGGCTCGGCGCCGTACTGGTGCCGATCAATTTCATGCTGAAGGCGGAGGAGGCGGCCTTCATCCTGCGCCACGCCGGCGCGCAGATGCTCGCCACCGATACCGGCCTCGCGGAGGTAGCGCGCGCCGCCGCCGCGCTCGACACCAAAGTGCGTGATTTTGTCTGGCTGCCGTCGGAGGAGAAAACCGCGCCGGTACCGGGCATGATCGCGTTCGACGAGCTGTTGGCCAATGCGGCGGAGCCGCCGCCGGTGGAACTGACCGGCGGCGACCTCGCCCAGATCGTTTACACGAGCGGCACCGAATCGCTGCCGAAGGGCGTCATGCTGACGCACGACGCGCTGATCTGGCAGTACGTCAGCTGCATCGCCGATGCGACCATCACCACCGACGATCTCGTTTTGCACGCGCTGCCGCTTTACCACTGCGCGCAGCTCGACGTGTTTCTCGGCCCCGCCGTCTACGTCGGCTGCACCAGCGTCATCACCGCCAAGCCCACGCCGGAAAACCTGCTGCCGCTCATCGAGCGCTACCGCATCACGTCGTTCTTCGCGCCGCCGACGGTGTGGATTTCGCTGCTGCGCTCGCCGCTCTTTGCCACCACCGACCTGTCGAGCCTGCAAAAGGGTTATTACGGCGCCTCGATCATGCCGAGCGAGGTGCTGCGCGAGATGTTTCAGCGCTTGCCGGGCGTGCGGCTCTGGAACCTGTACGGGCAGACCGAGATCGCGCCGCTTGCAACCATGCTCGGCCCCGAGGATCAGCTGCGCAAGCTCGGCTCCTGCGGGCGCGCCGTGCTCAACGTCGAAACGCGCGTCGTCGACGACCGCATGCGCGACGTGGCGGCGGGCGAGATCGGCGAAATCGTGCACCGCTCGCCGCACCTGATGCTCGGCTATTTCCACGACGACGAGCGCTCCGCGGCCGCGTTCGAGGGTGGCTGGTTCCACTCCGGCGATCTCGCCACCATCGACGCGGAAGGCTACATCACCGTGGTCGACCGTAAGAAGGACATGATCAAGACCGGCGGCGAGAACGTGGCAAGTCGCGAGGTCGAGGACATGATCTACCGGATGCCGCAGGTATCGGAAGTGGCCGTCGTCGGCGTGCCGCATCCGCGCTGGGTGGAGGCCGTGGTCGCGGTGATCGTCGTCAAGGCCGGGCAGTCGCTGTCGAAAGAAGCGGTTTATGCGCATTGCGCGCAGCATCTGGCGTCGTTCAAGACGCCCAAGGACATCATGTTCGTCGAAACGCTGCCGAAGAACCCGAGCGGCAAGCTACTCAAGCGCGAATTGCGGCAACAGCACATCGGGCTGTTCGCGCGCGAGGCACAGGCCGAGGCGGTGCGGGCGTAAGCGCGGCAGCGCCGCCGTGCACGGCGCCGCATGTGCTCAACGCGTCGCCTCCTCGGCGGTCGCGCACAGCACCCCGGTCATGGCCTCGACCGCCGCGGCGCTCGTGGCGCCGAGGCCGTGGCGCGCCGCGAGCCATTGCGGGTCGTTATAGCTGAGCCAGGCTTGGCCGGCGGCGTCTTCCCAGACCAGCGCCTTGAGCGGCAGGTCGATGCCGGCCGGTTGCCGGTCCTGCATCAGCACGGTGCCGCCCTTGGGATTGCCGAACAGCACCACTTCCGTCGGGCGCAGCGTCATGCCGGCTGCGATCGCGTTCGCGGCGTGATCGATACGGGCGAACACGGTCATGTTGCGCGCCGCCAGCGCCGCCAACAGGCGCTCCATGGTTTCGCGCGCCGAGTGCCGGCTCGCGCGGGAGACAAGGCCGTCTTGCGTCATGGCTTTTGTCCTTTCGCGCTTCCCCGCCTCACGTAAGCCGCAGCCGGATGCCGTCGATCGGGATGCCGCGGAGCGCCGTGCTCCAGGTTTCGCCCGGCTTGACCGGCAAGGCGCGCGTGAGCGTGCCCGTGGTCACGACCTCGCCCGCGGCGAGCGGCGGGTTGACCGGATCACGCGCCAACAGCCCGACCAGATGGCGGAGCGCGTGAAGCGGACCATCGAGCACGTTCGCGGCGCGGCCGTGGTCCATCGGATTGCCATCGCATGACAGGTCGATGTCGAAGCGCGACAGTTCGGAGCGCCACGCGGCGACGCGCGGCGCAATCGGATGCCGCTGCCCGACCAGGAGCGCGCCGTGAACGCCGTTGGCGGCGATGGTGTCGGCGGCGCCGAACTTCCACTGCGGATAGATCGACTGCACGATCTCAAAGCCGTGCGCGACCCACGCGATGCAGGAAAGCAGCGCCGTCGCGTCCATGTCGGCCGACGGCGCGGCGGCAAGACCGAAGATAATCTCGGGCTCGATGCGCGGCTCGGCGAAGCCGGCGAGCGGCAAACTCGCAGTGACTGCGAGATCGTAAAGCGTCGTGTCGTACACGAAACCCCAGATCGGCGCGTGGACGCCGTATTCATGCCAGATCGTGCGATTGGTGAAGCCGATCTTGCGCCCGCGCCGTTTCGCGCCGCGCGCTTCGCGCATGGCGTTGAGGGCGGCGGTCGCGCGATAGGCTTCTTCGGTCGTCAGTCCCGCCGGCCGCAACGTAAACGGCGCGATTTGCCGGCCGCTGCCGAGCGTTGCAAAAATTTCGTGGGCGATCGCGGCGACATCCGCGTTCCCGGTTGCGGCGGACGCTGTTGCGGCGGGCAAGGGGGACATGAACACTCTCTCCAGGGAGCGATATGCGACAAGTTTAAATCCTGGTCCGCGCCGCCGCTACCAACGGCTCTGGTTAGTTGTGCGTGGCGCCAGTGGTTGCGGTGGCAACGCCGCTCGCAGAGCGTCATTGCCAGACACACGGCGCGCAGCGCCGTCTTACGTAAAATTGCCGGCAATCCATGCAGCGTCGCGGCAACATGGACCACCGGGTCAAGTTTACAGCCGGGCCGGCCACTTCCGGCCGGACCCGGTTGCCCGGTGGTGGCGAGCGAGCGGGCGAGGGGCCATTCGTTCCCCGTCATCCTGAGGTGCGCGCCCATAGCAGGCGCAGCCTTGCGTAAACTTGGTTGCGATGGCGCGCCTCGAAGGATGACGGCCACAGTGCCTCCGCTGGCACCCTTCGAGGCTCGGCGCTATTGCGCCGAGCACCTCAGGGTGACGAATGAGTAGAATGAGTAGGGTGGGCAAAGGCGTGCCAACGGGTCCGGCCGGAAGCAGGGCACCCCATCGCGCTTGCGCGACGGGGACCCCGTGCCGAGCCGATGACAAGCTCCGCGTCGTGCCCACGTCTTCTTGACCGCAAAGTCCGCCGCAAGTCTGAGCCTTCGGGAATGCCCCCTCATCCGGCTCGCCAAGCCTTTGCGCATGCCGAGCGACGGCGGGCTCGCCACCTTCTCCCCGCAAGCGGGGAGAAGGAAAGATCACGCCGGCTTGAGAAACCTAAAGCGCGCGCAAAGCGCGGCCGGACGTTAAAGCCGCTGCTCGCTTGCCGCCGATCCCGGCTTTAGCTGCGGCTGGCACGTCGGGCCCCACGGCGTGCATGGCGTCTTGGGGCGACAATTCAGCTCAGGCATGCAGACCGGCGGTGGGGGATGTGGCGGCGGTGGTTCCGGCGGGTGGGGCATCTTCGGTTCGCAGGGGATGGGGCGGCACGGCAGTTCGACGTCGTCGCCGCTCGGCTCGCACGATGTTTCCTGCCGCCGCTCCTGCGCGCGGCGGGAGTCCCGCTCGGTCTCGATCGCCTTTTGGAAGGCGACGAGCGGAGCACTCTCGACCACGGCGCGCAATCCTTCGCGCACGTGCCCGACCGGCCAGAAGCGGGAAAAGACACATGGAAAAATCTCGCCCGTTGCCGTCACCGCGAGCTTGCCGGGCGCACACCCGCCGCACAGTTGGCCGAATTGCGCCTGCACTGTCGGCTTTTGGCCGCTGCGATCGCCGCGGCCGATGCGACGCGCCCGATCAACGCCTATGTCCGTGACGCCCATTCCGCGCAGCATCTCCTCGGTGCGTTGCGCGTGACCGGCGTTTTCATCCGTTTCGATAATGCCGACGCGAACCGAAAGACCGGACGCCACCGCCCAGCGAATGGACGCGAGCGTGCGTTCCAGACTGCCGCGCCGTTGCGTTACCAGGTCGTGGGTCTGCGCGTCTGCGGCATAGACCGAAAACGCAAGGTTCACGTGATGGCGGACAAATGCTTCCTTGACCCGGGGTTTGAACGCCGTGCCGTTCGTGTAGACTTCGACGATCTCAAAACCAAGTTGCCGCGCCCGCGCGATCAGGGCGGGCAACGCCGGATACATGGTCGGTTCGCCGCCGATGAACTGCACGGCGCGGCAACCGAGCGCCGCCGTCTGATCAAGCATATCTTCCCAGTCCTGCGGCGACATCGACTCATGAAGATGCCGCTGCGGCCCCGATTCGGCATAACAATGAACGCACTGCAGATTACATTTGCCGGTTACTTCCAACCAAACGAAGTCGAGTCCCAGTGCAGGCTTCGCGGTGGAAGAATTCGAAGACCAACTTGCATGTGTGGGTTCAAGCATGGCAATTCCCCTCGCTGGCGTTGCGCTTACAAGTTCGTCGATGCGGCCGGAACTAGACCGTGATCCGTTTAAATGGAATCGGATCGCGATCTAATTTTTACGTTGGTGCATGATCTTTTTCGGAAAACCGGACTCCACTTTTCCGGATCATGCACTAGGACGTCGGCGTTTTTCGCCTATTTCGATTGATCCTTTTTCGGCGTCTCCCGTTTTATTTTTTCGATTTCTCTTTTTGCTTCCTCAAGCTCGGGATCGGCGACTTCGATCGGCGGTTTGATAGGTCCGGGATTTTTAGGATAGTCCCTGGTCATGGCTACGCCTCCGTGCCTCGACGTGTCGTCGGACTGCGGCGGCCAAGAAAATTGCAAAGTGTTTTTATGAACGATAAATCGAATACGGCACTCAGCCGGCGCCCCAACTGTACTGACGTTAGCTCAGTTCGGCGCCGGACAGAAGCCGAATTTGCGCGTGGGGACGAGATTACTCCGCCGCCTCGATGCGCCGCTTGCGCTTGCCTGCCGCGCTGCCCCGCGCCAGCACCGGCTTCAAAAACGCCCCCGTGTAGCTTCGGCCTTCGCCCTGCGGGCTTCGGCCGACTGGGGCCGCTGCCTGCACCACGTCTTCCGGCGGGCCGGAGGCGACGATTTCGCCGCCGCCGTCGCCGCCTTCGGGGCCGAGGTCGATGATCCAGTCCGCGGTCTTGATCACTTCGAGATTGTGCTCGATGACGACGACGGTGTTGCCGCTCTCCACCAGCTCGTGCAGCACGTCAAGAAGCTTGGCCACGTCGTGGAAGTGCAGCCCCGTGGTCGGTTCGTCGAGGATATAGAGCGTGCGGCCGGTGGCGCGCTTCGACAGCTCCTTGGCGAGCTTGACGCGCTGCGCCTCGCCGCCCGAAAGTGTCGTCGCCTGCTGGCCGACATGGATGTAGTCGAGGCCGACGCGGCGCAAAAGCGTCAGCACGTCGCGCACCCGCGGCACCACCTTGAAGAACTCCAGCGCCTCCTCGACCGTCATGTCGAGCACGTCGGCGATGGATTTGCCCTTGAACAGCACTTCCAGCGTTTCGCGGTTGTAGCGCTTGCCCTTGCAGACGTCGCAGGTGACGTAAACGTCCGGCAAAAAGTGCATCTCAATCTTGATCACGCCGTCGCCCTGGCAGGCCTCGCAGCGGCCGCCCTTGACGTTGAAGGAGAAGCGGCCGGGCTCGTAGCCGCGCGCCTTGCTCTCGGGCAGGCCCGCGAACCATTCGCGGATCGGCGTGAACGCGCCGGTGTAGGTCGCGGGATTCGAGCGCGGCGTGCGCCCGATCGGGGACTGGTCGATGTCGATCACCTTGTCGAGGTGTTCGAGGCCTTCGATGCGCTCGAAGCGGGCCGGCGCCTCGCTCGCCCCGTTGAGCCTGCGCGCCAGCGCCTTGTAGAGCGTGTCGATGAGCAGTGTCGACTTGCCGCCGCCGGACACCCCGGTGACGCAGGTGAGCAGCCCGAGCGGAATTTCGGCGGTGACGTTTTTCAGGTTGTTGCCGCGGGCGCCGACGAGCTTGAGCACGCGGTTACTGTTTTTCGGCCGCCGCTCCGGCACCGCGATCTCGCGCACGCCGTTGAGGTATTCGCCGGTGAGCGAAGCGGGATTGCGCATGATGTCTGCGGGCGTGCCTTCGGCGACGATGCGTCCGCCGTGCACGCCCGCGCCCGGTCCCACATCGACGACGAAGTCGGCGGCTCTGATGGCGTCCTCGTCGTGCTCGACCACGATCACGGTGTTGCCGAGGTCGCGCAGCCGCTTGAGCGTTTCCAGAAGCCGCGCGTTGTCGCGCTGGTGCAGCCCGATCGAGGGTTCGTCGAGCACGTAAAGAACGCCGGTCAAGCCGGAGCCGATCTGCGAGGCGAGGCGGATGCGCTGGCTCTCGCCGCCGGAGAGCGTGCCGGAGGCGCGCGCCAGCGTCAGGTAATCGAGCCCGACATCGACGAGGAATTTCAGCCGCGCGCGGATCTCCTTGAGGATGCGCCCGGCGATCTCGTTCTGCTTGGCGTTGAGCTTGGCCGGCAGCGCCTCGAACCAGGCCGCCGCCGCCTTCACCGACATCTCGGAGACTTCGCCGATGTGGTGCCCGCCCACCTTCACGCACAGCGCCTCGGGCTTGAGGCGATAGCCCTTGCACGCCTCGCAGGGCACGTCGGTGAAATAGCGCGCGATCTCCTCGCGCGCCCAGTCGCTGTCGGTCTCGCGGAAGCGGCGTTCCAGGTTGGTGATGACGCCCTCGAACGGCCGCTTGGCGTCGTAGGCGCGCATGCCGTCGTCGTAGGAGAAGCGGATCTCGCTGTCGCCGGAGCCGTAGAGGATCGCGTCCTGCGTCTTCTTCGGCAGGTCCTTCCACTTGTTGTCGAGCGTGAACTTGTAATGCTTGCCGAGCGCGGCGAGCGTCTGCACGTAATAAGGGGAGCTTGATTTCGCCCACGGCGCGATGGCGCCGCGCCGCAGCGTGCGCTCCTTGTCGGGGATGACGAGTTCCGGATCGATGTGCTGCTCGACGCCGAGCCCGCCACATTTCGGGCAGGCGCCGAACGGGTTGTTGAACGAGAACAGCCGCGGTTCGATCTCCGGAATGGTGAAGCCCGACACCGGGCAGGCGAATTTCTCCGAGAAGACGAGGCGCTCGGGGCCGCTCTTGTCGTGGATCTTGGCGACTTTCTTGTCCCTCTCCCCGCTTGCGGGGAGAGGGTGGCGCGCAGCCGCAGGCTGCGAGGCGGGTGAGGGGGCCTTGCCGCGCTTCTCAAGCAGCGAAGATGCCCCCTCACCCGGATCGCTTTGCGATCCGACCTCTCCCCGCCCGCGGGGAGAGGTCTCAGGAGCATCCGCCAATTCCGCGACGGCAAGACCGTCGGCGAGCTTGAGCGCCTGCTCGAAGGAATCCGCAAGCCGCGTCGCGATATCCGGCCGCACCACCAGGCGATCGACCACGACGTCGATGTCATGGGTGAATTTCTTGTCCAGCGCCGGCACTTCGGCGATCTCGTAGAAGACGCCGTCGACTTTGACGCGCTGGTAGCCCTTCTTCATAAAGTCGGCGAGCTCTTTGCGGTACTCGCCCTTGCGCCCGCGCACCACGGGCGCGAGCAGATAAAGCCGCGTGCCCTCGGGCAGCGCCATGACGCGGTCGACCATCTGCGACACGGTCTGGCTTTCGATCGGCAGCCCGGTGGCCGGCGAATAGGGCACGCCGACGCGCGCCCACAGAAGCCGCATATAGTCGTGAATCTCGGTGACGGTGCCCACCGTCGAGCGCGGGTTGCGCGAGGTGGTCTTCTGCTCGATGGAGATCGCCGGCGACAACCCATCGATCTGATCGACGTCCGGCTTCTGCATCATCTCCAGGAACTGCCGCGCGTAGGCGGAGAGGCTTTCCACGTAACGGCGCTGGCCCTCGGCATAGATGGTGTCGAAGGCGAGCGAGGATTTGCCCGAGCCGGAGAGCCCGGTGAACACCACGAGCTTGTCGCGCGGAATATCGAGATCGATGTTCTTGAGGTTGTGCTCGCGCGCGCCGCGGATGCAGATCATGCGACCGTCGCCCGCGCGGCGGCCGCTGCCCCGGCTGCCGCCACTCTTATCCGCGCTGTCGAACAGATCGTTCATGCAGTTTCAATCCGCGCATCTCCGCGGGCGCGGAGACCGAGATTTTGGGGCAAATTTTCCGCGGCAATCGGGATTCCCGCCGAACGCGGGAACGCGCATGAGAATCCGCCGACTGCCGCGGGACGGTCCTTCGAACATAGTGAGAACGCCGGCATTTTGCCAGGGCGCGCGCCGCGTCATACCCGGGAAAGATGGCGAACGCCCGCCAAAGGCCGGGCCGCTTCGCGCCGAAAGGCTTGCCATGTATAAGAGGCGCACTTTTTGCGGCGGCTGACGGCGGGATGAATGCGATTTCTGTGTGTGGTGGGAACGCGTCCGGAGGCGATCAAGCTCGCGCCGGTCATTCTCGAGCTGGCGCGGCACGCCCATGTCACCACGCTGTGCTCCGGCCAGCACACGCGGCTCGCGCAGGAGCCGCTCGAATGGTTCGGCATCACGCCCGACGACGCCATCAAGGTCACCGCGAAATCCCGCACGCTGGCGATGCTCACCGCCGCCATGCTCGTGCCCATGGAGCGCATGATCGCCAAGCACAAGCCCGACGTCGTCGTGGCGCAAGGCGACACCGCGACGGTACTGGTCGCGGCGCTCACCGCCTTCTATGCCGACGTTCCCTTCGCGCACGTGGAGGCGGGGTTGCGCACCGGCAACTTGCGCGCGCCGTTTCCCGAGGAGTTTAACCGCGTCGCCGCCGACCGGCTGGCGCGCTGGCATTTCTGCCCGACGCGCGGCGCGCTCGCCAATCTGCGCGCCGAAGGCATCGATGCGGCGCAGCTTTATCTCACCGGCAACACCGGCATCGACGCGCTGCGGCTCGCGCTCGAACGTTTGCGGCCGGCACCGGCCGCCGGCGGCCGGCGGCGGATTCTGCTGACCGCGCACCGCCGCGAGAACCAGGGCAAGCGGATGGAGGCGATCTGCCGCGCCGTCGTCGCGCTGGTGAAGGAATTCGCCGACATCGAATTTGCCATTCCCGTGCATCCGAGCCCCGCGGTGCGTTTGACTTTCGAGCGGGCGCTGCGCGATGTGCACGACCGCGTGCAGCTTCTGCCGCCGCTCGGCTATCCGCAGCTCGTCGCCGAGATGGCGCGGGCGCATCTGATCGTCACCGATTCCGGCGGCATCCAGGAGGAGGCGCCGTTCCTGAAAAAGCCGGTGCTGGTGATGCGCGACGTCACCGAGCGGCCGGAAGCGGTCGAACTCGGCGTCGCGCGCCTCGTCGGCGCCGACACCGCCGCCATCGTCGGCGCGGTGCGCGAACTCCTCACCGACGAGGCGGCCTACGCGAAGATGGCGGCCGGCGGCTCGCCCTACGGCGACGGCTACGCGGCCGAGCGCATCAGCGCCGCCTTCGGGCTTACGCAACGCGCAGCGAGCGCCGCCGGATGAGCCTCGGCCACGTCTTCATCGGTCTGCCCGCCTACAACGAGGAGATCGCGCTGCCGCGGCTCCTTCTGCGCATCGAACGGTTTTCGCAAGCGTCGGCGCGGCCGATCACGGTCGTGCTCTACAACGACGGCAGCAGCGACGGGACCGTGCCGATCGCCCGCGACTGGCAGCAGCGGCTACCGCTCGTCGTCGTCGACGGCGTGGTCAACAAGGGGCTGGGCGCCGGTTTGTGCGCGCTGGTCGGCTACGCGGTCGCCAACGCGGCCGACAACGACGTGCTGGTCGTCATGGATTGCGACGACACCCACGATCCGGCGCAGATCGACGACATGCTGCGGCATATCGCCGACGGCGCCGACGTGGTAATCGGCTCGCGCTATGTGCGCGGCGCGCTGGTGCAGGGCGTGCCGCCGCTTCGCCGCATCACCGCGCTCGGCGCCGCGGCGCTGTTCAAGCTCATCCATCCGGTGCGCGGCGTCTGGGACTACACCTGCGGCTATCGGGCCTACCGCGTCGGCCTGCTCAAAGAGGCCGCGCGCCGTTACGGCGATCGACTGATCGCCGAACGCGGCTTTGCCTGCATGGTCGAGCTTCTGCTCAAGCTCAACACGCTGCATGCGCGCTGTGCCGAAATTCCGCTGCAACTGCGTTACGACCAGAAGCCGACCGAAACCAAAATGGGG
>Ga0187784_10005307_pt1 | contig 10433 bp, 6 predicted proteins | sample 1015_SJ02_MP15_2_FD_132964 | JGI IMG/M metagenome (GOLD analysis project Ga0187784, IMG submission 132964) | Tropical peat soil microbial communities from peatlands in Department of Meta, Colombia - 1015_SJ02_MP15_20_MG | ecosystem: Environmental > Terrestrial > Soil > Wetlands > Peat | place... | reverse complement strand
GTGGGCTGGAGGGTGAAATCCGGAGTACCCAGCAGATGGACATTGTCGAAGTACTTGAGGGTGGTGGTGGTGCCATTCACAGTCTGGGTGAGGTTGGATTGAGCGTAATTGAAGTCCCAAGATTGGGAGGTCAAGTTTGCGCCGCTTTGGAAAGTGGAGATGCCTGAAATCTGCCAGCCATTCGTCACACCGCGGGTGAACTTGTTGCCTTGGTGAGTGTTCGGAATGTTGAAGACGTAGGCCAAGTTCAAAACATTGCTACGGTTGTTAGGCGAAACGCCGTAGTAATAAGCCTGGCCAAAGTCGGACATGGTGCCGGTGGGGAAGTTGCCGAAGTCGCCGAGCGCTTTGGACCAGGTGTAATTGGCGTGCAAGGTGAGGAAACCGACATTGCGGAGCACGCTCAACTGGAGTGAATCGTAGCGTGCGATGCCCGTCGTATTAGACTCATTCACCTGGGTGAAATTCTGGTAAGGACGGGCGCTGTCCTGGCAGGCTGTCGTCGTGATGGAGCAGCTTACCTTGAACAAGGCGCCGACCGGGACAGCGTTGATGTTAGGTTGGGCTTGCAGGAAGTCGGAGTGATTGCCCACATAAGAAGCTTCCAGCAGGAACCTTCCGGGCAGCCTCTGGTCAATGGAGAAAACGTAGTTGGTGACCAGCGGCTGCTCATGGTCGGCGGGATTGTACACCGAGACGGTGGAGGCCGCTCCTATTTGCGCCGTGCCGAAAGCGGGCACAGGCATTGCGTGGGCGTCAATTCCCTCCCAGGTGGGGCAGAGAGGGTCGTTCCCACCACATGACCAACCCACGGAACCAAGGGCCGTGTCGACAGGACCCGTGTAGTTGCCGCTCTGGACTGAGTCGTAAGCCCGGTACTTGCCCCAGCCGCCGCGGAGAATGGTCTTGCCGGTACCAAACAAGTCATAAGCAGCGCCCAACCGAGGAGAGAAGAAGACGGGCTGGCTCGTCGCGCCGGACAGTGGGATGGACTTGTCGATCTTGTTCCACACCACGCCCGTGTTGGTTTCGCTCTGAGCGAAGGCGGCAGGGTTGCTCTGGTACAGGGCCGGATTGAAGATAGCCATACCAATTCCGTCTCCGTCATACGGTTTGGCGTAGTGCTCGAACCTCATACCGTACTGAACCGTCAGCCGCCGGTTCACCTTCCAGTCGTCCTGCGCATACCAGTCGGCGATGTTCTGCGCCAGAGTCGAGGGAGGCGGCAGGGCTGCTTCGTAATAACTCCCTTGGCCAATGCCCATCAAAGCGTCAGCATAGTTATTACCCGTGGGTGTGGACCATTGCTGGTAGTAGAACACGCCCATGTACTCACCCCAGTTGTCCTGCCGGTTGTAGACGTGCTCGAAATAGAAGCCGTATTTCATGGTGTGGGTTCCGAGCACTTTGGTGAGGTTTTCCGACACACTGGGGATGCCCTTGTAGCAGATCATGGTGGGGTGAAAGTCAGCGCCCAGATTCGACCCGCCAAGATTGGGAATCGAATCGCTCCAACTCGTGAGGTCGGGGGCCGTGGGATTGCCGTAGATCCCCTTCAACGAGAAATTGGGGATATCCGCTCGCAACAGTTTCGTAGGATCTTGCGGCGCATTGGGGAAGTTAATGTAGGTGTACCCATATCTCGTTTCGCTGGTCATGGTCGGCGAGAAGGTGTGCACCAGGCTGACCCCGACCATATCCGAGCCATTGGCCCCCACCACGTCAGTCGCGTCCGGAACCGCCCAGTCCGAGCCTGTACTTGCCCATAGGCCCAGAGGCTGGTTCTGCACTTCGCGTTGGCGGCTCCACGTGACGTACGCTCGTGTGTTAGTGCTAATGTTGTAATCCACGCGGGCGACGTTCTGCCACGAGTTTTGAGGCACAGAGAAAGACTGGATGTAGTTGAAGCCGTCGTTGTTTTGCGGATCGTTGTTGGTGGGCGCCGGCAGAAACGCCTTCAACAAGGCTTGCGCACTGGGCGAAATGCAGGCTGAGGAGAGCACGCCGCCCGTAACGGTACAGCCAGCCGCTGCCCTCTGGGTAAATCCCAGCCAGGAGCTACCGCCCGTCAGGGGCGGCGCTGTCGGCACAACTCCCAGGGTAGGCCGGCCGACCGTGCTGCCATAAGTGGAGAGCGCGCTGAAGTCGCCGTTCATCATAGCAGCGGTGGGGACGAAGTCGCGGTCGACGCCGCCATCGAGTTGCTGGTGGTAGTTCTCGTAGCCCTCGAAGAAGAACACCTTCTGCCGGCTCTTGTTGAAACCCGTTCCCGGGATAATCAGCGGGCCGCCGATATTGCCGCCCGGGTAGTAGTACGAGCTGGGCGGCTTAGCCGCGCCGACGCTGTTATTGAAAGCGTCATTGGCGTTCATCGCGTAATTGCGGGCATACATGTAAGCCGCGCCATGGAACGAGTTGCCGCCGCCCTTGGTGACGGTATTGACCACCACGGGCCCCTTGGCATTCTCGGCCGAGAAGCTCGCGTTCAGGACCTTCACCTCCGAGATCATGTCGGGATTGGGGTTGACCGGAGTGGCAGCGCCCGAAGCGCCCGGATCGAAGACGTGCTGCCCGTCCTGCGTGATGTCGACCGCCTGGCCGTTAATGGAAACAGCGCTTAGGCCGCCGGTGTTTCCCGCGATGGAACTGTTGTTGATGCCAATGGTTTCACCGACGTATGCCGCTCTGTTGACCCCGCCGTTGGCGTACATTGCCGCGCCGGGCATGATCTTAACAAACTCCGCCGCGTCGCGGCTCACCAGCGACAGGTCTTGAAGGTCGGTCGAGGAGATCACGTCGGTCTTGTCGCCATTGTCCACCGTCGCTATCGTCGTAACTTTCTCCGTGACTTCGACCTTCGTAGTGGCGGACGCCACCTGGAGCGTGATGTTAATCGTCCGGCTATCCCCGCCGTTTAAGACGTTCCCGGTGCTCAGCCATTTGTTGAAACCGGTCAAAAAGGCGGAAATCTCGTAGGTACCCACCGGCACCTCAGTGAGAGAAAAATAGCCGTTTTGGTTCGTTGTAAGGGTTCGAGTTACGCCGGAACTCTGGTTCTTGATTTTGACCTCGACCCCGGGTATCACTGCGCCGCTCGAGTCCGCGACCGTTCCCGAGATGCTGGCAAAGAACGATTGCGCCGGCGCCGGCCGCGCGATTAGTAAGCAAATCACCGTGACCCCTAAAAAGTACAACATCCTTCTCATCAAAAATCCCTCCTGGGCGTGCGTTAAGTTCCCGTGGGCTTCACGCCTGATCAAAATTATCGGTGGATTTGACCACCGGAGTGAAGGTGTGCAATGCACCGCCGCGTTCCGGCCTTGCCGACTTAGTGTGATGGCTTCCATGACGGTCATTTGCTGAGACTTAAAAGCCGAGCCGTGGCCGTGCCTGCCAGATTGCCGTCGCCGCTGCGGGACGGCAGGGAAATCACAACGAGTCGAGTCTCGTGTTCCCCTTAAGTTAAAATCAAGGCTACACCCGTTAGGTAACAGTTACGTCACCAAGCGTGCGGCGTCACAGCACCCGGCAGATGTTACGTGAGGCGCCCTAACGGTACTTTTTGGCATATTGCAACTGTGAAATCGTTGTGTTATAAGCATTCCCCTAAGGGGAGTAGTGAAGTCATGACTCCGGCGCCGACATTCCTCGAGGAGAAGGCTGAACTGAGCAAGGTGTTAGCCTCTCAGTCCTTTACAAAGTCGCCGAATCTTGGCCGGCTGCTGAAGTACCTTTGCACTAAATACCTCGAGGGCGCGGCTGAGGATCTCAACGAGTACAGCATCGCCGTTGAGGCCCTGGGGAGAACCGCGGATTTTGACCCCGGTATGAGTTCCATCGTCCGCGTCGAGGCCCACCGCTTACGCGATAAGCTCAGTAGGTACTATGAGGGCGAAGGGGCGCGTGACCCGATGATCATCCTGCTCGAGGCCGGACGTTACACGCCGCAATTTGTGAAGCGTGAGGAAGTCGCCTCAGCGGGAGCGGAGAGGCGCGTGAGTGGGCCAACGCCGATCGTCGCGGAAGTTCCACGGAGTGGCGTTGCGCTTCCGGCGCCGGGCGCCGCTGCCGACTCCGCGGCGCCGCCGGAGACAGCTAAGGCGGCGCCGGCCTATACCGAGCCTCCCTCCGCTGCCAAACAGCGGATTCCGCTACCGATAATGGCCATCGGATTGGGGCTGCTCATCTTGGGCGTCGTGGCGGTATCCTGGAGGTCAAGAAACAATCTGAGTGAAGGGACCACCGCACGGAGTGGCGCGGAAGACAACTTGGGCCCTGGCGCTCTGCCTCCCAGTGAGGAGATCAGGATTCTGGCAGGCTATACCAAGCAGAGCTTTGTGGACCGGCGAGGAAAAGCCTGGCTGGGCGACCGTTACTTCAAGGGCGGCGAGCCGTTTACGACGGAACAACAGCCGCTCACTCGAACCCTCGATCCCACGATCTATAAACAATCCCGCGCGGGCGAGTTCACCTACGATATTCCTCTGAAGAAAGGCGTTTACGAGCTTCGACTCTACTTTGCGGAATCGCAGTTTGGCCCCACAACATTCGCCGGAGGAGGGGAAAGCAGCCGGATTTTCAACGTCGACATGAACGGCCGGCCCATCCTGGCGGACTTTGATATCTATTCCTCGGCGGGAGGAAGTAACGTTGCCTACGAGCGTGTTTTCAAGGATGTAACGCCCGCCTCCGATGGTTACCTTCACTTGCGGTTTCGACCTTCTTCCCGCGAAAAACCTCTCCTCAACGCCATTGAGATTGTGGCGGGGAATCCCGGCAAGCTGCGTCCCATTCGCCTGGTGATGCGTGAGGATTCTTACACCGACCGCGCAGGCCGGCTGTGGAGTCCGGACAACTATTTCCTGCACGGCCGGATCGGCCAGCACGCCTCTCCCGTTCAGAACGCTTCCGATCCCGACCTTTATATTTCGGAGCGGTTCGGCAACTTTGACTACGCTATACCCGTAGCTGCCGGTACGTACGCCGTCACGCTGCGGTTTGCGGAAACCTATTTCGGACCTCTCAACTCCGGGTTGGGTGGCGAAGGATCGCGGCTTTTCGATGTCTTCTGCAATGGAACAACGCTGCTGCGCAACTTCGATATCGTTAAAGAGGCGGGTGGCGCCAACCGCGCCTTGGAAAAGACCTTCCACGGACTCCAGCCCAACGCCCAGGGTCTGCTGAAGCTCAGCTTCGTTCCCGGCCAAAACTACGCCGAGGTTAATGCCATCGAAGTGGTGGACGAATCCCGGTGAGGTTCGAAACTCGAAAATCGAAATTCGAAAATCGAAACTCGAAAATCGAAACTGGAAACTGTAAACTGGAAACTCGACAAGCCGTAGGTTCGCTGGTCGACTTGTCTGCCCACCTGCCCACCTGCCCATCTGCCGACCTGCCCACTGCCCACCTGCCCACCTGCCCATCTGGCCTGTTGCAGTACCTCCTCCTCCCTTGATACATTAACGAGACTCGCACAATAATGGGGAGAGGACTGTTTTTGGCCGGAGAAAAGCTTTCCAAGCTAGTGGAACTGATGGCGCATTTACGAGGGCCCGAAGGCTGCCCTTGGGACCGCGAGCAGAACTATGACACCCTGAAAGGGCTCATGCTCGAAGAGGCCTACGAGGTGGTCGATGCGGTCAGCGAGCGCGATTTCAGCGGGCTGGAAGACGAGTTGGGCGATCTGCTTTTCCAAGTGGTCTTCTATGCGCGGTTAGCGGATGAAGAGGGGCGCTTTGACATTGATAGCGTGATCGAGCGAGTGCACGCCAAACTCCTGCGGCGGCATCCGCACGTCTTCGGTGAAGTGGGCGCCCGGAACGCGGCCGAAGCCCTGAAGAGCTGGCTCAACGTCAAGGCGCAGGAACGGGCCGCGTTGCCGCAACCGAAGGACTCCGAAAAATCGCTCCTGGATGGGATTGCCGCAGCGCTGCCGGCGACTCTCGTCGCCTACGAACTGGGAGTGCGCGCCGCGGAAGTGGGCTTCGAATGGAAAAAGGCCGAAGACGTGCTTGACAAGGTGGAAGAGGAGATCCGCGAATTACGCCAGGAACTGCAACAAGCGGCCGGCGCGAACTCGTCCCGGCTCGAGGAAGAGATCGGCGATCTGTTCTTCTCGGTTGCCAATCTGGCGCGCTTCCTGCGCTCCGACCCGGAGACCTGCCTGCGAAAGGCTAATCAAAAATTCATGCGCAGGTTTCAGGCCATGGAAAGGGAAGTGGCCGCGCAAGGGAAAAACCTGCGGGCGTGTTCCCTGGAGGAGATGGAATCCGTTTGGAACCGGTTGAAATCGAAGGAAGCCCGTTAAAATACGCGATCAGGCCTTGCGAGACGTTGGCAGAGCTGGCTGCCCTCATTGAAATTCAGCAGGACATTTGGGGCTATGCCGAACACGAGGTTTACCCGCTGCGGCTGTTCGTCACCTTGGAGCGAATCGGAGGGCAAGTGCTGGGAGCCTTCACGCCGCAAGGCTCACTCGTGGGCTTCGCCGCTTCGATGCCGGCCTGGCATGGCCTCAAGCGCTATTATCATTCGCTTTCGCTCGGGGTCCTGCGCGCGCACGAGAACCGTGGTCTCGGCAGGGCGCTCAAAATGGCGCAGACACGCGCCGCGCTCCAAGCGGGCATCGATCTGATCGAGTGGACCTTTGATCCCCTGCGAGCGAAGAATGCTTTTCTCAATATCGTCCGCTTGGGGGCCATGGCCCGCCATTACCGGCCGGACTATTACGGCGAGGTGGCGAGCCGATTTCAGCGGGGATTGCCAAGCGACCGCTTGATTGCGGAATGGCGCCTCGACTCCGCGCGGGTGAAGCGGGCGCTCGCCGGAAAGGCGCCGCGAAGCAGCCAAGCGGAGCCGGCGGCGACGGCGGAGATTCCGGCGGATATCGATCAATTGCGGCATTCAGACCCTCGCGAAGCACGGCGACGCCAGGCGGCGCTCCGGCAACAATTGCAAACCTGCTTTGCTCAGAAGCTGGCGATCACGGGATTTGAATTCGACGCCAGGTCAGCCCGTTACTTATTGGACCCCTATGAAGATTAATCGCGTAGAGCTTCGGGAAATTCAGATGCCGCTCGTCCATTCCTTCGAGACGAGCTTCGGCAAGACGACTCTGCGCAGGATCGTGCTGGTGCGGGTCGACGCGGATGGCCTGACGGGCTGGGGCGAAGTCACTGCGGGCGAGGCGCCGCTTTACAGCCACGAAACCTACGCGACTGCCTGGCACGTGTTGCGCGAGTTCCTAATTCCCTGGGTGCTCGGCAAGGAATGGGCCTCGCCCTCGGAAGTGGCAGCGCGCTTCCGCCCGATCCGAGGCCACAACATGGCCAAAGCAGCCCTCGAAAACGCACTCTGGGTAATCGCGGCGCAACAGAAAGGCATTTCGCTCGCGAAGGCGGTGGGCGGGACGCTCGAGGAAATCCCTTGCGGTGTGTCCATCGGCATTCAAGCGAGCGTCGAGGAACTGCTGGAGAAAATCGGGCGCGAAGTTGCCGCCGGGTATCAGCGGATCAAGGTCAAAGTGAAGCCGGGCTGGGATGTTAATGTGCTGGAACGGATCCGCAACGAGTTCCCCCGCGTGGCGCTGATGGCGGATGCGAATTCCGCTTACACGCTCGCCGATCTCGATCGCTTGAAACAATTCGATCGGTTCTACCTGATGATGATTGAGCAGCCGCTCGGCTGGGACGACATTCCCGATCACGCCAAGCTGCAACGCGAACTCTCGACGCCGATTTGCCTGGACGAGTCGATCCACAGCGCCGACGACGCGCGCAAGGCGATCGAGGCGGGCGCTTGCAAGATCATTAACGTGAAGTTGGGCCGCGTGGGGGGACTGACTTCCGCGCAGCGCGTTCACGAAGTCTGCAGGACGCGGAGCATCCCGGTTTGGTGCGGCGGCATGCTCGAGTCCGGCATCGGGCGCGCCCACAACGTCGCCATGTCGTCGCTTCCAGGATTCACGCTTCCAGGGGATGTTTCTGCCAGCCGCCGATACTGGACGGAAGATATCATCTGCCCCGAGGTGACCGTCAGCGCGCGCGGAACCCTGCGGGTTCCCGAGATCCCCGGGCTGGGCTACGAGCCTGATCTCGATCGCATCGAAAAAGTCACTACGCGAAAGGAGCAGTTTGGCTAGCGTGGCCTCGGCCACGTGGAGGAGGCCCTTGGGGCCGCCCGCGCGCCAGCCTCAACGTCGCGCTGTCGGGCGGCGCGGGGCAACCGCAACGGTTGCCCCTACAATGGCCGCGCTAGCACACTCACCAGACAAGTGTCGGACGAATCAGGTCGGCGCCCTCGCCACAGCCACACCTTGATGCATGTTCTGCTCTTCTGGGGGACGGTGTTTTGGGCGTCCAATATCGTGGCAGCGAAAAAGGCCGTGAGCGGTTTTGGCGCCATGGGGTTGGCCCAGTTGCGCCTCGCCGGCGCCGCCCTGCTTTTTGGCATAGTGTTTTGGGCGTGGCGCGCGCGGCCCAAAGTGCATTTGAGCGGACGCCAAGGGCTGGTGCTCCTGGGCGTGGCGTTTAATGGGCTCACGCTGAACCAAATCTGCTTTATTGGCGGATTGTCCAGGACCTCGGTCGCGCATACGGGCCTGATCGTGGCCCTGGGTCCTGTTATGACGCTGGCGCTCTCTTGTTTAATGCGGCTCGAGCCGTTAACCGTGCCCAAGTTGGTCGGCATGCTGATTTCTTTCGCGGGAGTGGCAGTCCTGGCGCTAGGCGGGGCGGAGAAGGGAAGTGTGGCGCACTGGCAAGGCGACCTGATTGTGTTGGCCGGGAGCCTCTCCTTCGCCTACTACACGATTCAGGTTAAGGGAATTGCGAACCGGTACCACGCCATTACCTTGAACGCTCTGACGTTCCCCCTTGGGGCCCTGCTGATGATTCCGTTTGCAGCCCGCTCCGTGCTGAAGGTCCGCTGGTCCGGTGTGACGATAGGCGCCTGGGGCGGGCTGGCATTTATGATCGTTCTGGGCACCGTGGTGGCATACCTGTTCTACGCGTTTGCTCTCACTGAACTGGCTGCCTCACGCGCGGCAGCCTTCGCGTACCTGCAACCGGTGATTGCCGCGCTGCTGGGAGCATGGCTGCTAGGGGAGAAAATCACGCCGCGAGTGATCGCCGGCGGCGCGTTGATTTTGCTGGGGGTGTACTTGGCCGAGCGTGAACGGGGGGAAGGCAAGCAGGCAGATGGGCAGGTGGGCAGCGGGCAGGTCGGCAGATGACCATATGGGCAGATGCCCCTTCGCGGATGGACGAAGGGCAGATCGGTGGGAGGGAAGATGCAGAGAGGGCCAGGCGAGCCGACCGGCGAATCAGAATGGATCTTCACCCAGACTACCAGACTGCTGGCCTGGACCGTCTTGCTGTTCACGTTTTGGAATCTCGAATCCGGAATCTCGAACGCGGCTGCGCCGCCCCGCGAGACCGATTCACGCTCACGTTCCAAGCTCCAAGCTGCCGATCCTACGTATCAACAGAGCCCTTACCACCTGGTTGTCCACGCCAACATTGCAGCGGTCGCAGACGCCGAAACGGCCCAGCTACTTTATGAAAAGAATTCTAACAGAGTTACTCCCATCGCTTCTATTACTAAACTAATGACGGCCATGGTGCTTCTTGATGCGAAACTCCCGCTGTCGGATCTGGTCGAAATCAGCGACGCGGACGTCGACGATCTGAAGGGCACCCGTTCCTTTTTGACTTTGGGGACCCGCTTGTTAAGGGAAGACATGCTGCACCTTGCCTTGATGTCCTCCGAAAACAGGGCTGCCGCATGCCTTAGCCGCTATTATCCCGGCGGGCGGTCCACTTTCATTCAAGCCATGAACCAGAAAGCACTCGAACTGGGCATGGAGAACAGCCACTTCGTCAGTCCCAATGGGCTCTCGCCGGGAGATGTCTCAACGGCGCGGGACCTGGTAAAGCTCGTGAAAGCTGCCTGCCAATACCCATTGATTCGGCAGTTCACGACCGACACTCGCTTCGAAGTCTATGTAGGCGCAAGCGGCAGGATGCGCCTCGATTACGGCAACACGGACCGACTGGTTGGCCGCGCGGACTGGGATATCGAACTGCAAAAGACAGGCTTCATCAACGAATCGGGCAGGTGCCTGGTCATGCAAGCGCAGTTCGACGGCCGAAACCTCATCATGGTGTTCCTGGACGCTTATGGGCGACTGACCTGCTTTGCCGACGTCAGGCGGGTGCGGCAACAACTGGCAGGAAGGAAGTAATGCAGACGGCAGGTGGGCAGATGGGCAGGTAGGCAGTGGGCGGGGGCACTATTGAACGGGACAGCCCAAGGGGGAGAGGGCAGGTGAAGCGCAAGCGTAGCACTTTTTTCGCAGCTTAAGTGACCCCCTCACCTGTCCCGCGACGCCTGCTGGCACCGGCGCCGCGTGCCACCCTCTCTCCCAAGGGGGC
>Ga0187784_10005306_pt1 | contig 10434 bp, 10 predicted proteins | sample 1015_SJ02_MP15_2_FD_132964 | JGI IMG/M metagenome (GOLD analysis project Ga0187784, IMG submission 132964) | Tropical peat soil microbial communities from peatlands in Department of Meta, Colombia - 1015_SJ02_MP15_20_MG | ecosystem: Environmental > Terrestrial > Soil > Wetlands > Peat | place... | reverse complement strand
TACTTATTTTGCAGTGCATTAACGACGCGATTGGCACAAAGCGGAAGTCCGCGGCATCGCAGCATTTGGTCGCGTTTGGGGCTGAAGCGGACATTCGGAGAACCGCGCTTACATCGTTATCCGGCGCGTTCGCTCTTGCTTCCCCCAATTTTGCTCTCGGTGCCTTGCGTCAGCCGCGCGATATTGGCGCGGTGCATGATCCACAGCAGCGCCGACAACAATAAAAACAATTGCGCCTCGGCCAAATCGCTGTGCCACCACAGCACGGCCGGCGTCGCCGCAGCGGCAATGAGCGCGGCAAGCGACGAATAGCGCGTCATCGCAGCGACCGCGAGCCAAATGATGCAGGACGATATGACCGATATCGCCGCGGCCGAGGCGCAAAAAACCGCGGCGGCAATTCCATTACAATGCGAGAATCTTGACTGCGCCGAAGGCGCCGCTGATCGCATGTTCGATTGCCGACGTTTCGGAGAGCGGCGCCCGGCTTACTCTCGAACGTGACGATGAGCTGCCGGACAAGTTCTTGCTGCTGCTGACGGCTAATGGCCGCGCGCGGCGCCATTGCCGCGTGGTTTGGCGAACCGGTGTGATCGTCGGCGTTGAATTTCCGCACCAAGACCGCTCGTAACGCTCTCCCGGGGGAGCCCAGGCCGGCTTTTCGGGGCTTTGCCTTATTTGCGGCGCAGCAACCTGCCACCAGAATGCGGGGAACTTGCGCGAAGGTGAGCGCGAGTGGGCGTATTTGATGAGCAATCGCGGCGATATCGGCAAGCCGTGGCCGCAAGCGGCCGTCCCGCACGTTCGTCTGCGCCCACACAAGCCATTTGCGATGTTGCATTGCGCGGTCTTGAGCCTTGCCACCGTGGCGCTTGCCGGCTGCGGCATGACCGACGGTGCGGGCTCGCTCCTGGTCGATCCGGGCCGCTACAGCGCCTATCACTGCAACGACCTCGCCGCGCGGTGGAAGGTTTTGGTCGCACGCGAGAAGGAGCTGCACGGCCTCATCGACAAGGCGGACGAGGGCGGCGGCGGCGCCGTGATCGGATCGCTCGCCTACCGCATGGATTACGAATCCGTGCTCAGCGAAGAGAAACTATTGCAGCGCACGGCAGCCGACAAAAATTGCGGTTTCACGCCTGAGTTTCAGAGCGACCAGACCATCCGCTGATATCAGAAACCGGCCGTCGCCAGCGCAACGCCGACGCCCGCGATCGCGAGCAGTACCAGCGCAGCCGCGCTGCCGGCGGTCGCCTTGCCGCCGGCAAAACACGTGGCATAGAGCGCTTTAAGGATGTTGTTGGAGGACGCTGCAATCAGGATCGCGGCGGCGAGCGTAATGTTTGTTACGCCCGTGGTGCCGCCTTGCGCGAGGTTGAGGACGAAAGGATCGATATCGGTTATGCCGACGATTGCGGCGAGCGCGTAGATGCCGGCCGCCCCGAACTCCGCCGTCGCCCGGCTCGAAACCAGCGAGGTGACGATGAACAACAGGGCGAACACGACCGCTGGGCCAAGCTCCAACGGATTCCTGCTTACCGGCGCCGGCACGGCCTGCGCTTTCGCTGCTTGCGGCGCAGGCCTCGCGTACCAATACTGCAGCGCGCAGATCAAAAACCCGGCCAGTGCGAGGCCGCCAAGGGGCAGCATGAGCTGCCGCGCCAGCACCGCGTTGAAAATTGCAATGATCGCCAGAATCCGTAAATACATGATGGTCGTGGCGAGGGTGATGCCCGCTTGCGCCTGCCGCCGCAGCGCCGGTTCGGCTTTGGCCTGCCGCGCCAGAACGACCGTCGTCGCGGTCGATGAGTAGAGCCCGCCGAGCGCCGCCATCCAAAGGCCGCCGGCCGCGGCCGCCCAATAGCGCTGCGCCAGATAGCTCACATAGGAAAAGGTGCAGACGACCACGAGCGCGAGCCAGACCTGACGCGGCGTGATCGCGGTCAGCGTGGTCACCGGATGGTTCGGCAACAGCGGCAGGACGATCCCCGTCAGAATCAAAAATTCGCCCGCGGTGACGATCTCTTTCATTTCGAGCCGCTGGGCCAGGGCGTGCAGCTGCTCGCGGCCGGTGAGGAGGAGAACCGAAGTCACGGTCATCGCCACCGCGAGCCATGGCGGCAGCGCCAGTGCAACGGCGCCGAGCAAATAGGCGTGGACATTGAGCACGGGCACGACCAGCCCGACATTGGGCTCGCCTGTGTCATCGTGCTCCGCCGCGAGTTCGCGATAGTAGACGGCAAGCCAGGCGCCGAGCACGATGAGGCCGCCGGTGAACGGAATGAAATGCGCCGGATCGAACAAATAGAGCATGCCGCCGGCGAGCGCGAGCATCGGAAAAGTGCGAACGCCGCCGGGTCGTTTTTGGTCGGAATGGGCGAAGAAATCCTCGTAGGCCAGGCCGAGAAAAAAGCTCAGTCCGAGCAGCAGAGCCACGCTGATGGGCGATGGCGCCGGGATCATGAATTCGGACCAAAATACCGGTCGGAAGCGGCAAAGCGCTGCTGCGAACCGATCAGGATCAGCCACAGGTCGCTAAACAATAAGGCAGACTTCCGCATTTTACGCCTCCCAATTCTTGTATGGGTTGAGCCGGAGATTGGCATTGAAATAGCGCGGGTCGCCGGAGACTTCCGCCGCGGCCCAGAACGGCACGGCGTATTGCCTCGTCTCGCTCGCGACTTCGATCTCGGCGATGACCAGTCCGGCGTTGTCGCCGTGGAATTCGTCAATCTCCCAGAGGTGGCCCTCGAACTTCTCGCGATATCGGGTCTTCTCGATCAGCGGACGCTCGCAGAGCCGCTCCAGCATGACTGCGGCGTCCGCGACCGGGATCGGGTATTCAAATTCCAGACGCGTCAGGCCCGTGGTCGATCCCTTCACCGTCAGATAGGCGCTGTCACCGGCGATCCGCACCCGGACCACGTGTTCCTTGGCCGCGGATAAATAGCCTTGCCGGTACGGCACTCCGGCGCTGGTGGGCTGCCACGCGTCCTGGTGTACGAGATATTTGTGCTCGATCTCGCTAGGCATGACGTCGTCCTTTATTGTCATGACGGTCGTTGTTGCGGGCCATAATCAATCAGACTATGGCGGAGCGGGCGAGCGTTACGTGCGCATTGCGAACAAAACGAGATCGTGATTCAGTCAATTCTCGATCCCTCGTTGATTCGTGACTCACGAGTCGTAAGGCACTTTAGCTGATGCCGGCGGCGCGCCTGGAAAAGCTCAATTCGCAACAGCGCCGGGCTATCGAGCATGGCAGCTTGCCGCTTGCCGAGTCTGGTCCGCTCCTGATCATCGCCGGCGCGGGTTCCGGCAAGACCAGCACCTTGGCGCATCGTGTTGTTCATCTCATCGACAATGGCGCCGATCCGCGCCGCATCATGCTCTTGACCTTCTCGCGCCGCGCCGCAGCCGAGATGACACGGCGGGTCGATCGCATTCTCGCCGAGCCCGCGCGCGTCTCCATGGTGGCGGACACGATAGCTTGGGCGGGAACGTTCCATTCGGTCGGCGCGCGGCTGCTTCGTGAATATGCCGAGGATATCGGTCTCAAGGGCGCGTTCACGATCCACGACCGTGAGGATTCGGCCGATCTGATGAATCTGGTCCGCCACGAGCTTGGATTTTCCAAAACCAAACAGCGTTTCCCGACCAAAGGCACCTGCCTCGCGATCTATTCGCGCGCGGTAAACAGCGAGCTTACGCTCGATGCGGTCTTAAGTTCGTCCTTCCCGTGGTGTGCGATCTGGCAGGACGAACTGCGCCGGCTGTTCGCCCACTATGTCGAGACCAAGCAGGCGCAAAACGTGCTCGATTACGACGATCTCCTGCTCTATTGGGCGCACATGATGCAGGAGCCGTCGATCGCACAAGACGTGGCGCAGCGGTTCGATCATGTCCTGGTCGATGAATATCAGGATACCAACCGGTTGCAGGCCTCGATCCTTTTGGCGCTGCGACCGACCGGCAAGGGTTTGACCGTCGTCGGCGACGATGCGCAGGCGATTTATTCGTTTCGCTCAGCGACGGTGCGCAATATCCTCGACTTTCCCGGTCATTTCAGCCCGCCGGCCGACGTCGTCACGTTGGAACAGAATTATCGTTCGACGCAGCCGATCTTGGCGGCGGCGAACGCCGTAATCGGATTGGCCGAGGAGCGGTTCACAAAGAACCTGTGGTCCGAGCGCACCTCCGCCGAGCGCCCGCGGCTGGTCGACGTGCGCGACGAGGCGGATCAGGCGCAATACGTGGTCGAGCAGGTTTTGGCGGGCCGTGAGGCAGGGCTTGCGCTCAAGGCGCAGGCCGTCCTGTTTCGCACCTCGCAGCACAGCGGGCCGCTCGAAGTGGAGTTGACCCGACGCAATATTCCCTTCGTGAAGTTCGGCGGGTTAAAATTCCTCGAGGCGGCGCACGTCAAGGACATGCTGGCTATGTTGCGCTTTGCGCAAAATCCGCGCGACCGCGTAGCGGGTTTCCGCGTCATTTTGCTGTTGCCCGGCATCGGGCCGGCGACCGCGGCCAGGGCGCTCGACCGCGTCGTCGAACGCTCCGATCCGGTCGACGCGCTCGGCGAAATCAAACCGCCGGCGGCGGCAGCCGAGCACTGGCCGTTATTCGTCGAGGCCGTTCGCATCGTGCGTTCCGGGGCGGCAGGCTGGCCGGCGGAGCTTGATCTGGTTCGGCGCTGGTACGAACCGCATCTCGATCGCATCCACGAGGATGCCGTGGTGCGTCAGGCCGACCTGCTGCAACTCGTCCAGATCGCCTCGACCTATCCGAGCCGCGAGCGCTTTCTCACCGAGCTTACGCTCGACCCGCCGGAGGCCACGAGCGGCCGCGCCGGCGAGCCGCTGCGCGACGACGACTATCTCATCCTCTCGACAATTCACTCGGCGAAGGGACAGGAGTGGAAAGCGGTATTTGTCTTGAATGCGGTCGACGGCTGTCTGCCGTCCGATCTCGCGACCGGAACGAGCGCGGAAATCGAGGAAGAGCGGCGGCTGTTCTACGTCGCTTTGACGCGGGCGAAGGACCATCTCGACGTCATCGTCCCGCAGCGCTTCTTCGCGCATGGACAACGCAACAATGGCGACCGCCACCTGTACGCGGCGCGAACCCGCTTCATCCCGGCCGACCTGCTGGAACATTTCGAATGTTGCAGCTGGCCGGCCCCCGCGGCGACGGCAGCAGCGTCGAAATCTGCGCGCGTGCCGGTCGATATCCGCCAGCGCGTGCGCCGGACTTGGGGATAGGGACTTGCGCTAGAGATTTGCGGCTAGATATTTGGGGCTAAGGCGCGAACTCATAGAGCAGCGCAGACGGAAGACCTGCGAGAATCCGCTCCGGCTCCGATAGGCGACGAATGATTGCATCGCTGCGAAACGACGCGATGGACCAAATCCAGACATTCACGTTGCCCCTTGGCCCCGCCCGCCTCAACCGCCGAACCCACGGTCGATCAGCACGCTGATTGCGACACCTGCTAGCGCGGCAGCAACGCCGATCGAGACGGTTTCTATGACTGTGCTTATCGTGCCGCGTTTTGCGATCCGCGCTCGACCGACGCCGAGAGCGATCAGCAGGGCCGTGGTGGCCACAGCGGAGAGAAGCCTTGCTTGAGGTATCGGAAAGAAGACGAAGGGCAGGATCGGTACCGCCGCTGACAGGAAATCTGCGACCAACATCCACAGCGCCTGCTCCCAGGGGTTCTGCTGCACCACGGAGGGGGCTTGCAGCGCGAACACCAGCGCCTTGAGCGCGTCGGGGTCGTTTCGTACCGCGCCAGCGAGCGCTGCGGATAGCTGAGGTGTCAGGCCGTCTGCTGCCGCCTGACGATTCGACAACAGCACGTCAACGGAGGCCGCGGTAGGCACCGGATCGGCCTGCAGACTTGCCCGGTTCGCCTTCGTCTCGTCTCGGCTCGTCTCCGCATCAAGATAGGCGCCAGCCATCATAGAAACGGCCGCTGCCGCAGCCCCCGCGGCGCCAGCGATAAGCACCGCATGGCTGCTCGTAGTCGTGGCGGCGACGCCGAATATCAGGCCAAAGATAGAGACCGTCCCATCCTCCATTCCGAAAACGATGGTGCCGGCTGACTCGACGAGCGAGCGTTTCAGCTCCGATAAGAGCAAGGCAATTGTCATCGCTTGTCCCTCTCTGCCACGACTAAGCTGCACCAAACGACTTGATAACCGGAGCTGCCCGCGGGATCGGCCGCGCGACCGCGATCGCCTTTGCCCGCGAGGGCGCCGACGTAATGGGCATTGACCTTGCCGGACCGGTTAGTTCGACGCTTGAGGTCGTACCTGCGATATACGACGAGCTGGTGGAGACGGGCCGTTTGGTCGAAGCCGCCGGCAGGCGCTGGTGCGAAGCGCGTCTTGACCAGCGCGACCTCGCCGCTCTGCGTGCTGCGGCCGAGAAGGCGCACGCCACTTTTAGTCGGCTCGACATTCTGTTCGCCCATGCGTGGATTTGCCTCTTCTGATATGCTGGCCGAGCTGCGTGACGACAATAGGCAGGTGACGGCAGAAATGCACGAGCCGCACGGTCTTCGCGAAGAGCACGAAGCCGCGGCCACGTGAGCGTGCTTGAGAGCTGGATTGACGGGGCGGAATGGCGCTCGTGGTTTGTTCTCGGCGCTGCGCCGCCGCAAAGAGATCGTGCACTCAATTGCGGAACCGGAGGAGCAAATTATGAATCCCGTTCAGCCCATCCGCGGCGAAAAAGGCGCCTCGATAATCGGCCCGACGAACCTCGCGCGCCAGGCCGAGAGCCGGGACAGACTCGCGCCACCCAGCACTGACCACGGCACGCTTCCGAGTCTGAAATGGTCCTTCGCCGATTGCCACAACCGGCTGCAGCCAGGCGGTTGGGCGCGGCAGACGACCGGGCGAGAGCTGCAGATCGCTCAGGCGCTTAACTGCGTCAACATGCGGCTCAAGGCTGGCGCGGTCCGGGAGATGCACTGGCACAAACCGGACGAGTGGGGCTTCGTGATCAAAGGCCGGATGCGGATCACCGCAGTCGACCAGGACAGTCACGCCTTCCAGGACGATTTGAACGAGGGGGATATCTGGAATTTCCCTGGCGGCATTCCCCACTCGCTTCAGGGACTAGACGGCGACGGATCCGAGTTCCTCTTGGTCTTCAACGACGGCAACTTCAATGAGGACGAGACCTTCCTGGTCACGGACTTTCTTGCCCACATCCCGAAAGAGGTTCTCGCCAAGAATTTCGGCGTACCCGAAAGCGCCTTCGCCAACATCCCTAAGGAAGAGCTCTACATCTTCCAGTCGAAAGTGCCCGGCCCGCTCGCCGCGGATCGGGTCGTCGGCGCGGGGCCGCCGCCCTCGACATTCAGCCATCGGCTCATGGCTCAGGAGCCGATCCGGACGACAGCCGGCGCCGTTCGTATCGTCGACGCCTCTAATTTTCCGGCGGCCCAGATGATCGCCGCTGGGCTGGTTGAGGTCGAGCCGGGCGGGATGCGCGAACTGCACTGGCACCCTAATTCGGATGAGTTGCAATACTACATCGAGGGCGAGGGTCGGATGACGGTCTATGCATCCAATACCAACGCACAAACCTTTGACTATCAGGGCGGCGATGTCGGCTACGTGCCGAAGAGCATGCCCCACTACATCGAGAACACAGGGATGACGAAGTTGCGTTACCTCGAGCTATGGCAATCCGATCATTTCGCTGACGTCTCACTGGCGCAATGGTTGGCGTTTACACCATGGGATCTCGTGAAGGCGCATCTCAATATTGACAAGTCGGTCCTGTCTAAGGTCTCGACGCAAAAGACGCCCGTGGTAGGGCTCTGAGCACTGTGGTCAGGGGCGTTTTTCGAAATATTCCCGAAAGGGCGGGCCTTTCATCTGTCAACCGGACGGGCGGGACAACCCGAAATCAAGTAGTGCGCTGGCAGAGTGTGACTTCCGGAATGGGTCATCCACGTCGATTTTGGCGCGCATCAGCGACTTCCGCTTGTTGGCTGAACCCGGACATATCGTTGCAATGCAGCGGCACGTGCCGCAGCCGCAGCGCATTGGCGGCGACGCCGACCGAGGACAGCGACATGGCGGCGGCGCCGATCGCGGGCGACAGCAGAATGCCGAACAACGGATAGAGCGCGCCGGCCGCGATCGGCACCCCCAGGGCGTTATAGAGAAAAGCGAAGACGAGGTTCTCCCGGATATTGCGCATCGTCGCCGTGGAAAGTTTTCGCGCCCGCACGATGCCGGTGAGATCGCCTTTGACCAGCGTGATGCTGGCGCTCGCCATGGCGACGTCGGTGCCGGTGCCCATGGCGATGCCGATATCGGCTGCGGCCAGTGCCGACGCATCGTTGACGCCGTCGCCCGCCATGGCGACGACGCGGCCGGCGCGGCGCAGCGCTGCGATCGCGGCACTCTTGCGCTGCGGCAGCACTTCAGCCTCGACATCGGTGATGCCGAGCTTTTTCGCCACCGCGCGCGCGGTCGTTGCGTTGTCGCCGGTCAGCATCACGATCGCGATGTTTTGCGCCTTGAGCGCTTCGAGCGCGGCGAACGCTGTCGGTTTCACTGGATCGGCAATGCCGAGAAGGCCGGCAAGCTTGCCGTCGACAGCAACAAACACGACGGTCGCGCCGTCGGCGCGCAATCGCTCCGCCTCGTCATGCAGCGAATCGCTCGCAATGCCGAGTTCGGCGAAGAATTTGGCATTGCCCAGCGCAACGCGCCGGCGCTCGACCATGCCGACGACGCCCCCCGAAACTGTCTCGAAGCCCGTGACGCGCCCGGGCTCGATTTTGCGCTCGGCCGCCGCCGCAACGATCGCCGCCGCGAGCGGATGTTCGCTTAAGCGCTCGACGCTCGCGGCCAATTGCAGCACCGTGCGCTCGTCGACATCGTGCGCCGCCACCACGGCGACGACCTCCGGCTTGCCTTCGGTCAGCGTGCCGGTCTTGTCGACGACCAGCGTGTCGATCTTCTCCATCCGCTCCAACGCGTCGGCGTCTTTGATCAGGATGCCGAAGCGCGCGGCGCGGCCGACGCCGACCATGATCGACATCGGCGTTGCCAGCCCGAGCGCGCAGGGGCAGGCGATGATGAGGACCGTCACCGCGGCGACGAGCGCATAAGCCAAACGCGGTTGCGGGCCGAACGTCGCCCAGGCCGCGAACGCCAAGAGCGCGATGACGATGACCGCCGGCACGAACCAGGCGGCGACCCGATCGGCAAGCCGCGCGACGGGCGCGCGCGAGCGCTGCGCCGCGCCGACCATCGCGACAATATGCGCGAGCATCGTGTCGCGGCCGACTTTTTCCGCGCGCATGATAAATCCGCCGCTCTGGTTGAGCGTGCCGCCGATGACCTCTGCACCGGGTTTCTTCTTGACCGGCATCGCTTCGCCGCTGATCATCGATTCATCGACCGCCGATTTGCCGTCGATAACAACGCCATCCGCCGCAATTTTCTCGCCGGGGCGAACGCGCAGCCGATCGCCCGGAACGACGGCGTCGAGCGGCACCTCCTCCTCGCCGCCGTCGTCCGTGATCCGCCGGGCGCGCTGTGGCGCAAGTTCGATCAGCGCCCGGATCGCGTCCGACGTCGAAGCGCGCGCGCGCAGCTCAAGCACCTGGCCGAGCAAGACCAGGACCGTGATGACGCAAGCCGCTTCAAAATAAAGCGCAATGCCGCCATTGACGCCACTATGGGCGTCGCGGAACGCCGCCGGAAACAGGTCCGGCGCCGCCACCGCGACCACGCTGTAGCCATAGGCCACGCCGGTGCCCATGGCGATGAGCGTGAACATGTTGAGGTGGCGCGAGCGCAGCGATTGCGCTCCGCGCAGGAAGAACGGCCAGCCGCCCCACAGCACCACCGCTGTCGCCAGGATGAACTGGATCAGACTCGAAATTTCGCCCGGCAGATGCCATAGGCCGAGATGCAATGAATTAAAATGATTTGCCATTTCGATCGCGACGACCGGAAGCGCCAAGACGAGAGAAATCCAGAACCGGCGCGTCATGTCGGCGAGTTCGCCGCCGTCACCATTGCCGCCCGCCTCCGGCTCGAGCGCCATGCCGCAGATCGGACAAAAACCCGGCGCAGCCTGCCGCATCTCCGGATGCATTGGGCAGGTATAGATCACGCCCTCGGCCGGAGCGTCGGGCGGGCTAGAGCGCTTTTCGAGATATTTTTGCGGATCGGCCGCGAACTCGGTCCGGCAGCCCGCGCATAGATGTGGCGATGCAGGCTTTTGCGCCGGATCGGCGGCCGACGTCGTGCTAGGTATTTTGGCGCCAGATGCTTTGGCGCTGCCTAAATGCACCGACTGTGCCATGATACCCCCGCCCCCTTGAAACGGATACCCAGTAGGGGTATATAAACAAAATGCGGGCACTTGCCAAGACATCGGTGTTAAAACGGCTGCAGC
>Ga0187784_10005305_pt1 | contig 10435 bp, 9 predicted proteins | sample 1015_SJ02_MP15_2_FD_132964 | JGI IMG/M metagenome (GOLD analysis project Ga0187784, IMG submission 132964) | Tropical peat soil microbial communities from peatlands in Department of Meta, Colombia - 1015_SJ02_MP15_20_MG | ecosystem: Environmental > Terrestrial > Soil > Wetlands > Peat | place... | reverse complement strand
GCCGCCCGATTCGATGGCCTCGACCTCGACGCGCGTTTCTGGGATGGAAGACGGGGCGGGCTCCGGCGTCGGTGCCATCGCAGGGCTCTCGAGCGCGGCATCGACAACCACCGGCGCCGGTGGCGTGGGGCCGCCCTCGGGTGCCTCGCTCGGGTAGTAGAGGGCCAGCACGCGCTCGAGCTCGATCTCGAGGAGCTTCGGAGGCGGAAGTCGGGTGGGCTCAACACCGGCGCGGGCCGCCTCGGCGCGCTGCGCGAGGCGTTCCTTCGCCGCCCGGACCTCCGGCGCATCGCCGTCGGCCTCCGTCGGAGGATGCGGGATCGTCCCGCAGAGGGCGATCGCGAGGGCGGAGGCTCGGGTGATGTGTTCCCGGCAGCGCTTGAAGTCGTCCTCGGCGATCGCGGCCAACGCCGCCTCGATCTCCCCCCGGATCGGCCCCACGTCCGCGCCGGCGAGAAGGAGGTCGCGCACTTCCTCCCCCAACGGATCGACCGGCGACACGACCTCCTCGATCGGGATCGGGCTCGGCATCTCCACCGCGAAGACCGGCGGCGTCGGCTCGACGATCTGCCGCGTGTCGCGCGAGATCGTCTGCTCGAGGTTGATGTCGATCCCGTGCGGACCGATCCGGTACGGGTGGAGGCGGACGTCGTGCGAGCTGCCGCGGAACTTCTCGACGCCGATCGCCCGCACGGTCATGTTCTCGTGCTCCCAACGGAAGAGCCGGATCTCGCCCCGGGCGAGGGCGCGCTCCGGGGTCTCGAGGTCCTCGAGCGGCGATTCCACCGTGAGGATCGTCGTGACCCGCAGGTCGGAGAGGAATCGCAGGAACGTCTGAGCCCCGCCGACCGGATCGAAGCCCTTCATGCAGAAGTACTGGAGGGCGGTCAGCGAATCGATCGCGAGGCGGGAGTATCCCTTGCGGATCACCTCGCTGCGCAGCATCTGCTCGAGGGCCGTCAGGGTCACCTCGACGGCCGAAAGCTCGGGGGAGAGCCGGATCGACAGCGGCACGCTCGCGAACGGCTGGGAGGACCGGACGGCCGCGATGTCCTTGAACGGGACCCGCTCGTAGCGCATGATGTCCGGGATCGCGTCGAAGACGTCGACGCGATCGAGCTCGGAACCGATCGACCGATGGTTCACGCGGGCCTCGTTCGGCGGTTCCTCGATCGTCACCAGGAGACAGCGCTCGCCGCGCCGGATCCCCTCGCACAGGAACTCGAGCGCGAGCGTCGTCTTCCCGGTCCCCGACGGTCCCACCACGAGGTACGGGCGATGCGCCAGAAGGCCCCCCTCGAGCATCGTATCGAGCGGTGGAATTCCGGTCGAGACACGTCCCGTCGCGGGCGGGGCGGATGCGCTCGATGCGGCCACGGAGACTCCTTCGCGCGCGCGTCCGGAGGGGATTCGGACCTCGCTAGCTCGATGATGGGAGGGTGGCCCTCATGAAGGTTCGCGCGCGCAGGCGATGCATCCCGTAACCCATATGACCCGGCTTCGGCCCCGCAGCCGCATGGCGCGCGCACCGAGCGACGGACCGGCCCGCATGCGCGCGCTCGCGGCGAATCTGCCCACGGCGCTGCGCGAGGGGTTCTCGACGGGCCTCGACCTCGCGCCGCCGGCGCGCGGCGCATCGCCGATCGTCGCGGTCGGGATGGGAGGCTCCGGGATCGCGGCGGATCTCGCCCGCGGGGTGGTCGACGCCGAGACTCCCGCGATGCTGTCGGTCCTGCGCTCGCCGGAACTCCCGCGCGGTCTCGATGCCCGAGCCCATGTGATCCTCGTCAGCTACTCGGGCGACACGTGGGAGACGCTCCGCGCCTTCGAAGCGGCCGGCCGGGTGGGCGCCCGCCGGACCGTGGTCTCGTCGGGCGGCGAACTTGCCGACCGCGCGGCCGAGGAAGGAGTGGGCATCCTGCTCGTGCCGTCCGGCCAGCCTCCCCGGTCGGCCGTCGGCCACCTGTTCGGAGGGATCCTCGGCCTGCTCGACCCCTGGTTCCCGGAGTCGAACGAGGATCGCGTGTCCCGGATCTCCGAGCGCCTTCGCGGTCGCATCGGCGCGTTCGCCAAACCCAAGGGGCCGGCGGCGAACCTGGCCGCGAGCGTCGGGGAACGTTTCCCCTTCATCTACGCCGAGAGCTCGTTCCTCGCGCTCGCGCGTCGATGGACGACGCAGATCGAGGAGAATGCGAAGCGCTTGGCCTCCTTCGACGAGGCGCCGGAGCTCTTCCACAATGCCCTGGTCGGGTGGGACGCAACCGGACGGGCGGAGGCCTCCCGCACGGCGACACTGCTCCTCGAGTGGTCGGAGCAATCCCCGCCGATGCGCGAGCGGTTCCGTTACCTCGAACGCCTTCTGACGGCGCGAGGGGGCAAGGTGGCCCGCGTTCCGCTCGAATCGGAGGACCGGCTGGAGGCCCTGATCAACGGCATCGCCCTCGGCGACCAGTTCAGCCTCTTCCTCGCCGAGCGTCGCCGTGTCGACCCGCTCCCGGTGGAGGCGATCACTCGACTGAAGACTGCGCTCCCGGACTCGCCCCGATCAAGCCGTCGACGATGAAGGTCGTCGACCGGCGATTCGAACTGACTCCCCCGAAACAGGCGAGGGTTGGAACCCCGGCGGGAGAAGGCCGTCTCGCATTGCCGAACGGGTCGGCTGAACCGGTGAATCGCGACCGCGTCCCAGCACGCGTGCACAGCCAACCGTTAAAGGTCGGGGGAATTCCGGCGACCGGGTGCTGAGGTAGCCTAGCTCGGCCAAGGCGCCAGATTCGAGATCTGGTGGTGCGTATGCATCGCGGGAGTTCAAAGGGCGCCCGGGACACGACCCCGGCGTCGGGAACTCTCCCCCTCAGCGCCTCCCCCCTCTCCGCGGTCCCGGTCGTGCTCGAACTGACCCGCGGCGCCTCGGTGGTGCGGCGCCGTCTGCGGGTGCCCATCGGGACCCCCATCCGCGCGGCCCTGCGGAAGGCGGGGTGTTCGCCCGAGGGCAGCGCGGTCCTCCTCGACGATACGCCCGTGCCCCTCGACCTCCCGATCGAAGGCCCGATGCGCCTCGTCGTGATCTCCACCTTCAGTGGCGGATAACCCGCGGCGGGATCCCGGGGCCCTCGGCGGACCGGGAAGGGAAGTGCTTAAGGTCCCATGCATCGATTTGTGAGGGTATAGGACGGCCCCGTGCCCTCGAGTTGTCCGATCTGCGAACAACCGATCGCCTCGACGGCCGTCCACTGCTCCGTCTGCGGTTTTCCGACGGATCTCGCGATCGAGGGACTGCGCGCGATCAACGAGCTCGACGCCGAGACCCCCCTGACGGAGGGCTCGGTCGTGGCGGTCGAGATCCGACCGGCCCGCGCCGTGCCCCGCCCGCTCTCGCCGGAGGAGGAGCTGGCCGCCGCGATCAGTCGCGACCTGCGGGCCAAGATGGAGCTCGTCCGCGCGCTCGGTCCGGGACCGGACGTGACCGCCGAGCTCTGCCAGGCGGCGCTCAGCGAGGCGCAGGGGCGCATCGCCGAGGCCCTCGACATCCTGCGGTCCGCGCAGCAGCGCCTCGAGACCCAGACCGACGAGGTCCTGCGCAGCCGCCTTCGACTGCTGGGCGAGCGCCGGGCCACGCTCGAGCGCACCGGCATCCGCATCGCGATCGGTCCGGAGCTCGCGCACGCGAGCCGGGCGCTGGACGAGGGCGCGCGCGACGAGGCGGCGAACGAGATCGTCGCGGCCGAACAGGAAATGAACCAGTTCGAGGCGGACTGGAAGGGCCTGCAGGGCCTCCTGTCGGAGATCAACGGGCTGCGCAACGACGCGCAGGACCTCGGCATCCCCCTCGGGGAGATCTCGAGCGAGATCGACGGGATCCGCGACCAGCTGGCCGAGCCCGTCGTGACGCACGACGCGCTCGACGCGATCGCCCAGCGCGCCGCCCAGACCCTGATGCTCCTGCACGAGGCGGTGCCCGCCGCGCTCGAGGAGGAGCTCGCCGCGGACGAGGTCAAGCTGAACCAGTACCCGGACGATTCGGCGGTCTGCGCCGCGGCCCGGCGGTTGCACCTCGAGGCGGCCCGCCATCTGAAGAAGGGACGTCTCAGCGAGGCCGTGCAGAGCGTTCGCGACCTGCGCGTCGAACTCGCGGAGCTCGAACAGAGGGCCCAAGCGCCGGCCATCGTCGCCCCGGTCGCGGAGATCCCCGAAGAGACCGAGGAGGAGATGCTGAACCGCCTCCTGAAGAAGGCCCGGACGCTCGCGGGCCGGGTCCGCACGCTGCCGCCCGAGAGCGAGACCGCGCGGGAGGCGGCGCTCCAGATCCGCGAAGCCACCGAGCTCCTGCGCGCCCGCCAGCTGCGGGAGGCGGACCTCACGCTCAGCCGGCTGATGCGCATGCTCTCCACCGACGCCGCGGAGGCCTAGACCCGTGGCGATGTCCCACCGCGCCACCGAGGACCTGACCGCGCGGCTCGACGCCGTCGTCGAGCAGGGCCACACGCTCGAAGAGGAAGGGCTCCCGTTCCCCACGCAGCAGATCCGGTCCGCCTACGAGGAGGCGCTCCGCAGCGGCCGCCTCGCGGACGCCGCACTCGTGGTGAAGCGGGGCGAGGCGCTCCTCGCCCGGATCCGGCCGGACTGGACGTGGGTCCGCGAACTCCTGCGCCGTGCCGACGAGTTGCGGACCGTCGCGGAGACGATCGGCGTCGACGTCGCGCATCTCGACCGGCGCGTCGGCAACCCGCGCCAGCGCCTGCGCAACGAGCCGCTCAGCATGGGATCGCTCGAAAAGGCCGCCGCGAGCGCCTCGCTGGCGCTGGCCGTGCTGAACGACGCGATCCCGAAGTTCGTCGTCCAGGAGGCGCAGCAGCTCGGCATCTCGATGCGCCAGGCGCGCGATCGCGGCGAGGACGTCACCGAATGCTCGCGGATCTTCTCGCGCCTCCTCCAGGCGCTCCAGGACGAGAACATCCCGACCGCTGCCCAACGCCTGGTCGAGTGCCGGCGCGCGATCGTCCGCATCCCGCGCGCCCCCGCGCTCCCCCCGATCGCGCCCGACGAGGAGGCCGAGATCCTGCTCGAGGCGCGCAACCTCGCCCGCCGGCTCCAACGGATCAAGGGCCGGGCCCAGAACGCCCAGAGCGCGGCCCGACTGATGGCGCAGGTGCGCGCGGCGATCAGCGAGGAGCGTCGCACCGGGACACCCGAAGAGGAGATCGAGCAGCTCTGGCAGGAGGTCGACCGACTCACCCGAGAACGCAAGCGCGCGTCGGAGGGCCCGACGTTCGAGCGGGCGGGACCGGCGCTCCCGACACCGGCGCCCGAGCTCGACGCCGACGAGCCCGAGAAGGACGACGAGCGCGTCGCGGAGGTCAGCCCCTCCTACTACGTCCCCTACGTCCCCCCCGAGATGACCGGCCCAGCCGATGCCGACGGGGAAGCGAACGGCGTCCCCCTCGAGAGCCGCTCGCGGCCGCGCCCCCGCCCTCGGGCGTAATCTTCAAATACGTATCGCAAGTCGTTTATACCCCTTGCCGAAGTCCGCCGGGCCCTCACCACCGCGCGAACTGGGCACCATCCTATCCGTGACCCCCACCGGGCACCTCACCGTCCGCGCCGCCGGCGCCGAGTTCGCGCCGGAAGGCACTTCCGTCCGGGACTCCCGGGGTCTCGTGCGCGGGCGTGTGGTCCGCGTCTTCGGTCCGGTCGCCCGGCCGTACCTTTCCGTCCGTCCCCGCCGGATGCCGACGCCGGCCGAGGGCCTCACGCTGATCGGTAGCGCGCTCGTCCGGGAGTGACACGTTCCTCCATGTCCGGCATGCAGAACGAGGAGACGCCGGGCGATCCGGAGAAGGGACCGGGACGGGCCGAGGACCTGGCGGTCCCGACCCGGTGCACGAGCTGCGGTTCGACGCACCTCACGCGCGACTACGAGCGCGGCGAGCTCGTCTGCGACGAGTGCGGCCTCGTGCTCGAGGAGTCGATGATCGACCAGGGACCGGACTGGCGCGCCTTCGATGCCGAGCAGGGCGAAAAGCGGGCCCGGACCGGCGCGCCGACGACCCTCACGATCCACGACAAGGGACTCTCGACCGAGATCGGCTGGAAGAACCGGGACCCGTACGGCAAGTCGATTCCGACGCGCAACCGCGCCCAGCTCTACCGCCTCCGCAAGTGGCAGCGGCGGATCCGCGTCTCCAACGCGACGGAGCGGAACCTCGCCTTCGCGCTCGCCGAACTCGACCGCATCGCGTCGGGGATGGCGCTCCCGCGCAACGTGCGCGAGACCGCGGCGATGATCTACCGCAAGGCGGTCAACCGCAACCTGATCCGCGGTCGGTCGATCGAGGGGGTCGTCGCGGCATCGCTCTACGGCAGCTGCCGCCAGTGCAACGTTCCGCGCACGCTCGACGAGATCGCCTCGAAGTCGCACATCGGCCGCAAGGAGATCGGCCGCACCTACCGCTTCATGACCCGCGAGCTCCAGCTCAAGCTAATGCCGACGCGGCCGCAGGACTACATCCAGCGGTTCTGCTCGGAGCTCAAGCTGAAAGGCGAGATCCAGACCCGCGCGAACGAGATCCTCAAGGACGCGACCGAGCGCGAGCTGACGAGCGGCCGGGGCCCGACCGGGGTCGCGGCGGCCGCGATCTACATCGCGAGCGTCCAGTGCGGCGAGCGTCGCACGCAGCGCGAGGTCGCCGTGGTCGCCGGCGTCACCGAAGTGACGATCCGGAACCGCTACAAGGAGCTCACCGAGAAGCTCAACCTGCGCGTGATGCTCTGAGCGTCGCGCTCAGGGACCCGCGCCCACCCGGACGAGAGCGAACCCGTCGTAGCCCTTGCGGCCCACCGTCTGGATCACCGTCGCCCGGGCGCGCGGTTCGGCGGCGACGCGCTCGAGGAACCGTCGCATCCCGACGACGTTGGCGTCCGTGCTCTGCGCATCGGCGAGCGAGCCCTGCCGGACCACGTTGTCGACGACGATGAGCGCGCCCGGGCGCGCGAGCTTCATCGCCCAGTCGAAGTACGCCGCGGTGGAGGGCTTGTCCGCGTCGATGAATATCAGATCGAACGGCGCGGCGTGCTCGGCCGCGAGCATGGGCAGGCTGTCGATCGCCCGGCCCACGCGGATCTCGACCTGGTCCGAGAGGCCGGCGCGGGCGACATTCGCGCGGGCGACCTCGGCGTGCCGCGGCTCGGCCTCGAGCGAGACCAGCCGACCCCCCGGAGGGAGCCCGCGCGCCATGCAGATCGCGCTGTAGCCTCCGAGCGTCCCGACCTCGAGGACCCGATGCGCTCCCGTACCGGCCACGAGGAGCTCGAGGAGGCGCCCCTGGGCGGGACTCACCTGGATATCGGGAAGGCCCGCGGCGGCGCTCGCGCGGAGGGCCTCCGCGAGGGCGTCGTCCGCGGGTACGACGGTCGTCTCAATGTATCGGTCCGCGGCGTCCCACTTCGGATCGGTCATTCGCGTCGCCGGGACCCGACCCGCCGGGACGAATAACCCGGCGCACCTCCCCGGAGTCGTCGGCACGCGTGAAGTTTATGGGAGCCGCGGGCTCCCGCGGAGGGAAGGCGCCCCCGGATGGAGGATCTGGTCCGAGCTGCGCTCGCGGCCGCCGAGTCGACCGACATCCGGTACGCCGACGTCCGCGTCGTGAGCCCGCAGCGCGCCCTGCACCTCGCCGTGCGCAACGGTCGGGCCGACGCGTTGACCGATGCCCGCACCGAGAGCCTCGGGGTGCGCGTGCGAACGGCGGGGGCATGGGGGTTCGCGGGGACGACCGAACTCACGGCGACGGCCGCGCGCGAGGCCGCTCGCCTCGCGGTCCGCCTGGCGCGGGCGTCGGACCGATCCGGCCCGGGCCCGCTCGCCGTGACCGACGACCCTCCCACGAAGTCGGGGCAGTACCGCACCGAGGTGCGGCGCGACCCGTTCGAGGTCCCGCACGAGGAGATCGTCGAGATGCTGACGCGCGCGGAAGCGCGGCTTCATGTCGCCGCCGACGTGAAGAGCGGCCTCGCGTCGTTCCAGGCGTGGGACGACACGAAGTGGTTCTCCTCGAGCGAGGGGGCCTCGTTCACGTCGCGGACCGTCCATGTCGGCGCGGGCATCAACGCGACGGCGATCCGCGGATCCAATGTCCAGCGTCGGAGCGCCCCGAACTCGTTCGGCGGGGATTTCCACCAGGCCGGCTACGAATACATTGAACAGCTCAATCTCCCCGAGGAGGCCGAACGGGTCGGGCGCGAGGCGATCTCGCTCCTGGACGCGCCCGCGTGCCCGACGGGGACGATGACCCTCGTCCTCGGCTCCAACCAGCTCGGCCTGCAGGTGCACGAGAGCGTGGGGCACGCTGTGGAGCTCGACCGGATCTACGGCAGCGAGGCCGCGTACGCGGGGACGAGCTGGATCTCGGCCGCCAAGATCGGCGCGCTGCGCTACGGCAGTGATGGGATGAACGTCGTCGCGGACGCCACCGAACCGGGCGGGCTCGGGACGTTCGGCTGGGACGACGAGGGGGTCCCGGGCCAGCGGGTCCCGATCGTCGAGCGCGGAACGCTCGTTGGCGTGCTCTCCTCCCGGGAATCGGCGGCCGAGCTCGGCCTCGTCCGGTCCGGGGGAACGGCGCGCGCCGACGGCGCGGATCGGCTGCCGCTCGTCCGGATGACCAACGTCGATCTGCTCCCGGGCGACCACAGCTTCGAGGAGGTGCTCGAGGGCGTGCAGGATGGGGTGTACCTCGAAACGAACCGCTCCTGGTCGATCGACGACAAGCGGCTCAACTTCCAGTTCGGGACCGAGATCGGCCGGAGGATCATCGCCGGTGAGCTCGGGGAGATCGTGCGCAATCCGATCTACGCCGGCATGGGGCCCTCGTTCTGGAGCTCGATGGACGCGGTCGGGAACCGCGACACCTGGCACCTGTGGGGCCTGCCGAACTGCGGCAAGGGTCAGCCGGGCCAGATCGTCCGGGTGAGCCACGGCGCGCCGATCGCCCGGTTCCGCAACGTCTCGGTCCGGGGAGGCTGACGCGCATGCCGACCCGCCGCCGGACTCGGGAGCCGATCGCCGCGGCCCTCTCCGACCTTCCGAGCGGCGTCAGCGCGGACGTTCGCGTCCATCGCACGTCGTGGACGACGATCCGATTCGCGAACGGTCGGATCCACCAGCCCCATTTCGAGCGGGCGACCCATGTCTCGTTCCGCGTGGCCGAGGACCAGCGACTCGGCACCGCGACGACCGTCGATGCATCGGCCGAAGGCATCGCCGCGGTCCGGGACGCGGCGCGGGCGCTCGCCCGCGTGGCCCCCGTCGAACGGACATTCCCCGGGTTCCCCGCGGACGGAGGTCAGCACGGGAAGGCCCCCCCGTTCTCGAAGGCGACCGCCGAACTGTCCCCCGAAGAGGCCACCCGTCTGGCGGAGAAGGTGCTCGCCGCCGCTCGTGATGGGGCCCCCGGGGGCCGGATCGCGGGCGTCGTCATCGTCGGCCAGCAGGAGCGGCGCGTCGTGAATTCCGCGGGCCTCGATCGCACCGGCGTCTTCTCCGCGGCCCAATCGAGCGTGCTCGTCGACCGTCCGGAGCGCGACCCCCCGCCGTCCGGGTGGTCGGAGGGAGGCCACTGGGACCACCGCAAGTTGGACTTTGCCGAGCTCGGCCGCGAGGCGGCGGAACGGGTCGCGCGGTCCGAACCGAAGTCGGTCGAACCGGGCGACTACGCGGTCGTGCTGCGCGGACCGGCGATGTCCGAGGCGCTCGCCTTCCTCGCGAACCTCGGTTTTTCGGGGCACGGCGAAGTGGAGGGATGGAGCTGCCTCCACGGGTCCCGCGGGAAGGAGGTCGCCCCCGAGTTCGTCGATCTCGTCGACGATCCCCGGTCCTCGGCCAGCATCCCGTTCGCGATCGACTGCGAGGGAGCCGCCACGCATCGTTTCCCCCTGATCGACCATGGGGTGGCCGGCGACGTGGGCACCGATCTCGTGACCGCGGGTCGGCTCGGTCGCACGCCGACCGGTCACGCGCTCCCGCCCGAAGCGCCGTGGGGAGCGTACGGCCCCGAACCTGTGCGGCTCGTGCTCGGCGCCGGCGACGCGAGCGAGGACGAGCTCGTCCGGACGACGCGGCGGGGGCACCTCGTCACGCGGTTCCACTACGTGCGGATCGTCGATCCGGGGCGAGGGATCATCACCGGGATGACGCGGGACGGGACGTACCGCATCGAGAACGGCGAGGTCGCGGGACCGGTCCGGAACCTGAGGTTCACCGAGAGCGTGCTCACGCTCCTGAAGGGGATCACGCAGCTGGGCAAGGACCGGCGGATCTATCCGGCCGAGCGGGCGGTCTCGGCGATGACGACCCCGGCCGCCGCGGTCCGATCGTTCAAGTTCACCTCCTCGACGCTCTTCTGATGGCGGCCGACGCGCGGGCGCGCCGGCCGCTCTC
>Ga0187784_10005304_pt1 | contig 10436 bp, 10 predicted proteins | sample 1015_SJ02_MP15_2_FD_132964 | JGI IMG/M metagenome (GOLD analysis project Ga0187784, IMG submission 132964) | Tropical peat soil microbial communities from peatlands in Department of Meta, Colombia - 1015_SJ02_MP15_20_MG | ecosystem: Environmental > Terrestrial > Soil > Wetlands > Peat | place... | reverse complement strand
GCCATGCCCTTCTCGGTGGACAGGCGTGTTGAGCGCGGCGACAGCAGAGCCAGTATCTATGGCAAGGTGGTCTATCGCGTGCTTGTGCTGTGGATTCTGGGTATGATCGCTCAGGGGCACCTGCTGGCCTTTGACTCCCACAACCTCCAGTTCTACAGCAACACCTTGCAATCCATCGCCGCCGGATACTTGATTTCCTCCATCGCGCTCGTGGAACTGCCCATGCGCGGGCACGCAGCGCTGTGCGGCGCGTTGCTGGTGCTTTACTGGGCGCTCATGCGCTTCGTGCCGGTGCCGGGCTACGGCGCGGGCGTTTTCACCCCGGATGGCAACCTGGCCATATACATCGACAAGGCGCTGCTCGGCCGCTTCCAGGACGGCACCCCCTACACGTGGATTTTGAGCAGCCTGGGCTTCGGCGCCACGGTGCTAATGGGCGTGCTGGCCGGGCACCTGTTGCGCTCGAGGCTGGCCGGAACGCGCAAGGCGCTGCTGCTCGCCTGCGCGGGCCTCGGCTGCTTCGCGGGCGGGTGGCTGTGGAGCTTTGCCTTCCCGATTATCAAGCATATTTGGACCAGCTCGATGGTGTTGTGGTCAGGCGGCTGGTGCCTGCTGTTGCTGGCACTCTTCTACTGGCTCATCGACGTGTGCGGCTACCGGCGCTGGGCGTTTCCCTTCATCGTCATCGGCATGAACGCCATCGTCGCTTACATGGCTCCGGATCTCATCAACTTCAGGCACATCAGCCACACGGTGTTCGCCGGCTTCACCAAACACCTGGGCATGTTCGGCGAATTCCTGCTGGCCTTCGGAGCCTTCGGCATCCTCTGGGTGTGCTTGTATTACATGTACCGCAAGCAGACGTTTGTGAGGATCTAGCAGGACTCAGTGAAGCGGCACTCGCCGACTGGGGCCGACCCGAGGAGGATGTGGCATGGTCTCACCTGCAGTCGGCCAAGTAATCCTCGTCCCTTTCCCCTTCTCCGATTTGTCACAATCGAGACTTCGTCCATAGGACCTACCGGATGACATGAATGCGGACCCCTAACTTCAGACTCTTCCAGGCGCGATCGGTGGTGTACACCGGGGCTTTGAGTGTCAGGCCCAGAGCCAGACAGGCCCGGTCTCCAAGCGACAGGCCAACGGAACGGGTTCGGGCTGCCAAACTGCCGGCAATCTTGGCTTGCTCCGCTGTAAACGGAGCGCAGTCCTGGATAGGCCCCATGACATCCTCCCAAGCCTCATCCGGTTCAATGCCCTCTCGAACCAGTTTGGTGTGGGCTTCAGCGAGATTCACGGTGCTGATGGTGGCTTGGACCAGACTGTCGGGTGGCAAATTCTCCGCTCCCGGCTCCTGGTTCAGCACTGCCAAGAGTGCCGAGGCGTCCAGCACGATGCTACTCATGCTTGGCGGCCTCGCGCCGCTCGGCAATCAACTCGTCCGCCAACGACCTTCCGGGTTTCACAAATTGCCGGACATGGGCTTGGGCTTGCTTGAGGCGATGCTTCAGCGTAGTGATCCTCACCTCGTCGTCTTCAAGGCGTGCTAGCACCTGGTCGCCGGGGCGGATGTTAAGAGCCTTGCGAAAGGCAGCCGGAAGGACTATTCGGCCATTCTCATTAACGCGCAATCGAGCCTCAGCCATAATCAACCCCCCCTGACACAAAAGTCCACTCTGTCATATTCTACCATATATGACAGACTCTGGGAAAATCCCGTGGGTATTGGGTACTCCAACCCAAGCTTTATGGGGTTATTATAGAAGCATGCAGTTGAGTCGTTCCTGACCATGCGCGTGCTCATCATCGAAGACGAGAAAGGCATGGCGGAACTCCTGAAGAAGGGGCTCGAGGAGGAAAACCATCGCGTCGCCTTGGCGTTCGATGGCCTGGAAGGGTTGGAGCTGGCCAGAGTCTATGAATTTGACGCCATCGTGCTCGACCTCATGTTGCCGCGAGTGGATGGCTTTGAGGTTGCCCGGCGGCTCCGCCACGCCGGAAATCAGACACCCATCCTGATTTTGACCGCCCGTGACGCGGTGCCGGACATCGTCAAGGGGCTCGATCTGGGGGCGGACGATTACTTGACGAAGCCATTCTCCTTCGAGGAATTCCTGGCGCGCTTGCGCACGGTGGCCCGGCGCGGTTGGGCTCCCCGGCCCACTCGCTTGCAGGTCGCGGATCTGACGCTCGATCCCGCCTCGCACCAAGCCACCCGAGGCCGGCAGGAGATCCGCCTCTCTCCCACCGAGTACCGCCTCTTGGAGCTTCTAATGCGGCGTGTGGGCCGGGTGGTGCCTCGCACCACGATCGTGGAGGCCGTTTGGGGCCTCGAAAACGATATCGAAGAGAACACCCTGGATGCCTTCGTGAGCCTGCTGCGGGGCAAAGTGGACAAGGGATTTAGCCGCAAGCTGATTCAGACGGTGCGTGGAATTGGGTACTGCCTGCGGGAGAGTCCGAAGCCATGACCAGCTTTCCTCTTCGCCTCAAGATTACCGCCTGGTATTTCGCCGTCCTGGTCACGGGCTTTTCCCTTTTTGGCGTCATTGCGTTCTACGCGATGCGCGGCAGCATTCTCGAGACCGTGGACGAGAACCTGCAAGACCAGGTTCAGGGAGTCCGTGAGCTCATCGAACGCACGCCTGGAAAAGCTGAACTGGAGCGTGATCTCGAACACGACGAAGAAATCCGAGCGGGGAGCGATCTCCTGCAAGTTTCAGACCCCGCGGGCAACTGGATCTATCGTTCCAGGACGATGACCCTGTACGGTCCGGCGACGCCAGGAGAGACCAGGACTTCGATCTCCACGCAGCAACCCGATGGCGTGCCCTTGCGGGTGCTGACACTTCCGGTGCAATCGGCAGGCAAAACTTACCTCGTGCAGCTCGCCTACCCTCTTGACGACTTCAATGAGGCTCTGGACCGTTTCCGCCGGCTTCTATTTATGTCCTCGCCGCTTCTCCTCGTGCTGGCGTCGGCGGGGGGCTATTGGCTGAGCCGGCGCGCTTTGTCGCCCGTGGATCAGATCACGCGGGAAGCGCGAAGCATCAGCGCGCAGAATCTCTCGAGCCGCCTGGTTGTACCCCACACAAGAGACGAACTGCAACGTTTGTCGGAGACTCTCAACGGGATGCTGGCGCGGCTGGAGCAAGCGTTCAGGCGAATAACGCAATTCACCGCCGATGCTTCGCACGAGCTGCGCACTCCTGTGGCGCTGATGCGTACGCGGGCAGAGATCGTCCTGCGCAGGGCCCGCTCCGAAGACGAGTATCGCGAGACACTCCAGCAAATCCTCGAAGACCTTCAGAGGACGTCTTCCCTCATTGAAAACCTGATGCTGCTGGCCCGCGCCGACTCCGGGGTTGAAGCCCTCCAGCGTACCCACGTCAACATGGCTGAAAACGTGGGCGAGGCTTGCCTCGAGGGCCGAGCCCTGGCAGAAACAAAACAGATCAGTTTCCTCGCGGAGTTGCCGGAATCTCCCCTCTGGGTTGAAGGCGATGCGAACTCCCTGCGAAGGTTGTTCCTGATTCTGCTCGACAACGCCGTGAAATACACTCCGCCTCAGGGCCGAATCACCGTCTCCGTGAGTTCGAGCGATGGCTTTGCCGTGGCTGAGGTTCGAGACACCGGCATCGGCATTGCCGCGGAGGACCTCCCCCACATCTTCGAGCGGTTCTTCCGCGCCGACCGGGCGCGCTCGCGCGAGACCGGAGGCGCAGGTTTGGGATTGTCCATCGGGCAATGGATCGCCCAAGCCCATGGCGGAACCATCAGCGCTCTGAGCACGCCAGGCGAGGGTTCGGTGTTTCGAGTCCGAATCCCGCTGGCAGGGGAAGGCAGAAAGCAGTAGGCAGTAGGCAGTAGGCAGTAGGCAGTAGGCAGTAGGCAGTAGGCAGTAGGCAGTAGACGGTAGGCAGTAGCAGTAGGCAGTAGGCAGTAGAATGAGTCAATTTCTCGATTCCTGCGGGTGGTGACGTGGGTCTTCGGCTATCCATAGTATTGCTCTCGCTCGGCGGGCTTGCTGACGCCCTCTATTTCACCTTGGCGTATTACGGGCGCATCCGCAAAGCGCGCTGGGTGCCTGAAATCCTCTGCGCCCGGGAGGACTCGAGCTGCGTCACCGTCGTGCGCACGCCTTACGCGCGCGTCTTCGGCGTGCCCAATTCGCTTCTGGGCATCGTCTATTACGTACTCCTGCTCGTGTGGGCGACGTTCGTTCCTCGCCATGTGAGCATTTTAGGCTACGTCTTGAGACCGTATGAAACCCTGGGGCTTTTGTTACTGGGCGCGAGCCTCTCCACTGTCATCCTCGGCTTTTATCTGATTCATGCGCTTCGCCGAGTCCTGCACACTCACTGCCCGCTCTGCTACGCCGCCCATGCCATCAACACCGTCTTATTTGTGCTGTTGATTTTCGTTTCCTAATTCAAGCGAAAGGATACTTATGCCAAAACACATGTTACGTCATTTTGCTTTGGTAATGCTTACTCTCATGACCTGCGCAACTCTAGCCGTGGCGCAGGAACTGAATCCCATCCCCCTTCCCCCTCCGCAGACTTCGGGGGGCAGGCCGTTGATGCAAGTCCTCAAGGATCGACACACTACTCGGGAATTCAGCAGTCAAAAGCTCCCCCCACAGGTGCTTTCCAATTTGCTCTGGGCAGCCTTCGGAGTGAACCGGCCAGACGGCAAGCGGACCGCCCCCTCGGCCATGAATTGGCAGGAAATTGAAATCTACGTGGCTACGCAAGACGGCCTTTACGTCTACGATGCCAAAGGAAATGCTTTGAAGCCGGTCTTGGCGCAGGACGTTCGAGCGGCGACCGGCCAGCAACCCTTCGTCAAAGAAGCACCGGTTAACCTCGTGTATGTAGCCGACCTGGGAAAAACCGGAAGGGCGGGCGGTGAGGATCAGACCCTGTACACGGCTGCCGACACCGGCTTCATTGCCCAAAACGTGTACCTCTTTTGTGCTTCCGAAGGGCTCGCGGCCGTCGTCCGGGGCAGCGTTGATCGGACGGCCTTGGCAAAACTAATAAAGCTCAGGCCCGACCAGAAAATCATCCTTGCCCAGACGGTCGGATATCCGAAGAATTAAGGGGGACGTGCTTAGTATTTGAAAGGACCACTGCACGTCCACACTGTTCTACAGGGGTTTTGAGGTCGCTTTTAACCAACTTCGATCTAAAGCATTAGAACGGGGACGGGGCCCAGGCCCCCCGTCTAAACGCGTGGCGAGAAATCCGCGCAAAAACGAATCGCGGCCCCATAAACAGGTCTGTGCCGCCCGGGGGTGAAGGAGGCACTCGATGATCATCGAAATGCGGACCTACAAAACCAAGCCCGGCTGTCGAGCGCAATTTCTGGAGATATTCCAGCGAAAGTCCATTCCCGCCCACGCAGAGATCGGGATGAAAATCCTGGGCCCCTTCTTATCCGTCGAAGACCCCGACACCTTCTTCTTTATGCGCGGCTTTCCCGACCTTGCTTCGCGCGAGCCGATGAAGGCCAAGTTTTACGAAGGTGAACTCTGGAAGCGCGAGCTGGAAACGGTTTTGCTTCCGATGTTGGAGAAGTACGAAGTCGTCCTGGTAGAGGACCCTGAGGGTCTGATCCATTGGGAATGAGATGCTGGCTTGCCCATCCTAAAATCGGAAGAGCCACAGCCCCTGGTAATCGGAGTTCACACTGTCCCTGGCGTCTAGTCGCGGAACCCGAGTTGGCACTTGCGCGCGCACCGAACATTTGGTGATGATAGGGGCATGGCAGTGACGGATGGCGTGGAAGCGGTGAGGGGCAGTGAGGCAAGCCCTGGGGGGGCACGACCCTCCAGGGGCCTTGTCGCCAAACTCCGCACTACGCTCGAGATGATCAAGTTCGAGCACTCGATCTTTGCCCTGCCGTTTGCACTGACGGGGGCCATGCTGGCAGTGCGCGGCTGGCCCACCTGGCGACAACTACTTTGGCTGATCGTAGCCATGGTAGGCGCGCGCAGCGCCGCCATGACCTTCAATCGCATCGCCGACCTGAGACTGGATGAGCTTAACCCCCGCACCCGGATGCGCGCTCTACCCACGGGACAAATCAGCCTGCGCTTTGCCCTGGTCTTCACGCTGCTTTCCGCCGGGTTGCTGGTGTTGGCCGCCCACCAACTGAATCCTCTGGCGTTCAAGCTCTCACCTCTGGCGCTGGCCATCCTGATGGCTTACTCCTATACCAAGCGCTTTACCGTACTCTCGCACGTGGTTTTGGGATCTTGTTTGGGGATGTCGCCCATCGCCGCCTGGATTGCCTTGCGGGGCGAGGTGAGCCTGAGCGTTTTGCTCCTGGGCGGGGCAGTCACCTTGTGGACGGCTGGCTTCGACATCATCTACGCTTGCCAGGACGTGGATTTCGACCACGCGCTCGGCCTCCACTCCGTCCCCAAGCGCTACGGGATTACCGCGGCGCTCTATGCCTCCGCCGCTCTTCACGTCCTGATGTTTGTCCTGTTGGTCACGGTAGCCCGGAGGGAGAATCTGGGATGGATCGCGCTGGTTGGCTTGCTGTTGGTGGCTCTTTTGCTGACTTATGAACACGCGCTCGTCAAGCCTTCTGACCTATCCCGCGTGAATGCCGCCTTCTTCAACGTGAACGGATACATCAGCGTTCTATTCTTTGTCACCTGGGCCGCGGACATATTGATTCATTGAATCATTGAGCCATTGGGCCATTGATCCATTGACGGGAATGGGTCAATGACTCAATGAGCCGATGACTCAATGACTCAATCTACTGGAGCCTGTGTGAGAACCCGATTTCCTTGAAGACCAGGGAATCGAAGATGGCAAGCACGTGCTTGCGGTAGGCCAAGATGCGGGCAACCGTGCCTTGGTACACGGGGTCCTGATGGGCGAGGCGCTGCCACTGCTCCAGCACGTGGGCGGGCACATCGATGTCCGAGCGCAGCTTTTGCAGAGGATGGCCACGCAGAAAGAGGCCATAGAAAAATGCCGCCTCGTCCTGCGGTTCGGCGAAACTGTAATTGGTCCATTCCATAGGATCGTAAGGTTCGGAATTGAAATTTTAAGCTGATTAGGGGCAGGGCGCTAGGAATTTTGTGTGGCCGTGGCGCGTTCGCCAAGCACATTCCCAAGCCGTTTGTCAAGTCCTATTCAGTATCCATGCGGGCTTGCGCCACAATGTTAGAGCAAGGTTAATTAATGGCCTGTCAATTCCCCGGCCGAGCACTGGTTCATTTTGAAGTGGCACGGCCATCTTGGCCATGGATTCGCACGGGCAAGATGCCCGTGCCACCTCAAACTGAACCAGTACCCCAGGCCGCCGCCGGTTGCAATCCGGGCTTCTGGCCGATACAATGGGAGCTTGGCCCTATGTTCTCAGGCGCACTCCGCATAGAAGACCCGAAACTTGGCCCCATCGCCGAAAAGGTTTGGGCGGGTGAGCGCCTCACTTTCGACGAGGGCGTCACGCTCTATGATTCCGGCGACCTGCTGGCCCTGGGTTACTTTGCCAACCACGTGCGCGAAAAACTGCACGGCAAGCGGACCTATTTCAATGTTAATCGGCATCTTAATCCGACCAATGTGTGCGTGGCCAGTTGCCGCCTCTGCGCCTTCGGTCGCAAGCCCGATGCGCCCGCCGCTTACACGATGGCCCTCGAGGAGGCCTTTCGCATCGCGGGTGAGGGCTGGTCGGAGGCGGTAACAGAATTCCACATCGTCGGCGGCCTTCATCCCGACCTGCCGTTCCAATACTATGTGGACCTGATACGGGGACTAAAGCAAAGGTTTCCGACCGTCCACTTGAAAGCTTTCACCGCGGTCGAGATCGGCTACTTCTCGCACATTACGCAAATGCCGCTTCGAGCTATCCTGGAGAAATTAAAGGAAGCGGGACTAAGCTCGCTGCCGGGCGGGGGCGCGGAGATTTTTGCCCCGGCGGTGCGGCGTGTAATCTGCGACCACAAAATCGGCGCCCATACGTGGCTGAAGGTGCATCGCCTGGCGCACGAGTTGGGTCTCGAATCGAACGCCACCATGCTTTACGGCCACATCGAATCCTCGCCCGACCGCGTGGACCATTTACTGCAATTGCGCAACCTCCAGGACCAAACTCACGGCTTCCAAACCTTCATCCCGCTGGCCTTTCATCCCGCTAACACCGAGCTCGGCAAACTCGTCCCCCACACTGAGACCTCCGGGTTCATGGATCTGAAGAACGTCGCCGTCGCTCGCCTGCTGCTCGATAACTTCCCGCACATTAAGGCCTACTGGATCATGATGACACCCCGCGTGGCGCAGGTGGCCCTGCGCTTCGGCGCGGACGACCTGGACGGGACTGTGGTGGAAGAGAAGATTTACCACGACGCCGGCGCCAAGACCCCCCAGGCCATGACACGCCAGCAGATCATCCGCTTGATCCGCGAAGCCGGCCAGGAACCCATCGAAAGAGACACCCTCTACCGCCCCGTCGCCCGTACCGAGACAACCGTCACCGTGCAAGTTTAACCAAAGTGTAATGAAATGGTCCGCCCACAGTGGTAGCACAGGCGCGGGCGGTCGTGACCGGCTGCCCCCGAATGCCCTGTGCCAATAGCCGCAAGACCGTTGTCGCGCCGCGGAGGTTTGCCGCCGTGCCGGCAGCCCCTTCATGTGCTCGGTGGCGAGAGGAGGCCCAACACAGCGTGGCGCCGCCGCAACCCAACGTGGCAAGGCCATCCTGGCCGTGCGCACGGGCGGGACGCCCGCGCCACGAAATTTGCGCGGCCCGCGAAGATTTCGGGGAATAGTGGTACAACGCGGCGGAGCCGCAACCAAACACGTAGGGCCGAACGGCGTTCGGCCCTGGGGCGAGCGCCGCTCGCCCCTACGTGATACGCAAAATCTTCGCGGTGCACGAAGAAGGCTGTAACCAGTAGTACAGAAGGTCTCAGTGGCCTCAGTGTTGAAGCTCTTCTGGGCACAGAGGGCAGGGAGAGCATTGTCAAGGAGGAAAACAAATGATGGCAACTTTCTTGGGTATTCCACTCGCAGTCGTTTTAGTCCTCGCCCTTGTCGTGATTTTCTTCAAATCCATTTACTCCATCGGCCCCACCCAAGTCGGCTTGGTGCGGAAGCGACTCGGGAAGAAGCTGCCGGGTGACAACCCGATCGCTTTCGCAGGCGAGGCTGGCTATCAAGCCCAGTTGCTGATGCCCGGCCTGCGCTTTAAGCTCTATCTGCTCTATGCCGTGACCAAGCATCCCTGGGTGCAAGTCCCGGCAGGGCAGATCGGCGTGGTAATTGCGCAGATTGGCGAGCCGTTGCCCATCGGCGCCAAGTCGGCGATTTACTCACCTGGCTTTGGAAACTTCACCAACCTGGAGGCTTTCGTGGAAGGGGTGGAGGGGCCGGACGGAAGGAGGAAGATCAAGGGGCAAAAAGGGGTTCAACGTCCCGTTCTCCCTCCTGGAACCTTGGCCCCTATCCATCCGGTGGCTTTCTTAGTTATTACCAAACCTCAAGTCTACGGCGTCCCGGTTTCCGAGGAACTTCGTTATCGAATGAAGGGTGGTGCGCTCACCTTCGAGGCTTGGGATCAGCTTAGGAAAGAGTCCCTCGACGTCACCAGGATCGAGCCGAGGGCGACGGAAGGCGGACATGTCATTGACATGGTGGGCGTGGTGACCACGCTGGAGGGCGACTCGCTCCCGGCGGGCGACATTGCGAGTCGCCTGGGAGGATTCGCGGACATCAAGGCACTCGAAGCTGCACCCAGCGCCGCCGGCGCCGAGCCGGTCACCAATTCCAAACTCACCGAGACGATTCTGGGCAGCAAAAACGATCAACACAACAGTTACCAGGACTTCCAAACTTTCCTCGACAAGGGTGGCAAGATCGGTCTCCAGCACGACCCGCTCCTCTACGGCGCCTACAACCTCAATCCCTTCCTGGTCCAAGTCGAGCAAGTGCCGATGCTGGTGGTCGAGCAAGGCCAGGTCGCCGTTATCAAGTCGTACGTTGGCCTGCCCACCGAGGATACCTCCGGGGCCGAGTTCAAGTTCGGCAGCCTGGTCAGGCCTGGGCACCGTGGTATTTGGGAGGAACCCCTACGCACGGGAAAGTACCCCATCAACCCGCGTGTCTACCAAGCCGAAGTCGTTCCCACCGCCATCCTCAAGCTGGATTGGTCAAAAGGAGTCACCGGCGCTCACAAACTCGATGAAAGACTCGAGCCGATTGTGGCCAAGAGCCGCGAGGGCTTCGTCTTCAGCATTGACCTCCAGGTCCTCATTCACGTGCCTGACACCAAGGCGCCGCGCGTGATTTCCATGGTTGGCAGCATGCTCAACCTCGTCAATGAGGTGCTCCAGGCCGCAGTGGGAAACCTCTTCCGAGACAAACTGGGCGGGATGGCGGCCGTGGCCTTCATCGAGACGCGGCAGACCG